>Ga0114975_10000490_pt1 | contig 29872 bp, 10 predicted proteins | sample S_130626_EF_Meta_FD_87031 | JGI IMG/M metagenome (GOLD analysis project Ga0114975, IMG submission 87031) | Freshwater microbial communities from Lake Simoncouche, Canada to study carbon cycling - S_130626_EF_MetaG | ecosystem: Environmental > Aquatic > Freshwater > Lake | place: Lake...
AAAAACTTACAACAATCCGGCGATCAAGCTAATGAAATAGGCAAAGCATTACTGGACTATGACAAAGATAGTGCTACAAAAGATGCAGTACCGATTGGAAAAGAAAGTGAAGTTTACGACAGCAAGTCTGGAACATTTTTTAAAGGCAAGTTAACAATAACTCCAGGTCAGAGTGATTTTAAATTTTCGCAAGACAGTGATATTGTCAATGCAATTAATCAAGTGGTGTTAAAAAGTACATATATTAAAAAAGCATTCAACACAGAAAATTTAAGCCCTGAAGGTTACAGGAATTGGTGGAGGGTTGATTGCCAGGTGTATAACATTGGACCAGTTAGGGCAGACACTGGAACCAAACCCAAATTGTTTGTTTACAGAGTTCATCCTTATAACGTGCATTCTAGTAGATTGATGCCAGCTGGCCACAGAGCTCCGGGATATGATAATCTCAAATTGCAAGTAGTAAAAGAATACAACTATATCTATACCGGAGCCAATGTAGATGTTATAAAATTTGAGATAAAATTTAATACTGGATTTTCTTATGAAATGGCCGCAGACGGTTTACAACGAACACAAGACAGTGTTAAAGAAACAGCAGAAGGCGGCGCAAAAGACAAAACAAAAGAAGTAATAAATCCATTGCCTCCAGGCAAATTGCCGCAACCAGGCAGTACTCCAACTATTGTAAAATTTATTAAAACATTAACTGGAACTGACCGAGGCGGTGGTGGTGGCCCTGATAATCAAGGTGTGCGAGCGGCAAGGTTGTTCCATGATGCTGTTACCAACACACAAACAGCCATGATGGATCTTGAGATGGAAATTATAGGAGATCCTTACTTTATAGCACAAAGCGGCATCGGCAATTACACTGCATCAGCTACACAGTATGCTAATCTAAACAATGATGGAAGTGCAAATTATCAAAACGGCGAAGTTGATATAATGGTAAATTTCAGAACTCCAATTGACATCAATCAAACTACAGGATTGTACACGTTTGCAGGCGGCACAACTAGATTAGATCAATGGAGTGGACTATATGCAGTACAAAATGTAACTAGTACTTTTAAAACAGGACAATTTAAACAGACATTGAAAGGCATGCGTCGACCGTTACAAGAATTGCAAGAAGAGTCCACTCCAGCAGACACATTTGTGGCTAATAAAGACGCCCCTCCAGAAGATAGAGAAGTGGCCACAGGGGACGAATATGACTACTGAAAATAATTTTAATCAAGCATCATCTGGATCAAGCGACGCTCGCCCTGGTCCGTTTTTGGCAACTGTGGTTGGCCACCAAGATCCAACATTCATGGGTACTATTGAAGTTGAACTGTTGCGTCCAACTGGTAATAACAGTGACGAAACTGCTTTGCACCAAGTAAAATACATGAGTCCATTCTACGGTGTTACTTCGGCTGCTCATCTTGGTTCAAATAATGATTATGCAAGTACACAAAAAAGTTATGGTTTTTGGATGGTGCCGCCTGATGTGGGCACAACAGTAGTGGTAATTTTCATAGACGGTGATCCAAGACGCGGATTCTGGATTGGTTGTGTGCAAGATCAAGGTATGAATTTCATGTTGCCTGGACTTGCTGCCACGCAAAAAGTTGAAGAAGATGTTGAAGCTGACAAAGCAGGAAGATACGGTAGAGTTCCTGTTGCAGAATACAACAAAAAAGTTACTGGGTTTGAAAATCCTGATGGCACACAAACTTGGAAACCCAAACATCCGTTAGCAGATGCGCTAGGTAAACAAGGACTATTATTTGACGACACCAGAGGAATCACATCAAGCAGTGCCAGACGTGAAGTGCCAAGTATGGTGTTTGGCATCAGCACACCTGGGCCAGTGGATAAAAGAAACGGCGCTCCACGTGGCCGCATTGGCAAGGAAGAATGGAAGATTGATAATGCGTTTGTAGGCAGACTTGGAGGCAGTACATTTGTAATGGACGATGGCGATGCTAGATATTTGCGAAAGAAAACAGCTAGTGAAGGCCCTCCTGAGTATGCATCTTTAGAAAACGATGAATCTGGAGGCAATGTAGAAATTCCTCATAACGAATTAATACGTTTAAGAACACGCACTGGGCATAAAATACTTTTACACAACAGCGAAGATTTAATTTACGTTGGTAATGCTAAAGGTACTGCTTGGATTGAATTAACAAGCAACGGAAAAATTGATATCTACTCAAAGGATAGCATCAGTGTACATACAGAAAATGATTTGAACTTTACTGCTGACAGAGATATCAACATGACAGCAAAGGGTAATATTAATTTAAATTCAACTGGACTAACTAATTTAACAGCTAAAACAAATATCAATTTGAACTCAGCAGGAAATAATAATTTTACAACTACTGGCATAACAAATATCAACAGCGGCGGGAATCATGTTGAAACAGCGGCACAAATACACATGAACGGCCCGCAAGCAGCCAAATCTGTAAAAGCACCAACAGCAGTTCGTGTTCCCCAAGCTGAGCCTTGGAAAAGTCATGAAAATTTAGATCCCACATCATTCACGCCTGACAAAACAAAAGCCATTGTGCCAGCAGTAGGAGCTGATCCTGTACCTGTTGAAGAAGTAGAACCGGCCTTGTGGAAAACTTACTCAACCGGGCCTGACGATACATTTACAGTTAGACCGCCTGTGGCCACTTAGGAGCAATAATGAGTTCGAATTCAAAATTATATAAAAAAATAACATTGCCAGCAGTGAGCCAGCCTGATAATCTTGGCGAAAAAAAATACAAAGGATTTAGTACAGTTAACACTAATACGGAAAACTTTAACCTCTATGATTTTGAACTGATAAAACAGGATTTGTTCAATCATTTTTACACACGCCAGGGTGAGCGATTAATGCAGCCAGCATTTGGCACAATTATATGGGATTTGTTATTTGAACCCTTGACACCTGAAATAAAAAACTTAGTTTTAGAAAATATTAATCAAATAGTTAACTATGATCCTAGAGTCAAAGCAGAGAATGTAACAGTAACAGCGTATGACCAGGGCATACAGGTACAATGCACCTTGGTATTCTTGCCTTATAACATATCGCAAACACTTCAACTACGCTTTGATCAAGCCAACGGACTATTGATGCAGTAAAATACGCAGTTAATATTTGAAAATAAATACAATACTAGGATAACATATGAGCTCCATTGATAGACAAAATAACTTGCTGATTACTGAAGATTGGAAAAAGATTTACCAGTCTTTTAAAAATGCGGATTTCCAAAGCTATGACTTTGAAAACTTGCGCAGGACTATGATTACCTATCTGCGTACAAATTATCCTGAAGATTTTAACGATTATATTGAGTCCAGCGAATACCTTGCTCTTGTGGATCTTATTGCGTTCCTGGGTCAAAGCATAGCTTTCCGTGTTGACTTAAATGCTCGTGAAAATTTCTTAGAACTAGCAGAACGCCGCGACAGTGTATTGCGGCTAGCCCGGCTAATCAGCTACAACGCCAAACGTAATATCCCTGCTAACGGTTTATTAAAATTTACCACAGTTAGAACAACAGAAACTGTGGTAGACAGTAATGGACGTAATTTATCAGGACAAGTTATTACATGGAACGACCCAAGTAATACCAACTGGTTAGATCAATTTACTAAAATTATGAACGCCGCAATGCCCGCAACACAGCAGTTTGGGAATCCATCAGCTAAAGCAGACATTTACGGTATTCCAACAAGTCAATATAGATTCCAAGGGTCAAACACTGATGTACCAGTATACTCTTTCTCAAAATCAGTAGCAGGCAAATCTATGAATTTTGAAATTACCAGCACAACTATCAGTGGTGAAGAATTCATTTACGAAGAAGCGCCAAAGGTTGGTAATAGCCCGGCATGCATTTATAGAGACGACGGACATGGCGCTGCCAGTATCAATACAGGATTCTTTTTTAATTTTACACAAGGCACATTAAATGCCGGAGCATTTACAATCAGTCAGCCAAGTACAAATGAATCAATTGATATTGCAACACAAAATATTAATAATACGGATGTATGGTTATATAGATTAGATCAGAATGGTGCAGAAGCAGAGCTATGGACCAAAATTCCAGAACTAACTGGAAACAATGTCATTTACAACAGTCTTAATAAAAGCATAAAAAATATATATGCAGTAGTTACACGAACAGGAGACGCAGTGAGCCTGGCATTTAGCGATGGCACATTTGGCACATTACCTCTTGGTGATTTCAGAACTTATTATCGTATCAGTAATGGATTATCGTATGTTATAAATCCTGCAGATATTAGAAATATTTCAATATCTATTCCTTATACTTCTCGCAAAGGCCAGAACGAAACACTGACAGTTACTTTAAGTTTAGTCAGTACAGTGTCCAATGCAGAATCTACAGAAACTAATGCATATATCAAAGCAAATGCATCAGCAACTTATTATACACAAAATCGAATGATAACAGCAGAGGATTACAATATTAGTCCGTTGTCTGTAAATCAGCAAGTTGCCAAAATAAAATCTGTGAACAGAACTTCTAGTGGTATTAGTAGATACTTTGATCTTAAAGACCCCACTGGAAAATATAGCAGTACAAATTTATTTGGAAATGACGGAGTTGTATTTCAAGAATCCTATACATCACCTATGAAATTTAAATATAGTACTAAGGTAGATATTGAGGGAATTATATATAATAAAATTATTGATATAATTAAAAATCCAGATCTAAGAAATTTTTATTATTCAAATTTTATTAATTTTTTATCAACTAGTTTAAATATTGTATGGTACAACAAAACATCTGACACCGCTTCAAGCACAGGCTATATTGGAGAATTAAATGATACACGACCATATCCTGTGGGTTCGTACACCTCAACAGATTTAAAATATTTAACGGCTAATTCTTTAGTAAAATTTACAGCACCAACCGGTTATTATTTCGATCTTGACAATAATAATGCTCTAATTTTTGGAGATGCCACGCTAGCTAACAGAGTGTCTTATGTATGGGCTCAAGTAGTATCAGTTAATGCAAACGGCACTGCCGCTGGAACTGGTACACTATCTAACGGACTTGGGCCAATTACTTTAAATCAAGTAATACCAACAACTGCTCAAATAACTCAGATTATTCCAAAATTATCCTTATCAATTTCTAGCTCGGTTATCACCGCCATGATAGATTTAATATACAGTAACAGACCGTTTGGGTTAAGGTATGATGCAACTGATCAGAACTGGAAGATAATTTTTGAAAACAATTTAGATTCAACTTCAAGATTTAGTCTATCAAATCAAGGCAACAATTCTAATTTAAAAAACGACTCCAGTTGGATCTTATTATTTGCAACTGACAATGATTTTTATACTGTCACTACCAGATTATTAAGATACGTATTTGAAAGCGATAATGAAATACGATTCTTTTTTGAAGATAATTCAACAGTTTATGATAATACAACTAATTCAGTAGTTAAAGATTCAATTAATATATTAAGCATTAATCCAAAACCTGGCCCAACTGGAAAACCATTTACACAGGATTTAAAATGGGATATTGTGTCGTCATTTAACGGACTAGATGGCTATATTGATAATAAAAAAATAGTAGTATCTTTTCAAGATTCTGATAACAACGCTGTTGTTGACAATCCTCAGTTGTTTCTTGACATTGTTGATTATGCAAATATTACAAATCCTTATATAGTACAAGAAAAATATGCTATCTCTGCAGGACAAAATGATTATCGTTATAGAAATAATGCAGATAATAAAGTAAGGTTTTTCTCAACGCAAGCCAGTGTGGGATCTTTATCAAACTATGCCAACGGCCAGTATTTTTATTTTGCTGATACTGGTGTTGTGAAACAATTAAATTTAACAAAATCAACATTAGTACCAACTTTAGATTATAAAGTGTATGTTGGTAGAGGCAATTTAAAATTTCAATATATCCACCGAGCAGATTATCAATCAAGAATAGATCCTGGCGCAAGTAATATAATGGACATATACGTTTTAACTAAAAGTTATGACACATTGTTCCGACAGTGGCTAGACGGATCAACAACAGTAAAACCGTTGCCACCAAGCTCTGCTGAATTATATAATCTAATAGCACCTAAACTAAATCTAATTAAGTCTATAAGCGATGAAATTGTATACCATCCGGTAACATATAAATTATTATTTGGTGAAAATGCATCTGTTGATTTACAAGCTAGTTTTAAAGTTACAAAAAGTTTAAATTCAGTAGTGTCAGAAAACGATATTAAATCTCGTGTAATAACAGCAATTAATCAATTCTTTACTCTTGATAACTGGAACTTTGGCGATATATTTTATTTTACAGAACTATCAACTTATGTAATGACACAGCTTGCTCCTGATATCACTAATTTTATAATTGTACCAAGACAAGACGGTTCTTACTTTGGTAGCTTATTTGAAATAAAATGTCCAAGTGATCAAATTTTTATTAGCAGTGCTACTGTAGACGATATTGAAATAATTACCGGAATAACTTCGGGGAATATTAAGTCAGTAACAGGCCAAGCACTTAGTGCAGTATCTTCACAAAATACAACAAGTTCAACATACGGAAATATCTAATGACTGATTTTACAAATCCATCGGGCTCTAAAGGACTTAGCGTAAATTTAATACCTAACTTTTTTAAAACAGATGCTAACAAAAGATTTTTACAAGCTACAATTGATCAACTAGTAACACCTGGAGCTGTCAAAAAAGTTAATGGTTTTGTAGGAAGACAATACTCTAAATCAACCAGCGGGACAGATTTATTTGTTGAAGCCACTGATACTATCCGACAAAATTACCAGTTAGAACCATCGTTAACTGTGCAAGATACATTAGGTAACAACACATTTTTTAAAGATTACATAGACTATATTAATCAGCTAGAAGTGTTTGGAGCTAATACAGCTAATCATGCAAGGCTTAATAAGCAAGAATTCTATTCATGGAACCCGCATATTGATTGGGACAAATTTGTTAATTTCCAAAATTACTACTGGTTATCCTATGGCCCTAGCACCATTACAATTTACGGTCAGCAATTAACTGCGGAAAGCACATATAAAATTTCTTTAGAGTACCAAGGTCAAAATAATCAATATGTTTTTACTCCAGACGGATTAACACCAAACCCTTCAATACGACTTTATAGAGGACAGACTTATAAATTTATTGTATCCAGTCCAGGCAATCCAATCAGTATCAAAACTGCTAGGTCTTTAGGCATTACCGACCGATATGTGATTTCAGGCATTGATGCTTACGGCGTTGAGAACGGCGTAATAACTGTAGTAATTCCAGTAAATTCGCCAAATGTTTTGTATTATCAAAGCGAAACTGATATCAATTTAGGTGGTGTCTTTGAAATATATGATATAGATGAAAATTCTTTTATCAACGTTGCAACAGATATTTTAGGAAAAATTACATATACATTGAGTAATGGAGTTGAATTGTCTAACGGTATGAAAGTGTCGTTTGGCGGCCAAGTTTTTCCTTTGGAATATGCAACCGGCGAATACTATGTTGAAGGGGTAGGCACGGCAATTAAATTAATTGAAAAATCTATTTTAGAAATTTCTACAACCTATACAGAATCTGAAACATTATTATTTGATTCAAATAACTTTGATACAGATGCATTTAGTGATTCAACCGGCTTTGCAAAAACATTAGATTATATGGTTATTAATCGAGCCAGCCGAGACCATAACCCTTGGTCTAGGTATAATAGATGGTTCCACAAAGATGTAATAACTGCCAGCGCAACATTTAACAACACAACCGCATCGTTGGACCAGAGTCTTCGAGCAGTACGGCCTATTATTGAATTTGATGCTGACTTAAAATTATTTAATTTTGGCACAGATGCCATAGCTGATATAGATTTGGTTGACTCGTTTACCACGGATGCATTTTCAACAATTGAAGGTAGCTTGGGATACAGCATTGATGGTATTAGTTTATCAGCAGGTCAAAAAATCTTATTTTTATCAGATAATGATAGACTAGTTAAAAACAAAATTTTTAAAGTAGAATTTATTGATGTCAGACACCTATCAAGTAACTCTAGACAAATTCATCTAGTAGAATTACATGCGCCGGTCATCAATGAAGTAGTATTAGTTAAACAAGGAAAAACCAATCAAGGATTAATGTATTGGTTCAGCGGCACTACTTGGGTGCTAGCGCAACAAAAATCAGATACCAATCAATTTCCATTGTTTGATGTTGTTGACAACAACGGAATTAGTTTTGGAAATTTAGAAAAATACGACGGTAGTACATTTAAAGGAACACAATTATTTTCCTATAAAGTTAATTCTAACGGGATTATTGATACCAATCTTGGGTTTGGATTATCTTATAGGAATATAGAAAATATAGGCGATATTGTTTTTAATTTTAATTTTGATACTGATACATTTTCTTATAAAAAAATAACTAATATTATACCAAGCCCAATTAACACGGGATATTTACTTACAAAAGATTATGCAGGAAACACAGTTTATACAAATACATGGGAAAAATGTAATGCAAAAACAACTCAACCTGCTATTCGAATTTATAAAAATTCAAACACTGTTAATAATTTTAAATTAGATATTTTTGATAATGTGTTAGATCTTGCAGATTTAATAATACGTGTGTATATTAATGGCAAACGTTTAGCAAGGGATCATTGGTCTGTAGCGGATAGTTCAGATTATAAAATTATAAAATTCAAAAACGATGCTTTGCCGACAGATGTTATTACAATTAAAGCATATGCTAATCAACCAATTAATAGTAATGGGTTTTATGAAATTCCTGTAAACTTACAACATAATCCTATGAACAGTTCGGTATCGTCTCTGACATTGGGGGAAGTAATCGATCACGTTGATAGTATTGTTGATAATATCTACCAGGAGGATGCAGATAGCATAGAAGAAGTTGACTACGATCTAAAAACTAATCTTACGTTTATTGGCGTATTTCCGGGAGCAAGTAATTTACGAGATTTAGGTAATATTACTCCGTACGGTACAAAATTTGTTCAACACAGCGGCCCAGCAAGTATTTCTTTATATCACATTACAACTGATACTAATAATGTAATACGATCGGTGCAAGAAAGTAGAGACAAATATGTGCAATTCAAAAAGAATTTCTTAGCAGTTGCTTTAAATTTGGGAGTTGAAACAACTCCCGCAAAGCAGGTTGATTTAATATTAGAAAAGATTAATAAAGATTATTCAAAGAATAATTCATATTATTTTAGTGATATGGTTCCGTATCGAGCCAGCACAACAACTAATATTACTGTAGTTGATGCTCGTATAAAAACATATCCTTTAAAGACAGCATTTACTTTGGACATATTGTCTAGTAGGGCAGTTATTGTTTATGTTAATAATGAACAATTAATTTATAAGAAAGATTATTATTTTAGCGAGCAAGGATTTGTTGTCATCTCAATAAACTTAAATGAACGTGATGTTATAACTATTTCTGAATATGAAAGTACAGACGGCTCGTATGTTCCTGAAACTCCTACAAAATTAGGCATGTGGCCAAAATATGAGCCAAAAATTTATCTTGATACAACATTAGTCACTCCAAGATTGATGATACAAGGACATGATGGTAGCCATATATTGGCTTATGGTGATTACAGAGATGGTATTATACTTGAACTAGAAAAACGAATTTTTAATAACATCAAAATAGAATATAACACAGAAATTTTTGATATTGCAGAGTTGTTACCTAGCTATAATCGACCCGGTGACTATTCTCGTACAGAGTTCAATCAAGTACTGGCCCCGTCATTTTATCAGTGGTCATCATTAGTTGATAGAGATTTCACAAAGCCCTTGAGCTTTGACAGAAATAATCCGTTTACTTTTAAATACAGTTCTTTTAGTACACCAGACGGAAAAGAAGTTCCAGGTTACTGGCGCGGAATTTATCAATGGATTTATGATACAGCTAGGCCTAATCTATGCCCGTGGGAAATGCTAGGATTTAGTTTAGAGCCAAGTTGGTGGCAAGGTTTATACGGCCCTGCACCATACACTAGTGATAATCTTGTAATGTGGAAAGATATTTCAGAAGGGTTTGTGAGAGAACCTGGCGTTCCTGCAATACAATTAAAGAAATATATTAAACCATTTTTAATAAAGCACCTGCCAGTTGATAACGAGGGTAATCTAGTTAACCCATTAGTTTCTGGATTTATAAATGGAACCATAACATCAAATTCTCAAACAGATTTTATATTTGGTGATATTGGCCCTGTTGAAAATGCGTGGCGCCGCAGTAGTCATTATCCGTTTAGTGTAATACTAAGTGCAATTTTATTAAAACCAGCTGACACTTTTGGAAAATTATTAGATCGATCTAGAATTAAACGAAATCTATGCGGTCAACTAATTTACAGTGAGACAGGATTACGAATCAAATTATCGGATATTGTATTACCAAGCATTTATTCTAGTGAAAGTCGGGTGCAAACATCCGGCATTATTAATTACATTACAAATTATATTCTAAGTGATAATTTAAAATCATACAATAATTACATTTATGATTTGTCTTATTTGAACACACAATTGAGTCATAGGATTGGAGCATTCACAGCAAAAGAAAAATTTAAATTATTATTAGACTCTAAATCTCCAATCTCCACAACCAGTGTTTTTGTTCCGCCAGAGGATTATACACTAATATTAAATTCATCGTCTCCTATAAAACGATTAGTTTACAGCGGAGTTATTATTAGTAAAATGGCTGATGAATATGAAATTAAAGGATATAGCAGGACTGCTCCTTATTTTAAATATTATCAATACCAGCAATCTGGAGCCACTATAAATGTTGGCGGCATTTCAGAAAGTTTTGTCATATGGACCTCGGGCGAGAAATATGCAACAGGTGCATTAGTTAAGTATAATAACAAATATTTTAGATCAACAGCGACACATACTAGTGCAACTGCCTTTGACACATCATTTTATCAATCGTTGCCACGGTTGCCAGTGATTGGCGGCAGAGATGCAATACTTAGAAAATCTTGGGATAAATCTAATGTTAACGTAGCTCCTTACGGTACTAAATTTAGAGAAATACAAGATGTAGTTGATTTTCTATTAGGGTACGGCGAATATTTAAAAGATCAAGGATTTATATTTGATGAATTTAATCCAGTATTAAAAGCAGTTACTAACTGGGAAACTAGTGCAAAAGAATTTTTATTTTGGACAACACAGAATTGGTCCAACGGCCAAGACAAATGGAAAGATTGGACTCCAGGCATACGTTTAAAATATGGTGATGTTGTTCGTTACAACGGAGATTACTATAAGTCTAACAAAGATACAACTTCCAGTATATTTTTAGAATCTGCATTTACAAAAATTGACGAGTTGACTAGTAATGGCGCCGCCGCAATAAGTTTAAGTCCATCAGCTGCCAAATTAACATTTAAAACAACATTAAGTGTGATAGATGATATTCGTAATCCTTTTAACGGATACGAAATTTTTAAAGTTGACGGTACACCGCTTGAACCAAGTTTTATAAATTCTTTCAGGGAAGACAACGCAGTTAGTTATAGTCCACGTGGAGATGCTGGAATCTACGGAGCAACTTTTTATCTAATACAACAAGAGCACGTTGTTTTATTAAACAACAGCACAATTTTTAACGATACAATTTTTAAACCAGAAACGGGATACAAGCAAGACAGAATTAAAGTTTCTGGGTATGTTAGCACAGATTGGTACGGCGGTTTGGATATCCCAGGTTTTATCCTTGATGTGGCCAAAATACAAAACTGGACTCCGTGGGAAGATTACGATTTAGGCGATATCATAAAGTATAAACAATTTTATTATACTGCAAGTAAATTTTTACCTGGTGCAGTATCGTTTGTTAACGAAGATTGGATATTGCTAGATAAAAAACCAACAACCCAGCTATTGCCTAACTGGACCTATAAAGCAGAACAGTTTACTGATTTTTATAGTTTAGATAGTGATAATTTTGACACAGCACAGCAAACGTTAGCTCAACACTTAATTGGTTACCAAAAAAGACAATATCTTACAAATATTATTAAAGATGATGTGAGCGAATTTAAATTCTACCAAGGAATGATACGTGAAAAAGGAACACAAAACAGTTTAAACAAATTGTTTGATGTAAAATCAGCCATGGGCGAAGAAAGTCTGACATTTTACGAAGAATGGGCAATTAGAACAGGACAATATGGCGCCAGCGAAGCGTTTGAAGTTATTGAGTTTACATTAGACGAATCAAAAATTAGAAGTAACCCGCAAGGATTTTACTTATCGGAGAACAGCGATGATCCTAACGATTTTATTATTACATACAACGCAAACCAATTATATTTAAAACCGGCTGGGTATGAATCAAATCCGTGGCCAGCGTTAAAAACATATCAACCTTATTTAAGAAGTGGTGGATATTTTAGATCGGATGAAGTATCCGTAACTTTATTTTCTTTAAATGACATATTATTAAAAAACCCAACTGATTTTAAACCAAACTCTTATATAGCAGTTACCTTTGAAGGAATAAGTTGGAATGTGTATCGGTATGTGGATGCAAATGTTACGGTTACTGCGGTAGATTACAATAATGTAACAAAAACATTAACTCTAACAGTAAATCAGTTAGTGGACTTTCCAGTAGGTTCTTATGTTGGAATTGACCAAGTTGATTTAATAAAAGGATTCTATAAAATCGTTGCTGTATCCTTGAATACATTCACAGTCTCTGCAACAATTTCAAGTTGGGCTCCTCCGTTCACACAATCAGAAAATTTAATAATTTTTAAATTAGTTAGCCAACGCTCGTCATCTATGGATACTGTTGATAGTGTGGTTAGACCGACACTAACCAACGGCGACAAATTATGGATAGATTCTAACAGCAATGGTAAATGGTCAGTGTGGGAATACTCGCCAGTTTACAGTAGAAAAACAATTCCAAATTCTTCTCCAATTGATGGTATAAATTACGGAAAAATTATTTCTTCTACAAAGTTGGGAAAAATTATTGCAATTGGATCCAACACTGGCGAAATAGAACTATGGGATAAATCTGGATACAACTCTCAATGGATTCAACGCCAACTAATTACTAAACCGTTTATTAGTTATTCTAGTAATACCGGAAAAATTGCTACCACTGTTGCACTATCGTATGATGGAAAATGGTTGGCAACTGGATCACCGTTAGCAAGCAATGCTTATACTAAGTTTAAAGGAACATTTATTGGAGGCAGCGGGTACGTTGCTGAAGATATAGTATACATAGATAACGTAGGGTCATACACTGGCTTTTATCAAGCATTGAGCAACAATAATGGAAACACAATGCCGCGCCCAGACGGAATTTCAGGAACAATTCCAAATGTTGCATACTGGAAAAAAATAAAATATGTTCCCACAGTCTTAAGTGGAACCAGCAATAGCTTAACAGCGCATGGCGTTATTAGTCTTTATAGCAAAGATGCCAATAATATTTTTACATTAGTTGATACTATAATCAGCCCATTCCCAACTGAAAATGAACAATTTGGATCTCAGCTAGCATTTGCTGATAATGCATTGTATGTGTCTGCAATTGGACATAGTAGCAATACCGGAAGAGTTTATAAATTAAAATATTCAACAGATGTACAAGCATCCACATATTATAATCCTGTCGGAAGTTTAGGCACTGTATTAAAGCTAACCTCCACAACCGGCATACTACCAGGTATGATTATTTCTGGCGGTGGCTTTACTTCAAATCAAACAGTAACATCTGTAATAGATCAAACTACTATAACAATTTCACAACAGCCTGACACTACTCCAACAGCAATTATTAATTTTTCAATTGTAGGCTGGGGCTTTGATTTATCAGCAACTGTAACAGGTGATGTTGTTGGACGACAATTTGGCGCCGGAATTGTAGCGACCGATAATGACAACACATTGGTTGTTTCGTCTAATAATGGTACATTATCTGGACAAGTTAAAATTTATAAATCAGGAGTACTGTCGCAAACCATAACTGGTACAAATTTAAATTTTGGAAAAAGTGTTGACATTTCTGACAATGCCGATTATCTAGCAATTTCTGATAGTTTATCAACTAATGAAAAACCTAATTCGGGTATTGTAAATATTTACAAATTCACCCAATCCGCATATGTGTTGTATCAGTCATTAAAAAATCACAAACCAGAAAACTCAGGATACTTTGGCAGTAAAATAGCCTTCATAGACAACTATAAAACAATAGTGGTATACAGTTCAGATGCAGATACTATTTTAAACACTACATTTGATGAAAATTCAACATTATTTGATAAAGAATCTACAAACATATCTCAAATAGCGGGCGAGTCGGGACGTGTTGATGTTTATGATATGTACGAAACCAAATGGATTTATAGCGAAACTTTAGAAAATTTACAAACAAGCGGCTCGGGTTTTGGTCAAGCAATTGCTACAGGTAATAATCATATTTTTGTAACTGCGCCTTTTGAAACGGATCAAAACTTACAATCAGGTATTGTTATTGATTATGAAAAACGAGAAAATACATTTAGCTGGAATATCAAACATCAACAAATCGATATACCAGATGCTAAAAAAATCAAATCTGCATTTTTGTATAACAAAGCCACCGGCGAATTAATAAAATATATTGATGTTATTGATTTAGCACAAGGAAAAATTGCAGGAATTGCAAGAGAAGAAATTAAATATTCGTCTTATTATGATCCTGCAACGTATTCTATCAACACTAACAGCAGTGATATAACAGTGGACGCTGATGCTCCTTGGGGAAAAGCACAAGTTGGTCATGTTTGGTGGGACTTAAGAACTACTAAACTTGTTGATGCATACGATGATGAAATTGTATATAGAAACAGCGTATGGAATTCTTTAGCGTTGGGAGCATCAGTAGATTTATACGAATGGGTTGAAAGTACGTTACTACCGGCCGCATGGGATGTACAAGCCGATACAGAAGCAGGAATTGCTAACGGAATCAGCGGAACTAGTTTATACGGAAACAATGTTTACTCTGTAAAAGAAAGATACGATACCTCGTCCCAGACTAAAAAATACACTTATTATTATTGGGTAAAAAATAAAAAAACCATTCCAAATATAACAGGTAGAAATTTATCTGCCAGCGATGTTTCAAGTTTAATTGCAAATCCACGTGGCTCAAATTATACGTATATTGCATTAACAGCAACTAATTCTTTTAGTTTAATAAACGTATTACCGTATTTACAAGATACAAATGTTGTACTATCAGTTGAATACTGGATAGTGGATAACATATCACAAAATATCCATAGCCAGTGGAAAATTATCAATAATGATTCGCTAACAATAATTCCGCCTCAGATTGAACAAAAATGGTTTGATAGTTTGTGTGGAAAAGATACCAGTGGCCGAGATGTTCCAGATTCTACATTGCCAGATAAAATTAGATACGGCGTTGAAAATCGACCGCGACAGGGCATGTTTATAAATCGATTTGAAGCACTGAAACAGCTGGTTGAAGAAACAAACATTGTATTATTGAATAATCCAATAACTGAAAGTAGAAATATTTCAAATATTGATGTAAAAGATGCATACCCTAATAAAATATTAGGATTGTATGATACTATACAAAATACTTCGGAAGAATTAAGATTTGTCAACGTGGGCGCATTTAAACGTCCAATTTTAAGCAATTGTATAATAGTTGATGGAAAAATTACAGGAGTCAATATAGCAAACCCAGGCCGCGGATACCTAGTTGCCCCTTACATTTCAATCTTAGGCACTGGCGAAGGAGCAATAGTACAAGCTGTATTAAACAGTAACGGCACCGGACAAGTTGTAGGAGTAACAGTTGTAAATGCAGGCGAAGGGTACGATGATAATACCATTGCATCAATTCGTGATTATTCAGTATTAGTGCAAACTGATTCAGAAGCACAAGGAGTGTGGAGTATATATTCTTATGATCCAACAGGGAGAGTATGGTCTCGAACTAAATCACAATCATATGATGTAACAAAATACTGGAGTAAAACTGATTGGTATGCAACTGGCTATAATCAATTTACAGCCATAGATCATGCAGTTGATATGGTATCAGACCTACAAACAACAAATGATTCAGTCGGGCAAATTATCAAAGTTCGAATTAATTCAACTGGTTGGTCGTTACTGGAAAAAATTTCAGATGTTGATTCGTTTGACTACACACAAATGTACAAAGTTGTTGGATTAGAAAACGGCACTGTGCAATTAAGCAACGCATTATATTCAGCATCAAACATTAGCACTGGCTATGATGGAACCACATATGATGGTAATGCGTTTGATAACTATCCTAATTTAGAACTTCGTATTATTTTAAACTCTTTGAAAAATGATATATTTGTTGATGATTTAAAAATACATTATTTAAATTTATTTTTTACTACAGTACGGTATGCATTAAGCGAACAAGTTTACTTAGATTGGATTTTTAAAACAAGTTTTATCAAGGCCCGCCATAATGTTGGATCACTATCAACACCTGTTACTTATAACAATGATAATTTGACCAATTTTCAAGATTACATAAATGAAGTAAAACCATTCAAATCTAAAATACGAGAATATGTCAGTAGTTATCAGTTAGTAGATTCCAATGAAACTATGGTTTCAGATTTTGATTTGCCACCAATATATAGAAATAATGCAATAACAACAATAAACACAAGCGCAACTAACGGAACTATTTCTGCAGATGATGCTGTTATTAGACAATATCCTTGGAAAAATTGGTTAGATAATGTTGGATTTATTGTAACAGATATAAAAATTATTAGCGGCGGATCTGGATATATTTCAGAACCCGTGTTAACAATAAACAGCGATTCGGGTTCGGGAGCAACTGCTAGAGCTTTTTTCACAAACGGAATTATTAATAGAATCATATTGCTTACTTACGGATCGGGATATTTATCAGCACCCACAGTTTCAATCTCAGGTGGGTTATCGGCAACTGGTGTAACTGCCAAAGCAGTGGCAATCATTGGAAATAGTGTGTCGTCTAACAGTCATCACGGTGTTGTTAGAACAAGTTTAATTAAAATAAAATTTGATAGAACAACAAGTTCTTATTTCTTTGTAGATTTAAAAGAAACTGAATTTATTAATACTACTGGAAATTTACAATATAAACTTACATATGCTCCTGATACCACTATTGGAAATACAATTGTTACAATAAATGATGTTCCGTTATTAAGAGAAAATTACAAATTAACAACAGTTACTTCCACCACTGATTATACAAAGTATTCAGGATTAATAACATTCACAGCTGGAACACAACCTGCTACTGGAAAAATAATTAAAATTGTTTATTCAAAAAATCAGTTGCTATTAAATGCAGCCGACAGAATAAATCATTTCTACAATCCCCAAGACGGTGACATTGGAAAAGATTTATCACAGTTAATGACTGGTGTTGATTACGGCGGCGTAATAGTTCAAGGACTTGGCTTTGACGTCAGTGCCGGCTGGGGCACTATACCTTGGTTTACAGATAAATGGGACAGTTTTGATCCATCATTTGATGATTATATTATAACAGTTTCGGCTAATAATCACGCTTTTACATTACCGTATGTTCCAACTAGCGGCACTAAAATTAATACTTATTATGTTGGTTTAAATTTAACTATCATACCAGTAGTAACAAATCAATTAACTTATACATACAATTATATTGGAGTCAACCCAACTGCTACATTAACTCGCAGTGTGGCAACAGGCGGCACAACATCAAACTACATACCAATTGGTATATATGATCCGGTATCTGTTGTTATAGCAGTCGCAAGTGTTACTGGAATTCTTCCAGGAATGTATGTGATAGGAACAGGATTTTTATCAAAACAACGAGTATTATCAATTAATACTAGTAGTAACACAGTTACATTAAGTGCGCCTCCTAATTTACAGCCTAACGGAACTTTATATTTTACTAAAAGTATAGCAGGATCAACTACATTATCATTATCCAGCACCGCGGGGTTACAAGTAGGAGACGCCCTAGCAACTTCGGCAGCATCATCATTCGGTGTTGATACCGTTATTAATACCATTGTAAATAATACAGAAATTATTTTAAATCAAATAATTTATGTTACAGTTCCGTCTTCTGCAACTATTATTTTTACTAGGCCGTTGAGAAAATACACTGATATAGTAATAACTAATGGGTTTGTAAATTTAACAACTCCGTTAGTGTCGGGTAGTGTAATTAATATTTCAAGCACATTGCCCAGTATTAAACTAGATGATGAATATTTTGGAACACCTCAACAAACTAATACCAACGCAATAATAGCTACTTTTATTGGCAACGGGATTGCAAACACAATAACAATACCAAATACATTTGTAGTATCTGCTGGCGACAAATTTATTCTTAGAAAAAGCACTAGTGATGGATCGCTAACTCCGCAAGACACTGATTACGATTCATTGGTAACTGGCGGTGATATGAACTATTCTACAGCATCGGGACTAGCGGCTGATGATATATTAATGGACGGTGATAACTTTGTTACGCCAACATCTAGTCCTGCACCGGAGGAAGTAGTCCCAGGGCAAGTGGTTGATGCAGTTGCAATTAAAGTATACGACCAGCCGCAGTCTGGATCTGCAAGCATCAAAGTTGATAATTTTATTGCTAACGGTTCTGCAACACAATTTAAACTGTCACAAAATCCAAGTAGTGCAGAATCGATAATTATTAAAAAATCAGCCACTATTTTAAATTCTAATCAATACACACTTGATTATAGAAATAGAACAGTAACTTTAGTAGATGCGCCAACTGCCGGAGAAATACTAAGCATTTATAATATTGGATTCAGCGGCAGCAATATTTTAGATATTGATTATTTTATTGGCGACGGACAAACAACTGAGTTTATTACCAAAGCTCCATGGTTGTCGGCAGTTACTCATATTGTTTATGTAGACGGCGTTGTTGCAACTCCGGTTTTATTCCAAACAGATGCAACCTATGAAACAGCTAACCGTGTTGCTTTGCAATTTGCAACACCTCCTGCTGTTAATTCTTTGATAAATTATGTAATTGTGTCAGGTAGCCAACAAACTTTTTCAATAACCAAAAAAGAAAAAATTGCAACAGACGGTAGATTTACTGTTGACCCAGCGACTGGTTTGTCTTCAGGCACATCGTCATATACACTAGCATACTCTGTAGGCAACAACTTACCAGCAGAAGCAAATATGATTGTTCGGGTAAACCAAACAATTTTGTCATCACCAATCAGTACTTATTTTACAATAAAGAATAACAAATTAACTTACAAAGTTGATCCAACAAAAATTGTTCCGTACTCTACTCCTATCACAAATATCTTAGTTATTGTTGGTACTGAAATATTAAAATTAGGAACAGATTACACAGTTGATCCTGGCGGATTAACAATTAAAATTAACAAAATTACCTACGCAATTCATGTTAATAAAACATTGGTAATCACAGTGAATTCTTCTCAAGGCTATATATACAATGCAATCAATAATAATATTATATTTTCACAAGTTTACACCAGTAGCGATATAGTAGAAGTTGTTAGTTCGTACAACCATGATATTTTAGATATACAACGTACTGCGGTTACTATCAGCACCAACTTATCAATAACACAGAATACAGCTGAATATTACACTTATAAAGAATCATTGTCTGGGTTAATTGCCCTTGACAGAACTGTGATTTCTGATGAATATATCTGGGTAGTACAAAATGCCACATTGCTAGTGCCTTCTGTAGATTATAAATTAAATGATAACAAACAAAGTATACAATTGGCAATTAAGCCGGCTATCAACGACGTGTTTACTTTGATTACTTTTAGTAGTAATGTATTAGGATCAACAATTTCTTATATGCAATTTAAAGACATGCTAAATCGTGTGCATTTTAAGCGTCTAAGTCAAAATAAACAAACTCAGCTGTCACAACCGCTGGCATTTAACAGTACTACTATTGAAGTTGAAAATGCAAGTAATTTTGATGCTCCAAACCCTTCTATCAATCGGCCTGGCATAGTTGAAATTAGGGGTGAACGAATTGAGTATTTTGGACTTGTTGGAAACACACTAAGCAAACTACGTCGAGGCACATTGGGTACAGGTATACCAACAATTCACCCCGCTGGCACTTTGGTGCAAGACATTGGCCCGTCAGAAACGCTACCGTATACTGAATCTTCTGTGATACAACAAGTAGAATCAGACGGCTCCAGCATCATCAATTTAAATTTTGTTCCAGTAAAAGTTATAGAGAATGCAATAGATTTTACTATTAATCGACAATATAAAATTGTTACATTGGGTACGACTGATTGGAATACAGTTGCCAACACAACAGGCATATTATATAATGTTGGAAATACTATTACTGTTATCAAATCAGCAACTGGTACAGGAACAGCAATAGCAATATCATACGGACAATGCGACGAACTTGAAGTTTTTATAGGCGGATATAATATTGACACTGTATGGAATAGTAATGTTGTTTATGCAACCGGTGATATTGTTATTTCAGGAAGTTACACATACCAAGCTAATTTTAATCATACTAGCAGTATATCTTTTAAAGAAGATTACAATACTGGAGCCTGGAAACTATTTGTTGGCAACACGCGATTGAAAAAGAAACCTTATAAAGTACATCACGAATTACAAAGTTCAAATTCGTTGTTAAATCCAACAAATTTTGACCAGTTGCTGGATGCTGAATTCACTGTAGATGGAACATCATCAGTTATTAAATTAACAAATCCGGTTGACATTGGAGTTAGGGTAACTGTAGTTAAAAGAATGGGTATAGATTGGGATAGCACGTTAAATATACAATACGATTCGGGTGCTATAACTGAATTTTTAAAAGCAACCCCAGGTATCTGGTATTCATAAATTCAATGCTTATAACATTAAACTAGCAGATAATAATACTTGATAAATACAATATAAAGAGAGTCTACTATGCAGAGTCAAGAAACAACTGGAATCCACATTGAAGGGCATATTAAAATATGGGACCCTGAGTCTAAAACCGTCTATATTAACAAGCGTAATGCTATTCATTATGAAAACATCAGTATAGCACTAGCCAACAGCATAGCAAACAGCGGCAAAGGATTTGTTTATGAAATGGCATTTGGCAACGGCGGCACAGCCATAGATCCAACAGGCATTATCACATACTTGACACCCAACAGTTCAGGGTCCAATGCCAGTTTATATAATCAAACTTTTCAGAAAGTAGTCAACCAAAATTCCAGTAATAACACAGACCCCAGTAGAAATTTCATAGAAGTTAGACACGTTACTGGCACAAATTACACTGATGTGTTTGTAACCTGTTTGTTAGACTACGGTGATGGTAATACTTCAGGACAGCAAGCCTTTGACAACACAACAGATGCAAATGGCACATTTGTATTTGATGAGCTAGGATTAAAATCTTACAGTGCTTCTGGAAACAGTTTATTATTAACACATGTTATTTTCCATCCTGTGCAAAAAAGTCTTAACAGACTAATCCAAATTGACTATACTGTTCGAGTACAAAGTCTAACTGGCATTGTGGGGGTATAACGAATGAGTTATCAAGTTACGTTTACTGAAACAACTAATCCTGCAAAACCTGCATTAACTGTAGCAGATCAAACTTTAAATACACAAACTAGTTTAACGTTTGTGGGGAAAAATTATGCAGGATATGCTCCTGTTGTTGCAAACAATTTCTTACACCTACTAGAAAATTTTGCAAATAACTCAGCACCAGCAAATCCAATTGAAGGACAGTTATGGTACGATAATACCAGCGGTGTAAGTTTGCTAAAAGTATTTGACGGAACCATTTGGACATCAGCTGGCTCTGTTAAAAAAGCCGGCGCGGCACCGTTAGCAGCCAACAGTAATCCAGGAGATTTGTGGGTCAATACCACAACTGCTCAGTTATATGTATTCTCAGGAAGTAACTGGTTATTAGTGGGTCCTCAATTTAGTTCAGGAAGTTTAACAGGTACTGTGGTAGATACAATTATTGACACTTCAAATGTAACGCACAGTGTTATATCCTTGTATGCCAACAACTATCAGTTGGCAATCATCAGCAAAGAAACATTCACGCCAAAGTCAACAGTTGTTGGATTTACCACTATCAATCAAGGATTTAATCTCAGTTCTGTTGATTCAGCCAACACCACAAGTTTATCAAGGATATGGGGAACAGCAAGTAATGCTGATGCATTATTAGTCACTGGGGTATCAGTACCATCTGCAAACTTTTTAAGATCCGACACATCCAGTACTAGTAATTTTCCATTGACCATACGAGCTGACGGCGGTTTAACTATTGGCAGCAACTCAAGTTTCAACATTGGCCGAGATGGCACTAGCACAGTTTTATATTCAAAATCTAGTGGAGACAGTGTTGATTTTAAATTAAACAACAACAGCATACCAGTTACTGTATTACATTTAAACGCATTGTCTAGAGTAGGCATTGGTTCTAACAACACTGCACCCACAGCTACATTAGATGTTGCTGGTACTGTTACAGCTAGCGGTGATTTATCAGTAACAAGTACTACTGATTCTACATCTTTAATTACTGGCAGTATCAAAACTGCTGGCGGCATCTCAGTAAGCAAAAATATTAGAGTTGGCAAAGATGTAACAATTAACGGCAAACTGTATTTGAACACACTGGATCCTACTACAGGACTAGAAGCTCCGGGGTCTGTGATATTACCATCCAGTAATGGAATATTTGATATTGGATCCAGCATTGCTAAATTTAGAAACGTTTATGCTGATTCGTTTGTAGGTGATTTTTCGGGAACATTTACAGGAACATTACAAGGCAGTATCAGCGGCTCAGCGGCTCGATTAGCCAGTCCAACTGTGTTCAGTATACAGGGAGATGTAAGTAGCGACAATATTAGTTTCACCGGCCAAAGTTCTTTGGGAACAGCAACATTTACCACAACAATTAATCAAAATTTTATTACTAATAAACCTTCGGTAGATGATTCTTTTTTATCAGATCAATTGTTAGTTTATCGAAGCGGTAGTGCCAATCTAGTAAAGATGACAAAAGAAACTTTACTAAGGCATGTGGCAACTGTTCCAATTGGAGTAATAATGCCATTTGCCGGAACTATTGTGCCTGAAGGTTACTTGTTGTGCGACGGTAGCGAAGTCAAAACAGCAGATTATCCAGGTTTATATGGAGTCATTGGATACACATATAAATCAGCTACATTGTTATCCGGAGCCGCAACATTTGCTTTACCAGATCTACGAGGCAGATTCCCGTTAGGTAGAGACAACATGGATAACGATCAACGTATTCCATCACGTGACGATGCAAGTATTTTAATTGATGCAGGTGGTGGCCCAGCAAATAGAGTCACGGATGTCACAGCTGACATAGTTGGAACAGGTGCCGGCGCTCAAACAGTTACTTTATCAATCAACAATTTGCCAGACCACACACATAATCTCAGCAGTACATCTGCTCAGTATTATGCAGCCGGACTTCCCAGCGGTATTAGCGATACTTCAGCAGTACCGGGGTTGGGACTTCCAAATTCAAGCACTGGCTCTGGGTTGCCAAACAGCGGCGGAATCATTTCAAGTACACTGGGATCTGCGGTAACCATAATGAATCCGTATACAACTATAAACTACATAATTTTTACTGGTGTCCTATAATGAGTTATACAATTACAAAAACTGATGGCACAACAATAACACAAATTGTTGATGGTAGTGTGGATCAAACTTCAACTGATTTGACACTTATTGGAAAAAATCTTGCGGGTTACGGTATTTTTATAAATGAAAATCTAGTAAAATTATTAGAAAATTTTGCAAGTACTTCGCAACCATCTTATCCATTAACTGGTCAGCTATGGTTTGATACTACTGAAAACAGATTAAAAGTATATGACGGTAGTAATTTCAAAGTCAGTGGTGGAACAATAGTTTCACAAACACCCCCAAGCAGTATTTCTGCTGGAGATATGTGGATTGACAGTGCCCGTCAGCAATTGTATTTTAATGACGGGTTGTCTACAAAACTTGCAGGACCAATATACACATCAACTCAGGGCATAACAGGGTTTAACGTTGAAGAAATAGTTGACACTGTTGGTGTGTCACATACTATTTTAAAATTATATGTAGCACAATCGTTAATTGGAATTTTTAGTAAAGATTCTTTTACTCCAGGTTCAACTATAGCAGGATTTGCAGGCGCAGTTTCAACTGGATTCAATGTCAGTACATTATCTGGAGTAAAATTTTCCGTAGCTTCATCACAAGCAGATTCCTTGTTGGCAGCAGACGGCACACCAAGAACTGCGGCCAACTTTTTATCAACATTAGATGATTCGGCAACAACTGGAACAGTATCTATTCAAAATGCAGTTCCGTTGGTGTTAGGTGAGGGTGCCAGTACTGAGATAAATGCAACAACATCAATATTTCAATTTAAATCAAATACCAGCAATCAAAATTTTGGTGTTAATTTATTAAGCGGAAGCGGATTAGCAACTGCATTTTTCATTAATGCTACAACGCAACGTATGGGAGTTTACACAGAGCTACCAACAGCGACTTTAGATGTTAACGGAGACGCAAGGATCAGAGGAAGTTTAACAGTAGAAGGCAACGTAACATCGGTCAATACAACAAATGTTGAAATAGCTGATAAATTAATTGAACTTGCAAAAGTCGCTTCTCCTTCAAATGCAACAGCCAACGGCGGTGGTATATCAATAGAAGGCGGAACAGACGGCGACAAAACGCTTACCTGGACCACAACTGGGTCAACATGGGCATCATCTGAAAATTTTAATTTAGCAATTAATAAAGCATATAGAATTAACGGATTTGACGTACTGAGTCAAACATCACTAGGAACAACAGTAGCAAGTGCTCCGGGTCTGACTAGTGTTGGCACGTTAACTAGTTTACAAGTTAGTAATCTAAGTGTTAACGGTACTACAATATCAAGTACTTCGATTAACTCCAACATTATATTAAGCCCAAATGGATCTGGAACAATCAGCATGAACAATGCTAAAATTTCAAATCTAGGTACTCCTACGGATCCAGCCCATGGTGCCAATAAATCTTATGTAGATTATACTGTGCGTTTTGCACCATTGGGATTAAGCGCAGATACAACTGGACTTACGCCTCCACAAATAAACTCAGAAATACTTATAAAGATTTTCCCGTGGCAGGATCACGAAGCAGGCACTAAATTACGATTGATTTGCACAGATAAGTCAGCAAGCGGATACGATCAAGGAAGCTCCTACAACAGTCGTTACAAGCTGTTTGTGTTAACAGCAACAGGAATAGGTGATGCCAAAATTTGGCAATACGGTGGCCCAATATATGAAATTTGGGATTCAGGTACTTCGTATGTTAGTAACAGTGTTGTTTCGTACCTAACTGGGTCATATATTTCTATTTTAGCTTCACTAAATCAAATACCTTCGTCGTCTCCAACGTATTGGACTCCGCTAGTATAACATCAAACTAGTATAAATAATGAAATAAGGAAAAGAGCGCAATGGCATACACTATAAACAGATACAACGGAGCACAAATCACAGTAGTTGCAGACGGCACTATTGATACCACGCTTGACGTTAAATTAATTGGAAAAAATTACGCAGGTTACGGAGAAATACAAAATGAAAATCTTGTATTCTTGCTTGAAAATTTCTCAAGCCCAACACAACCTCCTCGACCAATTTCGGGACAAGTATGGTTTGATAGTTCCAATAGCAAATTAAAATTTTACGACGGTACAAAATTCAAAACTACAGGCGGCGCCGAAGTTTCAACAACTCCTCCTACTGGATTATCTGAAGGCGATTTTTGGTGGGACAGATCAAATACACAACTACATGCATGGACTGGTTCTAGATTTGAATTAATTGGACCGCAAGGAGTGGCCGGATCTGCAACAACCCAGATGCGTTCAGTTAGTTTAACAGATACTAACGGAGCACCCCATGCAGTTATACAGGGTATTTCTAATGGTCAAACTATCTTCACTATCAGTTCTGATGCTGATTTTACCTTAAATACCTCGGTAAATGCAATTACAGGATTTACAAAAATTCGTCAAGGTGTTACATTATGTTACACTAACTCGGAAGGGCCATTGCTAGGACAAACCACAAGTAATCACAGATTTTTTGGAACTTCTACAAATTCAGAAAGACTAGGCGGATATGATATTAGTGCGTTTGTGCTGTCCGGCGCTACCAGTTTTAGTTCATCTATTAATTTTGCTGACGTGGGTTTTACAGTTGGTAACCCAGTTGCTAAATTGCGTGTGTTTAATGATAGTGCTACCACTCCAACAATTTATAATCAGCAAGGTGACACTATTGTTTTTAAAACAACTGTATCAAGTGCTGAAAAAACACCACTAAAATTGGTAGGAACAGATGTGTTACCTGGTATAAATCTTACATCTAATTTGGGGTCACCTACTTTAAAATTTAACAACTTGTATGCAAATTACATCTACGGAACAATTGAACAAGCGGATAAATTAACAGTTAACGGTACTTATAGATCTGCAAGTACAGATCCAGGTATCAATACCATTGCTGCCAGAGATGGAGTAGGAACTCTTTCGGCAATCTTATTTTCAGGTGTAGCAACACAAGCCAACTATGCTGACTTGGCAGAAAAATATCTTGCTGATGCAGAATACGAAGTTGGTACAGTTCTAATGGTTGGCGGCGAAAAAGAAGTTACTGCTTGTACAATTGGTGCCCGAGCAATTGGCCCAGTGTCTGAAAAACCTGCTTATCTGATGAACAAAGATTTAGAAAACGGAACAGCTATTGCATTAAAAGGCAGAGTTCCAGTAAAGGTTACAGGGCCAATAGTCAAAGGACAACATCTAGTTGCTGGCCCAAATGGAACCGCACAATCTGCAGGGTCGGGTAATCCAGACACATTTGCTATAGCATTAGCAAGCAATGCTGATCCTTTAATTAAATTAGTTGAATGTTTAATACTATAAAGGGAATCACATGTCCGGCTTAAATACTGCTGTTTTAGCAACCGATTATAACACAATACAATCAAAAATTAACAATATACTTGGTAGTGGATCAGGTGACTACGGTTACGGGCAAACTGTAACCAGCAGTCAAGTTGCTAGAACTAACAGAATCACTGTGGCCCAGTGGAATGCATTGCGCAACGATCTTTTAAAAGCCCGTAATCATCAAACAAATGTCAATGAAAGCGCCTTACTAACAGTTGCATCAACTACTATCCGTATTAGAGAAGCAGATAGATTAGCTTACAGTACATTTGCTGATGTTGTAACAACAAATAGATTAGTTTCTCCGCCAAGCGATCAAGCATCATTAACAACATTGCAAAATGTTACTAGAACTGCGCCGTGGTCTACCACAATCAGTCATGAAATAACTGTAACATTTTTATCAGAAGACGCTAGTAGATTTTTCTTTAATAGCGGCAGTGCTATAAGATTTAGTTCAGGCTTAACTGGGTTTTCAACTGGAATCAGTTTACTAGTTAATCAGTCTTGGCAAACTTTGTTAGCAAACATGGGAATTATCAGTTTCAACGCATATTCAACCACCAAGACCGGAACTGGTACAGCACAAGCAATTGGGTTTTACAACTTAACAACTACCAATCAGTTGGTGTTTACAAAACTAGTTGAGGCTGGAAATCAGTATACACCTAATCAATATCAACTTTATGTAAAAAAATCTGGAAACTCTGTTATTTTTACACCCACATGGAGCTATGTTTCTGATGGAAATTATGGAAATTTTGAACCAGCAGATGGTACGTTAAATAGTTTGGTACAACTATACACCGCAACTGGCCCAAATGTTTCAGTAACAGCCCCAACAAGCTCTACAACCAGCTTGTAATCTTTGTGTGAATCACAGTATCCTCAGCACCGATACTTTAATAATAAATACATACATAATAAGGGACAATAATGGCAGCAGGTATCGGATCTAAAATAGAATATTTAGATTATAATGAAATACAATCTATTGTTAGAGATGTGTTTGGTACCGGTGCTGGCGATTACGGATACGGACAAACCGTTACCAGCAGTCAAGTTACTCAATATGCAATTGTCTCAGTTACTCAGTGGAATTCTTTAAGAAACGATTTGCTTAAAGCTAGGCAACATCAAAGCGGTGTTGACGAATCTGGAAATTTAGGACTTCCTACTCTTGATATTCGATTAGCTGATGCAGACAGGGCCGCATATCTAAGTATGGCAAATCTAGTTAAAAACAACAGATTAATTGCTCCTCCCAGCGGCGAAGCCAGTTTTGTGACACTTACAACTGCAACCAGAGCATCTGGATGGAATTCTTCTATAAGCCACACAATAACTATAGAATTTGGAACCGCAGACAAATTGCGATGGTTTTTTAATTCAGGAGGAAATTTTCAACTTAGTGCTAGCCTCACTAATTATCAAACATCGGGTGGTAGTGCTTTAGTAAATTCTTCGTGGTATACGCTATTGACAAATATGGGAATTATAAAACTCTCAAGGTCAACAACAACTAATACAGGAACAGGAACCCCTGCTACTGGTATAGGATTTGGAAATCTTAATTCTACTGATCAATTAATTTTTAGTAAATTAGTAGAAGCAGGAAATCAATATACACCAAATCAGTATGATTTATATGCAAGGGTATATGGAGGATCAGCGTTGATCCTTACTCCAACTTGGTCGTATACTGATGCAGGTAATGACGGCGCTTATAGAGTATTTGAGCCAGTCATTGGAACATTAACTAGTATTTGTCAAATGTATATTGCTTCAGGCGCTAATGTTGCAATACCTTATCCAACGGTAGACGTTGTTGGATCTGGTTGGAGTTATACTTCAGCATATGTTGCCCCACCACCAACATATAGCGTCAGCCCAAGTGCCACATTAGTAAACGAAGGAAACACTGTTACATATTCTGTCAACACTAGCGGAGTAGCAAACGGTACTGTGTTATACTGGACCAATAGCGGAACAACTTCAGCACAAGATTTTACCAGTAATACAAATTCAGGATCGTTCACAGTTTCAGCTGACTTAGGATCTGTAGTTAGGCAATTAAGTTCAGATTTAACAACAGAAGGTCCTGAAACTATTATCTTACAAATTCGAACAGGATCAATATCAGGACCAGTTGTGGCAACTTCTTCTATAGTTACAATAACAGATTTGTCAGTAACTCCGGTATCAGTAACAATAACCACAAGCACGTTGTCAATAGATGAAGGGCAAACTATTACCTTTGCCATCAATACAGCCGGAATTGCCAATGGAACTGTGTTGTATTGGACCAATACTGGTACCACAGTTCCTGCAGATTTTGCAGATACAACAAATAGCGGATCTTTTATTGTAAATTTAAATCTTGGTATAGTAACAAGACCAGTGTCAGCTGATTTAACGACAGAAGGACCAGAAAGTATTATATTAAATGTACATTCTGGATCAATTGCCGGGCCAATTATAGCAACCTCGTCTACAATTGTGGTGGCTGACGTTTCTCGATCCTAATCTCAATATCCGTAACCTCTTGACTAGATAATTATAATAGTGTATTATTACACTATCTCG
>Ga0114975_10000495_pt1 | contig 29720 bp, 25 predicted proteins | sample S_130626_EF_Meta_FD_87031 | JGI IMG/M metagenome (GOLD analysis project Ga0114975, IMG submission 87031) | Freshwater microbial communities from Lake Simoncouche, Canada to study carbon cycling - S_130626_EF_MetaG | ecosystem: Environmental > Aquatic > Freshwater > Lake | place: Lake...
ATCACGCCCCATAGGTGCTTTTTCTACCTCAACGTCGGCATTTGTTATCTGACTGCTTGGTTGTGACTGCGCGGCATTACCACCAACCAAACGACGAAGCTGAGAAGTTGTAATTCCAGACTGTACAGATGCTGATTCCACATCAACACTATTAAGAATGGTTTTTCGGATTGCACTTTGACCACGGATAGTCTCAAAAAATCCAGAATTTAATGCCATGATGATAATATTACAGTTAGAACCAGTTGCACAAACTGGGACGTGGTCGAAAAATCCATATGTATTATCAACCTGGAGTGTGACCTGAACACTGTAATTTCCAAGTGTTCCAGGAGCCAAACCAGCTGAAAGAGGGACGTCTTGTCCCATCCTCAACAAAAGAGGACCACCTGTTAACTGTGTAACAGATGAAGTATCGCGAAGATCGAACACTGAGTTATTATTAGACGATTTCGGGATGAGAGTAGGGCTTGCAGCAGTTGTATACCCCCTCCATTGTTGCCAATCCATATCAAGACCCGCAGCAATAGAGCAGCAATACAAATCCTCTTGAGAAAAGTTGGAGCATAGATTTGAATAGTTATCAAATGTGACACCAGCTTGTAAAATAGGAACGTATGACTCATTTTGAGTTTGACCACGGACTGTTGGCTTAACGAAAATTGCCAAAACATCAGGGATTGATGAAAGTGTGATTGTATTTGATTGAAGAGTGATAGATTTACTATTGGCTGTGAGTGTACCAGGTGAGAAATATCGTGGGAATTCCATATAAGGTACAGTTGACACAAGTGGTAAAGTGACATCTGGTGGAGGGGTTAAAAAGGTAACATACAACTTGGGGTTTGTAAATGGCCCAAAGCTTGTTCCAGCATTACCCACAGGGCTCTGAAGCCTGACATTTCCATATAGAGCATGAGTTCCAGAAGAACGAACGAGTGCAGCATGTGATGGGTAAATTGTTGACAATTTATCAACGAAATATCGTTTACCTTGAACAACTGTGAGTGTATCATAACCGATAGTAGGCCCGGCTGATTGCATGTTAAATGTAAGTGACATATTGGTACATCCATACAAACCAACTTCAGTCATTTCCTTTGCATCTTGCCATAAAAATGGACTCAAGCATAGAGGTTCCTGGGAAGTAAAGCTAAACATCACAGGGATAGATGCCATGGGTGAAGGTACGATTGTATAGTTGGAACCACCACTAGTGATTACTTTACCAACCAATGAACTTCCATATGGAATAAAGACTGGTTTGTAATCAATAACCGTGACATACTGTCCAGTAACTGATGAAGGGTAAAAATCAAAACGATTTAATGCAGCGCCTGTACTGGGGTTGACAAACTTAAGAGTCCATGCTCCGTTTGGAATGTCTGAATCCTTAGTGTTGGAATAAGTCTGTGAATTACCGCAGTTATTTTGAACATCATCAGACGCCCAAGCAAACACGTCAAATTTACTGGTAGTAGTTCGCTGCATTAATGATGCACGAGTCTGTGAAAAGAGAAGCTGCTCTTTGAGTGTGTCTCCATTTGTAGTTACAGTGCAATCGTTGATAGAAGCTGTGAAGTTTGTACATAAACTCTGGATAGGGAACATACACAATGAAAGATCTGCAGGTGTACCAATAGGTTGATACCAGTTGGTATCTGTAGCTCCAGTGCATCCAGGAAAGGCACCTCGAGGAAGTTGGTATCCAGAATTAACACCAAATCCTCTTACATTACCAGCTCCAATAACTTCTTGTGCTTGAGTAACCAGATCTTGCTTAGATAGAAGAGTGGGGGTTGCAATATAATCAGCATCACATGTAATAACACCTGTAGTATTAGTCAAACTTGCTGAAAATGAATCACCCGATGTCAAACCTGCAAACGGAGGAAGATATAATCGAACAACCGTTGATACATACTCAACTCGTTGAATCTTGAGGGTGGGTGCTGTTGCGGCAATAAACGTATAATTGTTTGCAGCATTAGCGGTGGTAGCTGTAGCAAGAGTGACAACACCCCCTGCGCTAATTGAGTTAACAACAATTCCTGGAGATACTGCTCCTGTTCCAATCATTCTAATGACTCCTGGGTTTGCTTGAATAAAGGAATTCAGTTTAACAAATCCTAAACCAGATGTAGCGGTAAGAGTGACAGTGGTTGCACCAGAAGCACCACCAGATGAGTGTGCCATTGTTGCAAATAGAACATTCGATAAAACGAGCGACGTATTTGCTACCAAAATATTAGGATCCACGGAAGCACCTCCAGCATCCGTGATACCATTTAAAGTAGCACCAAGAATCACAGTTGCACCGGGTGCTTTTCCATCAGAGGGTGGAAATACACCGTCCGCAGTAATAAAATTACCTGCGGGGATGGTGTATGATTTTGCAATAGTGGAATACTGAGAAGGTACAGCATCCATATACACTGTCGCGGATGCAGCGAGATCAATCTTTCGGTCTACAAACACGTTCAAGGATGGTACAAGCACCTGATATGTGTGCTGACTCGCAGACGCAGCAAGTGCGTTAAAAGGAGCAACACTCACAGCCAGAGCTCCTTTCTGAACTGCATACTTGGGTGCTTCTTGGATGATTCGGGCATCATACACGGCAATCTTTTCAATTGTGGACATTTTTGTTCAACTTTAATCTGATGTGGGTCTAAACACAAATTTAATATGTGCGCTGCCGTAATTAGTTAAAATTAATGGCACTAGTTGTTGAGTAATTCGATGTCGATAATAAATCGAGTAATCAAACTGTTTGAAAACCTTTGCGTTTTGCATCGAGTAGAAACAAGGAGACTCTGTACGGTATCGAATGATAGACCGTGTAGAAAAGAGAGTAGCCGGGTCTATAAAAAACTCTCCAATGATGTTTTGAGTCTCTCCTGATATCGTTTGAGAACTCACAAGTGTTGAATTCGTATCACTCACGAACTGAGGAGGAGAAATTAGCGATGGAACCACAGGGGTTGATTTACTCACTACTACAATGGATTGAACTGGGCAGAGTGAGGAAGACAACGATTCAAACGATTGAGTGAATACACGTTTAGGATAATCAAGACCTGAATTGTTACCTTCTGTTCCTGTAATTGAACTTAATGTATTGTCAGTCGAATAAGTAGACCAAACCCAATAAATCAAGTTGTCATTTGTAGTTGGCTCTACGTAGTTAACAGCATACACTGGGAAATTATCAGCTAAAAATTTGAACGAAGAGTTTGATTCAATGATAAAATGCTCTTCACCTTGACTATTTCCTGAGCCATTTTGGTATCCCCATGATGAATAGTTTGTGTTGAAATAATCCATTGAGTAACCCGCGGGTGTGTCAATAGTTTTATTGTTAAATGTGTCCCCGAATGAATACGAATCAGCTGAATATGAAATTAATCCAGTTAAAGGTGTGTATGAAAATCTAGGAGGATTTGTCACGAAAATAGGTTTGTTTGTAGGGTTAATACGTTCATATACACTAGAAAACCCAGAACATATAAACCTTGAAACACCACCAGAATCTGAGAACACTAAATTGAAGTCTCTTGTGGTGTATGTTTTAGCGACCCCGATGTCCCTCCAGTATGTGTGTGTGAAATCTTGTTCAGGGTCCACACTTGAATGAGTTCGGTTTGCAAGATAAATACGTCCGTTTTTTATCACAACACTAGATGCTTTTTGATAGGTTGTAGAACCAGACCAAATTTGTTGATTTAATGGTGTTGCAAATGAATATTGATATCGTTCAGATGTCACAGTCAACTGTCGTTGAAGACTGAAATCATCCATAGACTCAACTGTATTAGGGGTATCATCAAACAAGATAGCTTGAAATGCAGGGTTTACACTGTCTATTAAAAATCGATTAATATCGTAGACGTTGTAATATGTACCAGAGTTAGTTACAAAATCTTGGATTGTTTTAGGGGGGTTTGGAGTAGGTGCAATGTCTTGAGTTGTCCATTTTAACCCTTGATATGAACTAAAAGTAAAATCAGCGCTATACGCTCGCCTCCATGAATTTTGAGGTTTAGTGGCAGTTGGAGGATATGATGCAACCGTTACAGTTGATGATGTTTCAGGTTTAAATCCCATAGTTCTCATAAACGAAAGAGCATTTGTATCCGCAGTTGTGTGTGGATATGAACCTGTTAATTCGGTTACAAATGTATACCCATTTGGTGCTACTTGTACATGTGCGGAAACACCTGCTGATACTCCAGATGTTAATACATGGTTTAAAGGTTTAAAGGAAACTCGAACCCCTCCTTGTATAGCTTCAGGATTCGAAGCACGTTTATATAAACCACTCATGTATGGCAATGAATCACATGTAATTTGAAACACAACTTCTGGTTGTTGTTGTCCACCAAATGGAACATCTGCATAGCCGAAAGGAAGGCTTTCATCGTATAACATGTCAAGAACGAAAACATCTGTTGTGCTACTTACAGTAGTTGAAGTACGTGGGCGCCATTTGAATGTATCTGTTAAAAAGTTGATCTTTCCACCCGATGAATCTGTTTGTTGATTAATTAAATAACCACCCCGACACCATGGACTGTCTTTTGTAAACCCAGTTGCCCAAGAATCATTAGTAATAAAAATTGCATACACATTCTGACTAGATAAATACCATTCACGGTTCACTTCAAATGTAGCCACAGTAGGAGGATAATTTTGTTCATTGACAATTGATTTAGATGCTAAATCTGAATATTTCCAGATAGCTCCAATTTCACCATACCCATTTCTGTTTACATTTGAAGCATTTTCAGCTGTAGTGCTGTTAGGTTGCCATGTACCAAACACACGAATTCGGTCACCTACGTTAAACCCCGTTGGATCGTTAATCAATACATACGTACCGATTTTTGTACGAGTTGTTGCTCCCATTGAAGTACTTGTTGTTACAGCAGGTCCAAAACCAACAATCGGTGTATACACAGATGGGGTTAATACTGCATCTAAACATGTTAACCGTAAAGGGTGATACGATATTACATTCATCCAGTACAGTACAAATTGTAAAAGAGTATGCTCGACTGAAGTTGTAACAAAGTCAATTGTTGTATCAGGGACAATAGGCATCTGAATAGAGAGACCATATGAATCTCTAAATAGAATGGAAGCATTTTTATCATTCCAAAATGTTGGAGATTCAGACTGAAAGATGGGTTGAACGAATTGCTGATCTACTATAATGTTATCACATTGAGCACTAGTTTGTTCAATGGATGCATTGAATAGACACCCAGACCACGAAGCGGATAATCCAACTTCATACACGAGTGCATCGGGGTCTGTTCCTTGTTTTACTTGAGGTTGAAAGAGTGGTAAACTTTTTGTGTTAATATCAGCACTTACAATTCCAACTTCACTTTTAGATGTACTTCCAACAATCTGTTGAGTTCGTGTTGAACTAAAATTTGCTTCAGATCCGTGATGAAAGGATGGATCATAGTTTGATAAATTGACGATATTCGTATCCAGGTAGATATCATCTAGGTTTCGTTTTAAACCAGCTGAAACAATCCCATTAATATCAGCATCTCGATATCTCTTTGCCATTTAAGAAAGTGTTGAATATATTAAATAACCTCGAATAGTCCAAAAATGGACTGGGATCAATACTACAAAGACACTCAACGATTTAGAAATGCTTATAGTGATTTTAGACGAACTGAAAGTAGTACACTATCATCACAATATGATCTATGGGACCATTCAGCGCGAAGATCGTCTGCCGCCCTTTCAATCGCAAATGTAAAACAACCCCAGTATCGAGCCGTTTCGAGAATTGGAATTGTAGATACACCTGAGACTGCAAGGCTCCACCCACATCGTCTTTCGAAGCTCTCTCCCTTTGTTTCGAATTACACAGTCGATCCAACCTCTGGAACCACCAGTCTGTTTATGAACCAATGGCATAATGGCCTTGGTTTACCCACACGTGCTGATGATGAAGCCATTGAAGGATTTAGAATGATCAAGAAATCACAGTTCATCGATAACCAGACCGCGATTCTGGAATCTAAAGCGCCTGAACTACGATATATCAAAGGCAACAAGATCTTGGAGATGTGCAAGGATCTCTTCTCTAGTACTGCTTCTGAAACATCTGGTGACTTATTGCTTGTTAAGAGTAAATCCATCTTTGCTGAACTTTCAAGACATATTGCATTCTTGTTTCCACAATCTCTACGAGCTATTTACGAAGAGCTTGATAAAATTACAAATAGTAAACAGTCTGGACGTCTAGATGTGCGTCTCTTTACATTGCTTCCTGGAACTCAAAAAGTAAAAAGAGATCTACTTACTCGTCTCCTTCAACCACGAACCAACCAAGGAAAAAGCTTTACATTTCCTAATTTCCCTGAAACCTCCAAAGAAAAGGATAAGACCATTAACAAAACCACGACAGGTGATGAACCCTTTGTAAAAGCTGGACCTGGATCCACTGGAAATATTGCAAATGCAGCAGAAATGGCACGTAGGAGACCTCCTGGTGTAAACCCACCACGAAGAGCCCCACAAGGACCTAACCCAGCCCAAGCAGCAATTAACGCCGCTCAAGAACAGGAAGACTTTTTCGTTGCAGATGGACACGGTGGGCGAGGAGGTGCTCCACCCCCTACGTTAACGTCTTCAAATGCAGTGACTGCTGAAGCTGCAGTTACAGCAGTTACACAGGATCGTATGAGGCGTTCGATTCCCATTGATAATGACCCTAACTTGGATAAGGTTAACTTAATCAAGTCCTTCCCTGCTAACACAAACACTGTGTCAAAGATCATGAATGTGATTGAATCCGTACGACAATGTAAGACTCTTGTCAATACAATTCTATCCAAGAGACCTAAAGAACTCCGTGATAAGGATGCTACCTATGAACTTATTACCACTATGTCTGAAGATAAAGTTCCATCTGCCCCTGAGACATCTAAAACTGGACTCTCAGACGATCAAAAGATCACAATGCAGCAATATAATGCATCCTTGGCACAAAAGGGAGTTACACAACCCACTACAACGGCTCCTTCATTGCAAAACTCAAATCAAGTTGGACAACAGATGAATACTCAGATTAACCGTTCTGCTACACAAAATACGTTCTCTAGTTTAGGAGCGGTAAGTCAAGCTACCTCATCGAATCAACCAAGCGTCTACAATGATAATTATAGCACTTACAGCGGTCCATCTGATAGAAACAATTCAGAGTTGAGTCGATCCAATTCAGAAGCAGCATCTCAAGCCGAGGAAAATGCGTATGAAGCTGATGAAAAACAAGACGGAGCAAACGACTTCTATAATCAAAGCCAAGCAAACGACTTCTTAGACAATGTTGATTTTAATCAAGAAGGACAATATGATGTTGGAATTGACGATGATGTTACTGCTGATATCGATGTCGCACAGTTACCAAATTTTCAGAATAATGAAGAAGTCAATTTTGGCGATGAAGCGGAACAAATAACAGCAAATGAAGGAGAAGCTCCTCTAGAAGCTCCAGATATACCAGCTGTACAAAACCAAGCTGCACAAACCCCAGGAGCTACAATCTTAAACAATGTCAATACAGGTTCACAGCAAAATGCAACTGAAACCAATCTACCTGCTATACCCAATGCTACCAACCCTCCAAGTCCTACGGGTAATGTAGTACCACCCGCTGCTGTAAATGCTAAAACACCTGATAGTTCAGCAAATGAGATTGTTCGAGATGCATTAAAGGAAGAAGATCTTACTTTAGCCATATACAGAAACAACGAACCCAATTCCACGGAAACATCCGGTTCCATTAATAATTTTATAAACTCTATAAACTCAAAGGTACCATCTCTGTTGATGGATGTTGTTAACTCAACCCCTGAAGCAATCAATAATGCGTTGTCAGTCGTGAAACAACAATCTCCTCAGTTTTTGGAGACTATTTACAGGGTTGTGTTATTGATGAGTGTACTTGCAGGATTTGGTGAAACTGTGATGAAATTTTTCAGTGTGTTTACGAGTAATAATTACATAAATGATCCTATCCATAAGAATGCGTTTGTAAAGGCTCAAGAAGAACTTAAAAAGGATAAAACTCAATATGACAAAATTAATGATGCTTTAGATAAGATGGCAAGACAAGACAGAACGTTTCAGTCACCTTTAAAATCGAACGTTACAATCACAGAGATGTCACGCAATGCATCACCAGATGTTGAGCCTGCGCAACGATCCAATGCAGCAAATGATGATGTTGATAAACAGCTTAATTTTGGAGAAGAAGGCGCAGACGAAAAACTTGATTTTGGTGAAGATGGTGAAATTCAAACCGAAGAAGAAGCATCTCCAGCAGGAATTACATCAGTGGACAAAATACCAAGCTCTGGAACACAAAGAGTGTTAATAGTTCCTGCTTCAGGTAAAGAAGTTACCATTAATGAAAAAACATTCTACGACGAACTTAAAGAAGATTACAACGATGTCAAAACAGCGATAAAAAATTACTTAAATGGTGACGATTTCCTTTTATCACAGCTTAAAAATAGACCGAATAAAAAATTAGGTGCTGAACCAGATAATATTGAGGGAGGTAAACAATCCATTTTGTATATCAAAAATCCATCCGATGTTAAGACGCAATTGAATTGGCTTAAATCAAATGGTTACATTGACAAAAATGCAGAACCGTCTACAGACATGGGTAAGGTAATTGGTCTTGCAACCATCTTTTTTTCAAGGAGCAAAATTGCAAGAATGAACGATGCAACTTTTACAGGCACAGGAAAACCTGCTAAACGCGCTCGATCGGTTGCATTTGTGAAGGGATATGAATCTAAGAAACAGAAACGAGAAGGACAGAAGGCTTAATTCAACGTTTAATTTTTTGATAGGTAACTATAGTGACAAAATCATCTGGACTCTCACCACTGTCTTTAATTAATTTATAGTAGCGTTGTAAATCCATATCACTATGCATAATCCTAACTGCAATATGTCTACCACATGTATTTACACCCTCTCCTTGTAATTTACGATCATTGTAAACAATCTTACAGTGTCCCTTTAACAGGTCCAAGAACTGTGGATCGTTTTGATCCCATTTCTGTTGTTTATCTTCAGAAATCCACCGTCGTTGTGAGTCTACCCCTAACCCATAAGAATCAAACACTTCAACAACATCCCCTGGGTGTTTTAAAAGAGCCATCCAATGTCCATAACTATCACTCTTGGTAAGAAATAAGATGACGACTTGATCCCGTTTTCGAAAGATGGATTCATAGGTCTCATCGTCTAGGTCTCCATACTTGAAAAATTGAATTGGACCTACAAGTTGCTCAACATCATCATTACTTAACGAATAATCCTGAATTCGCTCAAACAATTTTGGATCCATCTATGTAATTAAATTATGGCCAAAATCATCCGAAAACGACGGAAGCACAATCAGAATCAAGATACACGGAGAGATGTAAATGATAAAGCTGAAACTCAGCTTATGATTCTGACAAGTGAGTCGGTTAAAAAACCAATTGACTTTGAAGCATTTCGACGAAACATTGAACGATTTAAAGACTTTCGAGACCCAAGTCTTCTCATTGCTGGATCTAAGACATACAAACCCCAAAAGTTCTATTCACGGGATGAACAACGAACAGCCTTGGATATATTCGTTAATTACCAAGGAACTAAAGATACCAAGTATCTATGCCAGCAATATTCATATCTACGAGGTGCAGGTATCGTCGAAGATCTAAAGACGATTGAAAATTCTCTTGGAACAGTCTTTGATCCAAACAAGAACGGTCTGAGTGCCCTTTGTCAAAGACTAGCCTCTGAGATTAAAAATGCAATTGACATGCTTGGAAGAACTATCACAAACAACTTATTGTTGTTTCAACGTAGTTGTATCGATATGATCAACACGTTTGGAAATGACATCGAAAAGTTTCTAGCTCAAGCAGGACAGAAACTGAAAGATGCGTTTTTTAAAGCCATGCAGTATAATCCAGTGTATGTGCTATTCTTCAGGCCATTGTATGATTCCATCAAAGACAATGTCAGTGACCCTGAATGGTGGAAGAAGACCTTCACGAATCCCGAAACCTATTTCATGATTTGCGACATCCTCATTGAAGTTACAGGTCCCTTTCTAGGCCCAGGATTTCAAGTCTTGAGTAAAGCAGCCGTAGGCGCAGGAAGGATTATTGCCAACGCAGCCGCTGGAAAAGAAATTCTTCTTACAGATGTAGCTACAATGGTTGTAGGCTGTATCCCAGGACCCTCGATGACACAAGCTGAACGAGCGGCGTGTAAGAGTGTAGTCCAGATGCTTAAAACAAACCTTGTCGTAGCAACTAGAGCAGGTCCATATGATAAGTATAAGAAGTTAGGACACACAGCCATTGGAATGCTTAAATCAGCTCAAGATGCTGGGTGGATTTCAGGCTTCTTTGAACCACCCAAGAAACCCATCTTTCCACACATTATCATTTTCTATCGACCCAAGCTTGCAGATGGAACTGAAAATAAAGAATTCTCCTATACAGATTACCATCCAGACGATATAGTGGACGTTGCTAAGAAAGATGGACGTTCCCCGAACAACGGGTTAGGAATCAATAAATGGAGACAAGATGGTATTTATCTATTAGTTGTTCCTAAAGAGAGACCCGTAGATCCAGGGGAACCTTACATGACTGATCCTGATAATAAAGATGGACCTAAAGTAAAGAACGACATGTACGAAGATAATAAAAAGGCTTTAGATTCATATCTCGCTGAGCGAGAAACAGAAGCAGTAAATGCAAGTCTTTATGATGAACCTGGTGGACAAGTCAGCTTTACTACAGGTGATAATCAACAATACAATTTAGGTCAAGGGTACCTGAGACAAAATATGGATCCAAGAGCAGCTCAAGATTTAACCATATTGAATTGCACTCCCGCAGTTCCGACAATTTTTAATCTAAGGGATGTCTATAAATACTGGGACTCGAATCAACCACCTATATCCGATTGGGATCGATTTGCAAAAGGTAAGAAATTCGTAACTGCATCCTCAGATCAGGGAGGAGGATTAGAAGGAGTTGCTAAATGGGCCTTTGGTAGTCCTAATGGAACCTATGATCTACTTCAAGAGAAATACCAGCTTAATTTTATGGATGTAGAACGAAACGACTTTCTAAACTACACACGAGGTGGATACTTCACTGCAGATGGACCTGTTGTTGATCGTTATAATTTATGTAATACATGGCAAGTTCTACCCGAAGGAGCACAAGTTGATGTTGAAGATATAAACTCCTTTGAAGGACCTGAAGGTGAAATTTATAAAGCACCCAAAAAACCCTTCTTTAAAGCTCCCGAGCGTCTCTTTAAAAATATACAGATGTGGGACCCACGAACTGACTACTTTGCTGGAAATTTTATCATCGTTACAAATGTAGACATGTCAATAGCAGCATTTGAAGAACTTGAAAAGGAGATTAGCGAAATTTTAACAGCCAATCCAGGTGGGCCTGCAGCAGATGAAGCAGCTGCAAATCTAGCCATCGCACAAGGAAACCCACCTCCTACCCCTACATCTCTTTTACCTTGTCCACCTTGGTGGGATGCAACATTGGGTAAACCAAAGGGTGAAGAATTTAAAGACTGGACCATCTATAAAGTCATTAAAGATTCAAGAGGTGTAATGCCTGAAGCGAACTATTATAAACTCAATCCAGACTGGGCTGGAGAATCCGGTAAAAAGATTACATTCCCAAGACCTGTGTATACCGAAACGACTGGGTATAAAGCAGCTAGACCCCCTCCTGTTGATACTACATCCGGTGGTTCGCTCAAAGGAGCCAGCTCCCCTGAATTTATTAAGAACCCACGTAAAGTCATGAAAAAATGGTGGAAAGGTTACCCAGGTGATCCATACAAGTCTCAACGTGGTAAGAACGCTAAATTGAACAAGACTGAAACGTTTTCAGCAGAACCTGAAGGAATCACCCCTGGACTTGAACCAAACACTGAATCTGCAGATACAGAAACCTTGTTTGATGACCTCGTTGAAACAGGACAATTACCTCCTTTCGAAGAGAAATCCGAAGAACCCGATCTAGTTCTTGAAGAAGAAAATGAAGACGGTGAAATGGTTGAAGTACCTCAAACCGAAGAAGAAACCGATGAGTTGAATCTCGGTGAAGACGAAGAAGAACTTAATCTTGACGAGGAACAACAAGACGAAGAAGATCAAGTCAACTTAGAGGATGAAGAGACTAAAGCCACAGACGATCCAGTCTTTGACGAATTAACTGAACAACCAGACGTTAAATCTGACATCTGGGATTTTATCAAAGATCCCGATGAATGGCTTGCCGAGAATAAAGACAAAGAGAAAGAACCTGAAACACTCGAAGATTTTAACGAAATCGCTCTTGATTCCAAATACGAAAACGAAGATGAATTCGACGATCAACTCGAAGAAGAAAAACTTCAGGACGATCAAGAAGAAAAGGAAGCTGAAGAAGATGAAGCTGAACTTAAGCTAGGTGAAGATGGAATCGATATCAACGAAAATATAGATGAAGATGAACTGAATCTTGAAGACGATGAACTGAATCTCGACGAAGAAGAAACGAATTTTCAAGACGATCTTGTCGATGAAGCAGCCATGGAAGAAGGAGAACTCAACTTTGGAGAAGAAGAAGAAGAGCTCAACTTACTCGATGAAGAAGAACTAGAACTCCTCGATGAAGACCTAGATGATTTAGACTTAAATGCCTATAAAGACCTTCAACGCGACATCGCATCTAGACGATACTTGGAACAAAACCCTCCAGATATGACCGAACAGGAAATGGCAATGGAAGAGTACGAAGATCAAGAAACGCTAGACGACGAACTCAAAGGACTCGATTTCTATAAAGCGTTTTATCAGGAAGATGAAGAAAATGCAGCACTTAATTTTGATGAAGCTCCTGCGACACAAACAAATGATTTCGAAGAACTGAATCTAGATGAGGATGGAAATATCATTCTAGGAGATGATACAGTTGTACCGACCCAAGCAACCACCGAAGAAACCTCCTCTGCAACAACCTCCACGGATCCACCTCCAACCGATGATAACGATGAATTTCAAACCAATTTTGGAGAAGATGACACCACTACTAATGCAGCAGCTACCACACCTGGTACTGAACCAATAGCAACACCTCCAACACCCACCTCTAATGGAACTCTTGGAATCAATGATACACCTGGAATTAGTGGTATGCCAGTACGTCCACGTGATTCATGGGGATTCGTTAAACCCGATGACGGAGAACCCGCTACAATGTTTGGAGAAACTTGGTCCCCAGATCCCCATGAATTCTTTGAAGTTGTCACCCTTGAAACCGCCATTAAAGGAGCTAAACCTGATAAGTCAGGAGGTGCAGATGCATACAGACTTCATCGATTTTATTACGATAAAGCCAGAAGAGATTGGCTTGAACGGGGCATTGACCCAACCCCTTATAAATACTACAAACCCAACCTTCCAGGAACACCCGAAGAACAATATAAAATAGCAGTCTTAGACCCACTTGCTGAAAAGGAAGAACGAGAACGAGTAGATGCTGTAAAAGCTGAACAAACACGACTCAAGAATGTAGATGACGAAAAAGTCTATAAACTTGGAGTCTCTCAAACCTTGTACACTCAACTGTTTATCAACAACACAGAAGTAGCTAAAAATATAAGGAATACTATACTCGAAGAGCTTGGAAAGAGTTACATTACTTATTTTAAAACCTTACTGATGAGGTTTCAAGAGGTGAATGTTGAGTTAGCACCCAATCCACTCCCTAATCGTATCCCAAACGATGATGAAGCACTCACAACACCCTGGCCCACAAATTACAATTCCGTATTAAGAAATTATGGATTATTTGGACAATGGATGAAAGATAAAGGAAAGGTAGTCTATGGACCCACCTTTGACTTCCCTTATAACTGGAGAGGTAAAAATTATAAAGAGTTTGCAGGTCAAATATACAATGCATTTAAACAAAAGGTCGGAGCTGGATTCTCCGGAGGTGACGACGATGAAGACATTCTAGATTTTGGAGACGATGATGAACCTCTAGACTTTGGAGAGGATGATGCAGCTCCAGAACCAGAACCAGCTCCTGCACCAGCTCCTGCACCAGCTCCTGCACCAGCTCCTGCACCAGCTCCTGCACCAGCTCCTGCACCAGCTCCTCCGCCTGCTCCTTTACCACCTGAACGTCCTGCTCCTGCTCCTGCACCCCCTCTTGTTGCTAATAATTCATTACAAACTCTAGTACCTGCTGAGCAACTCCCAACTACAAAACCCAACCTTCTTCGAAGCAATGCAAACACCGAAAGCACGGAAGACATGATTGCTGTCTACGAAGAACTTAAACGAACAAACCCAACCAAATACAAACTCGGAAAAATACTACCTTCCATCCCTGAAGCAAGCACCCGATTTAAACCCCAACCCAATAATCTTGAACCAGGCTATGCTCGTTTTGGTCAACAACTTATCTACGGAGAAATTGAAACCAAAGAAATCGATATGACTCCGATTATTGACGATGTGAACGCAGTCAATAGCGATAAGTTCTTTGAAGAAGCTTTACAAGTTGTCTTGAAACAACTCCTTGAAACAAAACCCTTTCAAGGAATCAGCAGCTTTGCAGTCAAACGGTACGTCCCTGATCTACTCAAGGCTATTCCTGAAATTCTCTTTAGAAATCGAGAAGACCCCCTTCAAAATTACATCAAAGACTGGAAATTCAAAATCCTGGATATGCCAGAAGCAAAGAACATGTACAGAACCTCCTTTCAAAAAGCATATGAATCCGTAACACTTGAAGTTCAAAAATTAACCACCGCCAGTGACTACACGGAAGCCTTCACAACCTTCAATGCTAGTTGGGATAAATACATGAAAGACTATGCAAACTCATTCAAACCATACATGCAAAGAAGCCCAGTCTGGAACAACCTACGAAATCGAGACTGGAAAGCATTCTACACTGGAGGACGCTGGCAAGAGTATGTATTGAATCAATATCAAGGAAGCTGGGCCTCTCTCGGAACAGAAGATCTACTAGATATGATGGATTTTCCAGGAACAGAACAACCTCAACCAACCTATGAGTTTATACAAGACCTCGAAGCCAGGAAATTATACGGTGAGGCTAATCCAGGACAAAAAGAACAAGAGAAACTAGACTTCTTGAAAAACGCTCTGACAAAAGAACCCGATTACCGTAAAATTGTAGGCCCTGATGGGTACTACTTAGAAGACACATGGAAAACAGTCCCCATTCTACGACGTCAAGAAATAGCCTATTTATACGCAGAAATCTTAAAGAGTCCATACAATCAAGGAAAACCAGTTTATCTGTCTGAAGAAGACTCTGCGAATGAATCCATGGTAGGATTATACACTGAACTCATTAATGCTTCATGGGAACGATTCCACGAAATTCGAGAAGAAGAAAGTCTAGGACCCAACGCGAAAGCTCAAGTAGGAATCGCCTACATCCAGAAACTCCGTGAAGACGAACGACTTGAAGCGCTGCGAAAGAAAGCCAAAATAGATCAGATCAAGTCTCAAAATCAAAACGCATTCAAGACACAAACCGAGTCCTTTTTCAGAGAACTACGAAGAGTCAACCCCGAACTCGAAAACGATCCCTGGATTGAAGAAAACATCGAAAAAGCTAAACAATACGCAGTCCAATTAGAAGATCAACAGAGTGGGTACACTGGGAATCAACAAAATTGGATAGTAGACGAAGAGAACCCAGAACAAGCAGAAACACAAGAAGAATCATACGACGGTGGAACTAGGAAACGACGAAAACTTATACGATGCCAAAGATAAAGTACGATAAAGATGACCCCGAGTTTCTTAAGAAGGCTATGGATGCAATCAACAATCATATCCAACGTTTGAAAAAGGAGGGTAAACAGGACCAACTCAAGTATTGGCTTGATAAAGAGCAATCCACTGGTCAGGATCTGAAGAGAGCCCTCTTGAAAACTGTACCTCCTAAAGCCGCTGAAGCTTCAAAAAGCCTAAGCCAGAAAATGAAGGAGCGAGACCTCAAGTTTAAAGAAGAAGAGTCACGTAAACGAAAACGAGAGGAAGAGAAGGAACCACAGGAAAAACGAAAAAAACAAGAGGAAGAGAAAGTACAATCATTTAATGCAGATGACTACTTTAGTCCTCTAGTCGGTAAAGGCTTAAGTGCAGGAGTCGGCGAAAGAGAAATGGAACAAGAAGATGAACTATCACGAAAGGCAGAACAAGCAAGGGACAGAAAAAAAAAACTCGAAGAATATCATAAAGTCTTCAAAGAAAAATATGGAGAACGCTATTCTAAACCCATGTCCGCATCTGAAAAGGAATCCCTTAAAATGAGAGAAGAAGATCAACTAACACGAATGGCGGATCGAGCAAGGCATAACAAAGAAATGCAGAGACAACAAGATGAGCTTAATCGAGCAGAAGTAGGATATGATTACACACAAGCACTCAAATCATACTATGATCGTCTACCTTACCGTCGTGAACCTTCGTATCAAGCAATGAAAGAGGATCATATGGCAGAGCATGTCGAAAGTGACATAATCGATGACTATATAATGGAAAAAATTCAGACTGATCGACCACAAGCTGCAAAAGCATCAAAGGTAAGAGCTGAAAGGACAAGCAATGCACCTGAAGATTTCTGGAAAGAAGTAGGAGAGACTCTTGAAGAGTACAATTTGAGAAAAGACCGTAAAGTGGGAAAAATTTTTAGTGATTTATCCGTAGGTGAACAATACCCAGCATTTTACAGTCTAGAAAAGCTAGACAGGTTACAAAGGGGACCTTATAACCCTGATGGTAGACCCATAGGCGAAGAAGTAGACGACCGAGATGATGATATTGAAGGTGATGAATTTCCAGATTTAAATTAGGACTATGTATCGTTTTGAAACTTTATATATTCATGATGCATTCCTATTGAATGACCCATACTTCCAGCTCTCTTTTTCTCATCCGCAACTGAATCCTTTGATGAACGAGATGAAGTGACATACGCATGACGAGCTATATTCGTTGTAACAGGTTTACCAAACAACTTTTCAAATGTCCTCGATTTCCATAAAATAAAAGCATCACGACTCTTCCATGGCTTATCTTGATAATCTGTGAATAGATAGGATCGAGGACGTTCCTCAAGGGATTTAAAGATGCTTTTCTTAAGGACTGCAGGTATTTCACGAATTAAGACAGGATACTTAGACCGCGTCTTATGATCGCGAATCAGAAGCTTTGAAGGACGATCCACTCCATCCCAGACAAGCACATTATCCCCTGAGTTTGAATTAACGTTCGCAGAACGATCCGTTGACGGTACAATTCGAACTAGTGCATAATCACCCCCACGAAGAGGAGTCACAAGCGCGTGGAATGCAACCAGTAAATGTGTTAAGCTTCCTTCTTCAGTCTCTCGTAACTCCTTCTCTTTTTTCTGCCATTCTGAATACTCCACCCATGAGACCTTTTCACGTTCCGACATTTTGTTTGTCTCCAATCGACTCGAAACCTCCAACTGAAAATCCTTGAGATAGTTCACCCAAATCGCATGCAACTTCTCCGTTGCCTTTGTTTTATCCAATGAACCCATTGAATAGACATGTTTAAAGAGGGATGTGATAGCACCTGTAACTACACGAGCTGTGTTCAAGGAAACTCGTTTAGCCTCCAGATTATCTTTAAGAATTTTGATAAATCTATCAGGGTCTGATAGGATCGTATGAAACGTCTTTCCGTTATCAACGTTTTTCCTGTTGCTTAAAAATACACGTTTTGCCATTTTAAGTTGTTTTAAATAGCTTACTATACTATTTGTGGATAAACTTGCTGATTTAATTGCATTCTCGAATACATCATCCGAAAGTATCTTCATCTGAAATGCAACAAGGAAACTCGCAAATTTTATCAATCCAAGCAGACCCGAGTACTAAAAACGCAGTCGCCATTGGATACATTCATGGAAAGGGTAACAACACAGATAAATTTGTAATGTTAAATCGAGATGGACATGACGAAGGAGAAATCAGAGTAGATGGTGGAGAGAAAATCGCAATTGAACCTAATCACGACCCAAAAGGACGAGATGTGATTATGGTCGGAGGAAAGTCAGGAAGCGGTAAGAGTTTCATTGCACGTAACTTTGCAGTTCGATATCACGAGCTTTACCCAGAACGAAAAATACGGTTCATCTCGTATCTAGAAGAAGATACGACCATTGACAGCATTTCTGGGATCATTAAGAGAATTAAACCAGAACGATTTCTAGATGACGAAGATGAAATTGCTGCAGACATCAACGATTTCAGTGACAGTCTTTTAATCGTGGACGATGTAGAAGGATATGAGCGAAAGCACAAGAAACTGTTCAACGCAATTCAGTCAGTGATCGACATGATCGCCACCATGGGAAGACACAACGCATCGTCGATTATCGTCTGCAGCCATTTATTGACTGATTATAAACGAACTCGTCTTTTCCTGGGAGAGGCTCAACAGTTCGTGTCCTTCATGAGCGGTGTGAGTGAGAAACAGATTCAAAACTTACTAGGAGGCTATGCCGGAATCGATACAAAGGAAATCCAAGCACTCCGACGACTTCCCTCTCGTTGGATTTGTGTCCGCACACAGTTTCCGATTGTTGCAATTCATGAAAAGGGAGTTTTTTTATTAAGACCTCAAACAAGTCAAGAACTTTCAAATACTAGATTACATAAACGAAAACGAGGAGGAGAGTTGTATGATAATTTTTAATTTTTTAATTTAAGCATACGTCACACGATATAATGTCTGCTAAGACTACAGTTGACCTAACAAAACCCGTACGAAGCACAACGGCTTCTACTTCAGATGCTTCTATTCCTCCTTCAGTTCCTCCTTCAACGACTGAAACAGTCGATTTAACAAAACCACCTGCTCCAAGTCAAGCCATCACAAGTACAGCACCGATTGCTCCTCGTGCTCCTTCTTCCAACGTTGCACCCGTTCCAAATGTGGCACCCGCTGAACCTGAAGCAGTGGAGGAAATCACACAAGCACCAGATGCTCAACCAGGTGTTCCTAAAGTGGAACAACCTGTCGCTACCAAAAAATACCGTCCTATGAATCCTCCTCAACCTAAAACAAACCCAGTTCGACAAACAAATCCAGCCTTTTTTCCAAGAGCCTTTCACGGGATCGTTGCAGGACTGCAAGACCCTCCTCAGTCGTTATTACTCACTGATCGTAACGGTCAACCACTTCAGGATCGAACCCGTTCTGAAGCCAATCGAAATCTTTCCTTTGGAGTGATGAAGGCAGAGGAAGCAGATTTACTTGGCAAGATTGAACTGGCAACTGAAGATTTAAAGTATAACCGAGATGCCCTAAAGACTGGAGAAATCAACATTGGACACGAACGAGACCTAAAAGGACTTATGAAACGAGTGAAGGGGTATCAAGAACAACTCCTAGAAATACGCGCAGAACTTCGATCGTTTGCCAGAAAACACCCTGATCTAGAAGCAGATATATATTCAACCAGAGGCCTACTTCATAAAACATCCTCTAAAAGCAAAAAGGAGATTCAAGACGACCAAGATGTGAAATCTGCTCGTATCCAAGCACGACGACTGAATCTTGAAATAGATGATTTACAAGAGAAATTACGAAGTCCACAGGGGCTATCAGAGAAGGAGCGTCGACGACTTGAGGATTTAAGTGACCAGAGTTTAAAGGCTCATAAAACAATTGCGAATATGACACGAATGGCATCCATAGAACAAAGTAAACATCGAAAGAGAGAACGAGATATCAAAGCAGAAAGTGAATACATGGGAAGAAGTGTAAAATATCGAGACTCAGAGTCTGATTCATCTGAGTCAGATGAATATTAATGTTAAACTTTAAATTTAGGTATGCCTTTTTATTTGCATGAATGTTTGTGCTATTTCCCCATAATTAAAAATATGAACGTATAGGATGATGTCGTATTTCGGAATTCGGAATCCAGAAGTGTGTTATAGATAGAGATCGGGCTTCGGAATTCAAATTGGGTTACCGGATATCTTGTGGTCTTGGTCCGATCCTTATTATAATACACTTCTGGATTCCGAGTTCCGAAATACGACATCATCCCACCATATGTCCAGCTTGATCTTTCTTTTTGTCATGGAGAGCTTTAAGCTCTTTGAAACGTTTATGTCGTTCTAACCTAATATGTTCGGGGGGCAAATGGTCTAAGAGGGTCTTATGGCCACTGAAGGGGTGTCTCGTTCGTTTAGATCCTTTTTTTTCTCTACCATCCTTATCTTCTTCTAAATAATAATCAGTATTCATTTATCAAGTGAAATGGATCAATCTCTTTTGATTCAAGCCGGTGTCAGTGCAACAACAGTTTCAATTCTAGTTATTTTGTATAGAGTCTACTTAGCTGTGAATCATCATCGTATTCGTTCAACATGTTGTGGTAAAGATTTTAACGCCTCTATTGATATTGAAGAAACAACCCCTAAAACCGTAGTGATTAAACAAGTCGAGATCGTAGAAGCAGCTAAACCGAGTGAACCTCATCCTGAGTCAGTTTCGCGAGATGCGCTGTAGCATCCGACTCGACAGTAGGTACAAAGGAAAAAAGAGATCCGAGTAGTTTAGCCTCTTGGATCTTTTCGAATTCATCCGAGGGTTGAAAACAGAAGTAGGTCGTTGTCCACCAGCATTTCCATCCTAGTTTTTCAACTGTTGTCTTGACGTAGGTTTTTACACTTGGCGCGAGTGCAAGGATGAGGGTTGTACAGAGATTAAGGTCGTATTTTTGACTGACGTCTCGTCCAGAGGATATGAACTGGATCTTGAAAACTCCTGGACCAATCGTGAAGCTAGGCGGGCTTTCGAAATACGCGTGAATTGATAAATTGCTTTTGAGACAGAAGCGTCCGACAATCTCCTTTGCTTTGGAGGTCAATAGGGGTTGAAAAAAGATTTCTGTGGTTAGAACCGACAATAACTCCTCGTAAATTGAAAGTTGCATAGCTTCTAATTTTTTCATATCATTTAACATCTCAGCTTCCGCTAAAATAATCTGATTTCTGACATTTTCAGCTGACTCCATTTTATTTACTATGAATATATTTAAACGTGTAGTTTTTAACCATTCATTTAAGCCGTGTCCTAAAACTCCCTATTCTAGTGGTCCTTCTGAGAAGTCTCTTCAAACTCTTTATTTCGCCTCCTCTGCTCAGAAGCAGCGATCCGATTTTTTCGGCGTCGCTCCTCGCAGATCTTGCAGGGTGGTGCTGGATCGCGTTTATCAAGCCCAGCATCGTAGCCAAGGTTGTAAATTAGCTTAAAGAGTCCTGGGTCGACGCCCATGGACGCGGAACCCGGAGCCGTAGGAATCTCCCTCTCCGGAATGCGTCGCTTCTTCTCCTCCTTCTCCTTCTGGTCGATCTGAGCCTGGAGGGCTTGCATCATCTGGACAGTGTAGAGACCCGTAGTAAGGGCTTCCGTGGGGTTCTTGGCAACAGCCTGACGTTTTGTCTGGGGTTCGTCCGAATCAGATGACTCGGAACTACTCCAACCTGACGAATTTTTATTTGCCATCATTCTTGACATTTGTAGCATAGTACCATACGTGTGAATATCTGGGTTTTTAGATTCACGTGGATCGCACATTTTTTGGAGTGATTTAATGTATTTTGAGTTTTTTAAATGCCGTCGGAAGTTGTTTCCAGGAGTTGGACCTTTTTATTGCCAATTTTCTCCGAGTGGGTTGATGATGGTGAGTTTGGAGACTTTTGTCCTAAGACACCGCCTGACCGCCTGAAAGTAACGTTTGCACGTGGACAAGTCCAGCTTGCTGAAGATCAAACGATAGCACCTCCAGGGGAAAAGCACTACGAGTTTGTAGGATACGTAGAAATGAGGAACCCAGTGTCAAAGAAGCTAGTCCAGGAGTGGATCCCGGATGCTACCTTCACAAAGACACATTTATATGATAAAGAGCGTAATTTAGAGCTAGTGCAGAATCCTGCAAAGAGGATTAAGGGATCCATGCCCATTGGTTGGACCGTGGGTAGTGATCGTAAAGGAGAACAAGGTAAACGCAATGACATGGAAGAGATTAAGAGGATTTTAGTGGAAGACGGTCCAGTGGTAGGTGTCAAGAGAGTTGCTGAAGAGTATCCATCTCAGTATATGCGATATCATGGAGGTATCGAGAAGATGGCTCAGGTGTTAGAAGTAACACCCCGAGATACAGAATTTAAACCCAATCCATTCCAACAGGCTATGATTGAAGAATTACAACAGGAGCCACACCCTCGACATATCTATTGGGTCTATGATCAACGAGGTCATAGTGGCAAGTCGCGTCTCTTGACGTATTTAGTGTGTGAGATGGATGCCATTGAACTAGGAGGTCGAGAAGTCGACATTGCTTATGGGTATAATGGTCAACGCATTGTATGCTTTGACATTCCCCGTCCTACTCCTATTACTACTTATTCGGACGCGTTTATATGCGCGGAGAGGTTAAAGAATGGGGCTATGTTCTCATCTAAGTTTATGTGCAAGTTTAAGAAGTTCAAGCCACCCCATGTAGTCTTTATGAGCAATCAAGCACCACCCGAAGGTCTCTGGACACGTGATCGTCTACAATTAATCACATTATCAGAAGAGGCTCCACCGTTTCAACCGTTTAGTGTGTTCTCGTCAGCGCCGGTGGCCTCTGAGCCGATACAACCTGTGCATGAACAGTCTAGGGCTGAAATTATAAAAGAAAAAATTCAAACATTGTTGAACAATCGCTAATTATTTTTAAATATGTCTGTAGATAATCTAGGTGAGTGTGATTCTATTGACCACAGCGTAAGCCCCGATTGGAACTGGTACGAACAGGGTTTAAAAATTGACGATATGACCAAGTGGATTTCGTCTCTTGAGGATAAGGTGACTGAAGTTAAACAAAAGCTTGATATCACTACTGATCAGGTTTATCTAACGAACAGGCGCATGAATCAGGTCGAAGGAACACTCCAGAAGGTTCTTGAGAAGATAGAGGAGATGCACGGGGAGATGAAGTTTAAAAATATCGAATTAGTTCGTTGCAATCGCCTCCTCGCTGAAAAACTGTCTAAAAAACTGTACCACTCGGACTACAAGAAGCAGGGCATCACAGATCCTAAAGCTGCATTCGTAGTTTCTGGTTCGCTTCACCCGGATGTCATTCCCTTCGTGTATTTAGACGATAAAAGCGGGGCTACGGGTCCGTTGGCAGTTAAGTCGTCGTTGCCCGCCAAATCATAAAATTATCGGATGAGTTGTACAACCTCTATTTCATAAATAAATTCTTCTGTTTCATAATAACGTATATACTCACAGACTACACCGTTTGGAACCCTGAGCTCAGGGACTGGTGGAAGCTTCTCTCGTTCAATTCCCTTTTTTGCGTTGAGTCGTTCATTTAGGATAATGGTGTCCTTTAGCTTTTCGGTTACAAAGTTAAGGCAACTATAGAGTCCATCTCGAGGTATGTAGGACTCGGATATGAGATACTTGTCAGCAATGAAGATCTTGAAGAAGTATGTAGTCATGACGTCTTACTGTATAATACTATTTTACAACAAACGGTTTTGTGTATGGATGATTGACACTGTATTTGGTATGCGGTGATATAAAATGAATTTATTCCAACCGGTGTCGCATTTAGGTCCTGTGTGAGTTAAGCAATACGAGAACGTTTCTAGAGTTGCCATTTGTAGATAAATCTTGAAATAATACATCATCATTTTTACGTTGAGTACAATAGATACACAATGACAAAAATCATCGGATCGCGTGCACATGTATGGCATGGAACTGCTACTCACACTTCTGGTGGACTTGTAAAGGATGACTTAATGAAAAATAAGCGAGGTCGTATTGTTTCAAAGAAGAAGCATGCTCTTGGAAGCTCAGCCATTAAACACCTAGAGAAGTCTGGACACAAGGGTGTCCTTCCTTCTCAGAAGAAGAAGAAGAAGGGTGGTGAAGGTGAGGAAGAAAAACCTGTTTCAGATGAAGGGGGTGTAAAGACAGAAGACTGTTAGAGTTGTATACTAATTTAAACTTATAATGCTTTTGAAACTGAACTAAAAGACTCTACATGCTCACTACGACGTTTAGCAGGTGGTGGAACCATCTCTTCAGTCGGCTCTCGCTTAAGATCCTCTTCGGGTTCAGGCTCGTCTCCGTCTTCATTGTCAATGATGAATCCGAGACTACTGGAGACCTCAATGTCACGCTGTACGTTGTCAAAGATAACGTCACTGGCCTTGATGCACAAGGATGCGGATCCGTTGACAAGTGCCCAGTGTGACACAGTGATGGATGCACCTACAATGAAACCTCCCTGGAAGTCACCGGGTCCAATGAGACGAGTTTTCTGTCCACCTGTCACAACCTTGCTTCGTGGAAGTGTGGTTCGAACTGAGCGAACAGATGAGTCCTCTCCCTTCTTGACCATCGCAAAACGAGTTGCACTTGGGATGAGAGGGGTGGTGAGCTCACAGAAGATGATCTTCTCGACGTACTGTCCTTTAGGTCCGTCTTTAATGGTAATGTCTTCCACCTCTGCACCTCGTCCTGTGATGCGTAGGTTCATGTAGCCTCCAATCTTGGGTGATCCGTCTGGGTTGAATCGAGCAAGTGGTTTGGGGTGCTTCAAGGCGATACTTCCTGGATCCTTCTTGATGTACTCAGCATCCTGCTTCGAGAAAAGCTTACTTGCGTACGTAACCATGAAGTTATCAAAACATTTGTCAAGTGCGTTGAAGGCGTTCCAGAGCTTGGGTGTGAGCTCAATGGTAAGACTTAGCTGACCTTTACCTTTACCCATGAGATCCTCGATAGAGTAGCACTCAAGTGGGATGCTAATAGGACGAGCGGATACTGGTTCATCCTCCTTATCCACAAGAGATATACGGGCGCCACGACCCGACTTCATGTTGACAAGTCCGACTGTATCCTTCTCCTGTGGAGCTTTAAAGTCAAGGATAGATGCCCATTCAGAAGGAGTCGACGGTAGTGTTATGTGTGATTGAGACATATTACGTCAGCTGACAAAAAAATACGGCGATAATATTTGACGTATAAAATGAAAAAGTATGCTTATATGAAAAGTCCAGTGTATAAGTTATACGGGGATGACTGGCAAGTGATCCAAGAGAGGATCTGGTACTATAAAGATATCGATGATTATGAGAAATTATTGATACATAGATTACAACTCATAGGTCTACGTCTGTCTAAATGTGATACGCATACAAAGGATGATTACATACTCATCTTTAAAGATCTACAGGGTAAAATACGTGATGAATATGAGAAGAGACAAGAAGTGGGTCATGAAATTGGTCAATTATTTGAGGAATTACAAGAGAAGTTTAGAAAACGAAACGTACTAAATAGGCAGAAATCTAAATAAATGGAGTTTGATGAGTTGAATCTAACTGATAGTAGTCTTTCAAATCCTACACAACTTCCTATCTCATTGAATCAATTGAAATATTCACTCTTTGTTCTAGCTTATCTATTAGGGAGAGACTTTATTAAATACGCCATACCAATTTTAAAAGAATATTTACTTAAACCTACGGTTGTACACGAAAAACTATCATAAGTTTTTTTCTTATTATTTGAACTACTATCATATTCTGTGTGAATGGCAAAGCGACGTTCCAAGATGGTAAAGAAGTTTGGTCGGGGAGGTCTTATGGTCAATGTAGCAGGAGTTGACTTTGATATCCCAATTAAGAGCGCTGTAAAGGCAGTTATGGCGGGTCCAGGAAAGGCTACTGTTAAATCGATTGTGGATTTCGTTAATAAGAAGGGTACAAAGATGTCTACCCTTTTACCAAATTTAAAGGGACCTATTAATAGAATCGGCAACGACACTGTGAAAAAGGCGATGATTGAAGCACTTGATGGTGCGACAGAGGGATTTAAGGATGTAGGTGGTTCGCGTAGACGTCGTTCGAAGAAAATGAAGTAATTTAGTGTTGTAAAATGACGACTTTAAAGACGTATCATAATAACAAAAACATTTTCAGTGTCGATATGATGATATCTTATGTTAATGTATTCGGGCATCCAAAAGTAAAGCTCCCCACAAGTGATTTTGTTCCGCAACTTGAGGAAAAGGTTTGGGGTGATTGGTCACCGCTAGATGTTATTTACAACATGAATTTTAAAAAATACAAAGAGGATGCTGACAAAATAAAAAAGGCAGATTTAGATTACCCAGTTATCGTAACAGGAAAACATAAGATTGTTGATGGTTTTCATCGCGTATCAAAAGCATATGTAGAAGGGAAGAAGAATATCGATGTTTATATATTTAGTTCAGACCTTATGAATAAGTTCATTATCGATAGAGATATGAACTTTGACAAGGTTCATAACAATACAGATGTGCATGAAATCTTAGAGCTTTGGACAAAACGCTTTTGTTCTGAATAGTTGTAAAAATGTCTGATTTCATCCCCACGTTAGTTTCTATCGGTTTGTTTATCATCACTCTCTTCTTATTGTATGTAAACTTCAATAAGTCCGGGTTTTGTTTTTCATGTTCATTTCATATTGAACTAACGAATAAACCTGAAGTTGTAGATGCTTTATGTATAACACAATCTAACGAACAAACTGCTGATACTACTGATCCTTCTTTATAGCTGATTTCTGGATACTAGCTATCATCTCGACAGCTTTAGGTTCAAATTCAGTCTTATAGAATGAATGAACAGTCTCTGCTAGATCATTCGCATAGGATTCTAGATAAGGAACATGGGTCACATGAAGTGCGTGTGGTTGCCATACAACAAACCAACACCGTTCAATAGACCGTCCTCCTTGAATCACGTCATGGTTGCGTATTAGCCACATAGATCCTTGGATTTGATCCATATAGTGTCTAGGAATATTAAAGGGGTCCTTTGAGTATGGATGACCCACTTTATCCCTGTAATACGCTGGTGCCTTGAACTCTATCAATTCAACGATCTCCTTCCCTTCGTCATCAGACCTGTATAAGACTCCATCCGGTGAACACGCCATCCACGGTACGTCCTCGTGTTTTAACAAGTTAGGATGATCAATCCTAAACATGCTTTTTGCACGAGCAGTCAGGAATGCTTCAAATGCTTCCTTTGCGTGGACTTCATGGTCAAGACCCCATTGGATAAACGGGGAGTTGGGTATGTGTAGATGTGGGTGGATCTTGGATTTAGCAAACGCGGGTCTTGATTGATAACGATTGTGTCCACCTGCTGATGCAAACTGGCTTGCCGTGATACTAAAAGCTCGGGCTTTATGCCATCCAATCGAACGCTGTTCGTGTTTGGATTCTTCTTTACATTGTTCTTTCGTTCTCTTGACAAATGTATCGAAAAAGAGTTGATCAGTGATGGAGGGTAGTGAGACTAGGAATTGTAATTGAGTAGGGTCATCCCATGGCATGAGAAAGGGTTCATCACTTACCTTTTTAGGGGGTTCAGCTAACTCGACCCATTCAAACTCACTGTGAGATTCAGGGGTCTGGCTAACTTCAGTCATAAACACATCTACACCAAGACAGTTTTTAGCTAACCGTGATTTATTTTCAGTAACTGATAAATCAGAGGTGTCTTCAGACCCGTGTAAACATTTAACCAGATCATCACACGAGTATTTTACTCTTGAGCGCGTCATGACACCGGTTGAGGAAATATTGTGGTATATTATTGTGTGGACAGTTATACTCACAAACGTTGGGGTTTTTATTGTAAGGTGTATCCTTTGTCTGAATGACTTCAGGTGTTTAGATGAATTACGTAGGGGTGTAGAAAAGTATGATGATGATAATGATTAGTTTACAACGATATTATCAGTTCTTTACTCTACCCTCTTCCATGTCCATCTCACGGTCATCTAACCACGCCTCATAGCTTGGGTACTCCCCAACGCATACACGATGGTCTTTACCTGACTTCTTCCCACACTTACCACAAGTCCAACTTTGTGGCTTAGTGTACTCCCGTTTTACCTTCTTAGGGGCACTGGGAACTGTGACTTCCTTGTCACTGCTCTCTGGAGTCTTAAGACCATCAAGCTCAACATGCTGAAGTCTGATTGCTTTCCAACACTCTACAAGGCTTTGCTTGTCTTCCTTGATTTCGACACTGAGTCTAGCAAGCTCATGTTCTTTCACATCACGCTCCCTGTGAAGCCTCTCAAGCCTGTTCTCAAGGTGGGTAACATCCCTATTAAGATTGGTAATCCTTTTAAGGATGCTTGCTGAAGTGGGTTTCACCTCAATGACCTCGGGTTCAGTATCTGAAAGGTTCTGAGGGAGTCTTTTCTGTGAAAGGACTTTCTGAGACTGGCTGACCTGCTCATCAGGGATTGACTCATGATCATCAATCTCAATAACCTCGTTGAGTGACTGGAAGTCACTAATTGCACTCATTTTCTGTGGGGAGGGTTTAGACTATTTAAAGGGTTAGAATGTTTCTTGCTAACACTTTACAAGAGCGTGTCACCTCTCAATCTCTTCCCTACCCATGAAAGGCTTTCCCAAGGCCCCCTCAACCAACGAACTTACCCGGCTCGGGGTTTTTGACATGGGTTAGAGTCAAGCTGAGTGGTTGGTGATTTACCACTGAGCTAAACATCGGTTCTCAGTCGATGTTCGATGATTTCATACTATTATAAGACCGTATATATATCCACTCACATCTTTTGTTACGTTTTATTGACTCTCGTAACAAAAAGTCAATAATTTGATTCTAACTCGAAAAAAAAAATATTTTTTTTTGTGAGTGATAGACTTTAGTTAGAATTTGTTATCTATACGGTCTTATGATTTTGTCATATTGTCAAACACGGACTGAGCACCTGTGTTTAGCTCAGTGGTAAATCACAACCATTCTGAGCTTGACTCTAACCAGTGTCAAAAACCCCGAACCGGGTAAGTTCGTTGGTTGAGGGGGCCTTGGGAAAGCCTTTCACTGGGAAGGGAATAGACTTGTGTAGGATTGACTCGCAAAAAAAGTATAAATTCTAACCCCAAAAAATAGTCTTAAAACTTTAAACCCCTAGTCTTCCTTTAGTTAGAAATGGCAAGGACTAAGTCTACAGCTCGTGCTTCAACAGGTGGGAAGGCCCCACGTAAACAACTGGCTGGCAAGATTGGGCGACGCCCACCACCCGTTGGCTCGGTCAAGAGACCCCACAGATTCCGCCCCGGAACTCGGGCGTTAATGGAGATTCGCAAGTACCAACGTTCAACTGAACTGGTGATCCGGCGTGCACCGTTTCAGCGGTTGGTCAGAGAAATTGCACAGGAGTTTAAAACTGATCTACGGTTTCAATCAACGGCTTTAATGGCGTTACAAGAGGCAACTGAAGCGTATGCAGTTGGGCTGTTTGAAGACACCAACCTCTGTGCGTTACACGCCAAACGTATAACGATTACACCAAAGGATATTCAGTTGGCGCGTAGGATTCGTGGTGAGAGATCATAGGTTGTATGTTGAAGTTGAAAGTTAACTTTTGTCAGTTTTTCGTTTTCGGTTGACAGTTGGTTTTTGGCAGTTGGCAGTTATAACCCTAACCCTAACCCTAGTCA
>Ga0114975_10000499_pt1 | contig 29659 bp, 57 predicted proteins | sample S_130626_EF_Meta_FD_87031 | JGI IMG/M metagenome (GOLD analysis project Ga0114975, IMG submission 87031) | Freshwater microbial communities from Lake Simoncouche, Canada to study carbon cycling - S_130626_EF_MetaG | ecosystem: Environmental > Aquatic > Freshwater > Lake | place: Lake...
AACAAAATGCTAGCCATTCTAGAACGTCTATCCGAAATGTTCCCAGGATCTAGCTATCAAAGCAGTTTAGACGCTTATCTAAGTACAAAAGGCATTACCGATGCCGCACAATTGGAAAACTACATCCAACAATTCAACTCCCAAAAGGAAAGATATCTATGAAAACTATTATCAACTCAATCTGGTCATTTTTAGAAGCATTTGGGCAAGCCCGGGCTGCCGCTAGTCTTGCTCGTCAAGGCCGTGTAGCAGAAGCCAAAGCAGTTTACGGCGCTTAATAAATATTGGCATGAACTTAGTGTACATTCACGGGGCAAATGCCACTAGCGAAAGCTTCAACTATATCAAGAGCAAACTGGGAGACGGGCTAGACCTTAACTATGACAGTCGTAATGGGTTTCAAAACAACCTAAAAGACATGCGGTTGACATTACAGGACCATAAGGACCTAGTGTTTGTTGCACATAGTTTGGGAGGTATCTATAGTTTGCATTTGGCCAATGACATGCCCATGACTGTTAAGGGTGCTGTTACATTGAGTACTCCATATGGTGGTGCAGAAGTAGCGGACTATGCTCAATACTTCTTGCCATTCAGCAGACTAATGCGTGACATTGGTCCTAGTTCGTGGGTAATGAAGCAGGCTAAACGTATTAAGATACAGCACCCTTGGACTAATATTGTCACAGTCAAGGGACAAAGTCCATTCATGCATGAGCCCAACGATGGTGTAGTAACCATTGCTAGTCAAAAACATCATGAGGATATGGAGTTAGTGGAAGTAGCATGTAACCACTACGAAGTTGTACTCAGTGACCAAGTGGTTGAACTTATTAAGGAACGAGTGAACAAGTTTAAGAAATAGTTCATTCAGCTTTACAAACAGTTTGTAACACTGTATAATAAATACATGGACAGCAAAGTTGCTGTCAATACAGACATTAAACACACAGGAGATTATTATGTCATTCGAACTACCAAAAACACCAGAAGTTAAATTCAGCAAGAACGGTTACGAGATCCGTACAGACGTATTGGCCATGGCCAAAGACGCTGTTATGGAAGAATACCACTCAAAGTTCCGCGGCTGGGAAATGTCAGTGGCCAAAGATGAAAAAACTGGTCAAGTTGTTACCAGAGTAGATATGCCAGAGTTTCCGGTCTAGAAAAGATCATGGAAGCAGCTGAAAAGTTCTATGGGTTTGTTAATACAGGCACAAAGAAGTAAGCATAGCTTTAAGTAGGTTGATACTATAAAAACAAAAGGACTCTTTGGAGTCCTTTCTTATTTGCTTTTACCAGCCTTCATGTTAGCCATCCAATGTGCTAGTTGTCCTTTGCGGCCACCTTGTTTGGCAGTCTTACGTAAACTACTTACTGATGCTTTGGTATTCACACCGTGACGCTTGGCATCACCTTTGTCTTGTGGATTCTTGCCATCAGCAAAGTTTTCATTTTCTATACTCTCACCACCACCATCTCCTCCGCCAGAGTCGCCACTATAGCCTGCATCATGACCGTACCAACCGTAAGGGCCTGGACCATAGGCAGCATTTTTAAGTTTACGTTTCTTTTTACGTTCTTCTAATTCAACCTCTTCAGTTTTATTCCTACCTTGACAGTGAGCACGTTGACTAAAGCCTTTGGGGTTAGCACAGTTGATACTGCTCTTATATTTTTTACTCCAACCTTCGGCCAACAACGCTGCTTTTTGAAATAGTTCTGGATTCATTTTGCCCCACAAGCGCATGACTACTGCGGCTTTGGCATTGGCTTCATTCTCATGTTCGCTGCCATCTTTGCCGCTGCCATCGTGCAGTCTACCATCAACATCTTGTTTGTGGTGAACCATCTCATGCGCCAGTGTGCGTAGCACATCCATGATGTGTCTGTTGCCAATGGTAATCTCAATGCCGCCACCTGGCATGTAACCACCAAAGCTTCTACGTTCACTGGCCAGTTTGGGATCACGTATCAGTTTAATTTTGGGAGGACGTTCCAAACCAATACGGTCACAGGCAAAGTCCACAAAGGCTTTGATGATGGACAAACTGCCGTCATCTCTAATTGGCTCTTCAGTTAACTCGTTGAATCTCATTCTTTTGGTACACAGTTGGGAACTTGTTTGCCGTTCTTTGTTTTCATGCCCACTTGCTTGTATTTCTTCCAGCATGGACCTTTGGCTTCAGGCAAGTTCCATTCCTTACGCTGTTCTTCTCTGCGTTTTTTGCTGTGTGAAGTAACTGTGAATTTTTGATTTGGAAACTTGTCTTTCATTTCTTGATAAGCATTACGTGCTTCTTGATAGCTGTCAAACTCTTTGATTCTAGTCCACCCCTTGGGTGTCATTTCTTTTTCAATATCATCTTTGGTTTGGTGTCGTAACACATGATACTCGTCTGGATTCTCGTAACCTTCTACAGTACTATCGTTGACTTTAATAGACGGCGGCATAAGGGCAAATTCTGTTTCCAAGTCATAGTCTTTTTTTGCAAGCTCGTATGCTTGTTGATATGTTGGAATTTTTTCAAGTGGTGGATCGATCTCACCATCACGCGGAGTCCCGGTCAGTGTGATATTTTCTCTGTTATATGTAATTGTAAAAGTACCGTCTGGTGCTTGTGTGATTGAAGCAAAGTTTTCGTTTGGTGATTTGAATTGTTCTTCACCTTGCTCACCAATGTTGCGATCAATACCTCTGCTACCTACTCCGCCTTGCTTGCGCTTGGCTGCAAGTTGTTCAATACCATGACGTACTTGTTCCAAGTTCTGTGCCAGACCCATGAACATGCCACCTTTATGTAGCTGTGTAATCTTTTCCCAAACAACCAACTCATCACTTTCAGCTAACTCAGCCAATTCTTTTAACTGTGCGCGAGCACTCATGATGCGTCCTTTAAGACTCATTGGGTTGGCTCGTTCGTGACCGTAGACAGTGGGATCGTTTGGATCACCACTTGGTTCAATTGGCATTTCCAGTAGTTGATTAATTTTCATATATGTACTTATTAGAATCCGTTGGTAGTAGTTCTGTAAAAGATCTTGCCGGTAAAGTCCGATGTCTTGGCCTGTCCAGGATGCGAATAACTAACAATCAATATACCAGGGCCGCCATTGTTACCAAAGGCCACACGTAACGGAATATAATTACCAGCAGTTAGATTTACAGTGCCAGCGACTTCTTGTTGGCCATGCTCGCCGCCATTGTTAATATCGTAGTTTATGAGGGTACCTTCTGTGTCTTTCCAATTGGTAATAGCATCATCACCAAACCACATGTATGCTCCATCATCACAGTCTAGATAGAATGTATAGGTGCCTGTGTATGTCACTTTCATGTAGCCTTTCAACATTATGGAGGTGAATTCTGGTAGATCTGGTATGCTGATGTCACTGGTTGGGCCATTGTAGGCCGCACCACCAGTTTTCAATGCCGCGGTGTCAAAAAAGGTTCCACTTTCAAAATAGTAGTTTTGATAATTGGTGCGCCATATACCCGGACTTACTTCAAGAACTTCACCGTCGTAAAATGCTTCAGTGTTTGGATCGTACCAAGGACGACCTTGTAATAGTCCACTAGTGTTGGCATTATCATCAGCATTGGTGGCATAGGTATCTGGCAATAGTGTTAAACTGTAAGTATTGTTAGCACGGTAGTAAGGTTTAGTAGTATCTATAGCGCCACTGATAGTTCCATCAAGTGCTACAATTTTACCTTGACGTTTAGCCTGTGCTATATCAAGTTTGGCTGTTTGTCTTGCTAGTTTAGTTTCTAATGTTGATATTCCGTTGGCGGCCATTGTTTTTATCCTGTATCCTATATTTAGTTAAATACTCCACTATGACAATTAACACTGAACCATTCAAAAAACTAGTAGATAACTTGAAAGACTCGGGCAAATACCGTGTGTTCAACGATATCCTACGTGAAAACGGCAAGTTTCCCAATGCTATTTGGTACGGGCCTTACAACATCAAGACTATCACCAACTGGTGTAGCAACGACTACTTGGGCATGGGTCAGCACAAAGTTGTCCTAGATGCCATGCACACAGCATTGGACATGACTGGGGCTGGATCTGGCGGTACTAGAAACATTGCGGGTACTAGCCACTATCATGTAGCCTTAGAACACGAGCTTGCTAGTCTACATAAGAAAGAACGAGCATTACTGTTCTCTAGTGCCTATGTGGCCAACGAGTGGACACTAATTGCCCTAGCCAAGATCATTCCCAACATACACTACATCAGCGACAGCAAGAATCACAACAGTATCATTGTGGGAATTAGTCATAGTAAGGCTGCTAAAAGCATATTCAAACACAACGACATGACCATGCTGGAAGAAATGTTGCAAGCAAGTGTGGCAGCTGGACACACTCCGTGCATTGTGTTTGAAAGTGTTTACAGCATGGATGGCGATGTGAGTTTGATTAAGGACATTTGCGACCTAGCAGACAAATATGCAGCCATCACATACATTGATGAAGTACACGCTGTGGGCCTGTATGGAGAGAAAGGTGCTGGTAAGTTAGAGGAGTTAGGTCTACAAGACCGCGTTGACATAGTTAACGGAACCTTGGGAAAAGCGTTCGGAGTTCAAGGCGGGTACATTGCTGCCAATAGCATTGTAATAGATGCAGTCCGCAGCATCGCAGCTGGCTTTATTTTTACAACGTCAATGAGTCCAGTTACTTGTGCTGGTGCATTGGCAGCTGTTAAGTATTTGAAAGCACATCCAGAACTACGTGAACAACATCAAGACCGTGCAAGTAAACTAAAGCAGTGTCTACAAAAAGCGGGACTGCCAGTAATGGCCAGTACCACACACATTGTGCCTGTACTGGTAGGAGATGCCAAACGTGCTAAGGCCATGAGTGATGCATTGATGAGTGACTACAACATCTATGTACAGGCTATTAACTTTCCCACTGTGGATGTAGGAACGGAGCGGTTGCGTTTTGCGCCCACTCCGTTACATGATGATGGTATGATTGAAGACTTAGTTCAAGCGTTGCAAAAAGTCTTTAGCACATACTAGCAATTTGTGTAATGCCAAATACCAATGCTGCTCTCAATTGTAGGTCAGCACCTTCTGCTTCTAATTTCTCTGTATCGATCAAGTCAGCTAATATTTCCTTAGCTTCACTTGGACTCATTTGTCCAGACTGCAATGCTTCCTGAACTTGCAAGGCCATCTGAGCACGATCAGTTGCCCATGGTTGACCTGCATTAATTACTTCGTGTAGTATGTTACCTTGTCCCATTAGAATCTCCCTTGTACTGCGCCAGCAATTATTTCACTTTGCTGAATAATTATTTTCTTTTTAAGTTCACAATACAAAGGACTCACAGGTCCTTTACTGGCACGATCTTTAAACTCGTTCACAGTATCCGCCATTGTCTTTGTTAATTTTGCCACGTCACGTGTGGGCTTGGTCTTGGCATAGATATCAAACCATTCAACGTCTCTATCTAATGCTGTTAGTTGTGCTAGTTGATCACCCTTGCAATCAAAACGCTTGGCGCCTTGTTGTATGTCAGTGACTACCTTTGCTTGATTCACATCCCAACGACTGGGGAACTTTTCAAGTAGTCCTGCACAGCCCGTTAGTGTTACAACCAGAAGTACTGCGACTACTTGTTTCATTTTTATTCCTTGGCGCTTGCTCTCAACATCCAACCGTGTTTGCTGTGTGCATCAATACGCTCTGCGATAAAGTTGCTGAATCCAAATTCGTTGTTGGCTTCGCTTTGTTGATAGACTAACTTAAGGATCTTAATAGTTTTCTCATTGTCTTCCAACAATGTTTGAACCATTACAGACTTGGGTAGTATAGCAGTCTCATCTTCAATTTGTGTTAGCATACTGAAACGAGTATAACTGGCTGGAACATAAGTTCCTAACGCACGAATTTGTTCTGCAAATGCATCTATGCTTGCATAAACTTCTTCGTATATTCCACCAAATAGGTCGTGATATTGTTTGAAGTCTGGGCCTTCCACGTTCCAGTGAAAGTTATGTGATTTCAAATAAAAGCTGAACTCTGTAGCAAATGCTACTTTTGCCGCTTGTTGTAATTCGTCCATGATATATCCTAAGTCAAATATTTATCACTCAGCACGACCACACTTGGCTCTCTTTGCATTAGTCAATGCTCCAAAGTTTACTGGCCACTCTGATCCAGGTGCTATTTCTTGTGCGTTTTTAGGATATGCGTACTTAACTCCAGCTGCTGCCTCAATTTGGGCTATGGGTAAACGAAACTTGGTTAAATCATTACCCAAGTTTCCGTATGGTTTATTGTGCGGAAACGCCCAACCAGCTACTTGACCAGTAGCATTGTTGATTACAATCTTATAGTAACCATGCGGAACAATAACACCGTTGCCAATTGTTGGGTTTGTGGGACCATATACTGCACCCACATAGATAGTGAATGGCTGATTAAGTTGAACTGCCCAACCTCGAACGCTAGTTTCTAATAGTTTCCAAATTCCTCTGTTCAATGAACCGTGCTGTGGATACATGTTGGTCATAAGGAATGACTCATACTCAACTTGCTGTGTCCAAGACAAATCACCATCTGGTGCTGCATGTCCTTTGTCGTATCCTGTTCCAGCATAGTCATCTGGTCGGGCGCCAGTGCCGCCTAAGCTGGCATCAGGAACAAAAGCGTTTGTGCGTGGAAAGCATCCTAGTGCGTTTTGTGGTAATAATGTGTAAGCTACATAAACTGGTATCTTGGCTGGAGCATCATATGCTACTAGATAAGCTTCACGGCAAATTGGAACGGCTGTGCGTTGTGTTGTAGCAAAGCCGTATGGGCTATGTACTTGACAGTCTTGCGGCGGTAACGGAGCACGTTGCTCCCAGGCTTGCACTAGACCTGTAAAGGCTAATAGTACAAGTAATAATAACTTCTTCATTCAATAGTACCTTTTAATTTAAGTACTACTATTTACCTAGAAGCTATTGTTGAACCAACCTATCTTACGACCTTCTTCAATACGTCGATCGTGTTCTTCTACACTGCTTGGAAAACGCCAAGCCCATACTGCTACACAAGCCATAAAGACTGCTGTGCTGATTACCCCAATAAGTTTAACACCTGAGAAGAACATAATGCACAAACTTAGTGTCATCATGCCCAACATAAAGAACTTCATCTTGTGTGGGAATACACGTTTAGTATTCCAGTTAGTTAGGAACGGGCCAAACAGTTTGTGATTATAAATCCACTTGTGCATACGCACACTGCCCTTACTAAAGCAATAGGCAGCAAATACTACAAAGATACTATAGGGCAACCCAGGAGTGATAACTCCCAAGTATGCCATACCCAAGCTGAGAAATCCCAATGAAGTCCATAGAAACTTTCTCATACTTGTAGGTAATCCAACCAGCTGTCGTGTCTAACATGAAACGGCATCTGCTTGCGTTTGTTTATCAATTCGTAGTAGTCAGGCTTATATGGTTTGATCCTTGGAACAATCTTCTTGTTTGCACCTTTGTTAGCATTACATGGGCCGCATGCGGTTGTAGTGTTTTCAAAGGTTGTCTTACCACCCAAGCTGGTTGGTAGCACGTGGTCTAGTGTGCAGTCCTTCTTGGTCAAATGGATATTACAGTATTGACATGTGTAACGGTCACGCAGAAACACATTACTCTTTGAGTAACGAATGCCTGTTTTTGGTTTCATGTATTCACGCAACATGATAATAGCTGGTACTTGTGTTTCCCAACGGGCTGATCTCACGACCCAATCATCATGCCATGTGATTACTGCGGCCTTGTCCAAGACCATATATCGAATAGCTTCCTGCCAATCTACTGTGCTCAATGGCAAGTAGTTTACCGGCATACCATCAGCATTAAGTACTAAGGTATCCATTTTTTAACCTCTTTTGATTGTGTTACAGACCCAACCTATGAAGTATAAATTATACTTTCAATTTATATTTAAGTCAATATTGATTGAACGAATTCGTTTCCGGAACGCTCTACGGAAGAATTCCATTGATCTTTGAGATCGTTGTCAAATACAATTTCATGATCGGCTGAAGCAGTTAGCCAACTGAAACTGTGATCTCGTTGTGATGTGCCTTTGAGTTCTTCTACCAGTTGTCTTGGTGCCCAGCCGCACAAACCCAAAAATAATCTAAACTGTTTGGGTGCATCTCCGTCACCCAATCGAACCAACAAATCTTCTGCACTGCTGATTGAAAAGTCTTCGTTGATTTGCATGGTGTTGGTGCAAGCCCATTCACTGCTGTGTAGCATACTAAGAGCTTTGATGTTGACTGGGCCACCCAAATAAATGTAGCCAGGTATATTGAGTCGAGCAATACCCACTTGTTCACTGAACTCAGACACAGTCATTTCACTGCGCTTGTTCAATATAAGTCCCATGCTACCATTAGCATGGTGTTCAGTTACGAAGATTACACTCTTGTACCAAAAGTTGCTTTTTAGTTTTGGGGGTGCAATTAGTAGTGTCCCAGATAGATCCATTATGCCACATTCATTGATTGTTTAAAAGCGGCATAACGCATTTTACGATCATCTAATCCGTTATAACCGCCGTTTATTACTTTAGTTATAGATGTAACATCATCCCAGTTACTAACTTTGGATTGCACATACGTTTTCCAAAACAGTATAGCTGTCTTGGCTGCTACATCTGGTTTTTCAACTAAGTCTGGGTTTTTTTCTAAAGGTAATCCTAATTTAGCTCCTGCATCTCTATAATTAGCACGACCAGTTAGGCCAATGTATCCACGGCCTCTATATCGATACCCGTCACCTTTTTGTAAATTACCTAAATCTCTACGACCTTCGTAGCCTTGTTGTGCAGTACTTGGTCCCCATATTTCACTTAGGTACCTAAAGCCTCCACTCTCGTGACTGCATTGTGCAAGGAACGCTGCTAGCTCTTTGCCTTTAATGCCTTGTCCCATTGCTTCCTTAGCCAGCAAGTCTCTCGATTCTTTATCACCCAATGCACTTACTGCAATCTTACCTTTAAACTCTTCTGGTTTGGCTTTTTCTAATTTGCTTGCTTTTGGATTCTCTGCTACTACTTTATTCAATGCTTGTACTGTTTCAGGTGTTGCAGTTCCTGTCGCAGGCAATTTATTATCCGCTTGAAACTTTGAAATGCCAGCAGCAGTATACTTGCCTATGATACCATCGTCCTTTGTTGGGCCAACATCATAGCCCAATGCCATCAATGCACGTTGTAAGTTAACTACTTCAACACCCCTACTGCCCATCTTAGGACCAGTTGGTACTAGAATGTAGCCAGCACCAGCATTGTCTGACGTAGCTGTTTTGTCTGCGTCTGGTGTAGCTGCTTGTCCAGGCTTTGCGCCAGCTTTTACTTTTGCAGCAGCAGTACCATACCAGCCCATAGGAGCATGAATACCATCGCCGCTAGAAACACTTAGTTTGCCCATGTCAATAACTTCAACTCCGCTTGGTATACTTGCCTGTACTAGTTGTCTTAATTGGTTTTTGTCTTGAGCAAATTTAGGATTGTCTGTTTCAGCAAATAGTACATAGAACACTTTGCATTTCTTTTGTAGCAATTCACTAAGCATACTGTCAATTTTGCTTACCACTTGTTGTTTGTTAGGGTTTAACATGTCGTTAGCGCCAGCACTTAGTACCACTGTACTTCCAGGACTAACTTTTGCAATAGCATCATCATTGGCACCGTTCATTGCACTTCGGCCGTTAGTTGCTAGGCTAATAAATTTACCTGTACCGGCAATAGCTACTGCATGGCTGTCGCCAATAGCATATATTTTTGTAGCTGTTTCTGGTTGTGTTTCTTTAAATTCAAAAAATCTCATTTTTATCCTTATGCTAGCGGGTTAACTTGTTGCCCACTACTTGCGTATTTTTCCCAGTGCAAATGATTGCCTGTACTAAATCCAGTGCTACCAACACGGCCAATTACATCACCCTTCTTAACCACATCTCCTAACGTTGCTTCTATTTTAGACATGTGCATAAATCTGTGTCGTTGTCCATCTGATGTGACCATCTCAACGTAGTTGCCTGCTGAAGGATTGTTTGGTTGAACTAATGTAATCTTACCGTTGTCTGGAGCAACAATCGGTGTACCTTCTGGTGCTGCAATATCAACTCCTGGATGCGGGATTTTGTCACCTTTAGGTCCAGTTACCACACGACCATACTCGCCAGTTAGTCTACCTTTAGTTGGTACTTGGTCATTACCAGTAGCTGGTTCAGGAGATTCACCTGAGTCAGCATCAAACTTTTGTAGTGCGGTTGTGTCTGGCTTCTTAACATCTTTAGGATCAATTCCTTTCTCAGCAGCATCCTTTGCCGCTTGTGTGTAAGGTCCCATGATGCCATCAATGCCATCTTCCTCAGGACCATATGTGCCCAAGTCGTAACCTTTGGCTTTTAATTCTTTTTGTAGTTTGACTATTTCTGGATCGCTTTGCGCTTCAACCACACGGAACTCTCTGAATCTCATTATTGATTCCCCTTCCATACTGGTAGTGGGCCACCATAGTTGCCGCCTTTGACTTTTTTGCCTTTGACCTTTTGACGTTTGCGATTGATAGTAAACTTCTTCTCAGTTGCTCTCGCTCTGAATCCTTGACTGATACAACTGCTTAACTGACTAGCGCCTAATTCGCCTGCGGGTTTGGTGCTCTTGCACAACTTGCGACTGGCTTTGCCTGACTCGGCCAAACTGCCGCCACACACTTCACAAAATTGTTCTGTGCCTTCAGCTACATCTTGCCTGGCCCTTGAGGTAAATTCGTTTGCTCTCATTTCATAATCCATGTATCTGGTATTTGGTCGTACTCTTTGACCCACATGTCATGTAGTTTTTGTCCACTTATACCATGCGACTTGGCAATGCGTGTCATTAGCTTGTCAATGATATCATACACATCATCTTCGCTGGCATTCTGTAAAGTTGTCTTCTTGGCTAGCAATGCTGCTTTAAGTTCTGGAACTGCTTGATTGTCTTTGGCATGATCCATATTCTCTATGATCATGTCCACCATCTCTTCTACACTCTCACAATTCCACCTACGTAATGCTAATGCTTTAGGAGTAGGTTTCCCAGTAGGAGTTTTCATAGGCCCTTTGTTGCCTGACATGCGGGCACAAAAACTCTTACGACGTTTAGCTGCTTTACTTCCTGGTTTTAGTTTACTGGGCTTAGTAGTTACTGCTGTTTGTAATTTGCTACCTGGATGTTCACGACGATAAGCATTAACGGCTTTTTGACTAAGTCCGTTTGTTTTATCTTTATGATTGACTTTATTCCAGTCTTCGTCTATTGCTTTCTTAAAACCTTTGTTTGGGATCCATCCTGCAATGGGTTTACACTTACAAGTGCCTGGCTTACAACTACAGTTGGTCATGCCACATTGCTTACAGCGTTGTTGAGATTCTTCAATGCTTTCATTAGGCACACAGTTTCTTACCTGTTTACCTGTTACACTAGATTTCTTTGTGCCTTCAGCATGTTTTCCAGGCCAACATTTAGTATAGCCATTACTGTCTTTTTGACCTTTTTTGATCTCGTTAAGATTGCCGTGTGTTTGACACATGCCGCAGTCTTCGCAGACCATTTCCATTGAAATGTATTCGGTGTGTTTCTTCTTGCCGGCACAATGGGCTTTTTGGCTGAACCCTTTAGGGTGGCTACAGTTTATACTCTTTTTGTATTTTTGAGTCCACTGTTCGGTGATAAATTCGTTTGCTCGCATCTTGTATTTAACTTTTTTCGTAGTCTAACCATTCATAAACATTAAGCCACTTACGTGTACCCACAGTTTCCTTTAAATGATGCAAATCTGCACAGGTTTTGTTACGCATACGGGTCTGTTCTGCAAACGGCACAGGTTCTACTTCTACTGGTACGCCTTCTTGTTCTGCGATATACTCGGCAATGTCCAGAAACGAGTGCGGTAAGCCGGATCCCACGTTCCAAATCCCGCTGCCTTTTACGGTATTAATAAAGTCTAATTGAAGTTGGCAAATGTCGCCAACCCATGTCCAGTCACGTTTGACTAGCTCTGCATTGTCCCATACAGTGACTTTACCTTCCTTTTTGGCTTGTTGGCGCCATTTGTAGATAGCATTAGCACGTTTTCCGCGTAGGTGCATCCATTTACCGTAGACATTAAAGTAACGGAAACCTTGCACAAATGCTTTATGATCTGGCTGTTGGAATACCCATCGGTCAAATAGATACTTGCTCCATGCGTATGGTGTTTGAGGTTTGCATGCGGCAGTTTCCTCAAAGTCTTTGGTGTTACCGTACACACTACTTGAGCTGGCATACTGTAGGTTAACTGCATGTTTTTGGCATTCTTCAAAAAGCCAGCAACTAAAATCAAAATTCTTCTGCATAACCAAATCAACATCAGTTTCAGTCATGTCGGCAATTGCGCCCAAATGTATGACCCAGTCGTACTGTTTAACATCTGGACGTTCTTTTGAATCCCATTCGTACCCGTCAACTAGCCAATCTTCTTGTTTACTCAAAAACGAAGTCATATTCCTACCAATAAACCCTTGGTGGCCTGTTACTAGTATTTTCATCATAACTCCTTTTGATATTTATTGATGGGGGTTGACAAGTAGAAAATTATAGCATATAATAGCAACATGAACAAATATAATGACTTCCCAGAACAGCCTCGGATTATGTCTAATGCCGAAGGCGAGCAACATTACAAAAATATGCTTGCTCAAATTGCAGAGTTCAAACCTACAGAGATTGTAGCGGTCGCCCGCAGTGGCTTTAGTTACGCTATGTGGGTTGCTCAAGAACTCAAACTGCCGTTAGGTGCTTACTGGCCCAACTTGTCCGATATGTTTAACACACAGGATCCAGAACGGATTGTGTTTGTTGACGACAACATCTTACAAGGCACAACATACAAAGCCACCAAAGAGTATATGACCAAATACTATCCCAATGTGGAATGGCGATGGGCTGTACTGTTTAGTGATTGGCATACGCCAGAACAAGTTCGTAACGAAATTATACAAGGCACACGCTTGCCTTACTTTGCTGAAGAGCCCATGTGGGGCAGTAGAAAAATCAGTGCAGATTATGGAGTGAGGTATCGAGATGAGTAAAATTGCTTTTGATTTAGATGGCGTGTTTGTTCCAGACTGCCTTAATATTCCCAATGTGGGAGGGCTTACTGCATTCTATGCACTTACATATTACATGAAGCCCGTGTTCAGACCTGGTGGAGAGTGGAGTATTATCACTGCTCGAAATGCTGAATACCGAGCGCAAACAATGGCTTGGGTTAATGAACATTTTGAAAACAAGCCCGTTCGAGTTTGGCATGAATTGATTGATCAAACTCCTGGGGAGTACAAGGCAGAAGTAATTAACCAAAATGGCATTGAGTTTTATATTGAGAGTGATATGGACATTGTGCAATACTTAATGGACAATACTCAAGCTCAAATACTTCACTTTGATATGATTTGTCGAAGAAACTTTGCAGTTTGACTTGACATAATACATATTTGAAGCTATAATTGTGTTATCGTAATTACACAGAGAGATTAAAATGCGGACTTGCTTGTTACTTGTAGCGGTTTTGGTTACTGGTTGCAGTTCATACCGTCCATTGTGTCCAGGTACACGCCATTATGATCCGCAGGTCTGCCGCGGTGAATCTTTCCAACGTCTAAACAATTTCAAAAACGAAGCATTACAACGTGAAGCCAAATGTGATGCCAACATACAGCCTGAAATCAATTGTGTTTGGGGTCGTCCATGAAAATAAAAATCCGTAACACCATGTGGGATAGGCGCAGTTCCTACTTCTTTGAGATTGCTCAGTTCAATGAGTACGAAGGCGACGAGGTCAAAGTCAAGTGGTGCAAGCCTGAAGAGATTGCTGTCAGCACAGACAATCCTGAATTCCCTTTCCGTATTTTACAACGTGCCAACATTGTAGAGATTGATGGCTTGCCCTATGCATATGACGTTAAACCCAAAGTGGATAAAGTTCGACTGGTACAAGGTAGTAATGGCAAAGTGTATGAAGTGACTTCGCATAGTTGCACATGCCCAGGATTTACCTTTAGAGGTGCTTGTAAGCATATAGGAGTTGAGAAATGAACATAACAGTTTTTAGTCGGGATCGATTATATAGAACATTCAAGCAATGGGAAGTCCCTAACGACTTTGCTGACCCTGTGGCTAACTATTTGGTCTATGGCTACGAGCCAGGATCATGCTTTACTGCTGTGTTAGCCAATGACTTTGGTGCGGCTATGTTGAGCAGTCACCCCAATAACTCAGTTGAAGCATTTAAAGCACTAGTGGGTTGGATGCGTAGTCACGTACCGCCGCAGGCATATGGAAGTTATGAACATGTAAGGGCTTGGCTAGACCTTAACCCAGATGCACGTAGGTCTATATTGGAACGCAACAGGCTAATATACACAGCCCAAGAAGAAACATGGCTAGCCCTCAAGGGCGAAGAGGAACTAGTATGAGTGAGTCAACTGGCATAACAGGTTTTATTGAAATCTTCGAAGGCCGTCTTCAAAAAATGAAGCTACATCTTAAAGAAGAACTAGATAAAGCCAAAAGCGATAGAGACCGTAAAGCTATACGCAGGATCACTGCTGATGCCCGTAAACTCAACAAAACACTTAAAGAAATGCGTAATGCTAGTGCTAAGAAATGTCCACATTGCGGAGAGAAGTTATGAACAAATACCTATACACTATCAAATGGACACAGCCTTATGCAACAGATTGGCAGCGGCCATATCTGCGTGGGCTCCAACAACAATTGGAACAGACTATTGAGAACTTGCTTGAACACAGTAAATTTGAAGAAGCTAATGAAATTATTAATAACATCAAACGCACAAGTATTTAAAGTATGAAAATGGAAAGAGTTGAAGTGGGCATGTTCAAATTGCCAGGCGTAGTTCTTGACAAAGAAGAAATGACCGAAGAGAAGATTGCGGAGATGGATGAATGGCGACTGACTGAACAAGGAGTTGGCACACGCATGACTGATCTGTTGTGGAGTTTTCGAAACGAAAGTCAAAGGGACTGGTTTATTCTAAAGTGGTCATGATAACAGTTATAGTCAAAGATCGAAATCCCAATGATGTATTGGAAATAGTTCGCGAGCTGAGATCTCAGGGACTTGTACAAGGCACTGACTTTGACTTTGCTTACAACAAAGCACAATATGATAACTTTGGTTACGAACCAGCAGTGGAGAGACACACAGTATTTTCGTTCCATACTGAAAAGTATGCTACACTATTTGCATTGAGGTACGCATGACTCAAGGGGAACATGCTATTCATGATTGGGAACGAGAGAAAAAATCCAAAAGATTTGAATACTGGCATCGACTGCGTCTTGCCAAAGAAGATTACTATGGCATTTATGATAGGCTAACTGAAACTACTCCAGAATTTTATCAGCATTTGAAAAAACAATACGGGATCAAACTGGATTTTGATAGTAGTGGAAACATAACTGACACTTATCAAATCGTAGATGAAAAAAAATACATGCTTTTCATTTTGAAATACCCAAAATAATATAAGGATTGAGAAAATGACTCTTGAAGACTTACAATATATCTTTGAATATCAAATTGAAGAAGGCACAGAAAAGCTGTACTTCATGACGACTGATGGTGATCGTCATCCCCTAATACAACGACATCCTGCTGGGGATTTGGCTGGCCTATTGCCCATGCTGGATTCTTTTCAATACACAGGACACAATGTGATGCCGAGGTTTGTGAAATGAATGAACGGATTAAAGAACTTTTAAATCAGGCTACTACTGATGCCTTGTATGAAACTAAAGATGCTATTGACTTCTTAGATAATCCTGTGTCAAAACAACAACGTGAATTACAGTTAGAAAAGTTCGCCGAGTTGATTGTGCGGGAATGTTTGAATGTTATGAGCAAAACCTCAGAAGAAGCTAACAAGAGGTTTACTTATATGGGTGATGATGTTCCTACAGTAGTGCATCAAATGAACATTGAGAAACATTTTGGAGTTGAACAATGACCATATTCATACCCGTGCTGTTTATTTGCCTTAACGGCAACTGCGAGTTCATGCAGGCAAAAACATACTACAAAAACGAAGCACAATGTAGAGCCAGCCTTGACGTGCAAAAACAGCACATGCGGAATCTAGTGGAAAAGGCCGCAGAGCAAGGTACCAAAGGTGAAATTACCATTTTGGAAGGTACTTGTATAGATGCTGAAATCAAAACGACCCAAGGCAGAACAACATGAATATATTTTTAGATATGGATGACGTGGTGGCCGCTTGGCAAGAACGGGCACAGGAGATACTGAAGCTACGTGTTAACAAAGACAGTGATCGTATACCACAGGCGGAATGGGACAAGCTCAAAGAAGACTTGCGCTTCTATAGAGACTTGCCCTTGATGGAGGGCGCACATGAACTGGTAGATATGTGTAAGCAGTACATTGCTCGTAACCCACAGTACACCTTGAGATTCCTCACAGCATTGCCGCATGACTACTCCATGCCATTGGCCGTTTACGACAAAGTTCATTGGGGAGATCAACACTTCCCAGGCATACCAGTTACAATTGGTCCATTCAGCTACGACAAATGGCGACATTGTAAAAATGCGGGAGACATACTAATTGATGACCGTGTGAGCAACTGTGAAGAATGGGAAGCTCGCGGCGGTGTTGCACACAGATATACCACTTGGGAGGCATGCGAGCCATGGCTGAACTCTGTCCTTACCAAAAGCGAATCTTAAACGGCGTTAAGTACGGTGAGGTGAATATCATGATGGCTGGTAGACAAATGGGCAAGAGCATGTTTAGTAGTCAAGCCATCAAACGACTAATGGACGACATAATGCTTAGGCCTGTGGAAGATCTTGTACTTAGTGAAGGCACTGTGTACGGCTCACGTTATTATTGTGTAGAGCCTTTTGGCGGTAATTGGCGAGAAATGGAAGACTGGTGCATTAATACATTTGGTTCGAGTACTGGCAGTATCTGGGCTGAAGAGGTTGATAAAGTAACTCCGCAACCCAGTGAACGTTGGTATGGCAACAATCGTAAGTTTTGGTTCCGTACAGAGAAAGATCGTAACTGGTTTGTATTAAGGTGGCGATCATGAATGATTCATTAGAAGATTATTATGCTACTGCTGCTCAAGTCATAGCCAACGACATTGATCGAGAAGTCATGTGGGGTATGCTAGAAGGTATAGGTTGGACTCGTGTTATGCTACCTAGACTTATAGACAATAATCATGCTATAGATATCACGCACTGGTTAGCAATTAACTGCAAGCATCCATTTGAACGTAGTGGTAGAGACTTTATGTTTGAGAGTCAACAAGATGCCAATTGGTTTATATTAAAGTGGATGTCATGACACTACCTCACAATATTGAAATTGATCACGAGTATTCTGTTATTGATGTGGATGGCAGTTCTGAAACTCTCAACAATGCCATTGCTTGGTGTACGGAATGTTTTGGTCCTGCTGGCCATAGATGGTTCTATACATTCAAACGATTTTATTTTAGAGAAGAAAAAGATTCTCTTTGGTTTGAATTGCGATGGTAATACGCCCAGTGAAAACCCGAAGGAGCCTTGAGTATGAGGTATACATTGATGCACATCGACACGGTGAAGCTGGGAAGTGGTGTGAGCAAGAGTTTGGCCAACGATGGGAAGCAATAGGTCATACTGATGGGTTATGGTGCATGTTCTGGGCGGGTCGTGATGCACACGATAAGTATAGATTTTGTTTTGCAGAAGAAAAACAACGCATGTGGTTTTCATTAAAATGGTTATCATGAATAAGAACGACGAATTTTATAATCGATATGATATGCAAGTGCGTACAAGCCAACGCAAGTTACGTAGGATTGATCGTGCTAGCCAAAAGGTAAATGCTTGGCAATACACAGTTAGTGACAGCGCATTGTATCAAGACTATCACATGCATGTTGAAGATGTAGAGTGTGTAGAAGTATTGATGCCCAAAGACAGATTAGAAAGTATTGTAGCATATATTGAATATGCCGAGCATGAGTTTGATCAGCATCAAACAGACAAACAATTGATAGCACGGTTTGAACGTGATAGGATTGTTAGACTACAACATCCTGCTGTGGAAAAAGCCTATCAAAAATATGTAACATTATTGGAGTTGTGTAGAAAATGATTAAAGGATTAACAGGCACATTGGGCGTAACAATTGCTGGAGGCAGTACTACTATGCCTTATGTGCCACAAAACGCTAGTAACCCTATCCAAGGTATGATACGAGTCAACAACCAAGACTTGGAAGTGTTTACTGGCAGCAGTTGGCAAGTCATGTCCACCAGTTATGCCAGTGTGGGGCTGGATCAAGATGTATTGGATATTATACAATGGGCACGTAAGCAACGTGATAAACAATTGGATAGAGAACGTCGTATACAAATCAATCCAGCATTGCGGAAAGCATATGAGGCAATTGAACGTGCCGAAGCAAATTATGAAATACTGGACAAGATAGTAGGTGAAGATGTCATTCAAACAACCCCAGCGTGACAAAGGTTATTTGGGTGAGGAACCCAAAAAGATCACTTGCGATTTTGAAATGATTGGAGATCGAGTTGAACGTGTGCATACCGTTTTGGTACACAAGTTCAGAATAAGTGACTCTGAAGATCCTGATCTGTATGCTGCCCAACCGCTTTGGGAATGGCAAGAAAGTGAAATTGGTACATGGGTAATGACTCACGCCGTTGAGCCACCAACTTGGCACAGACAAGCACACAACTATTTGTTATGGGGACACGAGTATGCTATCACTGCAAAATTAATGGGCAAAGATTACACATATTGGATGCTCAAATACGATAAACCACTTGACAACACCAACTAGAGAATGTATAATACACACATGGAAAACATTAATCTCAATCAATACCTCATCGATCTCAAGTGTCAAATCCTTGATATCCTCCACAGCTATAAACTTCAAGGACAAGTAGAAGTTCCTGTAAGGACCTTGCTTGAAGAATTGGGCATGGATGACATGTCCAATGCAACTGGCCTTGATCCCAATGACACCATTGTACTAACCAGTACAACACTGTCCAATGTCGAGGCTGCAAAGGCCAAGATCCGATCAACTAATTTTACCCTTCAGTAACACATAATCTGCCGATAGGTAAACGGATATACCAGTAGCCTTCTAAGCTATTATTCCAGGTTCGATTCCTGGTCGGCGGACCATCATTTAGGATTGCTATGGAAACAATTTTCTATATCAAAAAAGGTCGCAAGTACATTCCTCACAGCACATACTCAAGCGAGTTTTGTGATAGCTTTCCCAAAGGAACACATTTGGTTGATGTGTATCCCGGTGGATCTAGCCGTCGTTACAATATTGATCCTGCTCTAGCACCTATGATTGCCGCGGGTCGTGTGGCCGAAGATGCTATTAGTAAAAGCATTATGGATGCAAGCGCATTACGAGTACCTGCTCGAGATCAGCCATTAACTCCTGCACAGTTGAAAGCGTGGAAGGCTTTGGCTAAAGCCTTCGGCAAGGAGCAGTATGCACTTGAATGGTGTAGCTACCGAGAAGCGGCTGAAGCCGGTGTTAAGGCCATGCAAGCGGAAGCAGATAAATTATTAGAGAACCCCAGTGTGCGTAGAGCATATGATAGGTTCTTATTGGTTGTAGCACTAACAAAGGATCACAATGAAAGAACTGATTAACTTTATTAAATGGCAGTGGGGGAAATGGGAATTTTGGCAAAAGAGTTTTATCTTTAGCTCTGTGTTCTTTGGTGCGGGCATAACTGCTGACGCTCCCTATTCAACTTATTTGTTTATGATTCCTACTGGAGTCATGTTCTTTTGGATGACCAAATGGTTTGTGTGGGATGGAGCCAAAACTGCTTGGCTCAACTACAAGAAAGAAAAAGCGAATCTGTTTAACACTATTAAGGATGGAAAACAAAATGGATAAGGTGACAGTTGGTTCACGCTGGCAAGGCAGCGACCGAAGTGAATTTGTTGTACGTTCAATTGAAGTTGAGGACAATGGTACTTGGGTGCGCTACGGACGTCATGCTCAGGACACCACGTACAGTTGTTTGATTGATGCATTCTTGCATCGCTTTACACAAATTCTAAATTAAGGAACTATCATGGACTTATTTGATGTTGGTCTTGTTGCTGTTGTAGCATTTACTATTGGATCCGTATACGGCGGGTTCAGACAAAATATGCGTTTTATTCGAAAAGTCAGTACTGACCCACAAAACATGATTGACTTATTGACCAAACTCAAAGTAGAGTTGGAACGTATTAAGGAAGCAGAAGAAGCTGGTGCTGACGAAGATGCAATTGAATTGAGATTTGAACAGCACAACGAAATTTACTACTGTTATCGTAAAGATACCGAACAGTTTATGGGTCAAGGTAATGATATTGAGACTTTGATTAAACAAGTCAATGACCGCACTGGTTTGAATGTTTGGGCGAGGAAGCCTGAGCAATCTAACCAAACGGCTTGCTAACTAGTATGCAAGATAGTATACTAGTAACACGTTGGTGATACGCACCGACACATTTTATTATATAGGACATAAAAATGAAATTATTCAATCCAGAAACTAAAACTTTTAAACTTTTCTCAGCACTTTACAAAGGTGACAAGATCACTGCTTCAGACGCTAACAAGCGTTTTGGCATTAAGAACTTGGCAGCTGAAGCTAGCCGTGTACGTCACATGGGCTATGCAGTTTATACAAACAGCCGCAAAGCTGGTAACGGTGTTACTGTTACTGAGTATGTAATGGGTAAGCCAAGTCGTGAAATCGTAGCATTGGGCTACAAGGCTAAGGCATTAGGCATCAGCCTTTAATCCGTTTAACGGATTAATCAAAAGCGCCTCCGGGCGCTTTTGTTTTGACTAATTAATAGTATGATAAACATTGGATTTTTTGGAACATTTTTAGGCAGCAAACAGAATTACGGTACCGTACAAACATTTGCTGATATTATTAGGATTCATTACGGAGCAACTGTTGTTGCGCAACCTGCTGGTGGTAAAGTTCAAGAAGAAGAAATTTTAGCATCAATTAAGGCTTGCTCCAAATTGGATTTAGCAATCGTATGTCATATAGATAAAATACGTGCTGTCAATGTAACCGCTTATGATACCGCTGTCAAAGCCATTGATCAATATTTGTTGAGTCATAATATCAAATGCGTTCATTTAATATTTGAAAGAGATGTACCTGAAGAATGGAGTTTCACTTCAGGCCCAGTCAATTTTGAAATACCTAGATTCCAAGTGCCAAGTAAGTATCGAACACATACTACTCCAGAGGAAAGCGATAACTGTATTGGATTAGCTGGCAATCTACTTGCTGGTGATATATTGATTAAACTAATAGATAGTACACTATGAAATTTATCAATACCACGTTAGAATGGATTAAACAAGATTGGCAGTCAAATCCGTGGAGGCTAGCTGCCGAAACTTACAATGCGTTTACAGCATTGGCCACTGCTATTATTTTTGCTTCCATGGCTCCACATGTTCCTTATGAAATAACTTATCCTTTATGGTTAAGCGGAACATTCCTTATGATATTCTGTGGGATCAGTCGTGGCAGTGTTGGTATGGTAACCATGAGCGTCATTATGACAATTATTGATACTGTTGGCTACGCTAGATTATTGATGTCTTAAACTTTGATAGAATAACACTAGTTCTGGAAATACTTCCATAAAGTTTGTCTTTCGTTTTGCATCCAATGCTTCAACTCCTTTGACAAACTTTGTTTTAACTTCAGTATAATCAAAAGTTTGATTTAGAAGATTTAAACAATTATCTATACTTGCTGTCCAAGCTGGTGATGGCAATATAGTCTTGCTGTCACCTAAAGCTATTTGGATCTTTTCTCTAAACTCGTCGTGCATAGTCAAGTTTAAAAAGTTCCACACTAACGGATTCGAAACATAAGTTAATTTCATTCCAGCTCTTTTGGAGATGTTGTTGTCAACATACCATTGGGATAATTCATTTAGTGTAAATGTATTAAACAAAGTAAAGCTAGTCTGTATGGTCATTTCAATTCCAGCATCGTGGAAGCGATCAAAATTTTCTAACCATTTACTTTCGTGATATCCATATCTAAAGTATTCACCTCGACGACCAAAGTGATCATGGCTCATGGTAATCTTACAGTTCTTACCCCACGGTCCCAAGTAGTCCTCTACAATATCTACACCCTTGTAGGTTCTGATACTGCCGTTAGTATGGAACCATAAGTTGATCTGCTTATTGAGTCCTCGCTTTATTAACTCATCAATCAACTCAAACGTTTCTTCTTGCATTAACGGCTCGCCACCATTAAAATGTATTTGGTCTATCTCATTGCAGTTGTCCAAAACGTATTTCATTTTGGAACTGTTGTCAACTACTGCACTAGTCTTATAATTGTCGTAGTGAGATAATGCTCCCTTGTCTAACCAAATTGGAAATACTTCTTTGTAGTTGTCTGCCACTGCACTACTAATGTCTGGCTGGCAATGTAAACAGGCTAAGTTACATTTGTTGGTCCATATCAAATCAACAAATTTAAGATTGTGTTTGTGTAGTTGCCCATCACTGTCAGTATGAGCTAAACTATCTTCAATAACATTCTTACCTTGCTGATTGCTTAACCATCTTGGGTTGCCAATTGCCGGCCCTCCGCGTTCAGTTTCCCAGCAGCTTTCACAACTATTAGGTCGCTGCTTGTCCATAAACTCTTTACGTATACCTTTAGCAACATCATTGTTCATAATGTTAATTACAGTATCAGTCTTAATGTTACCCAATATTTGATTACTGGCACAACAGAACTTGACGTTGCCGTCACTGCTGGTCCAAACTGTATTCCAAGGAGCACAGCAGAAGCTTTCCCCGTACTCTTTGATTACAGGATGCTCTTTCATTTCTTCAAATTTTATTGAGTTATTAATTTGTACCATGTGGGTTCTAGTTTTTCAAATATTGTAAAATTCTTATAGATAGTCAATGCTTTGGCATCTCGTCTGTCCATATACTGTTTAGTCGTTTCAAGTAGTGGTCTTGGTTTATTATCATTTAAATATTTGATAACAAACTGCATCCTAGGATCATCTAGGTATAGATCACGTAAGTAATCCTTTGCTTGTTCGTTTAGATTGTCTACTGCCAGTTCTGCTGGCCAATGAACAAATTGATAATGCCATTGTATTCTGTGGTCTTCTAAAAAGTCTACCATTGGTGTTAGTTTATGTACATTAAGAACACTGATAGTAATTCCAACTTTGTGATAAAACGGATCTCCGTTAGTCATCCCTAGTTTAGCCATCTCTTTGTATTGTAACATATTTTTCACCCACAAATTCCAGTTACCCCTAGTCCTAATATATTCACTCAATTCTTCTGTAGCGTCCTGACTCACATCAAACTGAATTGATTTAAAACTACGTAACATTGTTATTTGTTCAGGCTTTAAGTTTACTGTGCCATTAGTATTAATACCCAAATTGATATTTTGAGCATAGCCATTTGTTACCACATGCTCCATTAGTCTCCAAAAGTATTCATTAACTAGTGGTTCTCCCCCACTTATCTGTAGCTTAACAATGTTTGCAGTTAATTCTAATAGTTTATCAAACACTCCTGGTCGTGTATACCATTCTAAATCCCCGTAACGTTTATTCTTTATGGGAGTAGCGTAAAAAACTTTTCGATCACTAATATATTGCACTTCAAATTCTTTTTCTAATAAACTACTGCTTTCTTCACTACAAGTTCTACAAGCTAGATTACATAAGTTGCCAAACTTGATGTGCATACTACGTATCATTGGAGTTTTATAATACAATAGTGTAGTCTCTGGAGCAAATCGATCAAACATATTTTCACGCATACTTTTTGTGCCTGAACGTTCGTGATTGATACACTGACCACAATCGGATTCGATCATGTCTCTGTGAGTTCTAAAGTGATCTCTAATGCCTTTTAAGTCTGGATGAGTATCCCATTTATCAAGGTCTTCTGCTGATTGGATTATGTAATTGCTGTCTTTACGATACATGGCACAGCAAGGTCCCACAGTGCCTTTGGGCTCAATATATAAATGTGTAAATGGGAATAAACAATCTTTGGTCATGAACAAACTTTAACTCCATATAATTTTTCAAAGCGGTCAGCATCAGCTCTGTTATTGACCATAGGCTCGCCTCTAATATTGAGACTGGTGTTTAACAACATTGGACATCCAGTTATTGCGTACCACTGTTCAAGTAGCTGTCGTATTCCTGATCCATCTTTTGGTACTGTTTGTACACGACTAGTCCCGTCCCTATGAACGATAGCAGGAAATAGCTCAGGCACCCTACAACGAGCGACTGACTGCATATACCTGCTAGTGTGCCAAGCCCTAGGCATGTCAAAGTAAGTATCAGCCAGCTCTTCCAAAATAACAGGCGCAAATGGTCTGAAATGTTGTCTACGTTTAATGTCATTTACTTTCTCCTTAATTTCTGTACCCCTTGGGTCAGCCAAGAGTGAACGATTACCCAAGGCTCGCGGCCCGTATTCTGCTGGTCCGGAAGCCACTCCCACAATAGACTTATCAAGTAGCTGTACCATAATGTCATCAACAGGATAAGAGCCAGGTATAATATGACCGAGGCTAGCACTATGCCAGTTAACTCTACGCCCATAACCCAAACAGGAAGCACCAAGGCTACTACCAGCATCACCAGGGTTAGGCATAATCCAAATATTTTCATAGTATTCTCCTAATAGTCTATTAGCCAGACAATTGAGGGCTACCCCTCCGCCATAACACAAGTTTTTGCTAGGGCTTAGGGTCTGGGCTCGTTTCATGATAGCCCCTATGTACTGCTCGGCTATGCTTTGGGTAGTGGCTGCTATGTCAAAATCATCAGCCCCATGTAGGTAATTGGGGTTGACCCCTGTGTGCATGTTCTGTTTAAACGTTGTGTGTTCAATGCTGGCCACTAGGTCATTGTTCATAACAGGCTCTAGTTTGGTATTGCCATACGCAGCCATGCCCATGAGTATGTATTCCTCATCTAAAGGACGTAGTCCCACACGCTGTGTCATAGCTGTATAAAATAATCCCACGCTGTCGGGGTATGTCTGACTCCATAGCCTTTTATAACGAGCAAAACCGTTGGCATCGTAATGAGCCTCCCATATGGTGGCTGTATCAAACTCTCCTATGGCGTCTATGACTACAACTGTGGCTTCTTCGTAGGGTGAGGTTTGAAACTGTGCCGCGGCATGGCTGAGGTGGTGCCCGTGAGTATACAGTTTGCGGCGATCTAATATATCCCACTGACTTTGACCTAACAAGTTTTGTGGTCGGGTTGATGGTCTTGCTTGGCCGGTACGTAAGGCTCTTAGCCAACGTAGCCAAGGACGTTCATAGTAGTGTAACTGATACACTCCATCAGTATGTGCTAGAGCATCCTCTATCAAATAAGGGCTTAGGCTTTTGTCATGTTTGATGCCACTGTAACGTTCACTGTGAGCAGCAAAGGCAATATCACCTTTATCTGTAATCACAGCCATAGCGGCATCATGGAATCCTGCGCTAATTCCTATGTAGTTCATATGACCTTGATGTATTCTCTAGCCCAGTTGGCTTGGGTAACAAGGCCTGGGTGGTGGTCATCTCTACCAACGTCCGTCATAGGACACCACTGAGCTATTTTTAAACTGTCATCGTCATCTTTCATTTGTCTCAACACTTGACAAGTTTGATCGTTCCATGAGCCCAACACCACTTCTATACCACGTAGTTCTGCCACATATAAAATAGTTTGAACTACTTTTCTAAACGAATCCATATGTTCAACCCCTGATGTCCTAAAGTGCGCATCGTGTGCGTCCCTTATGTTTCTTGAATATGCATCTACGGCGGTGTATTTCTTCCAATTGTCATTTGCCAGCAACTGCCAATATATGCAGTCCGTTTGATTGTTCTCACGGCCAATACACACAGTCTTTCTATGATAGTCTGGAAACATGAACACAGCACGTTTCATCTGCACTAACCAGCTAGTGGCCATAAACATGAGCATACACTCTTCGGCACTAGTACCGCCAATGCCAAAGTTATTAGACACAGTACCCAAGACTTGATCTAATTGTTGAGACCACGTGGCATCATGGGGGACACCCTCACCCCATGTCATACTGCACCCATAGTAACAATGATCCACTTGATCTAAAACTTCGTGCGTGTCCCTAAATCCCAAGCTGTTGACTTGATACTCAAAGTCAGGGTATTGCGGCCACAAGTCATTGAACTTGGCAACACGGGCACGTTCCCAATCATCACCGTGTGGACTTTTGTTGCCACTCAAACCCATGCCATGTGTTTGATATCGTAACTTTATCTCAAGGGTCAGTTGATCCCATGTGCGGGCGGCAAGTATGCCCTTGCCAGGGATGCCCACAGGGTAGTTGATTGTTCGCCAACTTTGTTCTATATTGGGTGTAGTTTCAAATGCCATGTTAATATATAAAAGGATCTCTCTTTTTTAACTCTTTGAGCCTACGTCTATGTGCCCGTTCACGCTGCCAAGTGATGTACAGTTCTCTAATCCAAGCAAACATTATAGCACATCCCTTATGCTTTCAGCAATGGCCTTGTGAGTTTGCACCCCAAAGTGCAGGTCATCACGTGCTATGTCTATGAGAGGACTGACCCAAGAGGGCAAGCGCCAAGTAGTCCCAGGGTAACGATTAAACACCATGAGTGCTTCATAACAGTGTTGAGTCCAAGAAGTCATCACAATGTCTATGCCTTTGAGAGCACCTATGTAGGCTATCAACTGTACTGTATTACGCATACGATCAAACATGTAATCGGCAGGCAGTCTAAAGTGTGCATCATAAACTGCATCAATACTCTGCCTATGATTCTTATACAAAGGATCTGTCATGTAGTGTTTGGTAAACATCAAGTTGTAGTAAAGTGTACGTCCCGTGTTATCGTCATCACTAAAGGGTGCTATGTGGCGGCTGATATCGGGAAAGTTGAACACAGCCCGCTTCATCTGTATACAGTTGCTGGTGGCCATGAATAGCTGTAGAGTTTCATCTATGCTGTTGCCACAGATGCCAAAGTTGTTGCTGACTCCCCCAATCATGCTGTCCAGCTGCTCGCCATAGCGTCCAGCTACAGGCACTCCCATGGCATAGGTCTGACTGCATCCATAGTAGCAAGTGTCCACATGCAGCAAGGGTTCATGACTTCTAAATCCCACGCTGTTGTGTTGATAAGTGTGTTCTCCCCATTCACTCCACATGCGGGCAAACTGATCTACATTGGGTTCTTCAGCACGACTCACATTGGTTTGATTCATGTGGGGTTTGGCTTGAGGGTAACGAATGCCAACTTCTCTGCGTAGGTCTTCAATACTGCGTACATGAGCCATGCCAGTACTGGTGCTCAAGTGTACATCAAATAGTCTAAGTGGTAGTAGTGTCTCGGGATAAGTCATGTTAATAGTTGTAAGGGTTTTCCTTGCGCATCCGCCTCATGTGGCGCCTCCACTTGTATTCTCGTACAAGCCAACGATAAAAACGTATAATAAACATAGTAGTTATTTAATCCTCTCCTGGGAACATGGCCTGATTTGTGCGCGAAGCGCCTGCGCGATGAATTTTTGTTAGAACTCCACACGTATAATGGGCACAGGTCCTATGCGTATGTTATCCCGTACACCGTTAACTTCCACTGTGGTACACGCATTAAGCAAACATGTCAGCAACAATGAGATCAATATCTTCACGAGTAACTTCATCAGCAATGCCCGCTAGTCCCATGCCAAAAAGGCATAATCCATAAATGACATTACCAATAAAATGACGCATAGAGTAAAATCCATATAGTTATGAGTATAGCATAGAAGATGATGTGTTGCAAGTTAATGTTCACCGTATGGCGTAGTCTTATGATCTTGCTCAGTGGGAGTGGGCAATACGGGATACCTATTGGGATTAGTAGTTTGTTCAGTAGTATTGGTCATAGTAGTGTATATAGCAATGGTCTAGCTGTGAGGTTTAGCCAATTGAGTGTGAGTTGTGCGTATACTGTAAAGAGCTAGCTGTGAGCTTCTACACATACAACTACAGTATATAATCTTCCCGAGGTATTCTCTCTAGTGTGGGATCAATCAACAAGGCAAGGTCTACACACTGATTGGGTATCCAAAACAGCATGTGAGCATATCGATCTCCTATGAAACCTTGTTTAAATTGGATTAAACGCCACAACTGTTCGCGTGTCGGTTCGGAGGCGGTGCATTTGTAACATGGTATACGATCATTGAGCATAGTTGAGTATTTACGTGTATATGCAAATGGTCTAGCTGTGGGTCCTACAGTATATACAGTAGACATAACATATACAGTAAAGAGCTAGCTGTGGGTCTGGAGGAGGATAAGGTAGGCTGGGTAGAGTGGCTGGAAATGGCATGTTTGCTGCGCAGAAATGGGGCGAATTTGAGTATTCTAGCATAGCCTCTCGTCACCAGACTCGTCAATTTTTTTTGACCCTATAAAACGCGGTACCCTGGCCTTGATTTTGACGTGTTTGAGCGATTCTGTTGCACTATTCAACACTTTTTCACACTTTTCTACATGGTAATCACCGTGTTAGACCGTCCTACAACGGTGGTAACGGTGGCCCTACTCTATCTCTACTGAGCGTATACTGGGAGTGGAGCTGCTCGCTGTGCTGCTGCTATATACAGTATATACAGTGGGTAGTGAGCTTGAGTCTTATGCTGTATACGCTAGGAGCACTATATGGATCATGACTACTACGCTGCGTATATACGTAGACAACTGAGTCGTATACAGTACGATAGCAAGAGTGCTACTAGTAATGCTCATTATCAATTGGGTCTGCTTACGGGTATCATCGCTCAACAGGCGGCTCAAGACAATAAAATAATGGATCTTGTTCAGGCGAAGCTGGAGCAGAATCCATATAGAGTTTGACGGCGGATAGGAGGCGGAGCCGATACCGTTTTCGTTCAGAAGGGTCCGACAGAATGTCAACCGATTTTTGGAGGAGTCGTTGTTTTTTCGTTTTCGTTTCCAAACCAATCAAGTTAGTAAGCGCCTACTTACTCAGAACCTTCCGCGCAGCCTCCACGTCCATCCCGGAATTTTAGTCCTTCGAAGCTATGGTCGGTCTACCCGTTTTCTTATTATGTCATTAGTATAGCACCACTCCTCCAAAATGTCAACCAATTTAGGCCAGAATCTTTGTTGTGAAAATACAACACAACGAGTGCGGATTTTGGTTGACAAATCGGCTAGGTTCGCTTATACTAAGAACATGAAGACACAGACACGCAGAACTCCACGCAAGGACAGCTCATACGTCATATACGAGATGACTAGCGAGCTGGGACATTCATATATTGGGCTTACCCGCAAGGGCACTGTGACCCCGGTTAAAGCTGTGGCAGAGCGGTGGCGCAAGCATAAGAGCCGCGCTCGTAACGAGGATCGCAAGTGGGCTCTATATG
>Ga0114975_10000502_pt1 | contig 29557 bp, 44 predicted proteins | sample S_130626_EF_Meta_FD_87031 | JGI IMG/M metagenome (GOLD analysis project Ga0114975, IMG submission 87031) | Freshwater microbial communities from Lake Simoncouche, Canada to study carbon cycling - S_130626_EF_MetaG | ecosystem: Environmental > Aquatic > Freshwater > Lake | place: Lake...
AAAGCAGACGAAGAAGCCGACAACGTGCTGAACATGAAAGGTGAGTATCACCCAAACTGGCATCAAGTTCGTGATGAAGCCTTTGCCAAACTGGTAGCAGAGCGTGAGCGTGAGGCGTGTGCAGTTGATGCTGATTGGTGCATCCAAAATCATATCGAACAACATATACCTGAACGCATTCGAGCAAGGAAACAATCATGAGCGAACAACAATTCTTATTGTTGGTATCTGTCATGTGGGTAGCACCGCATGTACCTAAAGACTATGCGTTTATGGTGGCGATGGTGTGCCTAATTGCAGCGTGTGTGAAAGGCACAGGTTTACTATGACCATGCCTAGATACTTGATGCGTGTAGACAAGGCAGACAGGCACGTCACCTACCGTTACAACCCTCCGCAGGATGCTGTAGATGCTGGTGTTGTACGTAGAACTGTGCTGGGTAACAACAAAGTTGTTGCTGTTAAGTATGCAGACGATAGCAACAAGTTGCTGGATGAATGGCGCAAGGAACGTAGCATATTAAATAACTTGAGCAACAAAGCTAGGGTCGAAGACCTTATCAAAAGCTACAAACAAAACATAAGCTACACCAAGCTGTCAGTTAAGACACGCAAAGACTATGACTACTACCTGTCAGTATGGCTTAGTAATACTTTACGTTACACCAAGCTAGCTGAGCTATCAACACCAACATGCCAACGTATATACGAACAGCATGCTGAGAACAGTGTTAGCTTAGCTAACCATAGCCTTGCTTGCTATCGTTTGCTATTCAACTATGCCATAAGGCATGGCTTCACCCAGCACAATCCCTTTAGCAAGGTGCTTAGAAGGGCTGACAAGCAACGTAAAACGGTGTGGACTAGGGTAGATATCAAGGCGTTCTTAGACGTGGCTTACAGCGAGTTTAAATGGCGCAACGTAGGACTCATTGTGCAGATGGCACATGAATGGGGACAACGATTGGGTGATATGCGTATGCTTAAATGGGACAGCTACAACCTAGACACTGGTGTGTTGACGCTGGAGCAGAGCAAACGTAGAGCCACTGTCACCATACCAACGTCTGAGAAGCTACAGCTTATGCTTAAGCAACAACATGACACCTACGGTTGGCAAGCCTTTGTTGCACCAACAAATATACCTGACAGAAAAGGTGGGCTAAAGCCTTTCACACCTGTTAAACTTGCCATCGTGGGTGGTGATGTGATGAAGAAGGCAGGGTTACCTGCTGGGCTACGCTTGATGGATCTTAGACGTACTGCTGTGAGTGAGATGCTTGAGGCTGGTGTACCTATCACCAACATCATGTCATGCACTGGGCATGCGACACCTCAGAGCTTGGCTCCCTACCTGAAACACACCCTGCAAAGTGCAACGTTTGCACAGAGCTTTCGCAACTTGTAAAGGGTGATCAATGGAATACTTAAAGGCTGATGGGTTTGATGAATCAATGATTGGTGTCGCTGCCATATGGCGTGATGGAACTAGGGTGGATGTGCTGGTCTATGACGCTGACATTATGGTGGACATACTGATGAAGCGTGATGGCATGACGATGGAAGAAGCGTATGAGTATGTTACATACAACGTTGAAGGCGCATACATGGGGGAGATGACACCTGTGTATGTATGGAAACAAAAACTAGAGGATTTATATGACTAATAAAGACGAAGAGTTTAGTTCACTTGAACAAAATAGTACGGTAAGAAAAGAAACTATTAAATCAACAATGAGTTTGTGGCGCAAGAGAGGAACTCAGGACACTAATGTGTCGCAAGAATCGGATGAACTTAAAGCTTGCGTTAAAGAATTCTTTGAAGACTATCTAAACATTCGTGAGTGCTCTGACTCAGGGTATATGTTTGCACCTATAGCTGTAAGCTGCGGTCGAGTGATGAAGCTGGAACCATTGGGCATCTTGTTAGAACGGATGCGTGTTCTTAGTGGTGCTGAGAAAGCGCATGAGGAAAAGTGATGATAGAAAGAAAACCAATTGGTGTTGAAGCACCATACAGAAACAACATGTACGAAAACAAAAACGTTTTGTTGGAACGCATCAAACAATTAGAAGCTCTTGTTGTTAAGCTTGAACAACGCATAATTAAATTGGAGAAGACATGAATAAAATATGGGTTGACCCGCCTGAGGGTTGGAAGTTTGGCTTCCCTGCCATCTATGATCCCGCTATCGATGGTCAGTTAAGCGAATGGATAATTAGTAAAGGTTATCCAAGACAACTAATTCAAGAGTATGGGGATGTGTGGGCAGTGCGCTGCTGGTCTGCAGAAGAACCTGAAGGAGACAAAGATGAAACCTAAACCGCTTCCTGTCTTAGAGATGTGCATAGAGAACGGCATCGAAAGAGGCTGGCGTGTTGCACACAAACACAACGACACACCTGATGAGCATGCAATTAAAGATGCAATTTCAACCTGCATAACGCAAGAGTTGTACGATTGGTTTGACTTTGAACCAGACAAGGATCTGCTGTGATTGAAACAATATTAAACGTAATGTTCTTAGGCTTTGGTGCTATCGTTATAAATGCTGTTATAATGATAGCCCTTTTCAAATGGTGGTCGAAATGAAACGTGAAGAAATTGAAGACGTAGTCTTAGACGAGCTTGATTTTTTAATTGGCTTTGAGAACAGGGCGCATGAGCTACACAAAGATCAGTCTTTGATTGATGCTTTGCTTCTTGTGCGTAAGCAGTTCTCCGAACATACATACCCACAGCGATGAGTGCTAATCTAATTGCCATCATAGGCGTGGTGTATGCATACATAGCAGGTGAACTGATATGGAAGGGCAACATAGGGCTAGGCATTGCCTTTGCTGGCTATGCACTGGGTAACATTGGTTTATACATGGAGGCTTTGAAATGAATCGCTTTGATTTAGAGAAAGAAATAATGCAAGCATGGATGACGTGCGAAGATATCAATCTCATACTGTGGCGATTGATGGACTGCACTGAGGAACCAACAGAAGATGAACTTTCTAATTTGTTAATTGGATTGAGCAGCTTGCATGAATCAAGAATGCAAAAGGTTTGGGATTGCTTCACACAAATTATTAAACGCAATGGCTTTCATCAAGATACATCAACCCTGCTCTGACTGCGGAAGCAGCGATGGCTTATCAATCAACCAAGACTTTTCAACAAAGTGTTTTGTCTGCGACACTTTTACACAACCAACCCTAGAGATAGAGGAGAAATATACAGTGATTGATGTAGACAATGAGGTGAAAGACTCTTCCTTTTTAAAACACTACAGAGCAGGTACTGTCTGTGCTGTTACTGAGAGGCGTATTAGTACAGCAACGATGGACAAGTATGCTGTTGTTCTAGAGAAGGACAACTGGTACTTCCCATACTACGATAAGGACAACCAACTTGTTGCAGCCAAGGTACGTAGCACTAAGGATAAGACCTTTGCCACTGCTGGCGTATGGAGTAAGGGTACATTGTTTGGACAAAACTTATACCCAAGTGGTGGTAAATATTTAACCATTACCGAAGGTGAGTTTGATGCATTGGCTGCATTCCAAATGATGGGCAGTAAGTATCCTGTTGTATCCATCCGCAATGGTGCATCGTCTGCATTGAAAGATTGCAAGGCACACTACGAATACATCAACAGCTTTGACAACATCGTGCTGTGTATGGATGGTGATGCACCGGGGCAGAAGGCATCGAAAGAAATTGCTGAACTCTTTGGTAGCAAGTGCAAGATATTTAAACCGTTGCCTGAGTTTAAAGATGCATGTGATTGGTTAGCTGACAAAAAAGAATCACAGTTTTTAGAACGCTGGTGGAGAGCAGAAGCTTTTGTACCCGATGGCATTGTCTCTGGTGCTAGCTTATGGGCAACAGTGTCAGAGCCTATGGCTCCAGCAGATTGCAGCTATCCTTGGCATGGACTCAATGAGCTAACCTATGGTATGCGCTTAGGTGAGTTGGTTACAGTGACAGCAGGTAGTGGACTAGGTAAGAGCCAAGTGTTGCGTGAGATGGTGTGGCACTTGTTACAGAAGACCAATGACAACATTGGCTTGCTCTTCTTAGAAGAGAGTGTTAAGAAAACTGCACTGTCTATGATGAGCTTAGCTGCCAATGCACCATTGCACCTGCCTGATACGGTGGTGTCTGATGTACAAAGGCGTGATGCTTTCGATAGCACACTTGGCACTGGTCGTTTATATTTGCTTGATCACTTTGGCAGCACCTCTGTTGAGAACATCATCAACCGTGTACGCTACATGGCTAAGGCTGTCAATTGCAAATACATATTTGTAGATCACATCTCCATCATTGTGTCTGCACAAGAGAATGGTGATGAGCGTAAAGCTATAGATGAAATTATGACTAAGCTTCGTATGCTTGTACAAGAAACAAACATTGGTTTAGTTGTGGTGTCACACCTTAAGCGTCCGTCTGATAAGGGGCATGAAGAAGGTGCAGTGACTTCATTGGCTCAACTACGTGGCTCTGGTTCTATTGCACAGCTTAGCGACATGGTGATTGGACTAGAGCGTAACGGTCAAGCTGATGACATCATCATTCGTAACACAACCAAGGTGCGTGTGTTGAAGAACAGATTCTCTGGCATCACCGGACCAGCAGGTAACCTACTGTACAATAAAGAGACAGGCAGGATGTTTGAAATTGAAGACCAACCAGAAGGAGAACTTTTATGAATGACTATAGTAACTTAATAGATTTTTATAGCAAAAGGCTGTATCAATATTTATCTTTAAGTCTTGCACAAGATTTTTTCAAAGAAAAAGATGAGCATAAAATGTATGAACAGTTGTTTGAAGCAACGATGGCTATGCATGAATCAAGAGATATGTTCAACAACTTTGATGAGAAAGATATTTATATCTTGTGTGACAATCGTACTCCCTTTGTCATCATTGAACTAAAAGACTATGAGTAATACAGCGACTGATGGTGGAAAAGGAACCACACAACGTCCACGATCTATAGCCGATGAGGAATGGGCTAATAGATGGAATGCCATCTTCGGTAGGGACAACATAGACCAGTACAAAATGTCGGTAGATGTTGATAAAGACAAACAAAATCATAAGGACAATGAAGATGGATTGGGTCTACGATCTGGAGACATATCCTAATTGCTTTACTTGCACCATCATTAACACTGATGGTGAAGAAGCACAAACCTTTGAATGCTCAACACGCAAGAATGAAATAGCTGAGCTATTCACTTTCCTAGACAAGTGCAAGAAGAACAAGAGCTACATGATTGGCTTTAACAATCTTGGCTTTGACTACCCCATACTGCATGACATACTCTCTGTACGTGAGAAGGCTTTGTCTGTATCAGGTAAGGCAGTGGCACTGAGGGCATACAAGAAAGCACAGGCACTGATTGAAAGTCAGAACAGGTTTGACAATGTTGTCTATGACAGAGAGCAGCATGTCAAACAGATTGATCTGTATAAGATACATCACTTCGATAACAAGGCTAGGTCTACATCATTGAAGATGATTGAATTTAACATGCGCTCTGACACCATTGAAGACCTGCCATTTCATGTTGGCACAATGCTTGAAAACAATCAGATGGATGCTCTTATTAAATACAACATGCATGATGTTGTCAAAACCCTAGACTTCTACAACGCATCACTTGACCTAGTTAAATTCCGTAAGGAATTGACAGCTAAGTACAAGCGCAACTTCCTCAACCACAACGATACCAAAATTGGTAAAGACTATTTCATCATGCAGCTTGAGGCAACCATGCCTAATAGTTGCTACAAGATGGACAGCCGTGGCAAGCGTAAGATAAACCAGACTAAACGTGATGTTATAAACATCAACGATTGTTTGTTCAATTACTATGACTTCCAATCTCCTGCATTTCAAGCTGTGCATGCTTGGTTCAAACAACAAAGCATCACTGAAACCAAGGGTGTATTCAGCGCCATAGCTGAGCACAACTTAGGCGATGTTGCTAAGCATGCAGAGATGAACACCATGCGTAAGAAGTTTGTAGGCGAACCAACACCTGAAGCAATTGCTGCATTCAAAGAAGAGTATCCACTAGGATGGGTGGATAAGGTGGAGCTTAAGGCTAAGAAGAAAGGCGAAGCACAGTACAGCTATTGGATGTGCTGGAATGAAGCTGATACATTGAATGTAAAGATTGATGGCTTTCGCTTTGACTTTGGTACAGGTGGTATTCATGGATCGCTTGAGTCTCAGGTGGTTACAGAGGACGATGAGTACATCATCATTGATGCTGACGTGTCATCCATGTACCCAAACATTGCCATTGCCAACCGTGTATTCCCTGAGCATTTGTCTGACAAGTTCTGTGACATCTACGAGGACGTATACCAACAGCGTAAAAGCTACCCCAAGGGAAGCGCAGAGAACGCCATGCTGAAGCTTGCATTGAATGGGGTATATGGAGATAGCAACAATAAGTTTAGCCCCTTCTATGACCCCAAATACACCATGTCAATCACGATTAATGGGCAGCTTAGCCTGTGCCTTTTAGCTGAGAAGCTAATGGCTATTGATGGGTTGCAGATTATTCAGATTAATACGGATGGTGTGACAGTGAGGATGAGTCACCGGAAGGTTACACTTTATGAAACCATCTGTGCAGAATGGCAGAAGCAGGTAGGTCTTGAGCTAGAGTATGCACACTACAAGAAGATGATTATACGTGACGTAAATAATTACATTGCACTGTATACGGATGGTAAAGTTAAACGTAAAGGTGTATACCAATACGAAGGACTAGGCTGGCATCAAGACCAAGGCGGTTTGGTAATACCTAAAGCTGCTGAAGCTTTTATGTTACATGAAACAGACATTGCTAAGTTCATTAGAAACCATAGTGATGGATATGATTTCTTAATGCGTACTAAAGTACCACGTAATAGTAAGCTGGTGATGGTGATGGTTGATGGCACTGAGGTGGTGCAGCAAAACATCTGTCGTTATTATGCTTGCAATGCTGGTGCTGAGCTTGTTAAAATCATGCCTCCTGTAGAGGAAGACAAAGAAGATAGAAGAATATCTATCGGATCTGATTGGAAGATGTGGGTTTGTAATGATATCAAAGACTTTAATAGGCGTGATGTAGATTATAATTTCTACGTATCTGAAGCTAACAAACTTATTGTTTGTTAACATAGACAATGTTACAATGCAATTGTAATGTTACATAGGAAGTTTCCCCCTATTGAATTGGGAAACATTTGACTTAAAGGAAACTCAAATGAGTGACGAAAAAACTGTAATCAAAATTAAATGCGACATTTATTGGGCGCAACACAACAAGGTGAATGATATGTCTGGTAAGTACCAGCTTAATCTTTGCAACCTGTCAGAGGCTGCTTGTGCTGCTCTCGAAGAGATGGGTATCACTGTTCAAATTGGTGATGATAAGAAGGCTGAGATGGGCAGATACATTACCTGCAAATCTGAGAAGCCAATCAGAGTGTATGACACTGATGGTGACGAGATCAATGAGAACATTGGTAATGGCAGCAAGGGTAAGGCGATGGTTGGTTCATACTCTTGGACATACAAGAACAAGAAAGGCGTTAGCCCTTCATTAAAGAAGCTGGTTGTAACCGACTTGGTTGAGTACAACGCAGCAGGTGGCGGCTTGTCTGCTGATGATGAGGACGTTCTGTAATGACTACAATTACCTTGTCACTATCTGTTGACGCTGTCAACATTGTTCTTATGGGGCTAAGCAAATTACCTTATGAGATGTCTGCACAACACATCAACACCATTCAACAGCAAGCTTTAGAGCAGATGAAACCTGCTGAAGATAAAGCTGATTGATGATTGCCTTAGTCGATAGCGATATCATTGCTTATCGAATCGCCTTTGCATGCAAGGATGAAAACATCAACACTGCTAAGCACTCGCTTGATAGTTATGTTGTTGACATTCTTGTACGTGGAGTTGATAACACATTTCCGTCTTGCTATGTTGACGATTGGAAACTCTACCTTACAGGTAAAAATAACTTTCGCATCGACATAGCTAAGACAGCAGTGTATAAAGGCAATAGAGTGGCTCCAAAGCCTGAGCATCTTGCTGCATTACGTCAGCATCTTGTGAAGCACTGGGGAGCCACCGTTGTTGATGGACAAGAAGCAGACGATGCCATTGCCATCCATGCTACATTGCTTGCATGCGAGAACAACATTGTTGTTTCCCTTGATAAAGACTTAGATCAAATACCCGGATGGCATTACAACTTTGTAAAGAACATTGGCTATCACATCACACCCCAAGAAGCAACCTATAAATTTTATCATCAGATATTAACTGGTGATGCTGCCGATAACATCATTGGTTTATTTAAGGTTGGTCCTGTTAAAGCTAACAAGATATTGCAAGAGTGTGAAGATGAACTTGCTCTTTACAAAGCATGTGTGGATGCCTATGATGGTGATGAAGAGAGAGTGTTTGAGAATGCACAACTATTATGGCTTCGTAGATACGAAGGACAAACATGGGAACCACCAAAGGAATTAATTAATGGAAGATAAACAACTTAAACCAAACGATGTTGCTGTAATCCTACGTCCAACGTTTGAGAATGGTGAATGGACTCAAGAGTTTGAAGTGTTGGTCACAGGCTTTGGTCCAATCGCTATGAAGAAAGAAGATATGGATCAGATGATTGGTATGGGTGTATTGCTTGCCTCTGTCATTCCATTGATGGACACTGACGAACAGTTTACTAAGATGGTTACAGACCATTGCCATAAATTCTATGGTGATCTTGGTGAGTTTGAATATAACCCAGACCATGACAGCTTCAATGACAAATTCACTTTGTCTGTTGATACTAAAACTCATGGGGGAATACAATGAAACCTAGAGTTTGTACCACTTGTTTCTATGGTGAACTTGAAACCAGCAACAAGCCATGCATTGCATGTACTGGCTTTAGTAAATGGGTAGACGTTGATACGTTTATTGAAAAGCCAATTGATGTTGGTGTCAAGTATGACAACGACAAACCCCAGTGGACTTTGCTTCCATTCAAATCTGTAACGCAAGTTGTTGAAGTGTTGACGTATGGTGCTAAGAAATATGCACCAGACAACTGGAAGAAAGTTCCTAACGCACGTCAACGCTATACCGATGCTGCATTCAGACACATCACTGCATATGTTGGTGGTGAAAAGAATGATAGTGAAACAGGATACAACCACTTGTCACATGCCATCTGTTGTTTGCTATACTTGCTAGCATTTGACTTAGGGGAAGACAAGTGAATGATTTAAAAGTCACCGTTACTCAGGTGGTCAATGGTTACATCGTTAGTTATTCTGAGTATGTTAACGATGTAGAAACCAGTGCTGAGTTTGTAGCCCTAGACCTTGATGAGGCTCTAGAAATTGTCCGTGATTGTTATGAACAAACAATTGATGGTGCTGATCTATCAAATGTTTTAGATGAAACAATCCCTAAAGACTAGGAACGGTGGCGAGTGGACGGATGCTAGGTTCAGAAGCTTTGTCATCTCAGCTTTGAGAGCAGCATCAAGACGCTATCCCCCAAAATATAAGGCACTTAAGAATGCCTTTGTAGGTAAGAAGATAAATGCAAAGAGTAATAAGATGGCAATGCACTACAAGTGCGCTGCTTGCAAGAAGATCTTTGTTGCAGTGGATGTACAGGTAGATCATATTGAACCCGTTGTAGACCCCATAGAGGGCTTCCAAACGTGGGATATATTTATCAACCGACTCTTCTGTGAGATTGAGAATTTTCAAGTGCTATGTAAACCTTGCCATAAAACCAAAACTGAAAACGAAAGGAAACCTAAATGATAAGTCTTAACATGTATGAAGAGAACGAAGACGGTAGTGCCAACTGTATTATCAATATGGACAAACAAGATGTTGAACATCTGATCAACTTTGCTGTTGTTAAATTGTTAGAGAAAGGTATTAAAGAAGGCGAAGACCTTACACCTACCGCCAAGGATTTAAACAAAGAAGATGCCATTGTTATTAGCAGTTTAAAGAGACAGCTTGTTAACACCTATACACCTATCAGCAATCACATTGAAGATGAAGAGACTAGGTTCCGTATCCGTCAATGCTGCAAGGACTTGCTAGGGTATTACATGATTCCATCAGAGGCAGAAAGTTATATTAAACAGATAGAAAACATCCACGAATAATACTATCTTATTAGATTAACAAAGGAGATAGTAAGCCATAGCATTTTTCTGTATAACTACTATTCCGTTGGGAGCCATGTGCTCCCTTTTTTTCCCCCTCAACTGGAGCATTAATTGCAAAACATAACAACACCTTGGTCAACCATAGGATACATCACTTACAAACGTACATACTCTAGACGCTTAGATGATGCAAACCCCAATAGCCGTACTGAAGAATTCCCTGACACCGTCAATCGAATCATCAAAGCATCTAACGATCAGCTTGGCTGCAACTTTACCGAAGAAGAACAAGACAAACTACGCAGCTATTTGCTGGGCTTAAAAGGCACTGTGGCTGGACGATTCTTGTGGCAGCTAGGTAAACCTACCGTAGATCGTTTGGGGCTGTCTAGCCTTCAAAATTGTGCCTTCACTGTGGTTGATAAACCAATTGAACCATTCACTTGGGCTATGGATTTGTTGATGCTTGGCAGCGGAGTAGGCTATAACATACAGAATGAAAACGTTAATAAGATTCCCCCTGTCAATCCAAATTTTGTACCTCCTACTCGCACTGATGCCAATGACGCTGACTTTATTGTTCCTGACAGTCGTGAGGGATGGGTCAAGCTTCTTGGCAAGACGCTTAAGGCAGCGTTACTTAGCGATACAAGCAAGACGGCAACGTTCACGTACAGCGCACAACTAATTCGTGGTAAGGGTGCTGCCATCAAAGGCTTTGGTGGTGTTGCGTCTGGTCCAGAAGATCTGTGCGAAGGCATTGCCAAAATCTCTACAGTGCTAGAGAAACGTGCTGGTAAGAAGCTACGCCCCATTGATTGTCTTGACATCATGAACATCATTGGATCCATTGTTGTTGCTGGTAATGTACGTAGGTCTGCACAGATTGCCATTGGTGATCCAGATGACATTGAGTATTTGCTAGCAAAGCGTTGGGACTTGGGCAACATCCCATCATGGAGAGCTATGTCTAACAACAGCGTTGTGTGCCATGACATTGGTGACTTGCATGACTTCTTCTGGGATGGCTATGAAGGTAAGGGTGAACCGTATGGACTCATCAACCTTAAGTTGTCTAGGAAAGTTGGCAGACTAGGTGAGACACAATACCCTGATCCAAAGGTGCAAGGATATAACCCATGTGCTGAACAGTCTTTAGCAGATAAAGAAACCTGCTGCCTAGCAGAAATCTATTTGCCTAACATTGAAAGTGAAGATGAGTTGTACGATGTAGCATCATTGCTCTATCGAATCAACAAGCATAGCTTGGCATTGCCTTGTCACTTAGAAGCTACAGAAGCCATTGTGCATGAGAACATGCGTATGGGTATCGGTGTCACTGGTGTATTACAATCCACTGAAGAACAAAAGAGTTGGCTTGATAAGACGTACATGAAGCTACGTAACTTGGACGAGTGGTATAGCCAGAAGCATGGCTTCAATAAGTCTGTAAAGCTAACCACAGTTAAGCCATCAGGTACGTTGTCTTTGTTACCCGGTGTAACACCCGGCTGTCACCCTGCTTATGCACGTCATATGATTAGACGTATCCGCATTGCAGCAAACCACAACTTGGTGCAGGTGTGTCGTGACAAGGGATACCCTGTAGAGTATCAGCAAAACTTTGATGGCACTGAAGATCACAGCACAGTGGTTGTGTCATTCCCATTCCGTCATCCTGACCATGCTGTGCTTGCTAAAGACATGACTGCCCTCCAGCAATTGGAAACAGTGAAGTGGTTGCAGGAAGTGTGGAGCGACAACAGCGTAAGCTGCACTGTGTACTACCGCAAAGAAGAGCTACCTGAGATTCGTAAATATCTCAAGAAGAACTATCGTAACAACCATAAGAGCCTGTCATTCTTGCTGCACTCTGAGCATGGATTTAAACAAGCACCATTGGAAGAAATTACAGAAGAGCAATACAACCAACTGGTTGCTAGCACTCAACTAATTACATCCATTGATGAAGCTAACATTGGTTTAGATGACAGCGAATGTGCAACTGGTGCATGTCCAATTCGGTGATATACTGGTTGATAAGGATTGTGGAGATAGTAACTTGTCTCCACATCATTGCTAACACATGGAGACATTGGTAATGCGTCATTTCATTATGTACTATGTAAGTCAAGACAACATCTTTAAAGGACAGATTCACATCTCAGCTATGACAGTGTCAGAAGCACAGGATAAATTCTTTAAATGGTTGAGAGATCAACATGACTACGCACACTTGTGGTCATTAGAAATTAAACTTGTAGAGATTGAATGTAGTTTATAATTAATGATAAGGAAAAAGTATGAAACCAGAACGTAGCGCACCACTTCGTATTCAGTTTGATCAAGGCTACTATGCCTTCACTAGAGGATGGATTAATAACCAATACCATCCTGACAGTGTGGCAGGTAAAGAATGGCAACGGGGTTTTAATCGTGGCTACTTTGATAATCTAACTAAGATGTCTGATGCAACGCAAAAGGTTTGATAAAGAACTCCACGACATATACGACAAACTAGGAAGAGACACAGTTAAAAGCTTTGTCTCTTCTTTTTGGGATATGCAAGCTATAGACAATCCTAATAGGTATGGTATTGACCTACACCTATACAAAGAAGATGTGTTGATTGGGTATGCAGAGGTTGAGGTTAGGCTTGCATGGAAGACTATTGAGTTTCCATATGAAGACTTGAATGTACCTGAAAGAAAGCGAAAGCTTTTAGTGCAGAAACTGCCAACAACTTTCTTTTCAATCAATAAAGATGCAACAGCTTTGTTTCATTGTGATGCAGCAGAGGTGTTAGCTTCTGAGGTGAAGGAATGCTACAATAAATATGTTGCCAAGGGAGAATACTTCTTCAAGATTCCCTTAGACAAACTCACTCACGTTGTCTTAAACTAACATAGGTTCCACAGAATGCACCAAGGCAAGCAGGTATCAGCAGCCAGTGATTGGTTGTATATTCTATGACAGCTACACTAGCAATCAAGAACACCATCACAGCCAGCACACTTGCTCTTAAAGCATTACGTTCATTCACTGACTTAATATAATGTGTGTACAAAATATCAGTGAAGAACAGGGCAAAGAAAGTTAATAACCAGTCGGTCATTTATTTATCATACATAAGTTTATTAACAAAATCTAACAGCAAGCTATGGTGTCTTCCACCATTCCAATGCTTGTTTATATACTTCCATTTACCCTCATACCAATACAATGGTGCTTCAGGGTGACAGCCTATTATACCAACCCTATCCTTGATGATAGCCATTGGGTCCCCATTAACATACCTTGCTACGGTTTTAAAGCTAGTCTCATCCCCTATCAAAGCACAGCCATCATAGAAGTATAGCTTCTCTGGTTGCCCTTCCCACATCACCGAAGCCACTGTAGCGTAGCTTCTCTTCACCTCTGCGTTTGGTCTTTTAATATACTGGACAGCACGAACATCCCCAATCAAATCAAAGTACCACTGATCAGCCCAGTATGCACCCATGCATATGCCTAGATAATGTCCACCTTCTTCTATAAACTTAGCTATCCTGTTGCCTGTTCTTCTGCTAAACAATCTATACAGAAAACTACTATCTCCTATGCCACCGGGAAAGGCAATGATGTCTATGCCTATAAAGAAATCTTTGCTTTCAATATCGTCTTCGTTGAATGTTTGTATGTTGTAGCAAGGCGATAGTGCAGCAATCATTGCATTGGTGCAATCTTCTGAGCACTCAGGGTGATGTAGGAACAGAGCTATTGTTGGTTTCATAAAGTAAAAAAGCCAGCGTTGCTGCTGGCTTCTTTGTTTTTGCTGCTTAGCGTTTAGATACTAAGCCACCGGAGTTAAACTTTTGTGTAAGCTTTCGTATATTATCCGTTGTTTTAACTGTAGTTTTATCAGTGCCAAACCTAATCTCATCAAGATTTTTGTTCAGTATAGTTAACATTTCTGCTTTCTGTTTAGCACCAGCCTTCTCTAAAGCAGTTGCAACATTTGAAATAAAATCACTAGTAATTAATACTTTTGTTTCAGGGTATGTACCAGTGACAATAGAATCAGCAAAGCCTTGTAAGAAGTTTTGATAGCGTTGTCCAATACCTGTCTTAGTTGATGTAGCAAGACCACGCTCTGCTGCTGTGTTCAAGAGAGAACGAATGCTGTCGTATGCTTTATAAGCAACACGTTTCTGCAACGCTGCCTCTTCAGGTCCTTGTGGAATAGATTTAAGTTGTGTACTTAATTCATACATCTGTGCTTTAAGTTCTTCTTCTTTTGTTACACGCTTAGAAACACCAGCAAATCTTTCAGTAACTTCTTGTTCACCAGAATACAAAGGAACCTGCTTACCCGATGCCTTAGATGAAGGGATGAGCTTGTCTGCTTCTGTGAATATGTCTTCAGTTTCTTTAAAGGTTCTTGTCCGTGGTAAAGATACAGGACGTACCACATTGTCTGAACCGTTAAGTGATTGAGCTATGACGTTCAAGTTCTTTCTATCGTATGCTTCAGGAGCCATGTTAATACGCTTGAATATATAGTCAGCATATGGCATCTCTGTATAGACAAACTTGTTTGGATCTTTACCACCAAAGCTACCAGTTTCGTAATTGAGGTTTATGTCCTTAGTGAATGACACACCACCAACATCTAGTTCCATATGGTAACGGCTGTGTTCCTGTGGGTTTTGAAAGCCTCTAGTCTTTAAGCCTTGAACATCACCAGTTGTTGTATCAGAACCATGAAAGAGTTTCACTGGTGGTTCATTTTTAAACTTCTCACGTAACACATTAAGTCTGTTCTGATATTCTTTTGACATCGATACAAACTCTGTTACATCTTTGGTATTCTTAGGATCAAACTCTCTACCTCTAACCACACGGAAATCACCCTGCACCACAGCAGCAACATCCTCAGCATCAGGTAATGCAGCAATGTCTTTATTAGACATAATCTTATCGAAGTTGAACATACGTTCTTCTCTTATAAGCTGCAATGTATTCTTACGCTCAGTAACACCCTTAGGTGTTTTAACATTTAAATCACCAGCCATTACCTGACTGTTCTTAACCTTTGGCTCCATCAGCGATGTGCTTGCTGGACCTATAGGATTGCCAGCATCGTCATACTCAATTGGCGTTGGTTTGAAGGATGTAACCTGCTCAACATTTGTTGGCGTTGGCGCTATCTCACTAGCTTTTTTATTCAAACTATTAAGATAGTCAGTAGGATAGTCAGCCTTAAACTTATCTAGTTGGTACTGACTTCCCATGCTAGTCTTCAAAAGCTTCTCAGCTTCTTGCAATTGATAGGGTGTAAATTCTGTCTGTAATGTATCTGGTGTAGTCTTAAGCTCATCAAACAGGTTAAGCTCAGTAGACGGGGTAGGTGTAGGCTCAACAGGAATAGGCTCCTTGCTGACCGTTTTAGGGGTTTCTATGGGCATTGCTTGCTGAGCAGGACGTGCCACAGGAGCAACAGGTAAAGCTCTTGTTGTTTGTTCTGCAACAGGTAATACTTCTTTCTTAACAACAGCTTGCTGCATTTCTTGTAACAGTTCTGTTGCTCCTTTAGTTACCCCTTTACCCAATGTTTTACCAACAATGTCAGAGATTAAACCACCAGCAGCAAAGCCGGGAAGCTCACGTATGGCAGCAGCATAAGCTAATGCTTCCACGTATGCCTTAGTTGAAGCAAGGTCTTGACCTGTTTGTTGCTTGTACATCTCTGCTGTAGCTCTCTTCACCTCAGGTGGTAAAGCAGAATACTTCACCTCAAAGATACGAGCTTGTTCACCCTTAGCAAACGCATCAGCCTGTGATGTATCAACAGCAATTTCTTTAGCATTTTTCTGTGCAAATGCTAATGTGTTTTGCAGAGCAATCTTCTTCATATCTGGAGAAGAACCCTTGTACCAATCGGTATTGGAGACAGCCTCATATGCTTGCAGCAATAGAGGAGCCATCACCTTACGTGCTGATGCATCAACAATCTTGTCACCAGTGGAGGTGAATACTTTGTTTGATGGGATATGAAGCTGAACAATTTCATTCTCAAGCGGTGTTGGATTACCCTTGATAGTGATACCAGTAAACATCTTCAATGGACCAGCATCGTTGTATACAGCTTCTTCTTTAACAGCAGGTTGATAGACAGGAAGTTCTTGTTTAAGAACAGGAGTACGCTTCATCAATTGCTGTTTAGCCGATGAAGCAAAACCTTCTTCACCCGGTGCAATTTGATAGGCATCACGTGGTAGTGTTTCGTCACGGTCAATAGCACCAATGATGTCACTAAGTTGTTGAACAGGAACTAAGGCACGACCAAAGTATTCACCAACCCATTCACCAAAGAATGTTGCAACCTTTTGCTCAGCCATTCCTTCACCAGTTTGCATACCAGATGATGCTTCAGCAAACTTATCACCCAGCCATGCTGTTGTACCAGCAGGAGCTTTAAAACCAATCAATGCTTCTACAAGTTCTTTAGCCTTGAACTCATCAGTGCGACCCTTCTGATACTTAACCAAGTAATCACCAATAGCTAGGAATGGAGCCATAGGAAACAATGCCCTAGCATCTACCAAGCTACCATCAGGATTCTTAACGTCATACCAGTTGGTGTCTTGATTCTCTTGTCTGTATTTGAAAGCCGCATAAATTGCTGCTGTACCAACAGTTCCTTTAGATATATTCTCAAGACCCTGCACCATCTGACCAACGCCAGCATCTGCAGTTTCTTTATTCATTTGTTTAGCTGCACCAACAGCAACATCTGTAGCACCAGAGAAGATACCCATTGGGCTGTGCTTGTATGTCCATGACATAGCATTAGCCATGAAACGAGGGAATGGTATTAGTGTAGAACCTACAGGACCAAGCTCTTCAACAAGCTTAACAGCATGGAACATTGGACCTTTGGTAGGCATCTTGCTGAATGTAGCAGTGAGTGCTTCATCTGTTGCGTTCTTTAGCACATCAAACGGAACATTCTTTCCTTGTGCCATTACATCATACATGTTGATACCAACACGGCTTAGTTGTTTCTCAACAGACGCAGTGAAGATTGCTTTACGGAAGAATGCATCCTGTGCTACGTTTAATGTATTAGCTATACGTGCAGGAGCAGACAACGCTTTATCACCAGCATCACCTGCTGTCTTCAATATCATGTTCTGTAGTGTTGGTGAACCAGACAATAGTTTCTCAGCAACATCAGAAGATAGTTGTGATTGACCTAAGTAGAATGTTGTACGAACAGCATCATCGTAAACACCTTTAATACCATTGGTAAAGCTACCAGTGACAGGCTTACCTGTTGTAAGTTCTGATGCTGTCTTACCCATACGGTATAGAGCAGACTCAATTGCTTCTGATGCAGCACCAAAGGTAACTACAGCAGCACCAGAGAATCCGTTGCGGATGGTTGTTGCAACCTGTGACACCATGAGTGCTTTCAACTCACGATCTAAACGCATACCGAAATCTCTCAACCCAGTGAATGCAGAAGTGATGGCACTACGATTACCATACATTGCATCAACTTCTTTAGCAGCAGCAGGATCAATGCTCTTTAGTTTGTTTTGGATACGAGCTAATACAGAATAGGCTTGTAGAGTACGACCAGCATCACCAGCAGTGGTGCGGTTCATACGTGCAAACTCTTCAGCAGTGATGCCAGCTTTACTTAAGCTGTCTTGTAATACGATGTCATCAATCTGATCGATGTTCATGAACACATTTTTAACAGCATCACTAATCTTTTGATTTGCTTGTGGTGCTAGCTCAGGAACACGTGACCAAACTTCTTTAGCAACCTGTGCTGCCTTCTGATTGACATCGTTTCTAATTTGCATCTCAGCAACAGATGTTGGATCGCCTTGATCATTGAGAAGCTTACGACCTTCAAAGATATCGTATTGATCTTCCAAAGCTTTTTGTGTTGGATCAGCAGGTTTAACATTCACCGTTGGTGCAGGTGCTGCCCCTGTAGCAGACGTTGGTTTACGTGCAGCAAGGATGTCTTCAAGCTGTGTTGAAGCACCACTCTTTGATATCTTCTTAGCAGCACCAACCAATGTGGCAGTTTCAAGAGCACCTGTAATAGCACCAATACCACCAGCAATGGCTGCTCTCTTACCGCTTACACCTTCAGCAAGCTTGGCTTCTAGCTGATCTACCTGTGGTTTAAACTGAGCTTGTTGTGATGGTGTAAGTTGTGGTAACAACTCTTTCATTTGTTCAAGCTGTGCTTTGCCTGTAGTTAGTTCTATCTTCTGGGATGTGATGTCAGAGATTGCAGCACCACCGCCTTCAACAGCAGGTACTGCAGCAAGAGTCCCAAGACGGGACTTAATAGCAGCTTGTAGACCCTTCTCTGTAGCTGTCTTCATGAATGTAGATGTGGCAATCTTACCTGCACCTAAAGAGATGGCAGTGGTAGGATCGCTAATGATAGCGCCAAGCGTATCTAGTACAGGCTTAGCACCACCTTGTCCACCCTTCTCAAAGTAGCCAGCAGTTTGATCAAACAAGTCATATGCTTGTTGAGCTTTTAATAACTCATCACGTTTAGCATTGTTTAGATATTGAAGCTCTTGTGTACCAGATATTAAGTTCATGCTAGTCATACGCATATGGCTAGCCCAACGCTTAACATAGTCTTCTGAAGACTCACCTTCTTTTGGCACACCTTCTTTACCAAAACGAGCTTGAGCATAAGCTTGGATTGTCTGAAGCTTCTTAGGGTCTGTATAGAGTTCTGTGAATGGAGCTTGTTTAGCTTCTTCAGCTTTTATTTCAGCGGCTCTAGCCTCTAATACTTTAGCTGGTTTAGTCTTAAAAACAATTGCTGCCTTTTCTTCGGCAGGTGTAATGGCAGGTGGTTCTGTAGGAACAGCAGCAGGTGTTGTAGGAGCAACAGGAACCTGTGCTGTCTGTACTGGTGCTTGATCTTTCTTTGCTGGAAGCTGTTTTAATGCTGCAGCCATGTCATCTTTTGACATGCCATCAGGAAAAGTTACAGGTCCATAACCAATAACATCAACTGTTTGTGCCATTGTTTATTCCCAGTTACCTGTTTGACGATTCCATACTAAGGGACGTGCTGGTGTTGTTGGAGTTAAGTTAGTTGCTGGTGCAGGTGCTGCTGCTGGTGCAGTGCGTGTTGGTGCTGGCGCAGGTGGTGGTATGTTTACACCAAGTCCGGGTGCAGCAGGTATTGGTTTTCCTGTTTCATCAAAGCTAACACCAATAGAAATCAATGCGTTCTTATGCATTTGTGAAATTGGCAATCCTGTCTTTGGATCTGTCATCTCTTTAATCACAGCCTTACGACCTGTCTCCATTGCATCTTTGTACAACTGAGCAGAAGTGGTAGCCTTAGGAGCAAGCGTTGTAGATCCATCTTGGTTCTGTGTAATAACAAAACTGCCGGGTGGCAATGCATCACTAACAGCAGATGTAACTGCTTTGCTAGCAATGACAATAAGATTGGCTTGTGTAACTTTTTCTTGACCTTCACCGGGAAGTCTAGACAAGATTTGACGTTGACGAAGCTCAGCAGTAAGAGAATTTTGCAACGCTGTGTCTTTCTTATTTCTAGCATCAGTGATTTTAGTAATAAGCTCAGACTGAATCTGTGGCTCTGTCTTATCTTTGATGAGGAAAGCTTCTTCAGTCATTTTAAAGCGTGTAGCATCTTCAGAAGCCAATGCAATCTTAGTTCGATCACCACTAGCCTTAGCTTCTTGCAGTCTAACCATTGCTTCATTCTTCTGAGCATTAAAGTCTTTCTGTTTATTGAACAAGCTCATGTTGTATTCAGCAGTGATGCCAAAGTCTGGTGTAGAAGAAGTTGTAGTGACACCACGTAACACATCAGCAGAAACACCCAATGCTTTGGCTGATCTCTCAAAAGCTTGTTGTTGAAGTTCAACTTGTCTTGATCTAAAATAACCAAGACCTTCTGGTACGGCTGTAGCAGGTACAATGTTCTGCTTATCATAAGCACTACGAATCATCTCTTCAGCTTTCTTACCAGACGGTGCTGTATCAGAAACCTTAACAATGTTGTCAATGCCAAACTTAGTTGGATCAAAGTTTCTATCTTTAACAAAGGTAGAAAAGCCCTCCATAACACCCTTGTTTGTTGAAGCAGCAACAAGCTGTGCTTCACTGGCGTTTGGAAAGTAGGCTCTTAATGTATTTACATTGTCTGTAGCTTCTTTGATTTGAATTTCATTTCTTTTCTTATTCTCTTCATACACTTTATGTAAGTTCAAAGCGCTAAGTTTGCCAGCTTCTTCAGCTTGCTTCTGATCAATATCAAGTTTTTCAGAGACAGCAGTAGCTGCCCCCATCAAAAATCCTTTTAATGCAAAGCCCATGTTACATCACCTCTTTTTGTTTTCTACTACCTAGCCCTGTTGGTTTAGCTTCTGGCATTGGTTCTTCTTCTACCACAGGGTTTTTATTCATTGCTTTTTCTACAGCAAGTTTGGCTACACGATTGGATACAGAAACTTGTTTGTCATAGTCATCTGGATAGACAACATACTTCACCTTGTGTGATATTGCTAAAGACTCTAACATCTCAATGATGACAGGCATTACTAAGATGCCAGCATCAAGCGTATGAACACCGTTAGATACACCATTCATCATCATTGCTTGAGCAATGACAGCAAGTGGTATAGATGTCTCTAGCGAGTCAAGCATATCATCCATCATCTCTTCATCAGAAATAGTGGCAATATAATATAAAGCAACTCTTGAAATGTCAGTGAGTTGTGGCGGTTGTAACCAAGGTCTACTCTTTTCAGGAGCAGTCCATGAAATACCCGGTGCTGTATAGCTAACTAAGTCTGCTGGATTACTTGCCATTTGACAATCCCTTTCGTGCTTCTCTTATACCTTTAACATAGCTTGCAATTACTTTTAAGCTTTTATCATTGTCTTGAGGCATAGCATTCTTTTTAGACATAGTCTTACCACCATCAATGATGGCATTAATTTTATCCATGTATGCTTTAATGTGTTGCATTTAAATTCCAATTTTACTTAACATTCTATCAATGAAACTATTGCTACTACTTGTTGTCATCTTTGCAATGGTGCTACCAACAGCAGCATAGAACTGAGCGTCAGCATTTTGTTCTGCCGAATACTTAGTTGCATTAGCAGTAATTGTAGTTTTAGCAATGTCGTTAGCTCTAGTCAAAGTATTGTCTGCTGTCTTCCAAGACTGTTCAAGTTGATCACGATAACTCTGTGACAGTTGAGCATACGTAGAAGCTGACAAGTCTGTAGCATTCTTAGCATTCACTGCAGCTATTGCATTCACTTCCCTTGTATTAGCAGTGGAAATGTCAGCAAGCACTTTAGCATTAGCCAAGTTAATTTGTGCAGAAAGATTAGCATTGAAGTCTGCTCTGTCGTTTGCTTCTGCTGTATTAAACTTCATAATTTCATCAGCAGCTTGCTTGTTAAATATGTTTGTTTTATTTATCTCAGCAGCATTGAATTGTGAAGAGGTTAAAGCAAGCTGTGCATTCACCTTCTCAGCATCTAATGCATTGGTAGCATTGACAGCCTTAGCTGCATTAACTGCAGCAGTGTCACTAACAATGGTGCTAGCAATTGTCTGTGCTTTAAACATGTTTGTTTGTTGCTCAGCATTTAAGTTTGCCATATCCATTTGCAAGAATGCTTGAGCATTTTGCACAGCCACCTGTTGACGATTGTTTAAGTTGGTTGTTTCAAGGTTTGCAATTTGTGCAGCGTTAGCTAACACCAACGCATTCTTTGCAGACAAGTTTGCAACATCCATGTTGCTAGTGATACGTGCATTCTCTAAAGCAATTTGCACTGTAGCATCAAAGTTCTTATTAGCTATGTCGCTAATCTTTGCAGCATTCAACACTTTGGTTTGGAAGTTTTGATCAAACTCTTGACCTAAGAAAGCAGCACGTTGTTGTGCTGTGGTAAGAGCCAATGCCTGTCTATTAGACAAGTTGGTCAACCCCATCTGCTCATACACCTTGGCATCAGCAGCAGCAATGGGCGTAGCAGCCTCTAGAGCAGCTTGAATGATAGCCTGACCAGCTAAGCTACTTGCTCCCAATCCACGGGCTGCTAGGGTAGCCATAGCCGTTCTCATCGTACCTGCTGCCCAAGGAGGTGGGTTACCAGCATCAAAGTTGGTAAGCAAGGTGTTAAGTTGACCTTGTACAGTCATCTCAGCACTAACAGTTCCTTGTGCTGCTACGTTCTTAGCAAGAGCTTCTTCAACCTTTGCTTGATCAACGGTTGCACCAGACACCATTTCACCAGCCTGTGCTACACGCTGTGTAGGAGCAACAACCTGTCCTGCTTGTCCCTGTGCTGCTGTTAATTTGCTTACAGCAGTGGATGTAGGTTCTGTTGTTGCAGCCTGTGCTTGTGCTTCTTTAGACACTTCACCCTGTGCTGCTGTTACACCAGCCAAAGCTTGTTCAACACCAGTTTGTGCTGTTGCTGGAGTAATTTGTTGTGCTGCCACTGTTGGTGCAGGTGCTGCTGTTGTTGCAACCACACCAGTAGTTGGTACTGCTTGTTGTGTTGTACCAGCAGTGGGTGTTGCTGCAAGCATTCCGGGAGTGACAGCAGTTTGCTGTGCCACACCTAATGTTGCTGTTGGTGAAGTTGGTTGAACATCTCCACCTGCAGCAAATTGTTGGGTTGTAGCATCATATCTTGCTGAAGATTCACTACGTCTTTTATAAATTAAAGACAATATTGCAGCAAGAGTTTGTGGATTATCCACTTCTTGTTGTGTTGGTTGTTTTGGTTTACCAGTAACAGTGTCTAGTCCACCCTTAGCAGCAAGAGCATCTGTTGTTGAATAGCCTGATAGAGAAGAACCTACAGTGGTAGCAGCAACAGGTGCTGTTATACCAGCAGCGCTCAATACACCAGTGCCACTAGCGGCTGGCATTGTCAATCCTTGAGCACCACCCATACTTGTTGCGCTGTTTAGCCAACTAGTTGGTGATGTTAATGTTGGTCCAGTTAAATTAGCTGCTGATCCAGCAGTGATTCCAGAAGCACCAGTAGCATTGGTAACTGTAGGAGCAAGAGAGTATCCTTCTGTTGCTGCTATGGTTCCTTTTAAAGCACCGCTTTCTGCTGCCAGTGTTTGTCTAAAAGAACCTTCAGCAAAGTTGCTTGCAACTTGTTGATTAATAGCACTGCCTGTAGCACCACCAGCACCAGAGCCAGCAGTGGCATTAGCTAAGACACTATCTGTAGCAACAGGAGCAGTGGTAGTTACAAGCGAACCTGCTTCAACACCAGTTGTTGCAGATGCAGCAGTGGTTGCTGTGCCTCCTGTAGCGTTAGCACCAGCAGCAGCTTCACTACCATAGTAACCAGCAACAGCAAGCCCTACAGTGATCCATCCACCGGGAATGCTTTCATTTACAAAGTCATCAAGTTGAGCACCAACGCTTGATATAGCGTCAATAACTCCTTGCCCGGCTTTGCCAATGCCGCTGACAACATCTTCAACAGCACCGCCAACACCGCTGACAACATCTTCAACAGCACCGCCAACGTTGCTAATTATTTTACCAGCGCCACCTAAAACACTACTTACAAATCCACTCATTATCTACTCCAAGAATAAATATGAGCAGTGTCTCCATTATTCAAAACAATCTGCTCTTCTTTTTCCCAATGTGTAACCAAACCAAACTTAGCCAGTTTCTTATTGTTATCATTAACAAGCGCTTTAACTGGAAGCATTACACTCTTACTTATATCTTCTAAATCTTGTATAAACAATTTCTTTATTTCTTTTGTCCAACTGTATATATCAGTATGAAACCAAAGAACACCATTAAAAAATTCAAGATACATTACATACTTGTCACGCTTGATGACAGGTATCTTGGACGGTATTCTTTTAGATAGTGCTTCAATCATTATTTAACAATTACACGCCATGCATAGTCTGTAATATCAGATGCCATCACTTGATAGTTACGTTGCATAAACGCTTGCTTTAAATCTTCATTTTCTTTTACACCATACACCATAGATGTACCTGCATCACGTACCTTACCAATCAATACATCAAGAGAAGCATTCAAAGCTTGACCACTATCTGTAGTTGCCATCATGATAGCTACAATGCGTGGCATATGCTTATCAATAAAGAACACAGTATTCTTATCTTGCAACAACAAAGCATTACCAGACTTAAGCAACACTGACATTAGTTTTACAACATCATCAGGCTTATCATAAAACTTTGAAGCATACGCTTTGATAATTGCTGTGGCAGAAGCTTTCTTTACAACACCACCAGCAGCAAAGGCTGGAGCTTTGTCAGCAAGCTTAGTGGCAACAGCAGCATATTGATTTGCTGTGGCAGGTGAAGACATTAAGAACTCACCGAAGTTCTGCATAGGACCATCGAAGCCCATCTTACGAGCTACGATTTCCCTTTGTTGTTCTGTGAAATTATCTTTCATTCTTTAATTGCCTTATACAAATATTCTAGAAACTCTGGATTGTCCTTCAATGCTGCTATCAACCCTGTAGCTACACAATGCACCTGTCTCTCATTCATCTTCAATTGCATCGCATCATCAATACTATGCACCACCTCATGTAGCAAAGTGTCAGCTTCCAAGAAAGGATGCTGCCCACTCTTTATATCAATCTTCAAGTTGTCATAGTCACATTGACCACAAAGCTCTTGCAAGTCTTCTTTGATAACTACTTGATACTTTCTACCTAATATAGTTATAGCTGATGGGAGAGACATATTATATCACTTTGTTTTATATTCTGTTTCATTCCATAGTCCAATCTTATATTTATTCTCTGGACGGAATATGGTTAGCTTTTGACCACGCATCTCAGGAGCAAATGACAGATGGGTCCAAGATGAGAACTCATGTATCATTTGATCAAACTTAATTCCTGCAGCTTCAATAGCTTTACAAACTGCTAAAGGAGTGCCAAATTCTTTACAAACAAAATCAATTGCCCAGCCATCCATATGACTAGACACCTTGCTACCACCGACAGCAACGTTAACCTCAGGTAAACGCAGCCATGAATTAATATAGATGGGTTTGCCTAGTAAAGCACGAACCTGCTCCATACCAGCAGCAGCCTTCTTCATGTTCTCTAGTTGCTGTGGGCTAGGCTGGTTGTTAATACCTAGACGTACAGCAGTTTCAGAGAACGTTGCTTCTTCAATAGTAAAGTGTTCAGACAGTTGCATATTAATGTTTATGGCTTGCACCAAAGTAATAGCTAAGCACCATAACTAAAGCACCATCTAATGTACCCAATACACGGATAATGATTTCACGCATTTCAGTTGCAACTATATTTGTTAGCAAGTGATACTGAATGAATCCCCATGCAACAACTACAACCAAAGCAAGAATAGGTGTAACCGACTTGTTTAACAAAGGTGTATCTGAACTTGTGGCTAAAGCAACTTCGTTCTTACGAGCAGAGTCACGATCAGCAGCATCAAGCTTTGCATACTCAAGTTCTAGTTCAGCAATCTTTTGAGCAGCCTGTGGATCACCTGCAATCGCTTTTGCAACGGACTCGACAGTATCGGAGACACCAAATTTAGAAGCCAGAGCGGACACCGCCATCCCACCCAAAGGACCAGCAACAGCAGTTGCCAGCGTGGGCGCAATGCCCTTGAGTAATCCAAATAGTTCATTCATTTATTTCTCCAACATATTTCTGCTTGCTTTTTATAGTAGTCTGCTTTCTTGTCATGCTCACGCACAAACCACGAAGCACACACTATCACCACGACAATGAGTAAAGTGATGGCAAAGGTAACTGCCCAAACTAATAACCCCATCGCCATTCCCTCTCATACCGTATTAACCAAGTTAAAAACCACATAGATGTGTACACATAAACTATTGCAACTACTAATGCTATGTAAATATGTATCTTCTCTTTGATCCTTCTAAGCTTCTCTTCTCTCTTTAAACGTTCCTGTCTTTCAGCTTCTTGTTGAAGTTTAGTTATTATTTTGGCTTCTTCAATTAGCTTGTCTCTCTCAGCCTGTATCTCCACCCACAAGTCGGGCATACCCAACTCATATCTAACCATGTGTTCTAAGTCTTTGTAATATTGCCTGATCTGCCTAACGTGCATCACGTTATCAATCGCTTGCATGGTTACATTCTTAACCTTCCCCTGCTTAGCAAGCTCCTTAGTTTCTTCCTGCTTCTTCTTATAGTCTTCTTCTAGTTGTTCTTGACCGTGAAAAAACCTCGACAAAAGTCCACCAACTTCACCAGCAATACCCGCCACTTCACCACCAGTGCTTTTAATATCTTTATAAGCTTCAACAACAGACTTGATACCTTCATATGCAAGTTTGCAAGCTCCAAAAATAAGCGTTGGATCCACATCACTTCTTCACTTCTTTATAAATTTGGTACAGCTTTAAACCAATCATCAAGACGGTGTAGACAAGGGTAGCCCATAGCACTATCTCACTCACCTGATAGCCATACGCCGTTGCTAAAGACACACTTACAGGCGGTGCTACCTTGGCTGCAATAGCCCCTACGGTTTCATCGTGGTGTGTCATTTGAGAGATAGTTGATATAGAGTGTCTAAGAAGAAACCAATGATTTCATCAATGACATTTTGAATGGCACTATCAGATTGATCTGCCACAGAATAACGACAACCTTCAATTTCATCTAAGATTTGTTTCAATATGCTAGTGATGTCACCAGTGTATTCATCTTCACAAACACAGATATCTAAACGCTGACCAGTACGTCCTTGATATTTCTGAGCTAAGCTATCTGCTAATGGAACAATACCATCGTAGAAATTGGCTAATGTTTGATGCTCAGCAAAGCTAGTTGTTTTTAAATGAGCATTGTGTGCAAGAGTACGAGCTAAGAATAACGTACCAATGACTTCACCCATGTCATAGTCTATTTCTTCTTGCATGTTGCGTTGTGGTCTTTGTATTAACATAATGTTTTCCTTTGTTACTCCGTAAGGGTAATGTCGCTCATGCTGATGCATCCTCTAGCGGTGTCATGTTCTCATTTGTCCAAAAGTCCTTGGCAAGCATAATCTTTAGATGCTGTTTGTTACGAGCCAAGCAGTCTGCCCAATCTTCTGCTGTCATGCCTTCGGGCTGTCCAGCGTTAATCAGGTTTACTGAATCCATTGCGGCAGAGTAATTCTGTGCAATTTCTTCTGGGGTGATGGTGTTTTCTGACATGGTTTTCTCCTTACTTTGCTTTGAGTTCCGCTATCTCTGCGGCTTGTGCGTCAACGATTGTCTTTAGTTCTTGGATGGATGCAATCATCAATGGAATTAGTTCTGTGTAGCGAACAGTTAAATATTCTTCAGCACCACCTATTTCTATACTTAATGATTCCACTGCCTCTGGCACTACTGACTGAACAGATTGAGCCAAAACACCAACTTGAGATTTATTTTCTGTATCAGATTTCCATGTAAATTTAACAGGTTGAATTTGAGCAATATCTGCTAATGCACTTGTGTATCTGCCAGTTATATTTTTAAGTCGTTGGTCTGAAAAAGATGCCCAAGATGTAGCACCACCAGTTAACTGAACACCGCCACTTGCGCTGTTATAAGATATTTGAAATGCATTGCCTGTGGTGATATTTCCAACTCGTCCTAACCCGCCAGTACTTGGCATATGCATAACTTGGTTAGAACCACCAAAATACATAGACCCTGAATTATTCCAATACGCCCAAGGATTCCCATCCCCATCAGACAGCACAACATAGTTTGATGATGTGCGAATGTCTAAGCCACCTTGGTTGCCTGTGTATTGACCAATGATGGTGTTCTTAGCACCAGTGGTTACATAATATCCAGACGCATATCCTAAGAAAGTATTTCCAGCACCTGTAGTTACAGCAGTTCCAGAGAAAGCACCAATAAATGTTCCATCATTTACAGTTGTTACTTTAGCGGCTTGATGACCAACTGCAGTAATAGTTGCTCCAGTAGCATTTGTATAAAGTGCTTGATAACCTACTGCTGTGTTGTTAGAGGCTGTGGTGTTGCCGTAAAGGGCGTAAGTTCCTAATCCAACATTTGAACCGCCAGTAGTATTTGAGCCTAAAGCATTGAAACCAAAAGCATCGTTGTTTGTGCCAGTAGTATTAGCGTACAAAGCCCATTTTCCAAATGCTTGAATTGGTGTTCCCGTGGTGTTGCTATACCCCGCATAATAACCTACTGCTGTGTTGTTGGAGGCTGTGGTGTTTAATGCTAAAGCATAATTACCTAAAGCAGTATTGTTACTACCAGTAGTATTGTTATAAAGTGCATTAGAACCATACGCAGATATTTGTGTACCAGTAGAGTTTGAATATAAGGCGGCATTGCCTGTGGCTGTATTTTCACTGCCCGTAGTGTTTGAATAACCAGCCTGTCTACCTAAAAATACACCATAAGCACCTGTGCTGTTTGTATACCCCGCCTGATAACCTACTGCTGTATTGTTAGATGCTGTGGTGTTGGATTTAAGTGCCAATGCGCCTACAACTGTGTTGTTGCTTCCAGTTGTGTTGTAACCCGCTTGGTTTCCCATAGCAGTATTACCTGAACCTGTTTGGTTTGCATATAAAGCCTGATAACCAAAAGCACAAACTTCACCAGATGTGTTGTTATATCCCGCTTGATAACCAACAGCAGTTTGACCGCCATCTGTGTTGTTATATAAGGCTTGTACTCCAACAGCCACATTTAAATTGGTAGTTTGTAAAGCACTTGCTTGATAGCCAATAGCCACATTATTTGCGCCTGTGCTATTTCCATTTAAAGCACTAACACCCACAGCCGTGTTAGTAGATACAGCACCACCGCCTTTACCTACTGTTAGACCTGAGATAGACAAGTCATTAGTAATCGTAGAACTAGATGCACCCAATGCAATGGCTGTTCCACCAATCGTCACACTTGAGTTAACCAAGCCAGCGTTAGGCAAGCCTGTGCAGTTTGTCAAAGTACCACTAGAAGGAGTACCCAAAACAGGCGTAGTCAGCGTTGGGCTAGTCAGGGTCTTGTTGGTTAGGGTATCTGTCGTTGCTTTACCAACTAGGGTGTCGGTTGCCGCAGGAAGTGTGATGGTGGTAGTACCAGCCACCGCAGTTGCTTGCAATGTGGTTGTCCCTGAAGTAGAGCCAGAGAGGTCAATCGCATTAGGTTTTAGGGTTACTGTCGTTGCCATATTTTTCCTTTATGGTGTTCCATTTGCAATAATATTAGTTGCTGAAGTAATCACTCCAGTTGAAGAC
>Ga0114975_10000503_pt1 | contig 29542 bp, 32 predicted proteins | sample S_130626_EF_Meta_FD_87031 | JGI IMG/M metagenome (GOLD analysis project Ga0114975, IMG submission 87031) | Freshwater microbial communities from Lake Simoncouche, Canada to study carbon cycling - S_130626_EF_MetaG | ecosystem: Environmental > Aquatic > Freshwater > Lake | place: Lake...
TGAACCGTTAAAAGCTGTTCAGGTTCGGTTCGTTCACCTTGCTCTTTTGGTGTATGTTTGAGGTCGAGCAATAAGGTTTCAATATTGTTTAACCTTGCCTCAATTATTTCAAATGGGTTATTCATTTTGTACAAGTTTTTAATTTTCTTGCACAAAGGTTGGTTGACTTAAAAGAGGGTAACTGGTTATAACTGGTTACAACTTTTATTGATATTCATTTTCTAATAAGGTTTTCAATATTTTTATTTCATCAATAGCCCTTTGTTTGTTGTTATCTGATAAATGATTAACAACGCTTTCAAACAGTTCAATTTTATTCTTTAGTTTTTTAGATGAATATTCTGTTGGAATTCCTTTCCTGTTAGCCGTACTGCAAAAGTAAGTGTAATCCTGAAACAATCCTTCACCTGAATTTTTAGCCGTGTAACCGTGTTTGGCTGCAATTTCCCCAGCGTTTTCCCTTGTTATCTGTAATCCTTCGTAAACGTGAATAATTGCAATTTGCTTTACTTTTAGTCTATCCCATTTCGTTTCAGTTTGTTGAGGTATTAAACTGTGGTCGCATTGTCCAATAACTTTAAACTGGTGGTAATGTTCTTTTAATTCATCTATTTCAGATATAATACCTGCAAAATATCCATACTCTTTAATTTTTTCATCATTGAATATAATAGGATAATTCCAACTGTACCAACACCAACCTCGTTTTCCTTGCCCTTGTTCTTTATGGCAATAGCAAGTTTGTAAGGTTTTAACATATTCATTTATATTCTGAAATAATATTTCTGTACTTACAGTATATTTACTCTTAAAAAATTCTTTACCCTTTTTAAAACCTTCAATATAAATTGGAATTAACGATAATCCATTTAATGTTTCTTTTTTCCCAAATAACGGGAATGATTCATTACTTAATATTTTATACAGTTCAAAAACATAAACCTTTGCTTCATATCCTTTATAGGAAACATTGTAAAAAAAAGATTTACCAAACCTTTCTTTTTCAAAATAATACGTTGGGTCGTTTTTAAAAAACTTAAGGTCTATATTGTAATTTTTCATTTGTCCTTTATAGGTTAAATTTAGAAATCAAGTTTTATTTTGTCCGCTGCTTCACGTTTGGTTTGGTCTATAATCTTTGCGTAAATCTGTGTAGTTTTTAGTTCTCGGTGTCCCAGCATTTTTGATACGGTGTAAATATCCGTTCCCTTTGATAGTTGTAAGGTGGCGAACGTGTGGCGAAAACAATGAAAAGTGATATCCTTTGTTATTCCTGAAAGCCCTATCCATTGAGCGAGGTGTTTGTTTTCGTATGCTGAATAATTAAGCCCCTGAAACACTTTGTCGGTGGGTTCTTTGCGGTCACCCAGTAAGCTGTAAGCCTGTTCAGAAATAGGCATCATTTCAACCCCTTTTGTTTTTTGCTGTTTGAACTGTATAAAATACCCGTTGCCCTCAATGTATTCCAATTCGCCCCAAACAAGGTTTTTAATATCTGAAAACCTCAACCCTGTGAGGGCTGAAAATAGGGCTGCACGTTTCAATAAAGGGTTGTTACATTCTGTTTTTACAAGGCTGTTCAGTTCCTCAATAGTTAAAAAGTTTCTTTGTGTTTCTGCCTGTTTAACGGGTTGTATTTTGCCGTTCAGGTCGCTGGGTAAATACCCGTCTTTATAGGCTTGCTTTAAAGTTGCTTTCACTTTATTGAAATAGGAAACGGCTGAATTTTGGGCAAGTGTTACTTTGTTGCTCTTATTACTTTTAGTAGTGAGTAAATACTCTTAAAACTCATTGCAAAACTTTTCGTTGAGGTCGGCAAACTTCAAATTTCCCTTTGTGAATGTTTCAAGGTAATTGAAAGCTGAAACCCAGTTATCGTGGTTGCTGGCTTTGCGTTTGTCGGCAAGGCTTTTAAAGTAGGCAACAAAGTTTTGTTCGCCCTGCTCTTTAATTTTTAGTTGTTCCTTTTCGTACCCTGTGTAAATTTCGGGTTTATTTAAATAGTTTTCACGTTTCTGTCTTATCTGTTCGGCAAGTTGTAAGGTTTCTTTGTTGCCTTGTTTATCAATAGGGTTCTTTGCCTTATCAAAAAGGTACATTTTTAAAAATTCCCTTCGGGTTGGTTCACCTGTTTCGGGGTGTGGAATGGCTGGGTAAAAATCTAAATACAAACTTTTCCTATTCCCTGAAATGTTCTTTTCTCTTAATTTAACTTTTATTGCCATTGTCTTTTAGGTAAATAGTTTATCAATTTCGGAACGCTTAACCCTTGTAATCCTTTTCCCCAAATTCACGGCTTTAATTGTTCCGCTTTCTATGTAGTAATAAGTTGAACGAACAGAACAGTTGAGCAAGCAGGCAACTTCACGAACGGTTAAAAACTCTTTTGCTTTCAGTTCCTCAATAGGTTGGTTTTTTATTTGCTGGGTTTGTCTGTTACTTGATTCAATTTTTGAAACCTTTAAGCGCGCCTTGTAAGCCCGTTTACCGCAAGTATCACTACAATACTTAGTTACTGTGGTTCGGGCTGTGAACTCATTATTACAATGCTGGCAAATTCGTTGTACCTGAATATTTGAACTCATTAAATATCTTTAAGTATTTTTAAATTACTTTAAGTGCAATTAAGCGCAAAATAAAAAGGGTTAAACCCTTATTTTTGTACCTCAAAACTAGTGAGGTACAACTAAGGTACAAATATACCATAAATAAACATATAACAACACAAACAAACCTATATTTGTAAACATAAAAAAAGCCCTGTATTTCAGGGCTTTATAATAATTTCTTATTGGTTTGGTATTTGGTTGTTTTGTGGGTGTTACTTTCCGATACAAAACCTCCCAAATATATTTCCGAGCAAGTCATCTGTACTTATTTCTCCCGTGATTTCTCCTAACCAATGGATGGCAGCACGTATGTCCATGGCCAAAAAATCACCGCTGATGCCATCCCTTAACCCTATTTCAACAGCCTCCATATTTTCTCTTACTTTCATTAAGGATTCATAGTGTCGGGCATTGGTTATAACCGTTCCATCCATATTTACACCCTCTCCTATCGCCGTTTCCCATATTCTCGATTTCAAATGACCTATGTTCATCTCGTTTTTTGCCGAAATGGGAATCCACGATTTTGCCGACAATTTAAATCGCTCCTGGATGGCTTCATCTGGAAAATATTGATCAAAAGTGGTGTATGGATTTAAATCCATTTTATTAGCAATCAACAATATATGCTTTCCAGTATCTATCCATTTTTCAATATCTTCCTGAACTTGCCCTGGCGAAGTCTGAATAACGTCAAATACATAAAGCAAAATGGCAGCCTGCGATACCTTTTCAAAGGTTTTTTCAATCCCAATGGCCTCTATGCTGTCTTGGGCGTCGCGAAGTCCTGCGGTATCAATAAAACGAAATCGTATGCCCTCCATCACTAACTCTTCCTCAATGGTGTCCCTGGTCGTTCCGGCGATATCACTGACAATAGCGCGCGATTCATTTAATAAAGAATTTAATAAAGTTGATTTCCCCGCATTCGGTCGACCTGCTATAACCGTATTGATCCCTTGCTTAACCGCATTTCCAAAGGAAAAACTGTCAATCAGCTTTTGAACCATAAGTTGTATTTCTGCAACCAGATTGCTCAGTGCCTTTCTGTCTGCAAAGGCTACGTCTTCTTCCCCAAAATCAAGCTCCAGTTCTATTAAACTGGCAAAATCTAGCAGCTGCTGACGCAATTTGCTTATTTCTTTGGAAATACCTCCTCTCATTTGTTGCATGGCAAATTGATGCTCACCCGCCGATGTCGAAGCAATCAAATCCCCTACTGCCTCAGCCTGACTTAAATCCAGCTTTCCATTCAAATAGGCTCTCATGGTAAATTCACCTGGCTTGGCAAATCTGGCTCCATTTCTGATCATTAACTGCAATATCTGATCTATAATATAAGGGGAACCATGACAGGAAAATTCGATAATATCTTCTCCGGTATAAGAATTTGGTCCTTTGAAAATAAAGGCTAATACTTCATCCAGTAATTGTCCGTCTTCTTTTACTATGGTTCCAAAATGTATGGTATGACTCTTTTGCAAACTCAATTTCTTACCCTTAAATACGCGTTCTGCTACCTGAAAAGTTTGTTTTCCCGATAATCTGATGACCCCAATAGCTCCAACTCCCGACGGTGTCGCAAGGGCTACAATGGTTTCTTCCATTTCAAATGTTGTTGCCAAAGCTTAATTTTTAATTCAAAGGTAAAAAAGTCAATTGGATTCCGTATTTTGGAACATTATATAAAAGCGTTAATCTACCTATTATGTTCACCTGCAAACCTATTTCAAAAGGCATTTATTGCCTCTTTTTAATTTCTGCCTTTTATCATGCCGCTCTTGCTCAAGCCGATGCATTTCAGATAAAAGCAGATAAGTTAGCCCATAAATATATTCTGACCGATGGTCATGTCGATTTACCCTATCGCTTGAAAGTGACTAATTTCAGATTGGAAAGAGAATATTTAGGTATCCCTGTTTCAACTGAAAATGGTGATTTCGACTATGAAAGAGCTAAAAAGGGTGGCCTCGATGCTCCTTTTATGAGTATTTACATTCCTTCAACCTACCAGGAAACGGAAGGGGCAGCCAAGTTATTGGCAGACACGCTGATCAATATGATTGAAGGTATTTCGAAAGCTCATCCCGATAAATTTGCCATGGCTTATAGTCCCGAGGATGTAAAAATGCAATTTAAAAAAGGCCTCATTTCGCTTCCTTTGGGTATGGAAAATGGCGCTCCGATTGGAAATGATCTTAAAAATATTACCTATTTCAAAAAAAGAGGCATCAGTTACATCACCCTTACGCATGGAAAAGACAATCTGATTAGTGATTCTTCCTACGACACTACGCGTACATGGAAAGGGCTAAGTCCTTTTGGAAATGAGGTGGTTGCCGAAATGAATAGGGTGGGTATCATGATTGATATTTCACATGTGTCAGATCAGACGTTTTATCAGGTGATGAAATTGACTAAAGTTCCTGTCATTGCATCACATTCCTCCTGCCGAAAATTCACCCCCGGTTTTGAAAGAAATATGGATGATGACATGATAAAAGCATTAGGTAAAAATGGTGGCGTTATCCAGATTAATTTTGGCTCTACCTTTCTGGATGGAAAAGTTCAGGAATACCAGAATAAAAAGAGAGAAGAGTTGATGTTGTTATTAGAAAAACAAGGCTTAAAAAATAGGGACGAAGCAGCTAAACCTATTATTGCCGCTTTTCAAAAGGAGAATCCAAATTTATTTGCCGATGTTAAAACCGTCGCCGACCATATAGATCACGTGGTCGCTCTCGCTGGTATAAATCATGTTGGTCTGGGTTCTGATTTTGATGGCGTGGGTGATTCTCTACCAACGGGTTTAAAAGATGTGTCTCAATATCCAAATCTTATTGCCGAGCTTTTAAGAAGAGGCTATTCCGATGCAGATATTGCAAAAATATGTTATAAAAATGTTTTCCGCGTCTGGAAATCTGTACAGTCGTTCGCTACAAGTAAATAATCGTTTGAATTCCAATAACCCGGCTTCTAAATTTGATAGCTGGGTTATTGGTCTGCAATGCATTAATCGATTTGCTCCAGGAAAGCATCATTCCCCATCGTTCATTAAATTGTACTGTGCAAGCTGCCAGAAAAGAAAGGTGATTATTACGGAAAGAATAAAATTCAGTTACATCATATCCTGCAATATCTTTTAAAGCATAATTAAAAAGTCGCTGATAGATGAAGCCAGTCCCTACTTTAAATTTCCATTCGGTAAATTGCACGATTAAAGGTACTTCTACCTGGTTCAATCTTATTTTATGTAAAATGGCTCCAGGGGAATCGGTTAATTGTCTGCGGCTTCCTGCCTGAGAAAAAGCCATTTCCATTGCCAGAGACCAACGATCATTCAACCGACTATCCAGGTGTAATCCTCCTCGTAAACCAGGTTGATTAAATCCACTCAATAAATCGCCATCAATTTGAGCTAAAGTAAGCCCCGAAATAATGGATCCTTTGAATTGCTGCCCCTCCGATCTTCCAGAAAAAAGGAATATGCCTAAATAAATAAGAATGATGTGTTTCATGCGTTATTTTTACGAACTTTACATGCTAAATTTAAAACCTATAGCATCAGGTTCATTGACAAAGGTATGATTAAATTCACTAAACATTTCTTGAAAAAACTGGAGGAGCTGCTTTCAGAACTTGGCTTTGTCCTTCGATACGAAAAGGGTAATTTTCAATCGGGATATTGCCTCGTTGAGCATCGAAATATTTTAGTGGTTAATAAGTTTTTTGATACGGAAAACAGGATTCAAGTCATTATTGAGATAATTCAACAATTAAATAATCTCAATGAAGGTTTATTAACGGCTAAAAATAAAACACTGCTGCATCAAATTAAAAGTGGCAAATTAGAAAATTTAACCCTTGAGGATTCGGATAACAAACAAAATGAAGAACTAATAAATTGAAATTAACGCTATTAGGAACTGGAACAAGTCAGGGGGTACCTATTTTAGGTTGTCAATGCGAGGTATGTCTTTCTGCTGATTTCAAGGATAAGCGCTTAAGAACATCTGCACTTATCTCTGATGATAACCTTAATTTAGTCATTGACTGTGGACCCGATTTCAGGCAGCAGATGCTTGCTGCTAAAGTAGGCCATCTGGAGGGCATACTTCTAACACATGAACATAATGATCATATTATAGGATTAGACGATATACGTCCCTATAATTTTAGATCAGGTAGCCCCATGGATATCTTCGGCAGTCAAATGGTTTTAAATGAACTCACCCAACGGTTCCCTTATGTATTTAATACCAAAAATAAATACCCGGGTGCACCTGAAGTTACCCAAAATATCATTCAACAGGGGACTCCTTTTAAATGGGGAGAAAAATGGATTTTACCTATCGAAGTGATGCATGGAAATCTACCCGTTCTTGCTTACCGATTTGGTAACACCGCTTATGTCACAGATGTAAATTATATTTCTCCTGATTCAATGCTTCAATTGGCTGGTTTAGATTTCTTAATATTGGGGGTATTACAACCTATGTCTCATTATTCCCATTTCAATATAGAGGAAGGCTTAAAAGTTATTGAAGCATTAAGTCCTAAACAAACTTTCCTCATCCACTGTAATCATAAAATTGGCCTGGCCGCAAATTTTAATAAATTATTGCCCGAAAATGTTCGTTTAAGCTATGATGGACAAATAATTGAAGCAAATTGGTAATATTCACTTGACTAAATTTAATTTATTTCATATATTTGATAAATACTAAATTATCCAATATGTCTAAAATCGATTATATTACCATCGCCGTTGTCGTTGTATGTATTTCCTTGCTTGGTTTAGTATTTTGGAAAGTGGCTGATTTAAATTGGACAGAGGAAAATAAATTACCAACGGAAGAACCCGTCCAGGTGAATGAGGAAGAAGAGGCAACACCTTTTTTAGACGAGAATTACGATGTTACCGATTTTGTGGGTGAAGACACCTTACCTGTTCAAATGGAAACTGCTCCTGTTGTTAATCAGGAGGAAACTAAAAAAAATAAAGAAAAACCCGTAGCTAAAGAACCATTGGTTGTGGAAAAACCAGTAGTTGTAGAAAAAACGGTGGTGAAAGAAAAACCGGTGGTGAAAGTGGAAACACCTAAACCAGTAGTTACGCAAAAAGAAGAATATCTGGTATGGGGTGGCTCGTTCTCAACCCGTGCAGGTGCAGAAGAAGAACTGGCTAAATTTAAAAAATTAGGTTACACCCAAGCCGAAGTATCCCTTTTTGATAAAGGAAAATACGCAGTGGTTATAGTAGGCCGATATCCAACACAAGCTCAGGCACAGGCATTAGTTAATGAATTAAAGGCAAAGCATCAAATTTCCGCTATTGCAAAGAAGAAAAAATTATAAATCAGGAGGGCAGATTACTTAATTTTTTAAGATCAAGAATGACAATAGTTCCTTCGCTGATATCAATATAGCCGTCGTTTTTAAACTCGGTTAACATCCTGATTACGCTCTCTTTAGCAGTTCCTACTATACGGGCCAGGTCTTCTCTTAGTACATGAAAGGACTTATTATCCTCTTTTTGGCTCAATAAAATAAGGGCATCTGCCACTCTTTTTCTTACAGAATTATAGGCAAGATTTAACAATTGTTCTTCTTTTTCGGCAATATTATTAGCCAGCATTTTAATCATTTGGGAGGAAACGTCCCTATTTGCCTGAATGAGCGCCAAAAAATCATCTTTGGGGATCATCACTATATCAGTATTCTCCATAGCGGTGGCTGTTTCAGCATGCTCATTACTTTTCAGTAAATCGACATAGCCTAAAAAATCACCATCTTTAAGTAATTCTATAATATATTCTTTTCCTTGATCGTGCGTTTTAAACGTTTTGACCCTTCCTGAACGAATAAAGTATAAGAAGCGAGGATTATCACCTTCTTCAAAAATCAGATCTCTTTTTTTAAAATGCTTTACTTTTTTGTCGAGAGATAAATTTTTAAGTGTTTCAAAGCCTTTTGCTTCGTTTATAAAAGCTCTTAAACCACTTTCGGATCTATCAAATTCTTTTCTCAGTAATTTAGTTTTTCGCAATCTGGTTTCTATGACAGACAATAGCTCGTCTTTATAAAAAGGTTTAGTTATATAATCATCAGCTCCAAGATTCATACCTCTTCTAAAATCTTCTCTTTCCGCTTTAGCTGTCAAAAAAATAAAAGGAATTCCAGCAGTATCAGGTCTTTTTCCCAAGATATTGAGAACGCCAAAGCCATCGAGTTTTGGCATCATAACATCGCATAAAATGAGATCGGGCGACTGTAATTGAGCTATTTCGACACCTTGGGTTCCATCTTCCGCTGAAAGAACAGTAAAATTTGACAATTCAAGAATTTCGATTAGATTTTCTCTAACTTCTTGATTATCCTCAATGACTAATATTTTAATAGCTTGACTTGTTTGCATAACTTAAGTTTTAATTTGGTAATTTCCTCGGTAATGAAATTTGAAATCTGGTACCTACCCCTAAAGTACTTTCAAATTGAATAATACCTTCCATGAGTTCGAGGTAACGTTTTACTATATTAAGGCCTAATCCTGTTCCTTGAATATTCTCCACATTATGAGCTCTAAAAAATCGGGTAAAGAGGTACTCATGTTCCTCTACAGGAATACCTATACCTTCATCCCGAATGGAAAAGTGAAGCATTTTATCGTCCATAAAAAATTCAAAATAAATGGATTTGTCCTGCTCTGAATATTTTATGGCGTTTGAAAACAAATTAAGTAGAATATTTTTGAGTATTTTATGGTCTAAAAATATAACCGTATTCCTATTTTCCTCCGAAGTAATAACCTTTTGTCCAGGTTTAAGTAAGGGCAAAATATCTTCCAGCAAATCGTCACAAAAATCATTTAAAACGAATTCCATTGGTTGGGAAATAACTTTACCTTCTTCCAGCTTACTTAAGGAAAGGAAATCATTTAGAATACTTGTTAAATTATTTACTGCCGAACGGATTCTTAGTATATGCTTGACCCTTTTTGCATCTTGACCCATTTCATTATAAGCCTCAATGAGCTCAGCAGAAGAAAGGATGGTGCTTAAAGGGGTTCTAAATTCATGAGAAGCCATGGAGACGAAACGAGATTTTAAATTATTCAACTCCTTTTCTCTTTCGTAAGCCTTGCGGAGCGCTTTCTCTTTCTCGCGAAGAGCATCTTCGGCACTTTTCCTTTCTTGAATTTCGAACTCCAGTTTTTTATTTATATTGAGGAGCTGATTGATCGCAGCGGCTAGTTCTTCTGTTCGCCGAGAAACACGCTTCTCCAATTCAGCATTCATACTGAGAATCCTATGCTCTGCTTCCCTTAAATCAGAGATATCAATCCCAGAACAAATCATGCCTTTGACTTCCCCTTTTGTGTCTTTCAAAAGGCTGTTTTTCCATGAATATACCTTTACAACTCCATTTATCTGAATAGCGTGGGTGTCAAAAGAATCGAGTAAAGGGATATCTCCAGACATCATTTCAACCAATGCCAATTGAAGTGGTAATTGTTCACCAGGCGGAAGTATGAGATTAAACCAGTGTAATTGGCTGGCTTCCTCCTGTTTTAACCCTACAAAAGATAGTCCTTTATGATTTAGATTAATTATTTTGGCTTGCCTATCTAAAACCACATTAATCGTATTAGCTAAATCGAAATACATTTCTATTTTTTCTTTAGCAGAAATGAGTTCCCTTTCGATTTGTTTTTGTTCCGTCAAATCATGAACAATCCCAGTAAAGATTACACTCTCCGTTAATCGGACCTCACTTATACTTAAATAACATGGGAAAATGGTGTCATTTTTCCTTTTTCCTTCCACTTCCCTACCAATTCCAATTATTTTTTTCTCTCCTGTAGTATGGTAATGCTGTAAATACCCATCATGTTTTTCACTGTAATTTCGAGGCATTAACATATTGATATTCCTACCTAATAATTCCTCTACCTGATAACCAAAAAGTTTTGAGGCCGCATCATTAACTTTAAGTATTGAGCCACGTTGATCTATGATAATGATACCATCTGTAGCTGTTTGAATTACAGCATCTAGTTGTAAAGCGGCAATATCCTGATCGTCTATTTTGTTTTCCATGTTTTTGTCAGCTTATCCTTTTGGTTAAAAATCAAGTTGATGATTGACAAATATCATTATACCATTTATCTGAATGAATGACTTTTACATCATCATCTAGACAACTAAGAAACAAAATATTATTAAGGAAAAAGCAAATAGTTAAGAATATGCCATCAAGCCACCATATAAAATTACTGGGTATCGGTGCTTCCAAAGATAAAGCCTTGCGAATACTTGTCGTACAAGCGATGAAAACATTGGATATTAATTGGCCTATTGAGGAAATCAAAGACATAAATCTTCTTATTAATTATGGTATTTCAGGCATTCCCGCTTTAATCATAGACGAAAAAATAATATTTCAGGAAAAAGTACCAACTTATGCTGAAATACTAAAGGTCTTTAAGGGATTCACCTTAAAAGAAGGTGAATCCCTCCCTTTACCCTAACAAAAACCTAACACTGGTCTGTTTATTTGAAATGTAATCTCTTTACTTACGCTTTTATGCAATAAATCACCTATAAACCCTCTGGTTGGCAAATAAAGACTTAAAATAGCAGGTTCATTGGCATCCAAAAATTGGAAAATACCATCAATAACGTTTTCATTGGAAATTTGATGGATAGTACCTAAATCCTTAAAAAATTCATTCCTTGGATGAGCTTGTTTATCTGTTTCATTGGGTGTCACCACATGAATGAACTCCACTTCACATTTTACAAAAGAAGAAAAATCTTTTAACTTTAGTAATATCTTATCTTCATTCTCCTCAAAATTTGTTGCATAAACAATTTTAAAGGAACTGCTAAATGTAGCTGCCTTAGGAATTACAAGCACAGGACATGGAGAATGTCTCAAAATCTGGGTGGTAACACTACCCAACCATTTTTCTAACTGATTGCGCTCTCCCTGAGTAGCCATGATAATAAGATCATAATTTTCAGCTAATTTATCGATTTCATAACTTACATCAATGCCATAATGCAGACCTGATTGGCCTAAAAGCCTGGGAGGAACATCTTTAATAAATTCCATCATTTGACCCTCTAACTTTTCTCTCTTTTCTCTGATTAATTCCTCTAAATAAATGGGTGGCAAATTTGAAGCATCTAATGCAGCCAATTGATATACCGTCCAGACGTCAATAATGGCATCAAATGAGGTAGCAAAGTCAATAGCATATCGCAGTGCATGTTGAGAGACTTCTGAAAAATCAGTAGGAAAAAGTATTTTTTTCATGGAAAATTTTTATCCAGTTGGGTTTATAATTATCTGAAACAAAACTAACCCACGCACAAAGCAAATTAAATGATAAAAATCACCCCATTTAAATAATTATAATTTTATGTGAATTTGAAATTAAAATATTAAAACCCCTTGAATCTAAACATCAAGAGAACACAACTAAACTAACTTAAATATCAATCCATTGGGAAGTATCACCAGCTTAAAACGACCTGAACGGGCTGATGATCGGATGGGTATCTTTTTTCATAAGAATCGGTTAAAACACCATATTTTTCAACCTTAAATGATTTACCCAAAAAGATATAATCTATTCGCCTGTTCAATTCAGCATTCCAGTTAAAACTATTAAAAGTACCAACAGGTCCATAAGGTTCCTCTTTGGAATGGCTGTAACTATCTCTGTACCCCACTTCATTTAATACCTTCACGGCATCAGATTCAGGTAATGAATTAAAATCACCCATAAGTATAACAGGAAGCCCTTTGCTTATTTCCAGTGCCTTTTGGTGCATTAACTTAGCCGATTCCAGCCTGGCCACTACTCCTTCATGATCAAAATGGGCGTTAAAAACGTAAAATAACTTACCATTTTGCTTATCCTTACATTTTGCCCAGGTACAGATTCTCTTGCAACATTTGGCGTCCCAACCCATAGTAGGCTGATCTGGTGTAGTGCTAAACCAGAAATGACCGGACTGAATCACTTCTATTCTGCTTTTTCTATAAAACAAAGCAGCAAATTCTCCCGCCAGCTTTCCATCATCTCTACCTGCACCTACCCATCCAAATTCAGATAAAGCCTCCAGGTCCTGAATTTGATTGTATAAAACTTCCTGAGTCCCAAAGATATCCCAATCGTGGAACCTAATTAAACCCTTTACTAAATTCACCCGATTTGGCCAGGCATTAATACCATCTTGAGGATTATTATATCGAAGATTATAAGTTGCAACAATTAATTTATTAGATTTTTGTGCTATCAAAGACCATGAACAACTGACCAATAGGCTTAGGGTGATAATTAAAATATTCTTCATAAATAATAAATTGAAACAGTATTTTTAATTAATAAAGAGGTTCAACCGAGAATCCAGCCTGACGCAACAAGGAAATAACCCCTTTTTCTCCGGGTAAATGCCCCGCACCAACAGCAAAAAACGTTGGTTTTATTCTCATTATTTCAATCATTGGCGCTACCCATCTTTTATTCCTTCTATACAATAATAAATCTTTATACTGATCCATACCAGCATCATCCTCCAGCATTTCCTCCATTTTTTGAATATCCTGTTTCTTGTAAATATCCGCCAATTCATCAATCATAGAGATACCTTCATCTTTTTGATTAATTTGTTCCAATAACATTTCTGCCTGCACGCGATAAGGAATACTGTCAAAAATACTCATTTGAAAAGCAATCGTTTCAAGACCTTTTATTTCCAGATTTTTATTTTGACCCATGCTTAATAATTCCATTTCATAGGACTTTAATTCACTTCCATTGACACCTAAACCCTTTGGATCTAAACTAGAGAGGAGCATCGGTTTTAATTTTTCCAAAATTTGAAATGGCAAACCCATGTCATTAAAATAGGAAGCCACTTTATCATATTCCGATGCATTATAAAGCATAGAAAGCGTGGTATCATTTCTCATAAAACCCTGCATCATAAGCGGCATAAGCTGAGAGATATCATCCATAGCAGATAAATCAATTTCAAAAACCATTGATTTTACTTTTCCAATCGCATTTTCAACCGACGGAAGGAGAAAATAGTCCTTTTTTCCTATTAAATGGATGGTTCCATATAAATATGAATCAGCAGGTAAGGTTCTTCCACTAATTTTCCAAAGTAAAGATTTTTCCTCAGGTGCTTGTCCCCACAATTGAATCTGAACCAATAAAAAGGATAAAATGGAGATATAACGAAAAAACATTAGATACAATTTTGCCATTAATGATGAAAATCAAAGTCGTGTAATATACTAAATAAAATAAGATGAATCTCTAAAAAGGATAAAATGGATTTTTCAGGTCTGAATTTTTTAAATAAAGGCATGGACAACAAATTTTGAGGAGCAGAAACAGCCACATAAATATCATTTTCAACGTAAGAAAAATAAAGGGACCTCCCTGTTTTCTGATAAAATCGAATCATCATTTGCTGAGTATCTTCTGATAATATTGACCTAACCAATGTATTTGGTGAAGCATAAGTTGCAAAAAGTGTTTTAAAAACCTCATTATTTTGTTCCGCATCTTTATTTTCAGCACCTAACCAGGTAAATTTTCTAATGGCGCTATAAACAGACTGTTTTTCCTTTCGACTCCAGATAATAGCTGCCCCAGGGACCTTAAATGGTAATTTTCCATTTAAAAAAAAACCTTGAAACTGTGTCCGTAAATGATCGTCAATTTTTGAAGTATTCCTAACGCTAAGTTCACTTAAATCAAAGGAAACCTCTCCAACTTTTCCCGTCATTAATCCAAATCCCTTATAATCAGCAATATTCTCTGGGAAAAAACCACTTTCTAAATACCTTTTTTTTTCTATCCATTCGTTACCCCGATAGGATAAATCGATGATATCTGGTGCTTGTGAAAAATAATTCATCAATAAGGAGGTTAATGAATAATTACAGCCAGCTTTAAAATTCAACAGAGCATAGGAAACATGAAATAAGCCATAAAAACATGCCCCAATAATAAGGATCGTCAGAACAAAAACGTTGAAAATCATATTCATCAGCATACCCAACAACAATCCCAGACATAAAAAACCCATAAGACGAAGTAAGTAAAATCGACGTCTGTTTAAATCACCTAAGGCAGGTTCGATTTCATCTTTATAAAAAAGTTGAAACTGGGCAATTGAAAAGGCAATCATAGGAGAGATATTTAATAGCCAAAATTGAAATCGGGAATTAAGTTTACACCCCCTACTGCTTTTTCAAACCATTTTAATGGAGCGCTATTTTTGTCGCCTGTGCTTGTATCACATTTAAAAAATATGTAATACAATTGTAAATCTTCCCGCAGTATAGATACCAGCTGATCTAACCTTATTTGTCCTTGTACAGGTTGCTGATAAGGATAAATCATGCGCCAAATATAATATGCCTCGTCATGCCAGGAGATAATTTTAATCAGGGAAGGGTTAGACCATCTTTTTTCCATAAACTGAGCAGCAAGAATACTGTGATGTTTACTCCAATCGCGGGGTGATCCTTTGGGTTCAATATATTTAAACGTATCATGAATAAAAGCTACTAATCTTAATAGAGCTCTATCTTCAAAAGAGAGCTTTACCCGATCGATATTATCAAGAACTTCGCGAACATGTTTAAATACCTCCCCCTCGGGGTGACCATAACGGGGCAGACCCCAACGGAGACCCTCCTGAATTTCAGGAATAGCAAGGAGATCCGCCTCTTCTTTATTTTCAGGCTTTAAAATATCCAGTAAATCAAGATAAAATGAGGTCATAAACAGATGTAAAGTGTCCCAATATAAACTAAAAAAGAAGAACTTTAAAAGTAATGGTATAGTAAGTTTACTTTATTCAACGAAATAAACCATTCTCCATTACAATTACAAATTAGAAATGATAAAAAAGGAACTATTGATGAGGTTAATTACCCTATTAAAAGACATCCAATCCCTATTCTTTCCACCAATATGTTTGGGATGTAAGGGACCTGTCGCTGGAGATAGTGTTTTAATATGCACTTTTTGCCAGGCAAACATGCCATTTACTTTCTACCATTTAAAAAAAGACAATAAAATGGAAATACGATTTTGGGGTAGGATTAAGATTGTTCAGGCGACAGCCTTTTTACATTTTCTAAAAGGAAGTTCTGTGCAAAATTTACTTCATTATTTAAAATACGAACATAGGGAAGACATAGGAATATATTTAGGCGACTGGTATGGGAGAGAATTGGAGCAGTCGGGCACATACGAACAAATAGACTACGTCATACCGGTTCCAATACATCAAAAAAGATATAAAAAGAGAGGATATAACCAGGTAGCCAAATTTAGCCAATGCATAGCAAATCAAATTAGAAAAGAATATAGAGGAGATTTATTATCCAGAGTAAAAAACAGCAGCACACAAATAAATCGAAACAGGGAAGAACGATTTTCTCACCTGGAGAGTGCCTTTTCATGGAAGAATCCAGGAGAACTAAAAGGGAAACACCTACTTATTGTGGATGATATCATGACAACAGGAGCTACATTTGAAGCTTGTTGTCAAGGGATAAAAAACATAGAAGGTATAAAAATAAGTATATGCACCCTGGCTATTGCCGAATAATTAAGAAACCAGTGTTCCAACTTTTTCCCCATGAATAATCCTGGTAAGATTATCAGGATTAATAATATCAAAAACAATAATAGGCAGATTATTTTCCTGACAAAGGGTGAAAGCGGTCATATCCATGACATTGAGACCGAGGCTAATGACCTTTTCAAAGGAAATAGTATCATATTTAGTTGCCTCAGGAAATTTTTCAGGATCGGCAGTATAGATACCATCTACCCTTGTACCTTTAAGGATAACCTCAGCATTAATTTCATTTGCCCGAAGTGCGGCGGCGGAATCAGTAGTAAAATAAGGATTTCCTGTACCCGCAGAAAAGATGACCACCCTGTTTTTCTCAAGATGGCGAATACAACGTCTTCTAATATAAGGTTCTGCTATCTGATTAATACCGATGGCAGAGACGAGGCGGGTATAAACGCCTAATTTCTCCAGGGTACCTTGTATAGCCATTCCATTAATAACGGTAGCCAACATACCCATATAATCACCTTGAACCCGTTCTATGCCAGAACTGGATGCTTGCAATCCACGAAAAATATTACCACCTCCAATAACTACGGCCACCTGAACGTCGAGATCCACCAACGTTTTAATTTGTAGGCCATAGTGCATTAATTTTTCAGCATCGATACCGAAAGAATTATCACCCATTAGAGATTCTCCACTTAATTTTAAGAGAACGCGATTATATTTTTTTTCCACTTAAAGGATTTTGGTATGATGTATAAAAAAAAAGGCGAACCGTAAAACGATTCGCCTTTTAAATTAACCGAGAGTTACGTGCTTGAAAGCAGTAACGGTCAGACCTTTATCAATTTTCTGTAAATATTGCTCCACAGTAACTGAGTTATCTTTAACGAATTGTTGATTTAACAAAGTCATCTCTTTAAAGAACTTATTCAATTTACCCAGCGCAATTTTCTCTAACATTTCTTCTGGTTTGCCTTCATTTCTGGCAATTTCCTTACCGATTTCTATTTCTTTTTCCACTAAAGAAGCGTCCACAGAATCTTTATTAACCGCAATTGGTTTCATAGCTGCCACCTGCATGGCAACATCTCTACCGGCATCATAGCAAGCAGGATTATCAATAGAAAGAGCTACAATAACTGCTGCACGATTACCCATGTGGATATAAGGGCAGACTTGAGGAGCTTGAAGGAACTGATAATCAGCAACTTCCACTTTTTCACCAATAACACCAACTTGTTCAATAACCTTTGCACCGATGGTTAGAGAACCATCGAAAGGCAGATTCAAGAGATCCTCTTTAGAAGTTGGCAAGTTAAGTAGAGCGATATCGGCTATTTTTTTAGCAATAGCGACGAAGTCTACATTTTTGGCAACGAAATCAGTTTCGCAACTCAACTTAATAATCACCCCTTTTTTACGATCATCGGAAACAGCGGCTACGACGGCACCCTCAGTTGCTTCGCGATCTGCTCTTTTTGCAGAAAGTTTCTCTCCTTTTTTACGGAGACCTTCGATGGCTTTTTCAAAATCTCCCTCTGCTTCAGTGAGAGCTTGTTTGCAATCCATCATACCTGCACCGGTCATATCTCTTAATTTCTTGACATCGGTGGCTGAAATAGATACGCTCATTGTATATTATGTTTGGTTTGGAAAAAGTAACAAGTTTTTAAAATTAGCCAGCAGTTACCTCGCTTTCAGCCTTCACCTTATTACGTTCTTCGAGACCCTCTAAGATTGCATCCACCATGTAATTGGTGATGATACGAATAGACTTAGAAGCATCATCATTTCCTGGTATAGCAAAATCAACTAAATTTGGATCTGAATTAGTATCGACGATACCGAAGGTACGAATTCCCAAACGTTGAGCTTCTGCGATTGCAATATGCTCATGTGCGATATCTACTACGAAAAGAGCTGCTGGGAGGCGACCTAAATTGGCGATACCACCTAACACTTTTTCTAGTTTATCTTTTTCACGAGACATCGTTAAACGTTCTTTTTTCGTAACACTTGAAAGAGTTCCATCTCCAAGCATTTTCTCAAAAGACTGCATTTTCTTAATAGACTTGCGGATAGTGGTAAAGTTGGTCATCATACCACCCAACCAGCGATCACAAACAAAAGGCATACCTGCACGTCGCGCTGCCTCCATAACGATATCTCTTGCTTGCTTCTTTGTAGCTACAAAAAGGACTTTTTTTCCTGATTTTGCCAATGCGCGCATGGCATTAGCTGCACGATCTAAACCTTCAGAAGTACGATTTAGGTCAATGATATGGATACCTTTGCGTTCCATGAAAATGTACGGGGACATTTTAGGATTCCACTTCTTTTTAAGGTGTCCGAAATGTACACCTGCATCCAGTAATTCTTTATAAGTTGGCTTATTCATATCTTTACAAATTTGGGGATAATAAATGCTACCCTGTTTAAAAGGATTAACGTTTACTGAATTGGAAGCTCTTTCTTGCCTTCGGTTTACCGTATTTCTTACGTTCAACCTCACGTGAATCACGCGTTAGGAATTTTCTTTCTTTTAATGGCTTTCTAAAATCTGCATTTAGTTCCACCAAAGCACGAGAAATACCCATACGTACCGCTTCTGCCTGACCTTTGAAACCGCCACCACTGACATTGACAACAACGTCATATAATTTAGCCACTTCCACTTCTTCAAGTGGAGCCATTACAGAAAGTTGTACGTGTTCCTGAGGAAAATAGGCTTTATAATCCTTGCCATTCACTAGAATGTTCCCTTCTCCTTTTTTTAGATAGACACGGGCTACCGAACACTTTCTTCTACCCGTTGCATTAATCATTTCCATATACGATGCTTACTATTAGCGAATTACCCGAGAACCTCTGGTTTTTGCGCTTGGTGGGGATGTTCAGCCCCTGTGTAAATAAATAATTTTTTAATCATACTTCTTCCCAGACGATTTTTAGGAAGCATACCTTTAACAGCACGTTCCACAATGTCATTTGGCTTGCGTGCCATAAGTTGCTGCGCCGTGTAAGTCTTTTGACCCCCAGGGTAGCCTGTGTAATGTCTGTAGACTTTGTCTTGCATTTTTTGACCAGTAAAGCGAACTTTGTCGGCATTTAATACAATAATAAAATCTCCCGCATCGGCATGTGGCGTGTAAGAAGGTTTATTTTTACCCCGAAGGATAGTAGCAATCTTTGTACAAAGGCGACCTACTATCTCTCCTTCTGCATCAATAACGTACCACTTGTGCTGAACAGTTTGTTTATTGGCGTGTACCGTCTTGTAACTGAGCGTATCCACTATTTGATTTTGTTTAAAATGAAGAATTAATAAATATTGCTAATTAAGCAAGTGCAAAAGTAATTTTCTTTTTATTCCAAACAAACTTTTATCTCTTTTTTTTTACACAAATTTTCATAACTAACTGAAAAACAATAAAATTTTCGTCAACTTTTTTTCACACCCCATCCAACTTTTTACTTTTCCTTTTGTTAAACCTTTCTTTCTACCCAAAGTTTAAGTTAAATTTGCCTCGAAAATAATATTTAATGTCTGAAAATACTCCTTTTATACCAGATAATGATCCAACTGCATCCAGTAGAAAGCATGATCATATAGAACTTGCCTTTCGTTCTCAGGTTGCTTCTTTGGACATGCGGAATGAATTTTTTTACGAACCCTTGCTTTCCGCACACCCTACTGATTTCACCCTTCCTCCCATTACTTTTGGTTCCCAAATTATGAAAGCGCCGCTATGGGTTTCCAGTATGACGGGGGGCACTGCCCTCGCAGGAAAGATAAATAAAAATCTGGCGCAGGCTTGTGCAGAATTTGGTCTCGGTATGGGGCTGGGATCTTGCAGGCCGCTTCTTTACAGTATCGAAACTTTATCTGACTATGCGGTTAGATCTATATTAGGTCCTGAAGTTCCTTTTTATGCTAATTTGGGCATTGCGCAAATTGAAAAATTATGGCTCAATAATGAATTATTCAGAATACCGGAACTTCTCGAAAAATTAGCCGCCGATGGTTTGATTATTCATATCAATCCTTTGCAGGAATGGCTGCAACCCGAAGGAGACCGCTTTATCTATCCGCCCATTTTTATAATCCAGGAACTTATCCAAAAATATCCTCATCTATCCCTCATCGTTAAAGAGGTGGGTCAGGGTATGGGGCCTCAAAGCCTCAAGAAATTACTGATGCTGCCACTAACTGCCATCGAATTTGCCGCAGGTGGTGGTACTAATTTTTCCAAATTAGAACTTTTCCGGGCTCATCCTGATCGCGCAGAGGCTTTAGATCCCCTAACTAAAGTAGGCCATAATGCTAGTCAAATGGTCGATTTTTGCAATGATATCTATCTAAATCACGGCGCTGATTTGAAATGTAATTTACTCATCATTTCTGGTGGAATTCAGGACTTTTTACAAGGTTTTTATTTGGTGAAAAAGTCAAATATTCCCGCCGTTTATGGCCAGGCATCTTTATTTTTAAAATACGCCATGGATGATTATCAAACGCTACAATCCTTTGTTAAACATCAATTGGAAGGCCTTGTGGTAGCAAATCATTTCCTAACTTTACCTCCTTCCTAATGCCTCTTCATTTATGACTGAAAAATTAATTTCCGGATTTTCAAAATTATCTAAACAAGAAAAAATTGATTGGGTAAACACCCATTTTAGTGCCAATAATCCACAAGATATGGCCGTTGATTTTCCGGACTTTTGGCTTGAAAATGAGACCGTTCAAGAAGTTATCGATGGCTTTAGCGAAAATACTTTAAGCAATTTTATTCTTCCTTATGGCATAGCACCTAATTTTTTAATTAATGGCGTTCCCTATGCCGTCCCCATGGTTATTGAAGAAAGTTCTGTTGTCGCCGCCGCTTCAAGCGCAGCGAAATTCTGGCTTTCAAAAGGTGGTTTTAAAACAAAGGTTTTATCAACCGTTAAAATTGGACAGATTCATTTTAAATGGGACGGAGAAAGTTCTTTATTACATCAGTTGTTTCCTGAAATTAAAGATAAACTTCTCTCAGAAAGTAAACATTTGGGCGCCAATATGGTAAAAAGAGGCGGTGGCGTAACTGCTATTGAACTCATCGATTTTAATCATCTGGAAAATGGGCTTTATCAACTAAGAATTAAATTTGAAACCGTAAATTCGATGGGGGCAAATTTTATTAATACCCATCTGGAATCTTTCTCCAAATCACTTAAAGCCTTTTTTGATTCATCTGATGCTCTTTCCGCTGCAGACAGGGAGATAGATATTATTATGTCTATTTTGTCAAATTATACCCCTGAATGTTTGGTAACTGCCTCCGTAAGTTGTCCGATAAGTCAACTAAAAGGGGTTTTTAAAGATATGGAGGAAGCTGAATTTGCCTATAAATTTCAACAGGCTGTCCGCATTGCTGAAATAGATCCATATCGGGCTACCACTCATAATAAAGGTATTTTCAATGGCATTGATGCCGTAGTGATTGCCACTGGTAACGATTTTAGAGCCGTAGAGGCTGCAGGCCATGCCTACGCCGCCAAAGATGGCTCCTATAAATCATTGAGCTCTTGCCATATTGAAAATGATATTTTCACCTTCTCTTTAACACTTCCAATGGCCATTGGAACAATTGGCGGATTAACGAACTTACATCCACTCGCAAAAAAATCACTGGCCATTTTAGGTGAACCTGACGCTCCATTGCTCATGCAAATTATTGCAGCTGTTGGTCTCGCTCAAAACTTTGCTGCAGTTAAATCGCTCATAACTTCAGGCATTCAAGAGGGACACATGCGTATGCATTTAATGAATATTCTGGTTCATTTGCAAGCAACGGATATAGAAAAAAATAACGCAGTGGATCATTTCAAACATATTCCTGTTTCCTTTTCATCTGTCCGTGAGTATCTGGAATCAATTCGCTCCAAATAATGAATCAGTTATCTTTTTTTGCTCATGGGAAGTTACTGCTAACGGGTGAATACGCCGTTTTAGACGGAGCAAAAGCCCTGGCTATACCTACCCTATTTGGACAACAACTGCATTTTTCTCCACAACCCGGTTCCTCCACATTGCATTGGGAAAGTTTTACCAGAGAAGGTGATTGCTGGTTTTCTGCAACTTGGGCGCTGAACCCACTGAAAGTGTTAACTGGCGCCGGGCTTCCAGAAACAGAAAAACTGACCACTCTGCTAAATGGAATGATTACAGAAAAAGGGCTTCCCTCCTCCTTTTTCGAAGGTAAAATAACAACTAATCTTGATTTTCCAAGAGAATGGGGGCTTGGAACGAGTTCTACCCTTCTTGCTTTACTCTCCAAATGGACTGGATTGAATGCCTATTATTTATTAGAAAAATCATTCGGCGGATCAGGTTACGATATTGCTGCTGCATCGGCGAACGGTCCTATTTTTTACAAAAGGAATTTGGAAAATGAGTACCTACCTGACATAAGTTCTGCCCCATTTAATCCTGATTTTATTGAAAATATCTACTTTTTATATTCTGGTAAAAAGAAAAATAGCAGAGAGGGCATTGCTGCCTATCGATCTAAATCATTGAACCCCGTCTATCTGTCTGAAATATCATCCATTACGGAAAAGGTTGTTGAAACCAAAAATTTCTCTGATTTTAGTGAGTTAATCAAAATACATGAACTCTTAACAAGTAATCATTTAGATTTGGTTCCCATTCAAAAAGAATATTTTTCAGATTTTCAAGGCGTTATAAAATCATTAGGCGCCTGGGGAGGTGACTTCCTTATGATTTTATCAGAAATACCAAAGGACGAAATTTCCTCCTATTTTAAGAAAAAAGGATATCAAACGATTTTTCCCTATCGGGAAATAATATTTAACGAAAAATAAACACCCTTAGTTATGCCCACCAAATGGTATGAAAGCAAACTGGTTTCTTCCAAAGAAATAGCACCCCAGACAAGACTTTTCACCTTAAATATACAAGACGAAAATAATTTTTCCTTCCAACCTGGGCAATTTATCACCTTCGATTTACCCATACATGAAAAAAGACTACATAGATGGAAAAGTTATTCTATTGCAAATGCCCCAAATGAAACGAATATATTCGAATTATGTATCGTGAAAAATGAGGGTGGATTAGGCACCCAATATTTGTTTGATGATATAAAACCCGGAGATGTTTTAAAATTCAAAGGACCTGAAGGAAATTTCATTTTACCTGTTGATATACCTGAAACCCTATATTTTATCTGTACAGGAACAGGCATTGCCCCTTTTAGAAGTATGCTATGGGAATTTAGTAAGAACCCTGAGAAGGCACCAGCCATAAAGCTTCTTTTTGGTACAAGGAAAATAGAAAATGTTTTGTTTTTGAAAGAATGGCTTGAAATATTAAAGTTATTGCCTAATTTTCAATTACATATTGCCCTGTCGAGGGAAGAGGAACTACCTTCATTTGACTATGAAAACGTGTATTTTTATAAAGGATACGTACATCAAATTTATCAAAACATGTACCTTACTGATTTAAATAAAGGTATTTTTTATATTTGTGGCTGGCAAAATATGGTGGATGAGGCACAAAAAAACTTACAAAACATAGGATTGCCACCTGCTCATATACATACTGAATTATATGGATAGCAACAACATAAAACAATTTTTCTAAGAACTTGTTTTTACCTTAAATAACAATTTTTTCAACATGGAAAATACAACGCCTCAAAGTCCGGTGCTTATTTATACCGAGCAAACACCTAACCCAGAAACATTAAAATTTGTAACCAATAGAATGCTTTATAAAGGTACTGCTGATTTTAAAGAAGAAAATGCAGCGAAAGAATGGTCTCCCATAGCGGCTGAACTCTTTAATTTCCCTTATGTCAAAGGCGTTTATATATGTAATAATTTTGTTACCATTTCGAAGGAATTCAATTATGCCTGGGAGACTATTTTACTCCCACTAAAAGAATTCATTAAAGAATATGTCGCTAACGGAAGTGAAATCATTCGCGAAGGATATGCTGAAGCAATGATTGCTTTTGAAGCAGAAAATAGCAAACATGAAGAGCATACCGGGGAGCAGAGCGAAACAGTTAAAAAAATAAAAGAACTTATTGATACTTATGTGAAGCCCGCTGTAGAAATGGATGGTGGAAATATAGAGTTCAAGAGCTTTTCAGAAGGAATCGTTACAGTTACCCTCCAAGGAAGTTGCAGTGGCTGTCCAAGTAGCACGGTTACTTTAAAATCGGGCATCGAAGGCATGTTAAAACGTATGGTTCCCGAGGTAACAGAAGTAGTTTCGGAAATGGGATAACAATCAAACCTGTTACAAAAAAACAGCATCAGCAATTAAATTTCTGATGCTGTTTTTTTGTATAAAGAATTAAATTACATAGATATATATTTTTTAAATGATTTAAAAAACTTTTATTTTAGACAAATATATTTTTATATTTACCCATCTGTTTGAAAGTTAACCTCTCCAAATCACCCTAGTGTATACCAAAATACGCTGTTAATAACCGTGTTGGAGATATGAGAATTTTTATCACTCTTTGTACTTTATTTTTAGCAGGTGTAGCGATTGGACAAGAAATTAGTCCTGAAAAATTAGTGGATTTCGCCAAAAAAGAAGGGAGAAATTTTCCTGCATATTCCATATTTGTTGAAGAAAATGGAAATTTAAGACAATATACAGAGGCAAACAGCGCCATTTCGGAGAAAAAATTTTTCTCTACCACCACCGTCCGGTTAAGGCGATTATTAGACGATGCGCCAAAACAATTTATCTTATCCGTCCCCGGCATTAAAGAAAATATATCTATTTCTTTGGTTGCTATTGATTTGTTAAGCTTTGATTTTCAAATGATGCATGCCTCAGGCGTTATTCAGGAAGATCAATCATCCATTCAACATTATCGAGGAATTTTAGAAGGTAAAGATGGATCATTTGCAGCTGTGACGGTAAGCGAATATGGAATTCAAGGATCTTTTTACACCAAAGAAACTGGTATTCAGGTATTTGGCCCGATGGAAGAAACAGAAGGTAGTCAGAATCTTCCGCATATTTTATATCCAGCTGATGCATTTCCCAATAAAGAAAAGCTAACTTGTCTGACCACAGATGACGGAAGGGCCTATAGTGCCAATGAGCTGAGTACTAATGCAACTTTAAGGGCAGACCCTAAATGTGTCAATGTTTATTTAGAAGTTGATAACGATATATTTACCGACAAAGGGGGATCTGCCAATACCACTGCATTTATGACTGGATGGTTTAATCAGGTCGCTACGTTATATGCCAATGAAAATATAAATTTAAGGCTGAGTGGATTATTTCTTTGGGATGTTCCAAGCCCTTATTCAGGCAGTGATTACAACATGCTTACTCAATTTGGGGCTCAAAGACAAACGATAAAAGGAGATATTGGGCAGTTGGTATCTTATAAAGGCAAAGGAGGAATAGCTTGGTTAAACGGGGTTTGCTCCTCTTCCACCCGCTATAAATTAAGCTTTGGAAGTGCTTTGAAATCGTACCAGAACATACCCGCCTTCTCTTGGAATGTGATGGTCATGGCACACGAACTAGGTCATATTTTAGGTTCTCAACATACCCATGCCTGTGTATGGAATGGCAATAGTACAGCATTGGATGGATGTGCCGGTGTTACTGAAGGTGGATGCGAACTTCCGCCGCTTCCACCTAATGGCGGAACAATCATGTCCTATTGTCATAACACCTCCATAGGCACTAAATTTGTCAATGGTTTTGGTCAACAACCTGGAAACGTCATTAGAAACAGAATTGCCTCTGCCACATGCCTCCAGACTTGCCCCCCCATAGATAATTCTGGTTCAGGAAGTGGAACTGGAAGCGGTTCGTCTGGAAGTGGTACAGGCACGGGAACAGGAACTGGCACTGGAAGTGGAAGTGGAACAGGAGCAGGTACCGTAGATTCTTGCCAAACGGTTAAGCTTGAACTAACGCTCGATTTATTTGGTACGGAGACAACTTGGCGGCTATTGGACAGTGCCAGTGTGGTCAAATTATCAGGTGGCCCCTATTTAAATAAAAAAAATGGACAAAAAATAAATGCCCAGCTTTGCCTCCCACCAGGTTGTTATTCCCTGCGCATCGCTGATAGTGGCGGTGACGGTCTTTGTTGCGGATATGGTAATGGTGCTTTTATTGTTTCAAATCATAAAGATTCCATCCTAACCAGAACCGGGACTTTTACCAACAATACCCAATTGAATTTTTGTATCCCCAGAACAGTCACACCAGGTGGAGGTTCAGGAAGTGGATCCGGTTCAGGAAGCGGCTCGGGTTCGGGAAGTGGTTCGGGTTCAGGAAGCGGTTCAGGTTCGGGAAGTGGTTCGGGTACTCCCGATTCCACCTGTCTTTTCTTAGATTTGATAAAAAACAAGGTACTAACCTTTGCAGGCACCCAAGATTTAGGTACGGTAGAAGTCATTGAAAATGGGAAAGGGGTTCATTTAAAAGCCAATGCATGGAAAAAAATAATAGGAAATTATGTCGTTACGGCAAATACGGTTGTTGAGTTTGAATTTAGAAGTAATCTCGCTCCTGAAATAATAGGTATTGGCTTTGATAACGATGAGGAAATAAGTGCAAATTTTAGTTTTCAAGTAGGCGGTTATCAGCGGTGGGGAATTCAAAATTATAGAACTTTCAATTCCCTTTCTACATGGCAAAAAATATCCATCCCTGTTGGGAAATTTTATACAGGAACCTTTTCCAGATTTATCTTTATTTGTGATGAGGACAAATTTAGTCCTCCTGGAGAAGCCCTTTACAGAAATGTTCGCATTCATCAGGGCAATTGCCCTGCTGCTTTAACCAACAAACCAACCTCGGAGGAAGAAACGGGTCCGAAGGAAATTAAAGTGTTTCCCAATCCAGGAAACGGAAATTTTACCTTTCAGTTAAATGGAAGTTTCGAACAAGAAATCTTCCTAAGTCTTTATTCTTCCATAGGAAATAAAGTAATGGATCAGGTTATTTCAAAAAGTGATCAGCAACAGGTGCCGCTTATTTCGCCAAATCTAACGCCCGGTGTTTATTTTTACCATTGGCGGTCGGGTGATAAGACAGGAAAAGGAAAGTTGGATGTCATCTCAAATTAATATATTTGGAAAAAGCTATGTATATCTCAATAACCGGACTAAAACCCAAGGGATTTTGGGGACTTATAAAATTCTGGACTTTAGCCATCCCAACTTTTCGTGAGGCTCAGGTAGCAAAAGGAAATAGGTATTGTGCCGTAAAACGTATAGAAGGATATCAATGTACGATTACAGCATGGGAAAACAGGGATTTGATGTTAAATTTTATGAGAAATGGAACTCACCTCACAGCCATGAAATCATTTCATAAAATAGCCACTGGAAAAACGTTTGGCTTTGAATCTGATAAAATTCCTTCCTGGGGCGAGGCATTTGAACTCTTGGAGACAAAAGGCATCACCTATTAAAATTCCACCCTTTCAGAATTAAAATAAATGATTCTTCTAACGGCGTGGGTAGCATAGAAAGCAGAATGGTCACCCGGAAGAGGCGACCATTTTATTTTTAAATAATATAAAAAGAAGCTGAATTAAGGCACCACCACTGTTTTTGCAGGCAAATCCTTAACCATAATCGTTCTTTTTGAAGTTGTCTTTTTACCCGGAGTGATAAGCGCTTTCTCGAAAGCCTTTTCAACATTTAAAATACCCCCAGAAACAGAAAGAGAAGCAAAAGGAACTTTTTCGTCCTCCGTGCCAGGTTTCACCACTTGCTGGGTTTGTTTAATCGATGATTCCATCAGGATGTTTTTAATCTGAACCACTGATAAATCTGGAAAATAGGAACGTAACAATGCTGCTGCCCCGGCTACCATAGGAGCTGCCATACTGGTTCCCGGATAGCTGTCATATTTAGATCCAACGACGGTTGAATAAATATCGACGCCTGGAGAAAATAAATCGACTCTATTTCCACTGTAATTAGAAAAATCGGCGGCCAGCTTTTCATCACCCTCCCAATTTAAAGCACCCACTTCCAGCCAGTTAGGAGCATATTTAGGTCCGAAAAAACCTCTTTTCGAAAATTCATCATTGGGGAAATTATTCTTTCCATCATTTTCACTCCCATCGTTTCCTGCTGCATGTACCAACAAAACATCGTTTTTTGCCGCATATCGAATGGCTTCGTCAACGGCTTTTTTAGACGGAGAATACCCCTTACCAAAACTCATATTGATGACCTTAGCCCCATTATCGACTGCATATCTTATGGCATTTGCGACATCTTTGTCTCTTTCATCCCCATCGGGAACTGTTCTAACAGCCATGATACGAACATTATCCGCTATGCCATCCATCCCAATATCATTTCCTCTCACAGCTCCAATAATACCAGCGACATGGGTACCGTGGTTCGCATCGGGGCCTCTAACATCACTATTTCCGTAGTATTTTTCTGTCACATCGGCATAATTATCACCAACTAAAATGCGCGGATCATAATCGGGATTATAGTTGTAATTTAAACGACCATCAAAATAGTCATAAGCTTCATTTAATTGATCTAAAAATCCTTCAAAGGTTGCACCCTGACCCATTTGAGCTTTCAAAATCTGAACAAGTCTGGCCAGCATTTGATCAGGACCTGGTTGAACTTTGTCCAAATCGTCGAGGGTAATGCCTGTTTCTTTACCTAATTGTTTAGTCACTTTAGCGACCGATTCTTTTAAAGCTTTGTAAGTAGGCCAGGTTTCACTCAAGGATTTTCTTTCCCCAAGCACTTTTTCCTCCATCTCTTTATACTCAGTATATCTTTTTTTATCTTTTGCCGATAAAGTATTAGGATTAGCTTTTTCGAATTCTATTTTATAAGCAGCATATAATCGGGTAATTTCTAAATTATCATGAAATACATTTTCCCCTTTGGCATTGCCTATAAAATTCCAGCCATGAACATCGTCTATATATCCATTTTTATCATTATCAATTCCATCTCCGGCAACCTCACCCGGATTAATCCACATGACAGACTTTAAATCTTCATGTTCGTAATCAACACCAGAATCTATTACAGCCACGACCACCGTTTCCCCTTTTTTCCCAGTCATATTGCGCAATCTATTATATAAAGACTCCGTGCTTAAGCCTGGGAAACCATCTTGTTTAGGATCAAGATTAAACCAATTTTTAGGAGCCTGATCCTGTGCGGACAGAAGGGTAAAACCAAGGCCTAAAAGAATTAGAAAAAAACGATTTAACATATTTTAATTGTTTTATTTGAAAA
>Ga0114975_10000505_pt1 | contig 29503 bp, 27 predicted proteins | sample S_130626_EF_Meta_FD_87031 | JGI IMG/M metagenome (GOLD analysis project Ga0114975, IMG submission 87031) | Freshwater microbial communities from Lake Simoncouche, Canada to study carbon cycling - S_130626_EF_MetaG | ecosystem: Environmental > Aquatic > Freshwater > Lake | place: Lake...
CTTCTTCGATCTCGAAGACGTCTCCAGACTTCCACTGTATGAACTGTTCACCGACTTGGAATGCCTGCCCCCATTGCCAATCGTCCATGAATGCGATATATCGAACAGGGGGATTACCAGTCAATGGATTATTGCCTTTGTGGCGATCGATGTGGATCACACCCATCATGCCAGGTTCCATCACGTTCAATCGTATCGCTAGTCCTTCTCTGTCTAGTCCGAACTTCTGTATGATGTATTCTCGGAACGGTTCGTCACGTACCATCTGTGTGACATAAGCTCTATGATGATCTAATTCGGGATATTCCCATATCCATTCTGACACGTCGACGCCATACCCGTCCATTATGTCCTGTGGTGTACCACCTACGCCTTCGGACTTCTTCATGTTCCATCCGTTAGCTACAGGTAGATCGGGTCTTGCTGCATAGAAAGTTTCTTTCAACCTGGCGAAATGATCTTTCTCGTCGAGATTAGCAATAGGTGTTAGATGCTTGTTCCAATCCCTATCTGTGATACCTGCAAGTATGTGTTCGAGCCATTTCTTCATCTGTTCGCTTTCCTAAAACTGTAGTTATGTAGCAATAAGTATCCGGATGATAAGATTTGAAGATATACGGCATGTCCATCTTGAACCAAGCAGCCGTTGCCAAGCTAAGTGTCCTCTCTGCAGCCGCAACAAGTGGGGATGGGGAGAACGCAAGGATTTCATACAGACCAATCTAAGATTGGCGGATTGCAAGCGCATATTCGATCGATTTCCCAGGATGCAGCTAGATAGGATAGACATGAATGGTAACTTCGGTGACCCTTGCATCAACCCCGATATCAAAGAGATAATACGCTATCTGTTTCAGCGATTTCCTAGATTGAGACTGGGCATAATGACCAACGGCGGTATGCAGAAACCCGAATGGTGGATGGATCTGATACCCACACAATTCTTAGACAGGTCTATGATACACTTTAGCATCGACGGTCTCGAAGATACCAATCACCTATATAGGATAGGTGTTCCGTACGATAAGGTAATTGCGAACGCTAGATCCTTCATATCAGTGGGCGGGACGGCTAGCTGGAAATGGGTACCATTCCGTCATAACGAGCATCAAGTCGAAGAAGCAGAACAGCGCAGCAGAGAATTTGGATTCCAATCTTTCGAAGTGACTGATCAAGGCAGGGATTATGTGTATGTGCAATCCGACGACTATTGGATCCGTCCTGTAACTGATAAGAAAGATCGTCAAGATTGGGAAGACATGCGTTCTGCTGTTCCGTATGACGATATCTCATTCGCTAAGAGATTCGATTCGACTCCTGATAAAGATGCGGAACGAGAAGCTTCTTATGCCAGAAATCCCAGCTTGTACTGCCACACGAAAGAATGGAGAAGCGTCTACATAGACAGCCAAGGCTATGTGTGGCCCTGTTGCATCATAGGACACGATCCTCTTCGTTATCGTTTCCAACACAGCAAACAGTTGCTAAACATGATAGGAGATGCTAACTGTAGCCTATTAGAAGTTGATTTCGAGCAGGCTAGCAGCTGGTGGCATAAGGTTGAAAATTCCTGGAGCAAGCCTACTATAAGGGAAGGCTTGTCTCGTGTGTGTTTGCAGTCTTGTCACAGATGTTGATGGTGTCCACAGCGGGAGTCGAACCCGCAACCTCCAGCACCTCAAGCTGACGCCTCTACCAAATTGGGCTACACGGACGAATGGCTTTTAGACCCCACAATCGTCGGATAACAGGACCCTGGTCGAGCAGTTATCGGTACCGCCTGTTGCCTACCTTTCGACCCAGAGTCACGTCGCGACCGCTATCCGAGCCTACGTCTATCTTGGTAGCCATATGTGTTCAGCAGCTTCGGACCAGCCCTCCACCGCTTGGGTCTAAAACTTGGAGCACCCTGAGGGATTCGAACCCCCGACCGCCTGTTTCGAAGACAGGAGCTCTAATCCACTGAGCTAAGGATGCAATCTTGGTACGGCGTACGGGAATCGAACCCGTCTTTCCAGCTTGAAAGGCTAGCGACCTAACCGATAGTCGAACGCCGCATAAATATTTCCATGAGATCAATTCTAGCAGCATTAACACTACTATCTTTAACCGCATGTAACTCTATAGATGTAAGCACTGTGGTTCCTAGCTTCTGGGATGATAACCAATCCCGTAGCATCATAAACAGTTACCAGCTAGCAACGAACTTTGACTGTGCTCAACCACAAGCAGCACAGGCTCAGCGAATAGTGTTAGAGCTCCAGTGGTTCCAACTATACAGCGAAAGCAAAGGCATGCTACAGAAGGATGTCATCAAGCTGATACAACCTATGCAAACTACCGCTAAAGAATGGGCAGACCGCGAGAATCCTTCTGAGGGTTATTGCAAGCTAAAGAAAACCATAATGACCACGCAGGCTAAGACAGCCTCATCAGCAGTATTAGGGAGATTCTAATGACTAAGCTAAAAGAACTCGTAGGTTGCGGCCATGGGTGGGCCGAAGAACGTGCTATGATGGCACAGGATATTGTCGAACAGCGCAACAACGGTGCGATCACTCCGAGCGAAGCTAAGGAATTGCTGGAAGACTTGATTGCTACTGACAAGCTGGAAGCTGTAGCAGACAACATCCAGCTCAAAGCAGCACTGATCAGCGCAATAAGCATCGCAGCTAAGTTCGCTTAATTGGTGTCCACGGTGGGAGTCGAACCCACACTGTGCGGGGTTTAAGGCCGCTGCCTCTGCCAGTTGGACTACGCGGACGAAAGTTTTGGAGCGACTAGCCAGATTCGAACTGGCGAATTCACGTTGGCAACGTGACAGGTTACCCCTACATCATAGTCGCAATGCTATGCTAGCATATCTGTATTTACTAAGTAGTCGCATGTCATTCTTAGATAACGGTTTCCCATTCAGGTCCGATAAGTGCCTACATCCCGATTGGGATTTGGAACCTCAATACCCTACTAGATATCATTGGAATTCTGAAGGATTCCGCTGCGATGAATTTGATCTCGATACCGACGCCAGCGTAGTGTTCCTAGGATGTAGCATCACTGTTGGTGTGAGCGTGCAGATAGAGGATTGTTTTGCACATAGATTATGGACAAAATTAGTAGAAACCAGCGGTAAGAACATTCCATACTGGAACCTAGGTGTGCCAGGAGCGAGCATATCTACTATGAACAGGCTGCTATATCATTGGGAAGAAAGATTGAAACCCAAGCTAGTGATAGCATTGTTTCCTAGTCCTAGATCAGAAGAATATATCTTAGGTTCGTCGTGGCAATTCTTATTGCCCAACGTGGATAGTTACTCTCAGAAAGTATACGAGAACAATCCATGGTTTACTCAACCTAACGTGATCCAATACGAGACTCACAAGAACATGGCTATGATAGATCTAGTATTACAGAAGAATCGCAGCAGGATATTCTGGGATAGCTGGGATCTTGACTTTCCTCGACGAGGAATGTATCGCAACGGAAAGCTAGAGTGCTTTGATTCCGGTATGCGATCTTGGGGAAAGAATCTGGAATATGACACAGGATTCGACGGCATTCATCCAGGACCTGTACAGCATAAGAATTACACCGAAGTCATATGGAAGAGATTTGGTGATCTGATGCTTGCTGCACTTGACGATTAATGGTGCCCTGTGACGGATTCGAACCGCCGGCCTACGCATTACTAGTGCGTTGCTCTACCAGCTGAGCTAACAGGGCTTAGAGCGGAGTAGGGGAATCGAACCCCTCGCTTCAGCTTGGAAGGCTGAGGTATTACCACTATACGAACTCCGCAAGTTCTGAAGGAATAGCATCAAATCCAAGCTGGAATGATATTCTTCCGTTTGGTATGTTCTCGATGCTATGTGGATATCTAGCGTCGAGCAATGTCCAAGTATACAAAGGAATCTGTATGCTGTCAACTTCTATCAGTCCTTCATACTCTGGCCAAACTGTGCCAGGTTCGGGAATCTCATCGGCTGCTGTCTTGTAGAACACTGTCTTGTGATCAGGACCGCCAGCAGCTAATAGGTACAACAGCGCATAATTCCTAGTTCTATCCGTGTGTGGCCAAAAGTGATCACCTTCCCACACTGTCTTCTTCACACTGCATTCAGTAAACCCTGAGGCTATGTTAGCAGTACACCAATCCCAGAAACTCTGATCTAATCTGATCTTAGGATTGCTCCGTATCTGACCAGTGATCTGCTTGTCCTGCGGCCAGAAATCGCTAGTCCTCTTAGCATCTGCTAGGAACTTAGCATCATCCTCAGCTATCTCTAACAGCTTGTGCAGCATGTCTTCAGGAATCTTCGGAAGATCTGGCAGGACTTTGTAATACTGAGTCATATCGTATATAGTACCTTTCTTGGTGCCTAGAGATGGATTTGAACCACCGACGCCGAACTCTTCAGGCTCGCGCTCTACCCCTGAGCTATCCAGGCTAATTAAAGGATGCGTATATTAGTCCTAGGTGACAGCTTTGCCGAACACGTCGAAGGATGGCCATCCACCTTAGAAAGATTATTGGGACCCACTGCTAAGATAACTGTGCGAGCACAAGGAGGCACAGGAATCTACTATGCATACCGGCGTCTGACAGAACAGAAGATTGATTATGATTTCTATATCGTATTAGTAAGCGGCTATCAGAGATTGTTTGTCAACGATGATCTAAGTTCTAACGGAAACTACCGTCTTAATGCAACTGAGAATCAGCTTACTGCATTGAAATACTATTTCGAACATCTTTATTCAGATGATTATCATAGACTAACACATCGATTGATATTAGATGAGATTAATCGTCTATTAGGAGATAAGCCCAAACTATTCATTCCGTGCTTCAACAAAGACGTTAGCTTGCTCGATCATCCGTTCTGCTTGGCAGATTGGGAGAGCAGAGAGAGCGATCTAATAGGAGTTAAGATGAATAAGTTGGCAGCTTCGAGACGCAATCATTTCCTACCCATTAACAATGATCTGCTAGCGATATACTTCCGTGATATGATATTGTACGGCGAGAGCAAGCTGACAGTCAAGGATGTAAGACCCCCGCCTCAAGGTAATTGAATTGAGAGGAACGACTTCCGGACGTCTTTTCAGCGCACGGGTTCTCAAGGTTAAAGGACCACCCGGTGGGTCCTACCCGACCTCGCATAGACGGAGGTTTCTATGAGGGACTACCTCATCTCGATCTATACCGTGATAATCTACGCTGCCTCTCAAACTTGGCAGAAAGGGTGGGATTCGAACCCACGGAACGCTCGCACGTTCGTCAGTTTTCAAGACTGAAGGCATCAACCTCTCGCCCACCTTTCCGTATCTGGCACCCGTGGTAGGAATCAAACCCACGCTAACGGTTTTGGAGACCGCTGTACTATCATTATACGACACGGATATTAAGTTTGGTCGGGACACAAGGATTCGAACCTTGGACCTCCTGCTCCCAAAGCAGGCGCTCTAAACCAGGCTGAGCTACGCCCCGAAACTATCACTGTAGCCTTTCGGCATCAACTGTTGATTCAGGTTCCATGTTGCGCTTCTGTGAGAGGCGTTGTCAGTGTATGTATTGGCTCCCAGGGAGGGATACGATCCCCCAACCCCCGCATTAACAGTGCGATGCTCTACCAATTGAGCTACCTGGGAATAAATCTTTTTCCTTGCTTTACTGAGGAAGCATATTCAACTATATGCTTCTTCCATAATATTGTCAATGCCACTATGCTAAAGGTCCAGTGTGTCTGCAAGGACCCAGGCAGTGTCGGCCTGCCCGCCTGGCCATAGGATTTCGCCGGCCACCTGGGTCCATGGAGAGACAAACTCTCCTGCTCTGCTGGAAACCACCTATTCAGCCATTGGGCTCAAGTACCAGTCAGAGGTTGCTCTTATGCACAGGGAGCAACTGCCTGTTAGACCAATAAAAAACCCCGGATCTCTCCAGGGTCATTGCATCATAAAATGTGTTGCCACATTACGTCATGCAAGACCCCCTGCGGTCGGTTCGATTGACCAACCTTGGAGTAAATTCATATTTGCTGCATAGCAGGGTTTGGAGTTCATGTTGTTTCTCATTGTCTTTTATTTATACACTAGAAAGAACAAGCTGTCAACTCTTATTCTTGATGTTTCGCAAGAATCCTTGTCAGCAGCTTGTGTCCCTCTGCATATACCGTACAATAGCACGATATATAGAGCTGTCAACCGGAAATATTCGACATCTTTCTTTCTAAATTCAGTTGACATATATGTGCCCTATGCTATTGTAACAATGTGGGCAAGAAACAATGGAGCATCCAATATGTCTAAACAAGCAATCAAGTTTAACGTAGCTAAGGAAACCGATGCAGAGGCTATCGAGCGCATCGCAGAACGGTTCCAGATCCTAGAAGATATGGCTGCTGCTACAAAGAACGGTGACATCCGCGGCATGATCGTAGTGGGTCCTCCCGGGGTTGGTAAATCCTACGGGATCCAGAAGCGCCTCGAAGAAGAGAGCCTGTTCGATAACATCAAAGGACAGGTAAGGTATGAAGTCGTCAAAGGCGCGATGACCGCACTGGGGCTCTACATGAAACTGTTCCGCTACAGCGACCCTGGCAGCGTCCTCGTGTTTGATGACTGCGATACCGTGTTGATGGACGAGCTGAGCCTCAACCTGTTGAAAGCAGCACTGGACAGCGGTAAGAAGCGCATGATCCACTGGAACGCAGACAGCCGCGCACTCCGTGTGGAAGGCATTCCTGAGAAGTTTGAGTTCAAGGGTAGCGTGATCTTCGTTACCAACATTGCGTTCGATACCATCAAGAGCAAGAAGCTGAAAGATCATCTTGCAGCACTGCAGTCGCGCTGCCATTACGTTGACCTGACGTTAAATACTGAACGGGACTGCTTGTTGCGTATCAAACAGATCGCCTCTACCGGTGAACTGTTTGCGGGTTATGATTTCGATTCAGCTACGCAGGACGAGATCATCAACTTCATGCATGATAACAGCAAACGGTTGCGTGAGATCAGCTTGCGTATGGCCATCAAGATCGCGGACCTCCGTAAGAGTGTCCCCACTAAGTGGCAGCGTGTAGCTGAGATCACGGTGATGAAGAACAGCTGGGAACGTGGATGAGGATTTGGGAGATAAAGGGTTACGTGGCGCAACCGGGAATAGCAACTTTCCGGTTCACCACTCGGATAGACGCATTAGATAGATCCAGTGCTGTTGCCTTGGTAAGAGGAACGTATGGCACTGGACCGACACAGAAGATCAACATCAGCAGCATCCGTGATATCGGTAAGAGCAAGCTGCTTAGCAACTGATAGGAATATCAAATGGATATCGAAATAGCAATCATCATGTTCGTACTGCTCATGGTCAACACTTGGTGGAATTATCGACAGGGATACAAGCGCGGCGCAGTAGGCGGGCACCTAGTCGGCGTGCATGAGACCGTAGAGTTCCTCATGGAGAGGAATTATCTGGATGCGACCAATGCTACGACGGAGAAGCCCGCGACCGTAGAAGAGATGACTGTTTACTTTGTCAAGACGCTGCACCAGCGGCGTGTGCAGAACATGGAACGTGCTGTCCAAGACTAACGCTCCTGCCCACAATCAGGACTGGACAGCAACAAAAGCAGGCAATGTTCGCGCATTGCCTGTTTTCTTATTGAAATCTACCTCATAAGGCATTATATTAACTGAATGGCACATTGCAAGATAGTGATCACAGACGAGGTGAACTGCAAGCTAGCAGATCTGGACCTCGACACCCGCAAGCGACTCGTAACCAAGTTCAAGTATGAGCTACCATATGCACGGCATCTACCAGCAGTCAGACTAGGTCGCTGGGACGGCAAGGTCGCTTACTTCAGTCTAGGTGGCACTACCTACGTCAACCTATTGCCCGATATCATCGAATGGTTAGCAGATCGCAACTGGACGTTCGAGCTGGAAGACAAGAGACCTGCACACGAGTTCCAGTTCGAGCAGGTAGACGAGGAATCATTCAGCAGCATACTATGGCCCGAAGGTCATGTGGTAGCAGGCCAGCCCATCGTGTTGAGAGACTACCAGGTCGAGGTGATCAACACCTTCCTCGAGAACCCCATGGGCATACAGGAAGTAGCAACAGGCGCGGGCAAGACCATCATGACTGCTGCACTCAGCAGCAGGGTAGAGCCCTACGGACGCAGCGTGATCATCGTGCCCAACGTGGATCTGGTCACACAGACTGAAGCCGACTATCGCAACATGGGTTTGGACGTGGGCGTGTTCTACGGCAATCGCAAGGAATACGGCAAGACGCATACTATCTGCACTTGGCAGAGCCTCAATAACATTGGCAAGCCCAAGAAGGGCGAGATCGGTGAGATAGTGACCACGGACGAGTTCTTCGATGGTGTGGTAGCTCTGATCGTGGACGAGACGCACCAAGCAAAAGCAGAAGTGCTCAAGAGCCTGCTGACAGACACGCTAGCCCACATCCCTATACGCTGGGGGCTGACGGGTACTATCCCTAAGGAAGCGTTCGAGCAGGTAGCACTCAAGGTCAGCTTGGGTGAGGTATTGAACCAGCTAAGTGCTAGCGAGCTACAGGCCAAAGGCGTGCTGAGCAACTGTCACGTGAACATATTGCAGACAGCAGAACACTCCGCGTTCACCAACTACCAGAGCGAGCTGAGCTATCTCACTACCAACGACGATAGGTTGGATTATGTCGCCAGCTTAATACAGACCATCAACAACACAGGCAACACGCTGGTGCTGGTAGATCGGATAAGTGCAGGTGAAGGACTGGTACAGCGATTAGGCGACAGAGCTGTGTTTGTGTCGGGCAGCATGGACAGCAAGGACAGGAAAACGGAATATGACGAAGTTGCGAACGTGGATAATAAAATTATCGTTGCTACCTATGGTGTTGCTGCTGTTGGTATCAATATCCCCCGTATTTTTAATCTTGTTCTTATTGAACCTGGCAAGTCTTTTGTACGGGTCATTCAGAGCATCGGTCGAGGCATTAGAAAGGCTGAGGATAAAGATTTTGTGCAGATTTGGGATATAACCGGCGACTGTAAGTTCGCTAAGCGACATCTTAACAAACGCAAGCAATTCTATCGTGAAGCGAATTACCATTTCACGGTCGAGAAAGTTAGCTACAAATGAGGAATTGGAATTGAGGATATTAACGGTCGAAAACACGGTCTTTGACATGACTGACCTACCCAATGAGGTAGCTGATTTACGCTTCTGTGTGCTAGACAACAGCAATCCTGCAGAAGCAGACTACTTCTTCCTGCCTCTGGTGTTCCTAGAATCGTTCAACGACCCTGCACTGGTCCTGAAGATAGGCAAGCACATCATCAAGATGCCTTATAATTGGCGCATACTGATAGGTGATCAGGAGATCGGCGATCTAGAAGCACTGCCTCTGACCAAGATCAATGACCGTGGGTTTGATGTGTTTACCTTCAATCCTATCAGTGATTTCCGTCCTGCGTTCGAGCCTATCGAGATAGTGGATGTGTATCAGGATGTCCGTTGGTATTTTCCCAAGCTGAAGAACGGACAGCTATTATGCGTACCGTTAGAGGACGGAGAGAAACCTCGCTGTGCTTATTTTGTTAAAGATATCAGCAGAGCTAGCGAGATGATTGACATCTCCCGCATCATGTAGTAGAGTAAGAGCATGGCAAAGAAACCTGCAAAAGAGAAATCTCCCAAGCTGGAAATCTTCAACGAGATGGCCCAGATGGATCGCAAGTTCAGAGGATTCTTCGATGATCTGGACGAGGTTGAACAGAACACCTTCAAGAAAGGTACATATCCTGTGATGCGTTGGGCTAGCACCGTCCGAGACAGCAATCTGATCGAGCAGTATTACCTGATGTCTACTAACGAAGTGAATAAACATTTCTTCTCGTTGAGCAAGCATCCTAAACTACAATGGTTGCTGTTGACCACGATCAGTCCGACCAAGCAGTCTCGTAAGCACGAATGGATCAAGCCCCTAGGTAGGACTATTAAAGACAAGAAAGCCAGTCTATTGGCCAAGCTATATCCTGATGAATCTGCGGATGAGATGGAACTGTTGGCTAAGGTGATGACAGATAACGAGATCAAGCAACTGTTGCGTGGGCTTGGTTGGGAAGACAAGGAAATCAAGGAGGAGATGAAATGACGATCAAGAATGTTTATGTCAAGGACAACTATAGCAACCCACTGGGCTGGGGTCATGCACAGGATGCACACGGCGGCCAGGACATCCACATCACGATGAACAATGAACTGTCTGAAATGATAGAATGGTGGAAGGAATGGAAACCACTGTTTTCCAGCATGAACCCGCATGTGCAGGACGCACTACAGCAGGCTAAGGTCATGCATGCGCTATCACAAGACCCTAACAACCAGGATCCTTGGAAAACTGTCACGGTATGAGTGAATTGAGCAAGATCGTCGCAGAGGCTATTAAAGAAGGCGCTACGAAAGGCCAACACAAATGCCAGTACTGCGGACAAGCATATACGAGGGAGACCTCACTTTCGGCGCATCAGTGCGAGCCAAAGCGACGAGCTCAACAGAAGACCGAGGTAGGAGTGCAGCTGGGCTATCAAGCCTGGATACGCTTCTACGAGATGAGCCAAGGCAGTGCTAAGGCTAAGACCTATGAGGACTTCGCGAAGAACCAGTTCTATGGTGCGTTCGTGAAGTTTGGCAGGCACTGCCACAGCATCGGTGCGATTAATTTTAGTAAGTTCATCGACTATGTCCTAAAGAACAACATCAAGATAGATCATTGGTGCAAGGACAAGCACTATGAGGAATATCTCTTTGGGCAGATGCGTACCGAATCCTATCAGGATGCGCTGGAACGCAGCATCAAGACCATGGTAGAATGGGGAGAAGAACTGGATGAACCGTTCAACGAGTATTTCAACAAGGTCAGCAACAGCAGGTTGATGCTGAACATCTCTAACGGAAGGATGAGTCCTTGGGCACTCTACTGCTGCGACAGCGGCGTGAATGCGCTGGGTAGGCTGTTGGAATGGGAAGTGAACAAGATATGGCTTTGGATCGAAGCGGATTTCTGGATGCGTAAGCTACGAGATTACCCCGCAGACGCAGAGATGTCCAAACACATATTGTCTGAAGCGGGATTATGAGCAAACAGTTCGACATCGACATCGACTTTGGGGATAGAGAAGCAGTGCTGAAGCTGATACAGCATACGCCTGCTGCTATCCTGCGTGACGGTGCTATGATCAAGCATAACACAGGAGTGTATGTTAATCCTATCCCGCTAGATCCTTTCACGGGATACAGCACCATTGACTATGAGACTGCAGAGGACATGGGATATGTCAAGCTGGATCTCTTGAACGTGCATGTCTATAGCCAGATACGTGACGAAGAACACCTCGACGAACTGATCCGCAGAGAACCGCTATGGGAGATGCTGCGTCATCGGGAGTTCGTAGAACAGCTGATACATCTGGGCAATCATTTCGACACGGTACAGAAGCATTTCCCCGACACTTTAGAGAAGCTGGCAATGATTCTAGCTGTCATACGCCCAGCAAAGCGACACTTGATAGGCAAGACTTGGCGTGAGGTCAATGCGGATGTATGGACCAAGCCCTCAGAGGGCTACTTCTTCAAGAAGGCGCATGCTTTTGGGTATGCTCAGTTGGTATGGGTACACATGAATCTGTTATGTGAGCTTGCGGACTAGCTGGACTACACGTCGTTTGGTGCGCTTGCTGGCTAGATTAGCTAGGCTAACCACATGACCTTGTATCTCTTTGACGTCCTTAGTGCTGAGTGTCACTAGCGTATATTGGAACTTGCTCCATCCTTCCTTCAGGAAGATGTTTATAGGGATCATCCTGTTGGATTCCCACCACCATATCTCAGCCTGTTCTAAGAATTCTCGTTTATGCTCTTCCGTCCTCAGTTTGTTGTAGGCGTAGACTGAGACTATATCACCGTCGTGGTTCTGTATCACGCCTATGTAGTCAGTGTGACTGTATCTCACGAAGCTGAGGAATGGGTACTGTCCCAACATCTGTTCTAATTGCTGCATTTCGCCGATATTTATGGGAGGTAAACACCGGTGTCTTACATCTGGCGCCTACGATAAATATCATAAAGGTATCGCCCCGCATGCAAACAGCTAACGTCTATATAGCCGTACAGAGTGTATCGGTCCAGCTCGTGGGAGATTTCAACATCAGAACGAGGAACAGACAGGTGTATTCTTCTAACATTAAGATCTATAGGAACATAGATAATCCCGTGAGACTGATCGTGAAGAACCAGGACCAGAAACCTGTAGACCTGACCAGTTTTGATGTAAAAGTAGACCTAGTAGATTTTGAGAACAAGACAGTAGTAGCTACCTACACTGCTACTAAGATCAATGTGGTCAAAGGGATCTGCGAGATCGTGATAGCAGCAGGAGACATCATTCCTCTTGAGAGCAGATATCACTATCTCATGGTAAAGCGTAGCGCGATAGGGCAGGATGACAGAGTAGCCTATGTGGATGACAACTACAGCGTGCAGTTGCCCTTAGAGATACATGATTCGTATCTGCCATACAATCCGACAGATCTAGATCTAGGCAGCGTAGCAGATCCAAACGAACAGAATTTTTATGACCTAGGAACAATAGCATGAGCAGAGTATTAAGATTACGTCGCGGCAGTACTGCAGAGACCGCAGCATTCACAGGTAAGCTAGCGGAAGTCACTGTAGATACAGATACTTTTAGCCTAGTCGTGCATGACAATGTTACCCCAGGCGGTTACAGGATTGCTACCGAGTCTTATGTAGAGAGCAACAGAGCAGTCACTAGCACAGGAAGTACAGCACCTTCGCAGGATGTTACTGAAGGCAGCATGTGGTTTGACAGCGTCAGCGGCAGGCTTTATGTGAGATATTCGAATGTCTGGATTGATGCTAATCCTACCGTAGAGAATAACACCATTGGTAATCTGCTGATAGATGATACCACTATTAGAACAACAGATAATGCTAATCTCTATCTTTCTCCCAATGGCTCGGGTGTAGTGATCGCTAACATTACAGGAAATCTGACAGGAAATGTCACCGGTAACGTGACAGGTAGCATCTCAGGCAGTGCTGCTACTGTTAGGACCGCAGCACAGCCTAACATAACCAGCGTTGGCACGTTGACTGCATTGACGGTATCTACCCCAATCGCTGGGGATATAACAGGTCGAGCTAACACTGCCAACACAGCTAATACCGCTAATACCGCTAATACTGTCATTACCGCAGCACAACCCAACATCACAAGTGTTGGAACGCTAAGTTCATTGACTGTATCAGCTAATGTGACTGCTGGCAACGTAAAGACAAACGATTATTATAATTCATCCGGACCAGGACTGGTGATGCACGGTAACGTCATCCCTGCTAGCAATGTTGCTTACAATCTAGGTGCTCCAGGAAACGAATGGAATAGCCTTTATATAAGCGATAGTACCATCTATCTAGGCGGCATTCCACTGAGCATAGACAACACCAACAACCTTACGGTGGGCGGTAATCCTGTCGGTTCAGGTGCGCTGGCGCCCAGTGACTCCGCACCAGGATCGGCTTCTGAAGGTCAGCTATGGTTCGATGTCGAAGATGGTCATCTATATGTGAGATATTCGAATGTCTGGGTAGATACTACTATCGGCGGCAGCTCGAGAACACGCATAGGCGATACCTACGCATCGGGTGCTTTCCAACAGTTGACGATAGCAGACGATGAAGGCACGTTGATCACTATCGCTGGCGGAAACAGCTTATTCAGATTACCGCAGATAACCGCAAACTTGCTGGGCATTGAATTTGAGTTCTACTTTTCAGCGGATGCTGGACAAGTCTACCTGCAGGCATACTATACTGATAACAGGAACACGACCGACAAGTTTGTGGGATCTGTATTCGTAGGCGTGGACAACGCCACAACAGGAAGATTACACACAGCTACGTCACATGTGGCAGATGCAAACTATCTCTTTCTAGGACAGCATCATGCTAAAGCTGGAAGTTACATCAAGTTCAAAGCGATAGCTTTCGATACTGTAGGAACTTGGCTGGTGCAAGGACAGTGTGTGGGCGATGCAGTGAATACGACTCCGAACGGGCAGAGCTATATCTTCCAGAATTATTATGATTAATGATATGACAATGAGCGATAACACCGGTAAATATAAGACTTAGGAGCAGACGATGGCAGCATTAAATTTCCCCACAAATCCCCCACCTCAGAATGGTGATACCTACACTGGGGACAATGGGATCACATACACTTATCAGAGTGGTAAGTGGATCGGTTCGGGAGCAAGCGGCAGCACTCCTCCTACCAAGCTGAAGAACAGCACATACGAACTTAACCTCTATGCGAATTCTGCGGTCTCGTTCCCTAACTACACATTCCCTATTGCGGACGGCGATTCTGGTCAGGTACTGACCACCAACGGTGACGGTGCGATCACATTTGCTAGTCCTGGTGGAGGCACGCTGGATAACCTAAGCGATGTGGTCATCACCAGCGCAGCAAACGGTCAGGTCCTCAAATACAACGGTTCTAACTGGGTAAACAGCACTGACGGCTACGATGGCGGTCTTCCGATCGCTAGCGACAGCGTAGCAGGCGTGATGAAGCTGGGCGAAGGCTTCGTCCTCGACGGCAACAACAAGGTCACTACTAACAAGCTGTACAGCACTAATCTGTCAGACTCAAGCGTACATTATCGTTTAGAGCTAGACACTAACGGCGTTGTCGTGCTGCCAGACCAGAGCATCATCAACGGTAGTACGCTGCGCGGTATCTACGGCACAGGCGAAGCAAACTATACTGGTATCACTATCGGACCAGATGCTGCTCATCGCGAAGAGAGCTGGGTATGGGTTGATAAGGACGGCGCACATGTCGGAACACGATACAGCGGTACTATCTCTGCTGCTAAGCAGTGGGATTTCACTAACAGCGGCGTCCTCACTCTGCCAGCTGGCGGCGACATCCGCAACAGCAGCAACGTCAGCGTATTAAACACTGTTGGCCCATCACTGGTCAACGGCGATTACAGTCTAACATTAGGTTCAGACGGAACCGTTACCATCCCAGGCAGCTTGGTCAGCACGCAGCTTGGCAACATGCGCTTTACCAGCTCGGTTGATTTCGAGATCGAAGCAAATAACAGGATCCAGCTGCTCGGCGCACCGCTGAATCTAGCACATGTAGATTCTAACACCATACTCGGCAAGAACGGCGACGTGCTGATAGATGACGATGACAAGATCAAAGCATACGATGGCGTTCGTTGGAACGATGTGGTCACTACACACGGTGTGAGCAAGGATATCCTGCTTGATGCAGGAGCTAACTTCCGCAAGAGCACAGGTGAGCGTGTAGCTTATCGCAACGAGCTGCCTACAGACATCTCACAGCTGGCAGACATCAACAATCTGCTGGCTACTATCACTCAGGAGACGATCAACATCGACGGCGGCGGCGCTTATGCAATGTTTGAGACGGCACTGAGAGCAGACGGCGGCTTCAGCGGCGCACGCTGGGGAGCAGCAAGCACGATATTTGACGGTGGTGCCGGTGCTGGCACTGCTGTATTCGAACTAGCATTGAACGGCGGCGGAGCATAATATGGCCAACAAGATACAGCTCAGAAGAGACACGACAGCAAACTGGACAAGAGTCAATCCCATACTGGATGACGGCGAGCCAGGGCTGGAGATAGACACTAACAAGGTAAAGTACGGTGACGGTAACACACCTTGGATTAGCTTGGAATATGCGTCGGGCGGTGGGTTTACAGATGTACTTGGTGTAGTTACTTTCCCAGGCGACCTATTGATAGGCACGCTATGGCCAGAAGATCCTATGCCAGAAGGCGATAAGGAAAGCGTTATCTGGGCTAAGGATGACACGGAATATCTAGGAATGTGGTGGGGTGGAGATCAGACATATCCTGAAGACGGATATGGTCCAGTTGCTGGTATCATGATTGGCGCTTATGATGATATGACCGATGATTTCTCTGAGGATCCAAGTCCCGCAGACACAAACATCACCTTCGGCATCAACGATTCCACAGGCTTTACAAACGAATGGCGTTTTGATAGGGATGGTAACTTGACACTGCCTACCGGCGGACATATCGGTCCAGGTGGTGGCAAAGGCGAAGGTACTACACTAGGCGGTGCAAATGACCATTTCGTGAGCGTAACCAGTTATTATGGTAATACTGGTCTATATTCCAGCTGCGTTACTTGTAATGCCGATGGTACATTAAACATTACTGCTTATAACGACGGCGGACCGAATCCAGCTAAGGTCTGGACATTCGACAACGATGGTTATCTAACCACCCCGGGTGAGATCATCATCGAGAGCGACAATGCTCACGGTGGTGCTGGTTATGCTGGCTTGCTGACATTCTCTAACACCGTAGACGGATCGACGATCAACAAGAAATTCGTCAGGCTGAACAGTAGTGGCAACTTAGAGATCGTAGACAGCGGGTATGCTAACACCATAATGTCGCTAAGCGATGGCGGTAATCTAACAGTCAAGGGCTCGATAAATTCTTCTGCAGGCACTGGTAATGTGACACTACAAGCAAGCGATGGTAGCAATCCTCGCAACTTCGTGTTCGACACGGACGGTAGCATCTCATTACCACATCTAGCCTCTGGTTCGCAGGGTGTCGGTGCTTTCAATGCCGTGAACAATCTCATAGCATTGACCAGCAGTGATACGGTAGACTTTGCTAACTTCTCAGGCATGATCTTGGTCAACACCCACAACGGCGGCGGCGTGACGCTTTATCTTTGTGGTGGCGGCGCGACCTGCGCGGCTGCTGTCGGTGACAGCAGGACCGGAAACAGCGTAGGCGCTATGGCGTACAACAGCGGCATCGGTGGATATACTTTCACTGCTGATGAGACAGGCAACCATGTGTTCTGTGCTATCAGGACGAGGACTGTCGCATAATGTTCATTGGTGCTGGAACAACGATCAACGCCGGTATTAATGTGGCAGTACCGTTGCCTGCACCTTCTAGCGTGATAACATCTAGTTCTAGCGTAAACGAAGGATCAACTATCACATTTACTTCGACTTCGACAGGTGTACCAGACGGAACTCTATATTGGACTAGATATGGTGGAGCCGCAAACGACGCTGACTTTTCAGCAGTCAACGGTTCCTTTACCGTAACAGATGGTGTTGGTACTTTTACAGTCACTCCTGTAGCAGATCATCTAACTGAAGGCACTGAGCTTTTTTCAGTCGTAGTGCGAACTGGGTCTATTACTGGTCCTATCATAGGCACTAGCGCAGGCAAGGAAATTTTAGATACAAGCCTAGATCCGACATACTTGCTAGAAACAGCAGGTAGTGTGAGCAGCATTGATGAAGGCTCAGCATTGACATTCAATGTGACCACAACTGATGTAGACGATGGAACTACATTATATTGGGTTGTAGGCAGCACTGGAAGTTACGCATTAAGTGCTGGCAGATTTAGTCCAGACACAGATGGTTCGTTTACAGTCAACAGTGATGCAGGAACATTTACAGTCACTATATCAGAAGACTCGTTCACTGCTACTGGAACACAATCGTATAACATCTTCTTATCAACGACTAGCCCGTCGCCGACTGTTGTAGGCAATACACTCAGCATCACGGTCAATGACACGAGTCAAACTAGACCACAGTGGACTAACGGTGATGCTACTGCTTCAGGGCTAAGTGTAAGTTATAGATACTACAAGTTCCGCATCACTAAGATAAGAGACGTCGGGCAATCACTCGATGGCGCTACACAGATCAGCGAATTAATAATACTCAATGGCAGCACGAAACTAACAGGAGGAACTGCTACTAATCCCGGTGGAACGCAGGCTTTTCAAAGTCAAGTTCCTAGCAAGGTCCTAACCGGTTATTACGATGATAAGTGGTGCGATACTGCCGCTTCCAGCAACGGTTACTCAACATTGATCATCGATTATACTACAGCACAGACATCCAACGGTTTTACTTTCGCAACTGCCGATGATGTTCCGGCTCGAGATCCTGTACAATGGACATTTGAAGGTAGCAACGATGGATCGACTTGGACCGTAATACACGAACAGTTTGCTGATGCTACTATTACCACAAGCAGGAACACACTTGTGAGCACTGTGTTTAACTATCCAACACACGGTAGTGCTGTGATAAATCAACCACAGAACGATTACCTATCAGTTCCTGGCGGCGCATACCTCAACCTTGGAACAACTTGGACTGTTGAGTTTTGGATCTATATGAACAGTGGGTCAAGCGGCGCTGCGAATCAGCAGGGCGGTATCTGGGGAGTATTGAACCAGGGCGGTTGGGCTACTACAGACAGCATAAACATCGCGTTAAGCGGAGGTTATCTACAGATAAACCAAGGTAACAACACTGCTTATTACAACAAGCTCGTCTATGAACCTACACCACTACAGTGGGTTCATGTTGCTATAGTCAATAACGCAGGAGCCAACAAGGTATACTACAACGGTATAGAGCAGGTTCCAGTAGCTGGTGTCGGTGGCCAAGACTACACAGCAAGCTGGACTAATAGCACGAAACCATTATTCATAGGATGTCTCGGGCGTAGTGACAATAATGATACCGGCGGCAGCAACTTCGACGGCAAGATCACTAACCTACGCATAACGAATACCGCAGAATATGCTGCTAATTTCTATCCACCTACTACATTGCCAACAAAGATTTCCGGAACTAAGCTGCGATGGACACCAACTGATCTAGCATTGGCCACTGATACTAGCGATATTGCGTCAATCATGACCAACAATGGTGTCACATACAGCAGCAGCTACCCAGCAACTAATAGCACACGTGGTAGCGCAGTATTCAATGGTTCGACAAATCGCTATTATAAAGTTCCAGGCGGAAGCCATCTACAGCTAGCTACTACTTGGACCATCGAATGGTGGCAGAAGTCTACAGCCGCAACAGCTGGTAATGGCAATTTATATACTATTATGAGCCAAGCACCGGACGGTGGCCGCATAGACATATACTATCAAGGTGGTAACTTGAAGGTACAGAATGGCCAGACGCTGTGCGCTGAGCCTGCGATAAATGTATGGGTACATGTAGCCTTAGTCAACAATGCTGGAGTAGGTACGGTCTATTATGACGGTGTCGCACAGAGTGCTTCTGGAAACTTTGGCAACTACGGTCAGACGCAGGATCTCTACATCGGTAAGCGCGGCAACAACACTTTCCAATACTTCAACGGTAAGCTGACCAACATACGCATCACTGATACGGCTGTGTACGCTAGCACTTTCGTCCCTGATCAACTACCAACAGTAGTCGCAAGCCACACTAAGCTGCTTCTCAGACCAACTGTCGATACGATATATGGCGTCGACGAGGGCAATCTCGGTCTAGCAGTATCCAGTTCAGGTGCTACATACAGCAGCGATTATGCGCCAGTGACAAATACCTATACAGCAATGACCTGGAATGAGAATGATGGATATGCTGGAGGATATAGCACCAATGCCATAAATGTAAAAATCAGTGACTATCCTGGCATCGTCAATGTTCCTAACGGAGCAACTGTAGTTCTCACTGGACAGACTTCGGGCACATTTACCGTTGGCAGCGGTCATCCATTCTCTCAAGCAATCACAGAAGGTGGTCTGAGAAAACTTATACGGGGACTTGATCCAGAAATATACAGCATATACGGCGGCGATACGTTAACATTCAGCTGGCGAACTTGAAATAGTCAATAAGCAATAAATACTGCATAACGGAGATTTAGAAATGGCCACTAAGATTCAGTTGAGAAGGGATACGTCTGCTAACTGGCAAGGCACGAACCCAGTTCTCGCACAGGGCGAACCAGGTGTAGAGCTTGATACACACAAGATGAAGATCGGCGACGGTTCCACAAGTTGGAACGATCTCGCATATGCTGCTGGCGGTGGAGACACTGAACAAGACACTGAGAACATGTTCGTCAAGATCGCAGGTCTCTACAACGATTTGGATCCAGATTGGCAAGCTGTGATCAGCGTATCCCAGGACGGTCTTAACTGGACTCCCGGCACTTACAACGCAGAGTGGACTGGTAGAGAACGGGGCGAGATGCAGCAGGGCATTGCGATAGGCAATGGTCGTGTAGTATACATCGTTTACGACAATGAATCAGATCGCAGCGAACTCCGTTGGGCATACAATCCGTTCGACAAGTCAAATCTAGCAACCTCAGACGTTTCTCGCCGTGGTCCAAACGGTGAAAATATCGACTGGGAGAACGTCCGTTATGTCAACGATCGATTCATCGCGGTAGGCAACTATTACGACGATGATCGCGATGATTACAACTATCCATATGCTGCTTACAGCACAGACGGCAACACTTGGACTAAGATCAACTTTGATCTCAACTATATCAACGGCAAGATCATTGACCAAGGTGACGCGGATACATATAATTTCGACGGTATAGGTGCATACGATGTTGCCTACGGCGGCGGCGGGTATCTGATCACCCTGCACTATGGTCCTTCCGACAATACTACTACAGATAGGCTAGATGCAGGTTCGTTCTATGTGGCCAGCCTAGGCACAACGCTGAACGGCGACAACTGGACCGACGGCATCCCTGGATCATACACTACGAAGTTCGACGGTGCAGGTTGGGTCTCTTGGAGTAACTACGACGCTCTGACCAACAACGGAAGCATCGTTCATATCAACGATAGTGCTGATCCTACTGCAGGCACGTGGACAGCATACGATCTAGATGACGTAGCAGATAATATCGTAGGTCCGGGCACAAGCATAGGCGATATCACTGACATAGTAGCAGGCACGATCGACGGCGTACACTGGATCGTGATAGGTACACAGAATCTAGGTGCGATTGCTACCGATGATCGCGGTGCTACTTGGCGTATAGTTCCTACTAATCAACGAGATCTCAGCGTACAATATGTAACCGATACTAACCCAGTTCGTTATGACACTTATCAAGACGGTGACTGGCCTGCGAACGGTGAGAGGGTCGTCATCGCTGGCAGCAGCATCTCACAGCTAAACGGCACTTGGTACAGCCGCTATTACGAAGGTCCCGACGGTTTCGGATACTATCTATACGCAGATTCGGCGTTCGCTACTCCTCTGAATGCTACGGGCTGGGGCGACACAAACGTATACTACCAAAGGCTAGTCACTGGTCGTTATGGCGATCACACCGTAGTGGTCGACGACATAACCAACCTCGCAGTAGGCATGGTCGCAGAAGGTTACAACAGTTTGACTACGGTTGCTGACGATATGAATGACAACGATCCAAACGTGATCACTGCTATCGACGGTAGCAGTCTTGTTATCACCATGAAGTATCCATGGCATGGCGATGACGACAGCTCAGATACCATCGATTTCTATCCTCTGCTGAAGCGCAGCTTGTGCGACGGTATCACCAGCATGGCATACGGTGATGGTGCGTTCGTGGGTACGTCGTATAGTTACGCCGAACGTGCTTATAGGACCACTGATCTCACCAGCTGGACCAGCACTACCTACGCTAACCAAGCTGGTAACTGGCGCAGCTGGGACTACAACTACGTCAACAGCGTAGCTTATGGTGCGGTAAGCACTCCTAAGGCACTGCTACGCAACAGCAGCGAGACCCTGCCAGGTATCACCAACTACCTCAGCGTCAGCGACACGCTGGACGTGCAGATCACTGGTGGTGATCCAGAATGGAGTGCTACTGATCAGGCTTATAGCGATGGCTCCACGCCCGGTTATGGAACAGGCTTCCTACGCATCGACCCTGCTAAGAACAGCTGGACGATCGGCAGCATAATGAGCTCGGAAGGATTCGAGAACGACAACGACTACGGTAGCTATGGCGTACACATGCATACCTACTGGAGCCAAGATTCTGATCCTACTGAGTATGGAACGGAGCCACATGACAGCGTGAAGATCCAGACTTGGGATGAGAACTGGAGATTCGACAACGAAGACGGTTTCTTCTTCAGCAATAACATTGATGTAGAGAACGATACTGGTGCTAGGATCCTGACTCGTGAATCTTACAACAGCGGTGATCCAGGTTATGTTCGTATCGAAGGACCATACGGAAGCGACGGCGAAGGCTATTCCCAGATGGATTGGGACAACGAGAACTTCATATATGTGGATTGGTATGGTACTACCATCGAGACAGAAGGCTATAACTGGAACTTCAGCAACGATTGTAACGGCGACGGCTACGGCGTCATATACAACCCAAACAGCACGCAGATCCAGATCCCAGGTTACTGGAAGATAGGTGATTACGATAACGACTGGGAGAATGCCTACATCAAGGCTGAGAACTGGTCAGATCCTGAACCATGCGACATCTACATCCATGCTGGTAACGACGGCGGTAGCCATCATTATGTGTTTGACCGTTATGGCGTGCTGCATATGGACAACGATGGTGTCGTGCAGAGCAGTGGCAACTGGGCCTTAGGTGATTACAACAATGACGACAGCTACACATATATCGGTGCTACTGATAATGTTGTTAATGCTGATCCGTATGATATCATAGTCTCAGCAGATGACACTGCTTGGTACTTCAACCGCACTGGTACGTTCCAGCTGCCCTCGGGCGGTGACATCGTAGACGATAACGGTGACAGCGTTCTCAGCAAGGATCTGCCACAGGTACTACAGAACACAGGTTACGATTACACACTGCAGTATACTGACCGTGGTCGCCACATCTACGTGGTAAGCGCAGGTGACATACTTGTCCCAACCAACGCAGCAGTAGCGTTCCCTATCGGTACTGTGATCACCATGGTAACTGACAGCACGCATGCTTGTAAGCTGAAGGCAGTTGATAGCGGCGTTACTACGCTGATACTGAGCCAGACTGGTCCTGCTAATCCGACCTCAGGCATCAATATCGGCATAGACACTTATGCTACGATCCTCAAGATCGAAGCTAATAAGTGGATGGTACAGGTAGCGTAACAGAAGATAACGAGGAATAGGAACAATGACAAAAGCCATCATATGGACAAGAGACGGTATCCGAGCAACTATAGGAGCAGTAAATGCTGCTAAGAACCTAGGATACGAAGTAGAACTTAGGAACATCAGCAGGCCAGGTCCCAACGGAGCTGAAGCTTTCCGTGCTGCTTATCCTGATATAAAGACCCTTCCTCTGATCGTCATCGAGGGAGAGTTCACAGGAACAGTAGAACAGTTCAAGAGCACCAACTCAGCGAAGATCAGCGCAAAGTCTGCTAGTGCTAGCATCAAGTCTAAGAAAGAAAGATCAGCAGCAAAGACAGCAACCAAAGCTGCTACTGCTGCTCACAAGGAAGAGCGTGTAGCTGCGATCATAACTGGTAAGACAGCTGGCACTCGCGCAGAACGTCATGCTTATATGGCATCTGACAAGGCTCGTAACACTGCTAGATTGAAGAGCCTAACTAAGTCTGCGAATGTAGTCAAGGACGGTGATCGTGAATACATCCAAGGTGCTCCGAAAGATGCACCTAAGGAACATCACGCTGCTAGGTTTGTTGAGGCACAGTCGAAGCGTGCAGAAGCTAGGACTGCGAAGATGGCAGAGACAGCAGATGCTAGGACTGCGAAAGCAGCTGAACGCAAGGCAGCTAGGACAGCATCTGCAGCTAACCGTCGTCAAGAACTGGGCGTCCATCACTGAGGTAGAAATAAATGATTCCGTCAAAACACAAGGCATCCGCAAAACGCAGGCCGAAATCTAGTAGTATTCCCAAACACCACGATGGCAAGGAATATGTGGTCTGTCTTAAAGACGGAATCGATTACGACAAGTTCTGGGAAGAGATGGAGACTACCATCGCTAGCCCAGCAGAGATTCCTGATCGTGCCGTTAGGGTAGCTAACGAGCGTCCTAACATGAAGCGCATCTGCCATTACATACTCACAGATGAGGAAGCGAAACGACTCCGTGCTGATAGCCGTGTGGTCAGCGTTGACACGCCTGTCGAGCATAAGGACGGTGTCGTGATGATGCCTCATGCTTCGCAGACTGGCGACTTCAGCAAGCCTGCTAACGTCCTTGTCAGCACAGGCAGTCTCGTCAACTGGGGACTGATCAGGGGCAACAAAGCAAATAACGTCTATGGCACCTCGACTGTTATAGATACTACCTACGATTATACTATGGAAGGTGCGAACGTTGATGTCGTCATAGTGGACACGGGCATACAAGCAGATCATCCAGAATTTCTCGACTACAACGACAGCTCCAGGCTACAGCAGATCAATTGGTTCGACGCATCAGGCACTAGTCCCGACTTTGTCCAAGCTGATAATAACGAAACTGATATAGTAGTGACAGCGGATAGTGAGATATTCTTTGATAACAACGAGACTGATGCGAAGTTACGGATAGGCAAGAGCGATCTCGCAGTAGAGAATTTCAGCATACAGACAGAGAACGACGGTCGAGCACTTCGCATGCGCTTTGTAGGCGATTCTGCTTGGTACGCACAAGGATTTAATAACGTCAAATGGGAAGTGAAGCTTCTGGATAACAACTGGATCCAGGTCGCTATACTGAGACACGATGCTGCTACGAGAGTGGATGTCGAAGGCATCATTCAGACCACAGGCACTAGTAACATCGTGGTCAAGGATATCGATACTACTGACCTCTTCGAAGGGCAGCTCATCCGATTCGCCGAAAATAGTCAGACATGGAGCAATTATCGCGGGACCATACGCGAGCTTGGTACATACGACGGTAGCAGTCTCATCCGCACCTATGTCATCGACGATCTAAACAATCCAGTCATCGGCGATCTGGAAGACCTAATGGTAGGTCTCCGCTTGGAGAGACAGACAGATCTAAATGGTGGCAGCATTGATGGCGACGCACTGATCACGGAGCTAAACCCAAATGGTAATGAAGTGAACTACACAGCAGATGGTAGCACGATTCGCTATCTCGTAGCTGAGCGTCCGATCAACCAAAGAAATATAACAGTAGACTTAGATGGTAACATACAAGTGTTATACAATGATTATACCATAGCACATGAGGATGGAAACACTTATGTGGATTTCTATGGTCCGCCGATAGATAATGATCCTATCACCATCAGTTTTCCGCCCAGCTTGGTGTTTGAAACTACAGCTTCCTGTGACCTAGGCCCGCTCGTGTTTGACGCACGCACTGCTGGCGGCGGCGATTTCTTGATCGACAGCATCGACAGTTCCACTCAGATCACCATGTCGATATATGATGGCGGATCTACAACCCATGGCTATGCTTACATGTATGTGGGATCAGAAAACCCTAATCCTTCATGGAGCTTGACCAACGAATATAACGATGTGATCATCGATCTAAGCGATCTAGCAGACTCTAGCCTCTTCGGCCCAGGAGCTACACCAGTCAGCTTCCTGCTTAAATCAGACAACAATGGTGTCACTTGGACCAGGCAAGGCGGTATCGGCAACAACTATAGAGCAGCGTTGGTAAACGATGACTGGACAGCACAAGCCGGACTCGCAGTTACTTCGAATGCACCTCTCTCGACAGTGTCAATCAATCAATATTACGACTATAGAGAAGCTAGTTTCAACACACCGTTCGACTTCAAGGCACCGTTTACCGGCTTCGTACCAGAGCTACACTACACAGACGTAGCTGGGCATGGAACGCATGTAGCAGGAATCGCAGCAGGCAAGACCTACGGTTGGGCTAAGGATGCGTACATCTACGCACTCAAGATGAAGGATCTCAGCGGCAACGGCGGACTTAGTGAAGCAGAGATGTTCGATGCGATCATCGGATGGCACAACAACAAGACCAACGGTAGACCAACAGTGGTCAACATGAGCTGGGGATATGGTGGGTATTACGCAGATTTCGATATCACAGGCGGCCGCTATCGTGGGCTTGACTGGAGCGACAACGCAGAAAAACCAGAATACGGCATGGGAGATCTCGGTTCGTTTCCTATTAGGAATTCCAGCACTGACACGGGAATCGAAGAGATGATCGCAGCGGGAATACATGTCTGCATCAGCAGTGGTAACGATGGTGTCAAGATCGATGTGCTTGGTGGACCAGACTATAACAACTTGTTCTTATTCAACGACGGCCAAGGAACCGATTTTTTCTACTACCAGAAAGGCAGCAGTCCTTACAGCCGGCATGCGCTGATGGTAGGTAGCTTGGATCTTACCGCATATAATGCTTACCTGGATCAAAAGGTTGACTACAGCAACGGTGGCCCAGGAACAGATATCTACGCAGCAGGAACAGGCATACTGAGCAGCATGAGCACGGTCAACACGCTGGCTGACGAAGGCAATGCGGATGCTCCTTTCCATCAGGATAGCGATTACAAGCAGGCTAACCTAAGCGGTACCAGCATAGCAAGCCCGCAGCTTGCAGGCATGGTCGCACTGTGGCTGCAGGCTAATCCGCATGCTACACCAGCACAGATGAAGGCTTGGGTGCTGGCTAATGCTACCAACAGCATGTATGATTACAACAGCAACGGCATGGATTATGAGACTGCGAACAGTCCTTGGGGTGGCGCTGCTAAGGTAGCCTACAACAAGTTCAACTCGGCCAACAGCTTGGTGATCCAAAATATCGAAGACTGTTAAATCAGCTCTATAAGTAGCTGATGATCAAAGAGACACATCTACGAACCACAGTCAAAGCGGGGGTATATCGTGTCACGACCACTACCCTCGCTATCTGCTTGACAATATTATACGGAGCAACACTGTCGCAGGCCCTGACATTCGGCGCTGCGGCTTTCTTCATAGGTTTCTTCACTTTCTATCTATATGATAGGATTTGGTTATTCTTCGGTTGGAACCGAAACGATCGAGGCAGCGATACCAAGCTGAGAAGCATCGCAAAAGCATTCGGATACAGGACCTGCATACTGCTGATGACGGTGGCACTGAGCAGGGCAACATTCACAGACAGCAACATCACCGCATTTCTCATGGCAGGTACACAGTTCGTTACCAATATGTTGGTATATTTCCTATTGGAACGCATCTGGAATCGCATTGCTTGGGGCAAGATCATACCAATAACAGAAGGCGAACATGGCGACAATATTTGACGATCAACTGGATTTCATCAACAGAGATCCTCGCACGGAAGAGGGATATGCCATAGCCTGGACTGCCGAGGAGCAGGAAGAGAGATACACAGCTTGGATTCCTCCTGAATACATCAAGGGCAAGCGCATACTGGATCTGGGCTGCTGTGGCGCTGCTGTGGGAGGATATGCTATGGCACACGGTGCCGCACACTATACCGGCGTGGAGATGAACGATGATCTACATCGCCTGTCTACTGAGAACATGACCAAGTATTATGCGGGCAAGGACTGGCAGATACTGAAGATATCCGCAGAGGATTTCTTGAACGATCCAAAAGATCATTACGATGTAGTGATCGCAGCTGGCATCATCCACGGCGTCACTAACTTCGTGGACTTCCTTCTAAAGATAGGAACAGTCGCTGATGTGGCGATCATCGAGAGCATACATCCATCTATGCCTTTCATGAATGATATCTTCAGCAAGCTAAACCCGCATCTAAAGACAGACGAAGATCGTGCTTGGGCTAAGAGCCTAGTAGAGAGATTGGAATTCGGTTATCCTGTGATCGAGTACAGTGACACTGGTAGGATGATCCTGGGCGAGACTAAAGGCGCAGTGTCTAACATCCTCCGTCCTCTGCCCAGCATGGTAGCACTGAAGCTGATCATGAATAGGCTGGGATTTGTCGAGGACATACGGCCTTATGTCACACTAAAGAAGATCCAGCCCAAGCAGTTCGGACCAGGAAGGCGATTCGTAATCGCGTTCATACGCAAAGAAGAACCAAAGGCAATGAGCTTCAAGGAACTGGTAGAGACTGGCACTATGGAGACCATGAGCTGGGCAGACATGATAAAGGATAAGAAATGAATTGGTTCAAAAACATAGATCAGCGTCTGCTGCTACAGCTGATGCTTCTTCACACATTCATCATCACTGCGAGCAACTACCTAGTGAACTTCAAGTTCTTCATCTTCGGTAGTCCCATCGCATACAGCACACTGACCTATCCCTTCATCTTCATCAGCACTGATCTCACAGTGCGATTGATCGGTAGAGACATGGGTCGCAAGCTGGTGTTAGCCAGCTTCATTCCAGGAGGCATTGCCAGCTGCGTCATGTTGCTAGCGACAGGCGCACCAGAGACCGTAGCGTATAGGATCAGCATAGCCAGCGCAATCAGCTATCTCACTGCTACCATGCTGGATGTATATGCGTTCCAATGGTTGCGTGACAAGTATACGCAATGGTGGATCGCACCCTTCTTTAGCGGTAATGTTACCATGATAGTCAGCACCTACATATTCTTCGCCTGTGCGTTCATAGGCAGTGCTAATGTGTTCATGGCAGAGCATTGGCCTATCGTAGCTACCAACGGCGTGTTGGGCAAGATGCTGTTCGGATCGGCACTGATCGTTCCTATCTACGGTGTAGTATTGAATTGGTTGTTAGGAAAACAGAAACAAGATGAGCTTGCAGAATCACAGCAGTAATTGGAATAAGCTGACTCCTCCGCTAAGACCTACCATGGAGGTAGCACAGCAGATGTATCGTCTTACCCCCAGAGGCAGGACACTTTTGCTAGGAGTGACTCCTGAGTTCCACAGCATGTTCGAAGACCTATATGCTGTGGATTACAGTCCCAGCATGATAGAACAGGTATGGCCTGGAGACACTCTGATCAAGCAAGCTCATCTCGGAGACTGGCGAACCATGGAGTTCGAGGATAGCTATTTCGATGCTATCATAGGCGACGGTGCGCTGGGATTACTAGGAGATCTAGTTTCTATACAAGAATTCCTAACTCGTGCAGTAAATTGGCTTAGACCTGGCGGTGTGTTCGCACATCGCGTGTTCGAGAGACCTACTCCTGCGATCACCCTAGATGATCTACAAAATGATCTAGTCAGCACTACTCTCTGCTGGAATGCTTTCAAGATGAAGCTGCTGTTCTATGTCGCAGAACAGAACAACGGTGAGGCTAAGTTTGCTGATGTCCTATCATTGTTCGACACTCTGGTCACAGACAGAGATACAACACCCTGGTCTCGAGAACAAGTAGATACGATAGATCTATATGCTGGGTTGTCTAGCGGAACTATGATGCCCAATCGAGGTCAGCATACGTCCGTGTTTCCTGAGAACAGCGATTATTGGCAATTAGCTATTACATCAGGATATGATCTAGCAGAGTGTTGTCCTATAATGATATGGAAGAGGCCTAGATGAACGATAGATTGATCAACGATATCAAGAACTTATCTACAGAGCTTACACACATGCAGTGGTATACTCAGC
>Ga0114975_10000507_pt1 | contig 29444 bp, 28 predicted proteins | sample S_130626_EF_Meta_FD_87031 | JGI IMG/M metagenome (GOLD analysis project Ga0114975, IMG submission 87031) | Freshwater microbial communities from Lake Simoncouche, Canada to study carbon cycling - S_130626_EF_MetaG | ecosystem: Environmental > Aquatic > Freshwater > Lake | place: Lake...
AAACTCCTGAACCTTCCAGAAACTCCTGAAATTACTTTAGCCTTCCGATTACATTACAGATTGGATCTAGTTCTTGAATTAACTGCGTCTCCCATTCGTGTAAAGAATCACAAGACATTATTTTACTCTGAGAACCCTCCATAACTCTTCATTTATCTTTTAACAGGGATACTCTTTATAAATTTGGTATCATCATGTATTAACAATACGTCTCTTATACGCAAAGTGCTTACTCATATTACTCTGAAGGCCAAATTCTTTTGCAGCAGCTGCTATCTCAGCATCTGTGCATCCTGTATACTCTCTTGCTATCTTCGAATATGTACACCCTTCACCTATCCATTTCTGTAAATTCTCCTTTGTTAGAAGGCTCTTAGCTGTTATACCTTTCTCTTCTAGTTCCTTACGTTTCTTTGCTACTGCTTCCTTCTGGATATCTTTAACAGCCTTTACCTCAGCATATAACTTTTGTTTTTCAATTGAAACCTTCTTCTCGACAGGTTCTTTCTTAACCGTATCAATCACAACCTGCTTTACCGAAGGATCAACAACCTCCTCAGAAACCTCTTCCTCATCAACAGGCTCAATAACTTCTTCTACAACAATGTTTTTCTTAACAGACTTCTTCTCAACCTTCTCGACCTTTTCGCCCCCATAAAGGCCTGAAAGATAAGCAAAGGTATCCTTCATCTCTTTCTCTAAAGCCTTGTGCACCGCCTTCAGGCCATACTTGCCAATCAACTCTCTTAGTTCAGACTCCATTCCTGCCTTCCTTTCCTATTTACAAGCTTTCAAATTTACATTAGAACTCTTCCTCATGTGCTTTACATGAATCACATTTTCTCCAACAATGGGATCTATGTTTCGACACAGATTCCTTTCCTGCCAATATTGACTGTAATTTCTGATAGACTAAATAAGGAGGTAGTCCATACTGTGTATAATAATGATCATTTCCTCTTCTTATAGAATCTTTTAACAAGAGAAGTGGACGTAGATTTTGAAGATGTAGAGTGCTATCACCCAAGACTAGAATCTTACTTCCTTCCGCAAAAAAACCATTCACTAACAAACTAGAACCATAGTCAAGTAGAATAACTGAAGCTCTCCTTACAACACGAATCTGATCTATAAAATTTGTGGTTGAATCTGTATAGTAAACATAACTATTCTCTATGCTATTTACCATCTGTATCAAGTCATTCTGAAAAGGTATAACACGATCCGTCCCTACGGAGTTTTCTTTCTTACCCCTTGGAAGATATAACACTGAAATATCTTTCTGTATAGGTCCACACTTAGATGTAATGGCATTATAATATGTAGAAACATGATTCATATATAAATCAGTCTTTGTATGATCGGCCAGGGATGATCCTTGAAAGAAAAATACTTTGTTTCTCTTCTCTTTTATCTCATATACAATATCATTCTCTGTAAGTTCAAATGCTCTATATACACAATCCTTATATCCTTTCTTTCTAAAAGAAAGAATCTTGAGCGTAGGGTAAAACTCTCGCAGCTTAGCTACCATGGGTAAATAGAACGACGATTCAAAGATCCAGTGACTAAATCCTTCATCGTAGTAGCCATCTATGTATAGATAATACTCTTTAATATCACCTCTAAGAGTTGGCTCATACATAATATCCCATCCATATTTTGGTGTATTCTCAATTGTAATAGAAATTATATTATTCTCTTCATATAATGCATACCCATCAAGTGTTAAAGATGGAAGCTCATCTATGCCCCCAATGTATCTGTGTGTCATTAAAATAAAATGTAAACTATCTTTATACTCTTTAGACTACAAAGACATAATCTAAAAGGCAATAGGTATTCTTTATAGAAATGAAAGTCGTTGTTCTACCTCACCAAGGCCTTGGAGATCAACTCATTATGAATGGTTATATTAATTACCTTGCTTCTAAGCCTGATATTGAATATATAGTTCTTATCGCACGGAGCTATCAAAAGAAAACTTTAGAACATCTATATCAAGATATACAAAAGGTAACCTTTTCCTGGGATATCATTGATTCTGAAAACACTGCCTACACAGAAACAAGCAATCCACTAATGAAATCTATAAATGGTATGGCATTCGGGCAATCAATATTAGTAAATAATGAACAATTTATGGTCCATATATTTGGGTTTCACTCATCGATACACTCATTTGTTGTCCCAGGAAGAAATTGGGCCGATTCCTTCTATATAAATGCAAACGTGGATCCCTTTTTTCGTTACAGCATGTTTACACTCCCTAAAAATATGACACGTTCTAAAGGGCTATATGAATCACTTGTAGATTACTTAGGTGGAAGTAAATACGTTCTTATACACGACGACCCTTCAAGGCAACGATACATTAACCCTGAGATTGTAAAGTCTTCTATGGCTAAAAATGGAACACGTCACCTTCCTGTTCTATATCTTGGTAAAAATAGATATACCTTTCCTCTACTTGAAGGGTTAAACAATAAACACCTCCCAGACTTTTTTATTACAGAATCATTACTAGATTTATATGATACAGTATTTAATGCAACCGAATGTCACTTTATGAATTCATCTATTTCTATTTTAACAGATACTATGCCACCTAATGATACAAGTCTTTACATTCATCATTATTTAACAGAAGAGAAGGGTGCATCTTTAATAACAAATACAATCGAGTGTAATCGCTCATGGACTGCTTTTCACTAGCCTCTTATCTTATTAATAAGAGACGTGCTCGAATAACCATCTACAAAATTACAGACAATAGTTTCTTTTGAAAACTCTTTTCCTACAATTGTATTTATATCATAATCACCCCCTTTAATTAAATAATCAGGGCGTAATTCTTTAATTAGAGTATAAGGCGTATCCTCCTCAAACACTATTATGTAATCAATATATTGTATTGATTCAAGTATATCCAAACGCGTCTTAAGAGTATTTACTGGTCTTGTAGGGCCTTTTAACCTTTGTATTGAATCATCTGAATTTAACCCCACGACAACTGTTCCCTTGGCCTTACAAAATTTAAATAACTCCATATGACCACTGTGTAGTAAATCAAAACATCCATTTGTAAAGACAATTGGGGTATCCTTTTTAATAGAAGGTAGATCTTCAAACATAATAATCTTTCCTTTCTGTTGAATATCCTCTCGTTTTATTGTATACGTGCCAGGATATTCAATAGACTTTGTTGCAACATGTGTTGCTAGTTTTACTATCTTTGAAGCTTCTGTTCCTTGTGATAAAAAATATGCAAGTATAGAGCAAACAATATCCCCTGCTCCAGTTACATCTATAATTTTATGAACAACTGGTATTTCATGTAATAGAGTTGTTCCATCATAAAGAGTAATACCCTTTTCTGCCATTGTTATTACAGAATACTTACACTTAACTTCAGTATATATATGTTTATGCAAGAGTTCATATGAATTACTTGTATCATATTTAAAAATACTATACGCTTCTTTGAGATTTGGCTTAATTAATGAACATCCTATATATTTAATATAGTCTTCTTTTGGATCAACACATGTAAAAACACCATACTTATTTGCTAAGTTAATAATATCCCTACATTGTTTTTCATGTAACACACCCTTATTGTAATCAGAAAGAACAATACAACTTATGTTTTCTGTTTTTAGTATGTATTCTATCTTCTCAATAAATGACACAGTCTCTAGTATAGATTTTGTTTCTTTTTTATTTTCTGTATCACACCTAAAGACTATCTTATTTGAACAGAAATAGCGTTGTTTTGTTATTGTAGAATACGTATCTAATACTATGTTATTATCTATTATATCTAGCTCATCTAGAAGTTTAGATATTATCTTACCGTTAGAATCATTTCCTATCACAGAAAATGAATACAACTTCTTACATCCAAGGGAACTTAAATTTTTAATAACATTTCCACAGCCACCCAACATATGTTCATCCTTATATCTGTTAAATACAGGTATGGGTGCCTCATTTGCTATTTTTTCTATATCTGCAAAGATATTATGATCTAACATAATATCCCCACAGACTATAATATTAGGAAGGCTTGTCATTTATACTATAGAACACTCTATTTTACACCTTTAAACGCAATGATTAATCTAAACAGAAAGGAGAATACTCTGTAGGATGAATACTGACTCATATAAGAAGACAACCGAACTCGTTAAGAAAGGCTGGGGCCATGAAGTTATCTTTGTCAACAATGATCTCTATTGTGGCAAGATTCTTCATTTTTACACAGGGGCTAGATTCAGTATGCATTTTCACCTTCTAAAAAAAGAATCGTGGTATGTCTATTCGGGTAAGTTCTTATTTAAGTATATCAACACTCAAAACGCAGATATTATTGAAATGACTCTAAGTGTAGGTGACACTCTTACAAATGAAGTTGGACAACCCCATCAGATTATCTGCTTAGCAGAAGGTGATCTATTCGAAGTATCGACACCGCACAAAGATACCGACAGCTATCGTGTTATGAAAGGTGATTCGCAAACAAAGACTATTTAAAGATTTTATCAAACATCTAAGTAGATGGAAGATAAATGTCACTATATAAGCTCTAGAGGTCTAGCAAGAATATGTAGATTACATAAACACCACATTCTAGAAGAGTTAAATCTATCCTATGATGAATTGCTCAATAAAATCAACGACGGCGATAGTGTATATGTTTGGGCAGGAACATTACCCGAATTTATGGATCAATGTATTCCTAAACTTACAAAGAAGATTACTCTGGTTTCTGGAGACTGTGATGAAACAATCCACACTGTTCAACAATATAGAAGAATTCTTGATTGCCCCTATATAGTAAAATGGTTCTCACAAAATAGCTTGATAAGTCACGAGAAAGTAGTTCATCTGCCTCTTGGATTACTTTATCATGCCTATTATGATGCCATAGATAAGAATAACCCATGGGCAGAAAAAATCAAAACTGCTGTAGAACAAGAACATGATATACAACAACTTTTACCTTCCAGGCCATTCTGGGAGAGAAAAGCTAAATGTTATTCTACATTCCACTTTTATCTACAACGTGGTGATCGATATGAAGCATATAGCTCTATACCGCAAAATCTCATAGACTATGAACCTGTTCCTGTTGATAGACTTGTTTCATATAAACACCAGATGGACTATGCGTTTGTAGCAAGCCCTTTTGGTGGTGGCCCAGATTGCCATCGAACATGGGAAGCACTTCTATTTGGATGTATTCCTATCGTTAAATCATCTGGCATGGATCCCCTCTTTGATGACCTTCCTGTTTTACTCGTTAACAGGTGGTCCGATGTTACACAGGAACTTCTTGATGCTACCATAGAAAAATTTAAAGGCCGCTCCTTTAATTATGAAAAACTAACACTTGCTTACTGGAATGACAAGATTAATACTCAAACTTCCAATAAAAAAGAATACTTTCTATCCCCTATGATTAATGCCATGTGTTCATCAGATGATACTTTTAAAACTAATACAAGTTTGGGCAATGTATTATTTAAAATTTCTTCTGCTTATGCTTTAAGTAAAATGACCAATAGGACATTTTCTAATTATTACATTAAAGAATTTTGTGAAAGGTTAAAAATAATATGTAATTATAATCATGGTGATACAATTTTTAGATTCTTTTTAAACGATAATATACCATCTGTAATACAAACATTAACTCTAGAAGAAAAAAAGATCTATGATGAAGATATGATAAACCTAATAAAATCATCAGAAGAAGATTGTATAGCTATAGGTAATTCCTCACATCTAGGGTATCCATTATATTTTTCAAAATATCGTGATGAAATAGTCTCTATATTTTCTATACCTGAAAATATATTAAATTTCTTTAAAAATGAGTATAAAGAACTATTTGATCCTCACTTAACCCCTATATCTATACACATGCGTCTCAATAATCCTAGCGTTCCTATTGCTGAAGATATTCAGAATATTTATTATAGTTCAGCAATCAAAGTTATATTTGAGAAGAATATTACAAATCCACTTTTTTTCATATTTTCAGACAATATAGCTAAATCCAAGGAAATCATAGAAAAAATAAATCTTAAGAATGTAATGTATATTTCTAACAACTTAGATTATCTAGATTTATATTTAATATCATTATGTCATCACCATATTACTTCAGCGTCAACATTCTCATGGTGGGCTGCTTATTTATCAACTTATATTGATAAAATGGTTATATATCCTAAATATTTTTATACCCATTTATCTTATACTGGGATTTCACAAGAGCAATTTCATAGAGAGTATTATTTAGACAACGCAATCTGTATTTAATACCAATATGGGTCTAAATAATAAGTGTAGAGTAAAAAAAATGAAGCTACCCATTGGCATCCTATTCGGAACACGGCCTGAATATCTTAAACTAAAACCACTCTTTTCAGCGTTTCGGCGAGAAAATATTCCTTTCTATATCATACAAGTCAATCAACACGTGGATCTTTTAGTTGAAGAAAGAGATCAGTCCAACTTTATCTATCTGAGTCTCCTTAATGAGACGAATGTATCTAGACTCAATTTACTTGCCTCGGCTATACCTAAACTAGTTGAACCAACGCTCAAGAAATGTTCCTCTATTATTGTCCAGGGTGACACTGCGACAGTCTTCTTTACTGCGATTGCCGCTTTCCACCTTAAATTACCTATCTATCATCTAGAAGCTGGACTTCGAACCTATGATCTTAATAACCCCTACCCTGAAGAAGCATATCGATCTATGCTTTCTCGTATAGCTTCCTATCATCTATGCCCTGATACAGAGGCCAAGGCCGCTTTATCCAGAGAAAATATCACTAAAGAAGTTCATGTTGTTGGGAATACAATCCTTGATCTTGTCAGAAGTTACACCTTTACACCTCAGATAGGAACAAGTATTCTTGTGACTGTCCATCGCAGAGAAAACTGGGACTCCATGAGCCAGATTGTTACCAATATAGTAAAACTTGCCAAGCAGAGAACCGATTTACAGTTTAAATGGATTCAACATATGAACCCTGATCTACAAAAGGTCGTAACAGAAACACTTACGTCTGAAGGATGGCCTGAATCAATACAAGTGTCAGGGCCTTTGGATCATAAAGAACTTTGTAGGCTTATTACAGAATCCTACTGTATCATTACTGATTCAGGCGGTATTCAAGAAGAGGCTTCTTTCCTTGGTAAGACATGCTTTGTTCTTCGTAAGAAAACAGAACGATCGTCTATACCCCCTGACTACATTCGGTTGATACAAAATCCTAATGATCTTCTATCGGAGTTTACTAAGAAACCCATCATTCTCTTAACTCCCTGCAAAGTCTATGGAGACGGATTTACAACAGATCGTATCATTGACTTACTTAAAGAATCTAATATTCATACACCTAATGATGAGAACTAGCTGTGTTATTTGTAATAATACACTAGAACATATCTATATCGATAAAAATGCTTCTATTTCAATTGGGTCATCTATACATCCAATTGAAAGTGATGTTCACGCAGACTTACATTATGTCATTTGTTCTTTCTGTAGTTGTGTTCAGTTATCAACACTCATTGATGTAAATCTTCTTTATAAATATTCTCATAATAACACATTTAATACTCCTACGTGGAGCCTTCATCACACAGAGTTTTGTAACTTTATAGTAGAAAATACTAAGAGCAGTTCATTTCTTGAAATAGGTGGACACTCTGGAGTTCTTTCAAACAAAATAATAAATAAGATTCCTTCATCCGAATATACTATATTGGACCTATGTGATGTAAATCCAGATATAAAAAACGTATCATTTGTATCTGGAAACTGTGAAGACTATGCTTATACATCTAAGTCAACTATTCTTATCTCACACGTATTTGAACACCTATATAATCCTAACGCGTTCATTGAAAGAATCGCGAAGGCTAGAGTTCCAGAGATTTTTCTTTCTATTCCTAATATGGAAGATTCTTTAGAAAAGTCTTCTATATCATTTATTCATATAGAACATACATTCTATTTAACAGTAGAAATGATGCATTACATGTTTTCGAAACACGGATATATCTGTATACGTATGCTACCCTTCAAAAATCACTCCTTTTTCTTTCACTTTATAGCATCTGATTTATGTAAACCACTTGAAATAAATAAAGAGAAAGCTGAACTATATAAGATACAATTTACAAATTACTTTCAAAAAAGAAGAGAACTCTTTGAAAGAATTACAGTTGATAATAACTTTTACATTGCTCCCTCTGGACACTTTGGACAATATATATATCGTAACCTTGAACACTTTAAAGATAAAATGTTGGGATTCCTCGACAATGATCCATCAAAAATAGGTAAAAGAATGTATGGAACCCATCTCTTAAATTATCCTATGAGTGAGATACAGAAACATAAAGAAATAACTGTTATTCTTCATGCAGGGCCCTATCTTTCTGAAATAAAGAAACAGCTTCTTGACTATAACCCTCTTGTTAAGTTTATAGATATTAACGTATAACTTCAATTCTATTATTTAAATACTCAATATTTATACCTTCGCCTTTTAAAAAAATATACATCGATGATTCAGGCTGAATAATATTCTCTTCAATCACAGGTTCTGGAAACCACATTGTATTAGATTCTGTGTATGTTACCCTGTATTTATGCAAATAATCAAGTATACATAAAGCTTTTATAACTACCGATGGCTTACCTATAAAGTAATAATCAGGGCATCCTGTTCCATTGCCAAAGATACTATGTCTTGGTTCATTTGGAAAATAGATTGTATTTTCTTTTATGTTGTTATAATCACAAACAGGATCACCTAAAATATTAATATCAGTTCTTACTCTCATATACAAATCAAATTCATTTTGATATGATTGTAACACCTCTGCTGCCTTCTTCCATAAATAGATTTGTTGATAATATCTAAATAAGGCAATGTCTGGTTCACATGTTCGCCTCCACGAAATATGCATTTGTAGACCTTCTTTCCATTTTTTAAATTCTTCATTTTCGATTGTTATTTCATCGACTCTATGAATAGTAGTATCTGGATAAATAGAAATAAACGTGTCAATATTCTCATTTTTCCATGTAACAAAGATCTTTATAAATTCATTTTCGCTATTTATAAGATTTGACTCTATATTTTGATATGTTTTATTTATTGTTCGTTGAAGGCCTGTAAAGCAAAGACATATCTTCATTATATAGGGTGTGATTTAAAGGTTTAAGTCAAATCCACGTAATGACAACACCTCAAGGTAACAGCATCCAACACATCCTCTTCTTTCTTCAAAAGATACAGGCAAAGGAACCCTTTTGTGTCGTGAGGCCCAGCGATGGCGAATATATGGTCCTTCAAGGAATGAATTTCAATAATATTGACAATTGGCACTTTAATGGTTCTGGGTCTCTCAAGAATGATCTCAAAGAGGCTCTTCACAAGGCAGCCGATACTCCATTCACTTATATTGGTATTCCGTGCCCCTGCGACAACATCGAAATTTTGAATTATTATGTCTCTACATATTGTCTTACAAACAACAAGACATATGCTAATCTCTTCTGTAATCGCAATTGGCCCATTTTTACTCAGTTCTTTCTTGAAGAAAAGGTCCCCTTTTACTTTATTGGACCTAAGATCGCTTATAACTCAGGCCTCAACGTCGTCGAGGCCTTCGAAGTCGATGAGTTTCTCGTAAATCATTGGGATGAACAGAAAGAAATTGTAAGTTCTACTCTCAGGGCATGGATGAACGGAAAGTCTGGTATTTTCTGCTTTTCTGTTGGACCCATCGCCAAAATCTGGGCCTCGGAACTTTTCCGAGAGTTTCCTGGAAACATCATGATGGACATCGGTTCCGCCTTTGATAAGTTCTTCAAAGGATCTTCTAATCGAGACTATGCCAACGGAGTTCGGTTCCACAACCTTGTCTGTGACTTTAAGGAATAAGGCAACTAGATTGTAGAAGTCAAATGGAAAGCATCACTGCCATTCTCACAGTCTACAGGAGACCTCATACACTTGTCCAGCAACTCGCAGCCATCCAGAATCAGTCTGTCCCTCCCTCCCAGATTTTCATCTGGAAGAACCAGTATGATGGCATTGATCTCCCTGAAATTCCGCAGGATCTCATGAAGAATGTCTCTATTATCAACTCCTCCAAGAACTTTGGCGTCTGGGCTCGTTTCGCAGTTGGCCTCCTCGCATCGTCTACTTATATCGCAGTCTTTGATGATGACACGATTCCTGGGTCACGCTGGTTTGAGAACTGCCTTGTATCCATGAACAGACGTGAGGGACTCTATGGAACTATCGGTCTAGTCTTTCACGCTGATGATTACTGGCAGTATCATCGTGTAGGATGGGACGATCGTCACAACTGTAATAATCCTCAGACAGTCGAAGTTGATATCGTCGGTCATGCGTGGTTCTTCAAGAGAGAGTGGCTCTGCGATCTTTGGTCCTTTGCTCCAGACTATTCAAAATTCCTGACCCACGGAGAAGATATCGCCTTCTCTGCCTTTCTCCAGAAAAAGGGAATACCTACGTTAGTGCCACCTCATCCTCCTGGACAGCTCGATCTCTTTGGTAGCCACCCAAATCTTGGTTGGCAATATGGATCTGAAGAGGTGGGCATCTGGGCCAAACCCGAAAGCAGTTCTCGCTTTCCAGAACTCCTGAAGTTGTTTATTGATACGTATGGCTTTCGCCTTCTTCACTCGCGGTCTTAAAGAATATTAGATAGCTACAGTAGATAATGACACGTGTGTTTTCATTTACGCTGTTTGGTGATCAAGAAAAATATTGGAAAGGTCTCCTTGTCAATATTAATCTTATTCATGATAAATTCCCTGACTGGGAGATCTGGATCTATGTAGGCAATGATGTCCCTAGCAGTGTTATTCATACTCTCTCAACAATGCTAAATGTAATTCTTATTGAAACACATGAGACTGGTATGATCAATAAATTCTTTCGTTTTATTCCTATTGACGATCCTGATGTGGAAATCTGTATAATACGAGATGCTGATAGTCGCATTTATGAAAGAGATGAAGACTGTATTCATGACTTCCTTGTATCGACCGCGGGGGCCCATATCATCCGAGACCACCCAAATCACCATCATCGTATGATGGCAGGTATGTGGGGTATCAAACAGGGTGTTCTCGGTATTCATATCTTTACACTTTTTACTCACTGGAGGGCTTCAAGAGGAACAAGTGGTTTCTGGGATGACACCGAGTTCTTAGTTCACCTTATCTATCCTCGGATTGCCTCCTTTGCTTTGATTCACGACGAACTTCGTAACTATGAACCCCAAGAACAAAAGACTCCCTTTAAAGTTGGTATTCTTAATGGCCTCGATTTCATTGGACAAGTCTATGAATTCGATGAAAATGGCGTCGAGTTTCCTAAATTTTCGTATTCAGTCTAAAGAATGGTATTAGAGATAGAAGCATATGGAACTTGTTATACAAGTCTTTTGTTATAAATTAAATGATACAGATAGTAGTGAAACACTCTACAAAAAGAATATACGCCAGACAGAATTCGATATCTGTTTATCTAGAAATTCCATGCTTCCTTTTATTACAAAATTACATCTTTTTTTAGAATATCCAGAAGATCAAGCATATTATGAATCTATCCTCGAAAGCTTTAAGGAGAAATGTGTCTTTATTCCCTTTGGTAGACAGCCTCACTATAAGGATATTCTTTCCTATGTAAATGAAAAGATACCTGTAAATACGATTACATGTATCATGAATAGTGATATTCTATTAGACCCTTCAATGCCTATTTCCTTGATTCAGAAGTATGTAAAGGGATCCTCGATGTTTGGTCTAACACGTCACGAATACACAAATGCTGAACACAGCCCTTGTAATATAGATACATGTAATCTTATTTACAATTACTGGGGATCTCATGACGCTTTCATCCTACAGACACCTCTTCTTCCAGATATAGATTATAGTGTTATCGATTATAAACAGAATATCTTTGGAGCAGAAAATGTTCTTTTAAAGACATTAAAAAGAGCAGGCTATACTATAAAGAATCCCTGCTTTCAAATAAAACTATTCCATTTACATCGTGGAAGATTATATTTTGAGCAATATAATACCATCGGCAATCATCATGATTTCGCAGAAGCACCTTCTATGTTAGAAGAATAGTTATAGTGTCTTTACCGCGGCCGCTTTAAATAGATAGGACTTCTCTGGATACTCCTTGACCCTGAACTCCCACTGTAGCGGATGCCATTGATGGTAGAATCCATCAATCTTCATTCTATCTTTCAAGTGGTTAGGTATCGAATCTGACAAGGCCCTGTCCTCCCAGCCCCATGATATATTATGTAACCATCCATCCGTCTTCTTGTAGTTCTCGAGTGAGGTCGCAAAGTTACCAAACGACGTGTCTCTCCAAAGTCCCTTGCTATGATCTGAGAGTGCGAAGGAGAAAAAGATCGGATAAAAAAAATGGTTGTTTGCGATACTCGTATACATCTCATCAAAAAGAGTATGGCTCGCAAACTGAAGATCTGCGTCACAGAAGAATACTGCGTCTGCCTTGAACTTGGACTCGGCAATCTCAGCGGCCTTTGCTAGACCACCACCCCTATCAAAATAAGGATAGTCTGTGACCGTTTCGAGGTGCCACGGACACTTTGTTCCAACTTCATACTCCATCATCTCCTTCAGATTAATATCTGTGCTTCCATAGTCTACTATAACGAGAACCCAGTCATCCTCGGCCCTCTTCTGAGCCATTAAGGAGCGTAGCATCTTTGGCATCAACGCGAGGGCAATCTGATTTTGCCGCGTGATCCACGGATTTATTGAAAGGGCTGAACAGTCCTCTATCTTTTCTTTAACGTGTTGTAAAAAAGATAAAGAATCTTCTTGGTCCACTGTAATTAAGCTCCTGTTTTTTATGGCTACGCAGATTGCGAGTTTCATCTTTATTTTTATATGCATATATCCTTTAACTTAGATGCCAACAAGGGCCGCGGTCCTCTCAACAAAGATAAGCTGCCTCGCCTGCGTCAAGGGCATTTGAACCAATTCGCCGTTCTCTAGTTCCACGTAAATCATTTCGTCGGGCACCTCTGCCTCTTCTTCCACAGGAACAGGAACAGGAACAGGAACAGGGGCCGCTGCGGCTACAGGGGCCGCTGCGGCTACAGGAGCACCTGCCTCTGGTTCTGCTACTAGCACGACGGTAGAAGCCGCATCTGCGGGCCTATCATTAATATAGACAGGATTCTTCATGTCACTCTTCCGAATCCACACATAGGCCCACTCCTTGCTAATATGCGGAACAACTGCGCCCATCTGAAGTCCCTTTGCCCACAAAGACCTATTCGTAAAGTCACGGACCTTCTCCATATCCTCAAGAATCCCTGGAATCATCGCCTCACGCTCCAACTTCCGCTTCAGGGCCGAAGGAGTCGCCACATTGTGGATAAGAGCCATCTTCTCCGATCCAACGTGGACTAAAGTCTGAAGAATCAAGCCAATCTCCTTTCCCTTTTCAAAGGTATTTTCAGTCCGCTCCAGAACAACACCCCATTCCTCCTTTGTAAGCTTATTTGTGAGATACTGAATATCTGCGGTCTGGTTCACATTTGCCGCCTGGCGAGAGGGAAACCGCGGCAACCGCACATCTACAAGATCTGAAAGGCAACGAAGGCAATCAAGAATAGCATTCTTCTTTTCAGTGGCAATCGAGAGATCCAGAATCATCCTCGAAAACATCCAGGCATTTGGAAGTCCGCCACACGGAACATCACCTGCCTCCCTCGGAATCTCGCCATTGTTTGCCTTCCGCAGATACTCATAATAATGCGGATTGTGCGTAATGGTGTTCAGAAGAATCTGACCAGAGTTCCAGCTAAATGTCGTGTGGCACCCAGTGCACCACATTTGATCGCAGCCATCAATCTTGCTGATACGAATACCGCACTTGGGGCACGGCCGCGTCTCCTTGCTGATCATGGAGGCAGTCGCCTTCGCATCTTCCTCGCACACATGCTCTTCATCCTTGTGAGATTGCTTCCTCGCATGACAGTCAGAACAGAATGACTTCTGGCAGGTTCCGCACTTCCACGCACTCGACAAGAATCCACGACAGTCCTCGCCTGGACACTTCATAACAAACTGTCTTGGTGCCTCTGTTGACCTTCCTGTAAGTGTCATCATAGCATTGTTGTAAAGAATATGATTCGCATCAATTGCCTTCCTGTTCTCTGCGAGGCGAAGAGCAAATGGCTTCATCAACTCTGTGACCTGCTCAGCTGAGAGAGTTCCTGGCTCAAATGAAAGCTGTGCGACGTGACGCTCCGCCTTGATCTTCTTCCTCTCCGCCGCCAGAAGATAGGAACGACGCCCAGTCCGATCAAAGATAATCTGCGCCTCGACAAAGATTTGCATCGCTGGAAGGCGACCCGTCTCTCGATCCATCAGAATCTTACGCCTCTGCTGCCTCAGTGGTCCCTTTCGGAATGTCTGCGTCAGATGCGTATCAATGAACTCCCGATTCCACTCTCTCTTACACGAATGGCAATGAGGATCGTTCATCGTGTTAAGAAGATACTGCTGTGTACACGTTCGGCATGTCTTTGAGGGGCAATAAGGACATCCCACTGGCTGGCGAATCACCTTCGTGAAATGCCCGAGGCAGATGGGGCACGAGGGAACCTTCTTTGTTGATGACGACATATTGTATGCCTTGTTTCCTACTTAACAGGCAATCAATTTTTTCGTGAGAAGCCAACTCCCCTCTACACTTGCGTTCGTCGACCACCATACCTTACATGCCTCAGACATCGTGTGCCAGGCCTCGGGCGTCGTTGTATCAATTACCTTCTTGGCATCCTCTGGACTCGGACAACGGAAATAATGAACACCCTCGATTGGAGGATTCGCATACGAATCCATATCGACATCCGCCGCGACAATAGGAACCGTTCCTAGAGCCATACATTCGATTTCTCTGTGACACTTCTTTCCATATCCCGCCAAACAAAGCCCATACTTCGACTCCGATAGCTTTACTAAATACTCCTCTTGCGTATACGTATAAGGAGTCGAATCACCAGTAACCATCTGGTAGTCGTCACAGACAGTTGACCAGTCGAGAGCTAACCGACGCTTCTCCTGGACCTTGTTCTCAATCTTTCCGTAAAAAACAAGCGTCTTTGTTCTCTCAGTTCCGAGACCCTTTCCAACAAGAGCCTCCACAAGTCGCGGCCTCCGCGGCCAGAAAAACCACGCGGCAGACGGCCCACCCATCTCGGACGGCTTCGGATTTCCAAATAGAGCCTTCTTCCATTTCTGCTCCTCTGGTTTTGCTGCGAATAGCCAATCAAGAGTCGGCCGATCATATAAAAGAACATCATTTAGCCACACCTGTGTGACATTCGGATCCTCCACAATACGAACATATCCCTTCTCCTCCCACAGCTTCGCCATTTCTCTGAACGAATCTCCAGCATGCGAAAAGAATCCAGTAAGTGAAGACCTCGGCATCTTAATGATAGGAAGACTCGGCTCAACGACGTCGAATGACTCAAATGTCTTTGCTAGATGCTTATCAATCATCTCTCTTATGACCTTATCACTCGCCCTCGGAATAATAATTAGATTGAGAGATAGGCTAGCAGCCCCCGCGAAATGAGCCAGCTCGCCATTCGGATCCATCTCATTCTGAACCTCAATCACCTTCGCTGTCTTCGGTAGAGCCCATAGATATCCCCATCTCGTAATACTCTTTGAACCTCCATACAGTATAACACCCTCGGCCCCCAACAACTTCTCAATGGTCACTTGCGGAGTTGTCCTTCCCTCATAGACACACGTCCATGTCTTCTCTGTATATTTCTCCTCCCACGCACTTACCATCTCATTTGTGATATACTTTCCGTCAACAATGACAACCCAGTTCTGAGAGGATGGCTCAGGAGTCCAACGTGAACGAACGGCATCACGTAGTGCCTGGACATCCTCCTTTCTCACCTCATGTGTTGTCAGCCACGGATACTGAAAAGCCTCCTCACACCAGACTTGAGCATTCTCACTTCTCGGAAGAACAGGAACATTCTGGCTATGCCAATTAAAAAGCTCCAGGCCTTTCGTGGAATCTCCCTTTGCCGTCCAGAACTCTCCATCCCCAAACTCCGCCCTCAGCTGGAGAATCTTGGATACATAATACAATAGATATCCTTCTGTTGTGTCCGTTAACTTTTCTATAAACGGTGCGATAAAACAACGCTTCACCTTAATCGCAGGTGTCACTGGACTTAGACCACTTGATGACCACGCCTCCTTCGAAGCCTCTGTCTTTCCAATATATAGACGATTGTAGCCATAGACAAGGCCCTCCGTCGTCTGAAATACATTCTTATAGGTATACAAAGGGACTTCTTCCGCATAACACATATTCTTGTCATTCTTGCTATACTTATACCGCTCCTCTCTCTCCAACATCTTACAATAAGTATCCAAGACACGAGGCTGAACAGCCTTGAATGAACGTGCGAACGACTCCACCTTTGTCTTCTTACACTCAAACTTCGTAAGATCATGAATCGGCTTCATATCATGAATACCAGAAGGATCCACATAGAGATAGGTTTCCTTATCCACTACATCCAACTTATCATAGGTGCGGACATCACTCAACTGTAAATGATATGTCTTAAGAGATATCGACGGATTTACAATCGTAAATCTCCGCTTCATCATCTCGGCTGTGATGGCATTGTCGCATCCCGCCTTACCAAACGGAAAGTCTAGGTCGGCCCAGTCCCAGACTTTCTTGGTATTCTTTACGGAGTCTGAGAGCACGCACCACGTATCTTGACTATCATTTCTCGGGCCAAAGAGTTTCGGTTCCCCTTGGGCCTGGATATCCCACCGAAGCAACGCAAGAAACTGGTCATTCAGGTCAAGTGACCAAATATCCTTCCAGGAATCCTCACCCTCCAGGTAAATATCCGCGTTAGCAAAAACACAAATGACACCTTCAGGGACATTCTCCTTAATGTGCTGGAGCACCATCTTATAGGTCGACCGCTCACCTACAACATGCTGCTCGATCTTCTTGGAATTCTTTGGAAACTCCTTCGAGTAGTCCTTCTCATTCAACAAGACAATCTTGTCGATAAAAGGACAGGCAACATTCTTCTCCAGACACTTCTTAATTTCTAGAAATCGCTTGAGCTTATCTGACTTGTAGAACTGCGTGATAAACCAAAGAGGCTTAGGGCCCTTTGTTGCCTGCTCAAACGCTAGACTAACCTCATTTGCTTTGAATATGGCTAGACGATCTTTGGGCTGCTGGTTTAGTCCTACAACAATAGAAAAACGTAAGAGTGCGGCCACGAGTAGGATTGAATCTTCAATTGTAGAATCCCAAATATGACCCAGAAACGGATACATCAAATGAAGCTCCTCCAAACAAACTACATTTGTTATACCTAGACCACGAAACTTCGCCTCACCGATCGAGCTTACAAGAGGCCGCGTAATAAAAAACATACGATGAGACCTGTGCGAGGCGGTCAGAAAGAACGTCTTTGTGGCCTCGTCATTCACTGGAAGAACAATAAAATCGATGCGTTTCTTCGCAGAGAGCCATTTCGTCGTGTCTGACGGTCCGACTGTGAGAGTTTCCCACCGATCCCATGGAATCTCCTCCTTCTGCCCCTGGAGCCAGACAAGAGTTTTTTTGTTTCGCCAGATCGATGTCTCAGACCTGACGATACGTATCGGCTTTCCTGTTTTGGGATTCTGGGCCATCATCTTTCGATCTTTCTATTATATCTAAACGGTTTTCGTTTAAACCATACAGATAGGGATGGATCGCCAAGACGTTTGTATTTTAATCAATAGCACTCCTAAATACTATTTCATGTTAGAATTACAGATTGTAATGCTAAGAAGGTATGCATTGGCAGTCAAGTGGCCCGTTTACTTCGCGACAGAAGTTCCTGATCATCCTCTCTGTAAACGGCTACAAAAGGAGTTTGGTGTTCAGATTTTGAAGCTGGAGTTCGGTGACGCAGGATTTCTCGAAAGTAGGGTGGCTGCGTTGGCGTCCTTGCCGTCGACTATACAGTATGTTCTTCCTTTACAGGAAGATTTCCTGCTCGATAGGGCTCCCATGAATACCTTCTTGGCGGATGCTGTCTCTTTAATGGATCTAGATAAGACTGTATCGAGTATTCGCCTAATGCCATGCCCTGGGCCTGTTGAGTCCGATGTTATCTATGCCGCTGGAAGTCCATGGTCTATACTCAATGGTAACGATGTCTATCACTTCACCTATCAGGCGACTCTGTGGCGTCGCAACGATCTACTTGCGTATTTTACCGCGTTGGTTTCAAAGATTGGCTCGGCAACTTCTGAGGAAAAGAAAGAAGCAGCTCTTACAATGAATATCGCCGAGACATATGTAGGGAAAGAGATTCTTAAGAATATCTTGCCTTCATCGATTCATTTGGCCTACAAGCGTATAGGAAAGTGGTCGAACGCGGTGTATTTATGCCCTTGGCCTTATCGGCCGACCGCGATTGTCAGAGGAAAGGTTGAGCCATTCGCTGAGGAACTCTTTAAAAGAGAGGGTGTGGAGTATTTACCGCCGTCTGCTCGACTTCTTTGAGGGGCGTTTCTTTGCGTTGTGCTTTCTGGTTGTTTTGTTCTTTCTGTAGTTGCCGCCCTTTGTTTTGCGAGGGTTTGGTCCTGCTGCGGCTGCTGCTGGTGCTTCCAATCTTTTATAACATAATATATAACCATTTTCACTTATATCATCACTGCCTTTAAATTTTAGAAAATCTCTGTCATCTTCTATTTCTAATTTAGAGACAGATGAATCATTAAATTCATACCAACTATCTTCTGTTTTTGAATAATTAAAATAATGCCCACCTTTAAGAGAACCGCTCTGTATTATAATTGATATAATTTCAAATGATACATTATTGATTTTTATAACTTTATTAATATTTATAGGGTCATCAAATCTTGTATTAAAACCTGTTGTAAGATCTGTATAAAAACGCTTTGGATTTACAATTAAATACTCTGTCTTTTCAAATGTAGATTTAATCTTTTTTACAGCAGGAGATCCATCACAGCCCTTATAACTTGAATTTAGATGAACCTCACTATTGGATCCGATATCTATTCCCTGTTGTATTGATGTATATTTAGTTTGTTGATCTACACTTATTAAAGTTACATCATACATTTGAGAAGTATCAGGATCTCTTGGCGTAATCTTTTTACCATTTTCACATGTAATATCTTCAATTATATTAAATGATATCTTATCAAACATATCTTTTAAAGATTTAATACTTTCTGTATTTTGATACTGTCTAATAGCCTCTTTCTTCTCTTCTATCATAACTTCAATATCATTAATGTTCTTCTTTCCCTGTAATAATATAGCTGCCAGTTGTTTATTTTTATCCTCTTCATTAATGATTGCCTGTAAAGTAGCAATTTCTCTATTTGGGGGATTGATAACATCATTTATTTTATTTAATATACACGTATTTATAAATTCTTCCGCAGATTCTTGTATTCTTTTGCCCCCTAGTCTGTTGTATTCTATCTTTGGAATTGGGACTATACCCCGCCTCATTTTATTATCTAAAATTACCTGTTCACGAGATGATAAGTCTTTCCCAACAATAATTTCAGCAATTTCTTCAAGTACGTTGTCAGGTTGGCCATCATATTTCTTAGTTTTTTCCAATTCCTTTTGTTTCTCTTCTATTAGTTTAGTTTTTCTCAAAAGTTTTAAATCACCCTTTTCTTTTAGACTTTTTGTTGCCTTAAACTTATTAAAGTTATTAGGTGTAAACCTATATACTGTATTAATCTCATCATCTGATAATCGTTTTAATTCACCTATTTTACGTTGGTTTGCTTCTGTATATGGTTGAAATAAACATTCAAACTCTTGTGTTAAATACAAGTCATTATCCATGTCAATAGCTCCACTCTCATTTTTGTCCTCTTTCTTTTTTATTTCAGAAAAAATATTATGTAGATTTGTAAATGGTGCCTTATTAAATGGCTCTATAGTAGTATTTAAGTTAATAAAATAATCTCTGAATGGTATTATTCTATATAATAATTGGAGACTTGCATTTAAAAAGCATGTATTTCCTAGATTACGTAATCCAACCTTTCCTTTAGGATTACCACAGTTAGCAGGTGGGGGTTCTGCATGCGAAGTTGTTGTTTGCGGTTTTGGGCAAACACCCCCTTCACCTTCAGCTGTCTCATTGCCTTCAGCTTCCCCTTCATCTTCAGCTTCACCTTCACCTTGCCCTTCCCCTTCCCCTTTATCTTCAGTTTCACCTTCACCTTCCCCTTCATCTTCACCTTCCCCTAGAGATTCCAGGGAACCAAAAGACATTACACTTTCTGCGTCATTATCTCCAATACTAGGATCATGCCACATTAGAATTGATTCTTTGCCTTTTATTTCGTTACCCTTAGAATCATGAAGAGGATTACCTGAGGCATCACGAGTTACACCATCGTCAAGTTTTATACGTGATATAATATTATAATAACGATCGGTATCTTGATGCTTTGGATCGTGTTGTAGATGTAAAAATTCAGCTCTCTGTGTATTATTCCTTTTTTTCGTTAACTCATTTCCGTTTGGTTCTGAGAAAGCCTCACTCATCGCAATATCAACAAATGCAAGTCCAGGGCCTTCCTTGCTATTCTCACAACCAATCAATACACATCCACCGTGATCGCATCTACCTCCGTCATCGTGCCCATTTGGTTTTGCTTCTTTATATTTATCACGTATCTTATTAAAATGAGGAAAACGAGTATCAGGAGTATTACAGTGCCCAACGACTGTTAGAGCATATTGTTTATTATTTGCCTCACCGATTGTTTTACATAAAGCGGCTGTATTTCTAGAATCCGCATACTCACGTGACCATAAAGGTGTAGGCCCATCCACATTTAATATACCTTTAATTTTATCCTCTATTAAAATAGTTTCTATGGTTGTAGCATCTTTTAACTCGGCTTGTAGTCTAGTTTGATAATTTACTACAGTCTCATCAAGTCCAGCCAGCCCTCCATGCACACAAATTACTTCATCACCAAGTGTAAGAAAAATATAAGGACAGCAATCATGGAAAGGTAAAAGGCACCTTTTTCTAGAGAAATCATTTGAAAAATATATTTTTGCTTCGTCATGTACATAATTATTTAGCTGATCTAATATTAGACCATTATACTCGTGATTTCCAAGAGTAAATCTTACCTCTGAATCTTTTTCTAGAGCTTTAATACGTAAATTATATAAGAAAATGTGTAACAATAACTCAATATTACCCTTTGTGTCATTTACTTCCCATCCAACACCGCGAAATCCATCCACTAAATCACCAATAATAATAAGTAGAGTTTTTTCAGGAGCAATCCATTTAAAATCCCAAACGGCCTTACTAGGTATAAGTCCATCGTGAAGAGTGTTTACATCATATCCATTATTATATTCTATTAGACCCGCATTCACTAAAAGGCGAATAAATTTTCGTAAATCAGCATGAATGTCGCTCGTCAGATATACATTATCATAGTCATCTTTTTTTATTTCATGCGACTTTATTGATAATAAAGGTTTAGCCTTTGCTAAAATATTCTTAATAGATTGGGGGAGGTCGGTTAGTGTATCAACAGTATTTATTTCATCAACAGCCGCACCACCTATTAATTCAACTTTCGCGTCGGCCGCTGCTTTAGAAGCTTCTTCCGCTGCTACTCGTGCCTCTTCTGCCACTCTAGCCTCTTCCGCTGCTTTTGCATCTGCTGCTTCTTTGACCCTGGCAGCCGCTTTCCCCGCCTCTTTTTCTAATCTAGCTGCTTCTGCCGCAGCTGCTTCTGCTGCTACTCGTGCCTCTTCTGCGGCCCTGCTGTTTGCGGCATTCTTATTTGCTTTGGCCTTGGCAGCCGCTTGCCTCGCCTCTTCTTCTAACCTAGACACTTCTGCCGCAGCTGCTGTCGCTGCTTTTTGTGCCTCTTCTGCCGCAGCTGCTTCCGCTGCTACTCGTGCCTCTTCTGCTACTCTTTCAGCTTCTTTTGCTATCTTATCGGCTTCCGCTGCGGCAAGGACTGCGGCATTTTCTGTAGATTGTGATGGAAAAGGAAGGCCCTTTTGTTTAGCTGTTAGGCCCGCAGCTATTGTGCTTGTCGCTTTACTTGAAGCAGCTGCGGCTGCGGCGGCGGCTGATGCCGCTGCGGCCTCGGCCTCTTTTACAGTTACAGGTCCAGGAGCAGGGACAGGGGCAGGAACAGGAGCAGGCCCAGAAGCAGACTTAGCTTTATAGTCAGTAATTATCTTAAGTGATTTCTGAGTAATCGCCCTTAATGCGGCCGTTTTTTCCTTGAATTTGGCAATCAGTTCCTCTGTTGTTGTCAGCGTTGACGACATTGCTCTATTCTACAAAAAAGAGTTATTTTTAATTTTTACACTTACATCTTCTTCTCATTGTGCGGCGTATAGAGAACTTCCTCGGGTGTCATTCTCTTATCCAAGAGTTGTAGGCCCGTAGGGCTACCAAATCGCATACAATCATGGTTCCAAATCTTAATCGTATAGAACCCAATTGTCTGATCCGCATCCCTGTTGCCACCACCAACCAGCTTAGGGCTGATGTTTACGCCCATAACCTTATCATCTGAAGACACCGTCGCAGAGCCCAGCATTGAGGCAATTGAATAGTTCGTAAAGATGTCGACACCATTCTCGAGGCCACCACGAAGACTGTATGAACCACCACGAATATTCTGAAAGTTCTCCCAGAGTGGCGGAACACCCTTCCTCATCCAGAAATACATTCCTCCTTTCAGCTTCATATCACCAAGTGCATTTAGCAGAAGAAACAACTCCTTCCACGTGCTCACTGAGCCAATCTCCGTATAGGTCTCAATGCTCCATCTCTTCTCCCTTGGAGAATGGAAGTATAATGTCCATTCACCAGTGGGTATCTTATCATCGGGTTTCATTGTGGAATGCCCTTCCATCTACAGGTTTACAATTCAATTTTGCTGCCTTACTGGACGCGTTGATAGAGAGGGATCTCTTCTCCATCGCCATTTTCATCAATCACTGAAAGAACCAAGGAACCAGACTTATCTAGAAGAATCCCTGACTCAAGAGACCAGGCAGAGAGAACATGTTCTGCCGAAGGCACCGATGTCGCCGAAGAGCCCTCGTCATGGAAATACCGAATCGATTCAACAAACTCTGTGATGTCATACAGAGTCAGATTCATATGCTTAATCTCCGCGCTAAGCCAAGGCAAATGATGGGAACGCTGAGATCCCATCGGGTTCATAAATGTCTTCTTCTTTGAATCATACAGCCACTCAACAGGAGGAACTCCAGGGCCAGATCTAGTGTAGTCTGACGCCTTGTATGCGGCATCATATCCCTGAAAAAAATAATACGTATCGGGCTGAAGATTCCTCCAGACGCTCTTTCCAACAGTATATGTGAATTCCGTGACTGATTTAGTAACAGTCCACAGAAAATTAAAAGTAACAAGGGCATACAGTGCGTATTCAGGTGAGATAGACCACTGGTTATGAACTATAAGAGGCTGGTCGTGAACATGGGCCTGGGCCTGTGCCTGTTCCTCGACCTCTTCTTGTTCTTGTTCCGAATCAGGTAGATTGGGATGTTCAGGGATATCGTCAGACATACTATATCCCCTATTCGTAGGTTGTCTTTATGTAGAACCCCCCATGACCCCAATTTGAACTTGAAGAGGAACTGCTTGATTTTGATGGTTTACAGCACTTATCAGGTGTGGGTTCAGGAGTAGGAGCAGGAGCAGGAGCAGGTGTCGGTTCAGGATCAGGACACTTCGGGTCTATAGGTATAGGCTTAGGCTTAGGCTTAGGCTTAGGCTTCCTACAAGGATTATAATTACAGCAAGAACAAGATGTATCGACTTTTGCGACTGCTTTAGCAGGCGTCTCAGTTGACCGCATAAAAGACGCAAGTAAACAAAACACAATCGGAATGGCCAAGATAGACCACGCAACCCATTCACTTGTTCTTTGGCAAATAAAAAGCATCAACAGTGTCGCAAAGACACCAAAGAGCCCATGTCCGGGAATACGAGACCAATTGCGGTCATATAAATCGTAGACTATTACCGCTGTAAAGAGTGCGGCCGTGGCAACTGTTGGAAGACACACCATCTATGAAAGACGCTGAATCTTCTTCGTCTGGAGGTTCCAGATACCTAGCGGCTGTTCAGGGTCGATCGCACCATCATCGTCTGGCAAGTAAACCTTATTTGTCTTTTCATCGCGATAATACGTAGTGCCCTTATACTCGAGTTCTACAAGCTCAAAATCTTCCTCCTCGGCCTCTTCCTCTTCAGCCTCCTCTTCGGCCTCCTCTTCTGCTTCGGCCTCTTCCTCTGCCTGTAGCTCAATCTCGGGCGGGACTTCAACCTCTGCGTCTTCCTTTACAGGCGAACTGGGTAGGACTTCATCCTCTTCCTCAGGAAACACATCAAGCGTCGACGTCAGAAGAATTGTATTCGGAGCCCGATCCTTCGCAACAAACGAATCGAGACGAGCTGTAAGAGCAACAATCTGCTCCGACAAGGCTGCGAAGCGAGGATCCTCAGCTACTGTTACAGTCCGCTCGCCATTTTCCACCGTTACTTCAAGAGGCTTGAACTCCTGAGGCTTTGATTCATTTAGAGAAGTCATCATGAGATCCTCAATCACCTTGAGCCTCTCATGAATACTTGCTTCCAAGCTGCGAAAGATCTGCGAAATAATCTCCTTCGACATTTTACTGCCCTTTCATGTAGGGCCCTCAAAATCAATTTTTACTACATGCGGCCCTTGATCTGTATCTTCAAGACTGAATCGAGAGTGCTCTCTTTCTCCTTCAAAGGCCTTGATCTCTTCAGCCTCAATCCCTCCTCCGCCTTCGGAACCGCCTCGCCTAGAAGGGGGGATATTGTGTGCTTCATTGAAGAATCATAGAAATCAATCGGCTTTGTATCGATCGACCCTAATATACTCACCATTGGAGGGATCTGGATATCAATGCGAATCTTTCCTGCGGACATTGTTCCTCGGAACTGCTCAATCGACATCGGCCCACCAAAAAGACTCAGGCAATCACGTGAAGGAGCGGGAAAGATACGACCCGTCGCATACGCCTTGCTGTAGATTCTGTGGAGAAGAGATACACGCTCCCACCGAACATGAGAATCGAGTGACTCCTGGAGAATATAGGCCATTGCGCAGGAAGGGCAACAGAAATTTCCATAAATACGATACACCCCCTTCTCCTCCCTCTCAGGAATTACACACGGCTGCCCTTCAAACGAATGAGCACACCAGAAACACGCAATGTCTGTCTTTTCAGGAAGCTTCTTACAGATCTTTGTCTGGGCATACTCGACCATTAGATCCAACTTCAAGAATGCCTCGAGGCCAGCCTCATGGTTTACTGACTCACTCGCGGCCTTCACTTCTTGATCAGAGGCATGGTTCTGCGCCCTCGACCCTGAGGAGCCAACAGCCTTTTCATGGCCTCCCTCTTCAGCCTTTACGAGAAGAATATTCTCATTGTGGCCAGTGAAGATATTATCGGCAAACGCATCATAAGGTTCAGGCTGGGAAGGAGGATTCGGATCATAGGGAATAGGAAGATCATGGAACTTTACTTCTGTCGAATTCACCTGTAAATGGGCAATCAACGGCCTCCTCGGCTCAGGAAGAAAAGATCCCTCAATTCCATCGGGCGTTACAATTGCGACAATCTTTGGCTGCTTCTTGGGTTTCTTTGCTATTGGTGCCGGTTCGACTACAGCTACAGGTTCTACAATAGGAACAGGTGTCGGATCAATGACTGTATCTAAGACAACTGTTGTCTTTGATTTTGCCTTTGATACTCTCTTTGCTGGCGGCATTTCTAGGTCATCTACGTTCTGCGGTTGTTTAGGCCTATACGATTTGCCTACTTAGAGTATAGTTACTATAGGATTTCATGTTTGAGGGTATTGATGCATCCATCATCACCCTTCTAGAAAAATTCATAGAAACTCCCTCTCAGCTCTCACATCTCCTGTTCGTAGGCCCCCCAGGCTCAGGAAAGACAACAACTGCCCATGCTCTCGTGAAAGAGTTCTATGGTGAAAGAAAACACTACACGGGCAAGGCACTCTTTCTCAATTCAAGCGATGAACGAAGCCTCGAAGCTGTCCGTTCAAAGGTCTATCCCTTCTCCAGATCCCAAATACAAAACATCTTTTCTTACGGTCAGGAAAAGGGAAAGAAATACCCCAAAATCATCATCTTCGATGAGGCCGAAACACTCACGGAACAGGCGCAATCTGCCTTGAGACCTCTTCTCGATAAACCCGCCAGTGAACTCCTTATTATCTTCCTTTGTAATTCCATTTCCAGAATCCATTCCTCTATCCTCCATCGGTTTCTCCGTATCTCCTTTGAAACACCCAACTCTACACAATTTAGAGAACGATTTCTACCTATCTATGAAATCACACAGGCCCACAAATTCAACGAAGAAATAACAAAAACAATCTCAACAAGCGATATACACTTTCGTAGAGGTGATATTCGTTTCTTTTTAAATCAGACAACGAAATCTCAAGACTGTAATAACCTCGGATGGAACCTCCTTCATCTACCCAAATCCGACATTGCTCCACTTCTTAAGAAGATCACTGCGACAACCTATATTGGAGAAATCATTACTCAAATACTCTTCTTCTTTCAAAAGATTGGTGTCTTAAGTGTAAACGATACACTTCAGTTATTTTCATTCGCAGACACAGATACCCTTAGTGTAAGGCCTCTATCAGAAACAATAGATGACTTAACACAATGGACTTTGAACCTAAGGGGCAAATTTGAACAAGAGTCCTAGCGTTTAGTTAAGCAGGAAAAAATGAACTCATCTGATGTCAAGTTCACACCGTTGCGTATCTCGACAAATGTAGCCACAGGCAATATCGGATCACTGCTCTATCTCGATAAGATGTTCGAGCAACTTTCAAGTATCTTGATACCCTTTGGATATCCCGCAGAGGGTATTCTCAAAATGGAACACAAGGATCGCGTCGTCGGTGCGTCCTCGCGTGATCTCTTAACAAAGAAGAAGACGGCCAAGAAGACTTTCTTCAACCAGTCAACGATCGTTGTAAGAAAGGAACGCATGGATATCCCTGGCGACTTCAAGGAAGTCAATATCAAACTCTTTGCGAATGGAGGGATCCAAATGACAGGCATCACAGGCATTGAATTTGCCCGCGTCACACTCGAATGGCTCCTACCTCAATTGAACGCACTTCCTATTAAAGTGTCCGTAGACCCCATTCATATCAAGACTCTTAAGATTCAGCTCATCAATAGTGACTACCATGTGAATGCATCCATTCATCGTGATAATCTCCACCAAATCATTTCGCAGAGATATAGCCTGTTTAGCTCTCTAGAGAAACTCATTCACCAAGGCGTCAACATCAAGTATTATTACAACACGTCGAGACTTGTGGGGCCGCCAGGAATCTGTATGTGCGAGAAACCCTGCCAGGGACAAGGAGAAGGCGATGCCCCTGGTGCCTGTAAGAAGATTACGATCCTCGCGTTTCAAACTGGAGATATTATTGTTACGGGTGCCCGCAAGAAGGAACAGCTGGATGAGGCCTATGAGTTTATGAATGTAATCTTCAAGAGACATTCCAATGAAGTCCTTCGGCCCTTTCCTCCTATCGCGTAAAATGTCCACCTTCTCTTTCCCTTCCTCTCACAGAATCTCTGAAATGTCAGCCCCGACTGCTTCTGCTCCGGCTACGAATACCCAGACCCAGGATGTCCTCCCTAATACCACGACTCTTCTCCACGCTGCCAAGCTTGCTATCCAACAGGATAAGGCGATCCAGCTTGACTATTACGTCGACACTGCCTCTGGAAAGGCGTTTATGGGCGAGGACCCTGAAAGCAAGGAGAAGATGCTCGTGAAGAGCACTGATGAGTTTACCAGCAGCATCCAGAAGATCTATAAGGTCCAGGAAGACTATATCGTTGTTACGGAGAACTCAATCTACCTCATCAATGGCAAGGTCCAGAAGCGTCGTGTAAACGCTACGCAGATGCGTTCTATCGAGAGTGAGAACCTGTAAAGTCGCATCTTGTAATTTGTATTCAAAACATTTTTAAATGTTATCCAATACAATATACTATATCTTTAACGTGTCGCCTCACTCGGCTTTAAGGCACGATCACAAATCAAATAGAAAAAGAGGGCCTGCGTCGCAGCTAGAGAGACCATAAACGCACCGTAGAAACCATGGCCGATCGCTAGGCCCTTCGGTAGCTTCATGAAGGCCAAAACGCCTACTGTTCCGGCGAGGGCAAGGACAGCCATGATCGCATACAGCATGAAAAACGCGTAAAAAAAATTACAGACTGTCTCACTCTGAATCTGCTTCATCCAGTCGGGCTCGGCCATTGTAGTCTTCTACTAAGCCACTCTTTTTTCGTATTTATAAATAGGAAACAAAGACTATGGCGTCTAGACGCAACCGTAGAGGAAATCGCAAGGCGACACGTAAGAATAGACGCAGACAGCGTGGCGGTGTGGCCCCCCTCAATTACAGCATGGGAGAGATGACGCAGCAGAGCTTCGCCCAGGGTAGGCAGTTTGCGGAGATTCACAAGGCCCAGCATGGAGGTGCCGCGGGCTTTGAGGGCGGCCCCTACCCTGGAAGCGTCGGAGGCACGGGTATGCTTCCGTCAGGCCTCGTCGCCAGCTCTCGTGTCGGGCCCCTGAATTCCGCGATCGCTGAGATCCAGGGCATGAAGGACCAGGGCGGCGGCCGTCGTAGACACAGACGTAGCCGTAGACATGGAAGAAGGCACCGTGGTGGCTCCTACAAGATGGATACGGCTGCCCCCTACGGATCCCCCAGTATGCTCCTCCCGAGCTCCCTCGAGGCGAAGGCCCTCACGGGAATGAACGAAGAGTGGAGACTTGCGGCGAATCCTGGCTCGTTTGCCCCTGGCCGCTAGAGACCGCGGCTCCGAAAATAACCTCAACTAACGGCTTGTTTTTAATGAGCATTTCACGATCCTGTGGTCCAACAATCACTTGTAAACGACAATACAATACACCTATTGAGCCATCCTTTCTTATCATACCCTTATCACTTAGTTTTAGAACTTCTGAGTTCAGTGAAATAGGCGGAATGGTAAGCCCGAGGCCATCAGGATACCCTGGATGCCCTTTGAGTTGCTTCGAGCAACCCAAAAGACTCTCCACAAATGTAATCGTAAGACTTGTCTCTAGATCATC
>Ga0114975_10000508_pt1 | contig 29435 bp, 47 predicted proteins | sample S_130626_EF_Meta_FD_87031 | JGI IMG/M metagenome (GOLD analysis project Ga0114975, IMG submission 87031) | Freshwater microbial communities from Lake Simoncouche, Canada to study carbon cycling - S_130626_EF_MetaG | ecosystem: Environmental > Aquatic > Freshwater > Lake | place: Lake...
CGACACAGCAATGCAAATGATCGAACGCAAGTTCGCAGATGCAGGTTACACTGTGCCACAGATTGTTTTCTGGAACCTAAACAGTTCAGACAACGTGCCTGTTAAGGCTGACAAGAGTGGTGCGGCTTTGGTAAGTGGATTTAGCCCAAGTATAATGACCAGTTTGCTGTCCGCTGATTTGGATCAATTCACTCCAGAAGGTATCATGCTTAAGACTGTAATGGTCCCACGCTACGATATCTAAAAAACAATGTTTTTAGATAGCACCTTTGGGTGCTATTTTTTTAGATTAACAGACGCTGTAATAAATAGTTATTTTGTACAAGAACAATGATAATTTTAAAGAAAATGTTAAATGAGTGTAGAGAAAATAGAATATTATTTAGGTAAAGATGAGTTTAAAGACAAGTACTTTAAATCGGAGTTTCCTTCTGCATATCAGGACATATTTTCAAAAAAAATAAATCCTGAAGAATATCGATCTGCCGTGTTACGAATAAATCAATGGTATCCTGATATAACTTTTGCTTTTAATAACCTTGGTTATAGAAGTAATTTTGATTACAATGTTGAAGAATTAAAAAACAAAAAAATAATATTATGTTTAGGTTGTACTGATACTTTTGGTATAAATCTAAACTACAATGATATATGGCCTACCAATCTTTCGAAACAGATGCCCGACCACGTAGTGTTAAACATGGGAATAATTGGAGGGAGTTGCGATACAATGTCAAGGGTACTTGTAAAAATAACTCAAGTATTGAGCGAAGAGATAACAGCAGTATGTGTCCTTTGGCCGCATAACAACAGGCGAGAATTTGTCAGTAAAGAATTTACAGGAATAATTACATCTCATGATGGAGAAATAGTTCCGTACGAAGATTATTGGGATTTTATAGATTGGAAATCAGATAACTACAACATTTTTAAAAATAAACACCTAATAACAAATATTGCCAAAGCTAATAATTTTAGCCTGTTTGACTTAACAATAAACAGATTTGATAAACGTGTGCCGTTTGACTTTGCAGGAAAATACTATGCATTGGGTACAAATAGTCATACTGCAATTTCTAATTATTTTTATAAGAAAATAATGGGGCTTCCGAGCTTATTTGAAAATGGCAAGTAAAACTACATTCTTTTTTTATTTTTCCGGTGGCAATGCAGATTCTATGGTAAGTATTAAACATAAAAAATATTCCAAAATAGATGCAAAAGTAGATAAAGTTATTGAGTTTGATTCTTATTCAAGTTGGTTCGTTCCTACTGCATTTGAGATTAAAAATAATTCAGCCAATAGCATAGTTTTCATTGGTGTAAGTTCTTTTGTAGAAGGTATATCAGCTAAAAAACAGCTATTGAAAACACTGAGCAAAAAGTTAAACGGAAATCATATTACAGACTTATTAAATACAACTACCTTAAATTCCGGCGATGAACTTACATTACGATGCAAGGGATATATAATCAACCTTAGTTAGTTTTATAAATAAACTGCGGCTGTAGTTTATATGTAAAACATTGCCTCCAAGCAAAAAAGAAAGTTCGTTACTTGCCCGGCCGCTTCAATTACACCCAGGACCTATGGTCCTATTCTTTTGATTATGCAACAGTTGACACTTTAGTTAAAAACCAGTATAATACTTACATTGTACAACAAAAGGCAACTATGGAATATCTTGTAAAATCGCGCAGTGAAAAAACTAAAAAATTTATTAATGCTATTTTACCAAGCATGATCCGTCAGTTGGGGCTTGAGCGTAGTCGTAAATTTTTACTAATTGATGTGTGCCGATTAGAACACGACAAAGGACTTACTACATCATTAGCTGGATTAGACTCGTATGTGATTGCCCTACATCCTGCAAAGTGGCAAGAAATGGGTATTACTTTAGCACACGAAATGGTACATGTTAAACAACTTGCCAGAGGCACATTGAAGGCAGATGGCGGTGATAAATGGTGGAGAGGCAAAAAGTACAGTAAACGTACTAAGTACTTAGATATGCCCTGGGAGATTGATGCCTTTGCAAGGCAAGAACTTATTTTTCGTAGATCATTAGAGGAGTAACTACAATGTTAAAAGAGAAAAGAGAAAAATTAGAGAAAGAATTAATTGCAGCCAACGATGAGGCCGCAGAGCACTATCTCACTATCAATGGCGATAATGCCAATGAAGAATATATTAAACGTCGAAATCGAATTATGAATTTGCACTACGAAATTAGTATACTTTTCCGTTTGACAAGTAAAGGTCATCAATAATCATTGGAGGTTAATATGCCTTGGATTGAAAATGTAGCTGCCGCTGATATCCCGACAGGGTTCCATCACGCGGCTGGCGAAAATAGTATGCTGATCAGTATTGTGGATCCAGCCAGCTGGAGACCTGAAGCCAAGCATCAGTTTAAAGAGCGTCACAACTTTGAGTTCTTGGATATTGAAGAAAAGGACTTTGCCTTGGACGAAGCTATGCGTTGTAGTTATGAGCAGGCTGCAGAGCTTGTTCGACTACTGCAACACGCATTGGCTAATCGTATGAACGTGGTTGTTCATTGCTATGCTGGCATTTGCCGTTCTGGTGCGGTCTGTGAGGTAGGAGTCATGATGGGCTTTGACGACACTGAAAGATTCCGTAGTCCAAATCTTTTGGTTAAACATCGAATGATGAAGACGTTGGGCTGGACGTATGATCCGGACGAAAAGCCAAACTTAGATGACTGGCGCACCTTTAAATCAGTTGACTAATCTCTAAGCCTGTGTTATAATGTTACATTAAACAGTAAAGGACATACTATGGCAGGCAAAGCAAAATCGGTTTATTTGACTATAAACCCAAAAGGCACATTTAAAACAGTATTTCATAAGATGTTCTTTGATGCTAAAGCATACAACGAATATGTTAAGTCAGATGAGTTTAAAGCCAAATGGCCTGCAGAAGAGTTTGATATTGTAAAAGAAACTTACTAAAAAGGAGGCAATATGCCAAGTGTATTCTTAGTAAGCGACACGCACTTTGGACACACAGGTGTATGCCGCTTTACCCGTAACGATGGTGTTACAAAATTACGTCCATGGGATGATGCAGATGAAATGGACGAAGCCATGGTCAAGGCTTGGAATGACCGTGTCAAGCCTACTGATAAGGTCTACCATTTAGGTGACGTTGTGATCAACCGTAAGGCATTGAAAATCTTACATCGATTAAACGGTGACAAAGTGTTAATACGCGGCAACCATGATATCTTTCGTGATGACGAGTACAGACAATACTTCCGTGAATTACGTGCCTACCACGTTATGAACGGACTTATTTTAAGTCATATTCCATTGCACCCAGAGTCATTAGGCCGGTTCGGTACTAACATTCACGGTCACTTACACGCTAATCGTGTAATGATGGAACCTGCAGGTAAGTATGGAATTCCTGTAGTTGATACTCGCTACCACTGCGTTTGCGTGGAACAACTTCCGGATTTTGCTCCTATCTTATTTGAAGATGTCATTAAACGCATTGAAGCAGAGGGCGGCACTGTTGGCTTTAAGAGTGGCAACGGACCAACGATGTAATATGACATATATTACAAATAAGTACAAATCCATCCGACTGCCCAATGAACCGGGCATGTTGGAATGGTTAATCGAAATGTATCCTAATTCAGGATACTACATTGTAGAGGTAATATAATATGCCAAAGTGTTATCAATTAATTGGAGTTCCGGGCAGTGGAAAAAGTACCTGGTTTTTAAATCAAGATTGGGCAGTCACGTGTGTCTACATTAACACTGATAAGTGGGTTGAAGTTTACGCCAAGGAAGTAGGTCGAACCTACTCCGAAGTATTCGTAGATTTTATGCCCACTGCTGTAGACTTGATGGCTAAAGAAGTTATTGCGGCCCGTGAATTAAAACGTGATATCATTTGGGATCAAACCAGTACAACTGTAAAAAGTCGTGCCCGTAAGTTTAACATGTTACCCGACTACGAACATATTGCTGTAGTGTTTAAGACGCCTGAACACACAGAACTTATTCGTCGGTTAGGCAGTCGCCCCGGAAAAGACATTCCAGATCATGTTGTTGCCAGTATGATTGCCAGTTGGGAAGATCCAACTGAAGAAGAAGGATTTACAGAGATTTGGTATGCAGGTTAAAATAGGACCTTTAGGTCCTATTTTTTTGGCTATGCATTCTTGATCCTATAAATATTAGATACATTTGGAGTGGCAATGAATTTATTTAGGAATCGAACACAAGAAGAGCGTGATACTATTGTGTCAAACTTTAAAGATGTTATTAGTCTTGAACAGGTACTGACTAAAGACGATATCAACGAACTATTAGAATTATACAAAACTCGATCAAATAAAATACACAAAAACACAGGTCCAGTAACCAGCGAGTTGCGAGACGATTTTAATAATATTCCTGTACTTAAAAAGATTTTTGAAAAAGTAAAAGAAGAAATTGGCGAGTGCAAAATATACACTGCTTTCTTTTTTGATGTAGTTAGCCCGCATATTATACACAATGACGATGATAAATTAGGACCTGTGACGTATAAAGGTATCACTATTCCACTTCAAATAGAATACGAAGAAGGATACGATGAAGGGCAACATCCGTATCTATGTTTCTTTGATCAATACTATCTTGAAGGACCAAGTAAGTTTTTTGGTGGCGCACCTCGAGAAATCGAATCTTATTATAACACACCAATATACGAGTACAGTCAAGTACATAATAAAAGTACAGAACCGTTAAGTAGAGATATTTTTAACCAATACTTAACACATTGCCAGTACTTTTGGTTTAACGGTCTCAGTTTCCAATCTGCACAGCCTTGGATTCCGGGAAATGTAATAGTGTTTGACGCTGTGAGATTACATTGTGCAAGTAATTTTAAAACTCAAAACATTAAAAGAAAGATAGGCATTAGTATGTTCACTTACTTAGGTGAAATGCCAAAGGATCAAAAATATGTTAAACAATGAGTATGCCTACAAAATTGATATTGATCTTGATATAGATTATTTAAAAAAATTAGTTCTTGAAACAGAACATCCCACAGTTGAAGGATTACATCCGCACCAACGCCTTGTTGAGCTTGATGATTATATGCGTTCACTAAAAGAACGTTTTCCATTCTTAAGTGCTATGTATAATATATACGACTGCCGTCCCGGTGTAGATATACCATTGCATATTGATGCCGCAAGAGATTGTGCGTTTAATATTCCTATTATAGGAACTGAAGATTCTCATACTATATTTTACAAATTAAAAGACGATGGAGAATCTGAATTCCTGCCAACTCGAGTTTATAACATTATTAAGTCTCCAGTTGAAGAAACTTTTAAATTTACACTGACTTCTCCTACATTGATAAACAATACCGTACCACACGCAGTTAAAAACGGAAACCAGCGTCGAGTAATCATCAGCTGGAGTGTGAACAAGAACCACTCTTTTTCACAAGCAAAAGAGCTGTTTAAAAAAGCTATTAGTGTGGATGTTGCAACCTTGCAATAGCCTTTGCTACGTTGGCTGAATTAAAAGGAATATTCATAATTAAATGGATACTGTCATTAGTCCAGCTAATTGTTCTATGAGTTTTACGTGTGTTAATATAATAAGCACGACCCATTTCAATAGGTAGTTTTCGATCAGTATCGATGAGCCAGTCGTATTGCAAAGGTGCGCAGTTATTTAAAAACACTGCAATCCTGAAACTTTCACGAGGCATAGTAGGATGATCTCGATGCGGGACAAAATAGCCACCAATATTTGATTTAATTAAAAATGTTCTGCCAATAGGTTGGAATTCGTCAAGTAACGGTTGTAAACTTTTACATTGATCGTAGACCACTGTCTTTTCTACAAAATCATTTTCGCTTAATCTTCGACCAGCTTCCATACTTGCTTGTGGAAGGCTGGGATTGTCTGTGTGACTTTTACCAGGTAAGTTTGACAACACTAAACCTTGTCTATTATTGGGCTTGTCGGTTCTTGGCAAATAGTCAACCCAGTCGTTATCAAACTGTGCAACTTCTCGCATAAATTGTCCACAATTAATTTTAATATTCAATGGCTCGAAATCACCAAGATTTAGCAATGCTAATTCATTAGCGACTGTTTCGAGTGTAACTTGACTAACATCGAATTTAGGGGCTTTGCCGCTATGTCCAGGCGGAACTACTTTATTTGAATCTGTCATACAGACCTCCTTATAAGTAATTTATCATCGAATACTTGGATGGTCTATTTTTTCTGTTATCGGATCTTCTAATAGTGTGATCAGTATTTGATAAGTCAAAACCCATTTCAACACCGTCTTTTATAACTTTTCTAACTTGTAAAGAGTCCGGCGTAGCATATCCAAACCCAACTGAAATAATTGCAGTATGGTTAGGACGATTTAATCGATCAGCAATTTCTCTTCCGCCAAGTGTTCCGCAAAATCCTGTTCTCACACCCAGCTCTTCTGCTTGACACATAGCCATAGTAGCACTGATAATACAATCGTTGTTAGTTCTTAGCCATTCGCTTTCACCGTATGGATTACGTGTTGCTGGTTGAGTTTTACCTAACCAAACAATAACAATAGGCGCTAACATTTGTCCGTTATAGCGTCGTGGTCCGGGACCAGGTGCTGCTCTTACTTTGTTAAGACATGCAGTATTCTCCCAGAACAGATAGTCTTTAAACTCTTTTCCTTCTGTAGAATCAGTTAATACATGTATTTCAAAATCGTGATGACCTTGTTTACTTGGCGCTTGATATGCACATTCGAGAATAGTTTCTAACTTATCGTTTTCAACTTCAATGGGATCCCACCATTTAGCAGTAAATCGTTTTTCAAGATGATTATGTAGATACTCTTTCTTAGGACCATCTACAATTGACTCAATTAGCAACTGACAATCATTATAGATCTTAGTAACCGCTACCTGTTCAACTTCTTGAGTAGTTATCACCTGTAATGCAATAGCTTGCTGAGATGTATATTGTAAGTTTTTAAAAACGTAGTTTACAATTAGATCTCTTAAAAAATGATGAGCAGTGATCTCTTTTTGTTTATTACCAACAAGTGCAGACTTATCGCCTTTCCAATATCTACTACCTACAAATATCATACGTTCGTTGTTATCCAACTCAAGGCCCTCGAGATACGCATTAATAACAATTTTTATATCGCGGCGGCAAAAGTCAACAGACGGAACAGTTTGCGGAAATCCCTCAAACCCCAGTGTTTGAGTCTGCGTGTGGGCATTGATAAATGCCATTGTCTCTTCTAAACAAAAGTCCTTGTTATCAAGTAACATTTTATAAGCATTTATATACATAAGTTTAACCTTCTAACGAATCGACAAACGCTGTTATAGTATTCCAATCAATATGCATAGGTATTTTAAAACACAAAAATATGCATTCTTCGCCGTCAATTTTACAATCTTGATGTGGACACAGTCCGTCAATAACAGTGGGCTTATCAACTACTACTTCATCGACAAACGAATCCATCAATGCTAAGTGTTCGATTGGGTCTTGCATTGGCCCCATCAATGCCGGTCGCCCTCGAACCAACGGAACTTTATACGAATAAAATTTAGTGATGAACGAACCAACAATTGGAAAAATAACCATCCCATTACACGCCGGAAATATATGTGGGCCGCTTGTATTAACTACAGAATTGAATGCAACAGTGCCCGTATGCGGTGCACCAAAGATTTCTAAAATATCAAACAATCGTAATATTTCAGCATTTTCTAAAATTTCATCAAAATCAAGTTCAAGGAAACCACCTTTTGTAGCCGAGTCTCCAGACTTATGTTCGTTATATAATGCCAATAATAATTCTTTGTTGTAATCAATGTTAAATGTTTTATACATGTTGTGTTCCTTAAAAATATTTATCTAAATTTTTTTTGGGTAAAGACTTTACTTCTCCCACAAATTATGCTAAAATACTATAGTGATCCTATTTATATGCACATGCAAGTTATAAAACTAAACAATGAAAATATAGAACTGTTGGTTAAGTTCTGCGACAAAGCAAGGCTGGCAGGCTTTTCTAACAATACCTCACCAGCAAAGATGAAGTTCAACGGGCATCAAGATATGGCGCATCCTCCTGAATTTTGGGGATTGTTAGTCGACGGCAACCTTGCTTCAGTCAGCGGTTGCCATAAATGGCCCGACGCTGATAGAAACTATACCACAGTGCGATGTTTGTTTAGGAGTGCTACACTACCCGAATATGATCACTTGATTCCGGGGCTGAGTAAGAATCATATGAACAGTGTACCTTTTAGTATTTTACTACCTTATCAGATCCAGTATGCATTAGATAACAACTGTAAAGATTGGTTAATAACTACAAGCCACGGAGATCATGATGTTAGCGGGAAAATGAAACGTACCCACCGTGCATTACAACTGCTTGAAAAAAGAGACATTGTTAAATTTCACAGAGAATCAATTGTTTATCATATACCACAAACTTTGTGGAGAATTAATTTAACTCAGTATCACAGTGCATTATGCGCATTTCATTCATCTCGAGAGCGATTAGGCATAGGGCTCGACGATGAATATTACAATATGATTAAGAATGGATTTGTTAGTAGGCCTTTGGAATAATCTTGCAGCCTGCGCTTTTTCTACCTTTGTAGATATACCAATTATTCCATAACTCAACGCAGTCGCCTGTTGGTAACCATGTGTCACCTATGATCACACTGTTGCCTTTTAAGAATAATTCTCCGTTAACAATTTTAGTATCAGCCCAGCAGGTATCGCCAAGCGGTACACCTTGATCAAATACTGTTAACTCATCACCCTGTGCAAATTTGTGATTAATAATGATAGGCCCTGCTTCAGTCATTCCGTAATTCATTATAAAATTTACTCCACGATTAATCCAAAATTCTACATGATACTTATGTACACAGTCACTGCCTGCAACTGTTAAACGTAGATTGGGTATGGCTAACTCTGAGTTGACTTTGATCAACGCATCTATATGTACCGGAATTAGATGTGTAACGGTGATATTATGTTGCTGTAGTAATTTAAAAAAGTTAAATGCATTGAACTGCTCTATAAGATTGTATGCACCGCAGAGCAACCCTGCAATAGTTTGGGCACTTAATCCGCCTGTATGATTTAGAGAGCATACAGTTAGTATGCGATCCTGATCAGTAATCTGCTGGCATTCTACAGCATTCTTTGCATTAGCCATAATCATTCGTTCGGGCATAAAGAGTTGTTTTCGAATACCTGAACTACTGCCACTACTAAACAATGTGATTCCAAATTCGTCGGGCAACGTAACTGGTAGTTGTACTAATTCTCTTTTAAACTTAGGCATAATAGCCACGGCTTTATTTAAACTTGCAGCCTTAAGAACGTCAAGTAATACAGTCCAATCGGTAGCGTAGCTTACTGGTACATACTCTCGTTCAATGACCATATCATATAACTGTTGGTAAGTTAGATTATTAATGGCTAATTTATGAGAATATTTTTGAACAGTGGAAGTAAAGGTCTTAAATAGCATGAGCGAAATATTTATAGGTATTACAGTGGACGTATTTTTTATTAGTTTCAAAGAAAGCAACAGTGAAATAAACTGGCAACGTACAAAAGAACTGCATCCAGATGCAGTGAGATTGCACGGCATAACGGGCATAGACAAAGTCCATTTGCTTTGTGATGATCTATGTCAAACTGAATTCTTTTGGACAGTTGACGGAGATAATTGGCTTACTCATACTTTAGAATATCATGAACAAATTAATAGTGATTTATTAATGTTCAAAGCTAACGATCCGTTACACAAAAATTTAACCTTATTAGGCGGAGTTAAATTATGGAGGAAAGGCAGCATTGTAAATCGAGATATGAGTAAGGGCGATTTCAGTCTAAACGCAACACAAACCAAAATGGTTATTGATCAAGCATATTCAGACACAATCTATAATAAGACCCCGTATGACGCATGGAAGACTGCTTTTAGACACTGTGTTAAATTGATGAGCGTGATATTTCGATCCAGACCAAATGCTAAAAACATAGATGTATATATTGATCAATGGAAGGCCTGCGAGCATATAACAGAATTAAATGCAATCTGGGCATATCAAGGATACGTTGACGCTAAAGAATACGTTGAAAAATTTGATAACAATTTAACAGAGCTGTATAAGATAAACAATTACACGTGGCTCGAAAAATATTTTAAGGGTAAACATGGGGCATCTTAAAGACGCAAAGACAACTTATTTCAAACATTTGATGTATGCCAGCTATTTTAATTTAATAGCAATTGGTATAGTTGTAACTGGGATTATACACAGCGTATTTCCATTTTTGTTTAAGTATACGCCATATAACTTGGCTAAGAAAATTGTAGATGGAACCGAAAGGCAGTTTAAACATGATTGAAAAAATTGAAGGTAAAGACGTAAACTTCTCGTCAGTAACTCGACACATCCCCGAAGTGATGAATGCACTTTACGATAGAGAAGCATTTTCTATTGTTACACTTGAGGAAATACGAGATGCATTCCGAACTAAACAGATGCAGAGTAAGGCATGGATGATGAGTAAAATTAAGGAACTAAACTTGGACAGCAATAGTCGAGTACTGGTAGTAGGGTCTTGGTTAGGATTTACCAGCTATTGTCTTTTTAAATTAGGTTTCAGTAATATTACAGAAACCGATCCCGATTCAAGATTAGAAAAATTAGCAATACACTTGAATAGAAAAAATCCTAACTTTAAACATCTATCGGAAGATGTTAATGCTATCGATCTTAGCGGCTACGATTTAATTATTAACACCAGTTGCGAGCATATCGCCGATAACTCCTGGTATGAGCGCATTCCTGCAAGTGCAAAAATTGTTTTACACAGTAATAATCTCGAAGGATACGATCATGTTAATACATGTGAATCAGTCGAGGAGATGTCTTCTAAATATCCAATGGAGCTCAACTTTACAGGCGAGCTTAATCTTGGATCATATTCAAGATTTATGCTGGTGGGTAATCGACGCACATAACAACATGTATACGCTCATCAGTTAATGAGCCATTGATTGCTGTATGCTTCTTTGTTGTGTCAGTCCAATAAATTACACCTTCTCTCAAGTGATGACATTTGTGTAGATGGGGCCAAATCATCCAAGAGTGAAAGTTTGTAACTATAGGAATATGAATACGCGAAGTAAAATCGCTGTGTACGCTGTAGCTACTCTTAGTAGACATTCCCATAATTCGAGTTCTAAACCCGCCGTACTTTGTAATATACTTTTCAAGCAACGAGCCCCGAAGACTCGGCTGAATATGAACATAATCATTTTCTAATTTGTTTTCAAGATGTTCTACTTGGCCAACACCAGTGTGCCAGTCCTCAACTCCTTCTACATTAGTTTGTAGAATGACTTGATTTTCTTGATTCTTATGCACCAAGTATATATCCATTACTTCTTTTTTAAGTGCTTCAAGCTCGTTGAAGACTTCTAATACTCTGATAGTTTCCATGCAACTATTTAGTTAGATATATAACATGTATGGAAAATAAAGAATACAAAATTGTCCCGTTTACTAAATTGAATGCGCCTGGTCACTACATTAAGACTAAGGTAATTCCATGGTGCGAGGAAATATCAATTGAGTCGCATCCTAATCCAGATAAGGGCAGTCCTGCTGCCTATAATATGGGTGCATTAAATTGGCTGGAACGAAACGAAACGTTGGCAAACATCCTTTGGAATAAAAAAAGATTTTACAAGGGAAATGGACAATACTATTTTTTAGAGAAAAATAATGCTATAATTGCTGGATCCGGCATTCATCGTTCTGAATTTTGTCCTGAGATTGCCTTAGGATCTGTTAGGTCATTTGTTAACAAAGAATATCGAGGATACCATTTTCTTGGTGACATTTTATGGCCTGCTCAATTAGCATGGGCAACACGAAATAATTATAAAATGATAATTATTACAGTCAACAAGTACAATAGGAGACTGTTAAATATTATTAAAAGGAACGGAGTTGGCCATCAAAAAAACAGGACTATAGAAAAGTTTTTCCATAATGGAGTAGTAGACGTGCCGTTTCCTATTGAGATTAACGGAATAACGCAATGGGCAATAGGACACCGGATTGACGAAGCATACAAATTTGATTGGGAATTAATTAGATCCCATACAGAAAAAAATACAAAATTACAAAAACTAACTTAAAAACACATAGCTGTAATAGTAGATAAATACTACTACAACTCCTATTTTGAGGCTGCTAAATGATATTTGGTTCTACATTAAAAAATCTTAACCTGCTGACATTGTGTTCAACGATGGTAACTATTACAGGCATTTTTTATTTAGATACAATTACTTGGACAAACGTTGCTACAGTTGGTTTAATGTTTTATATTTTTAACATATTAGGTATATGGATAACACTTCACCGTTACTATTCGCACAAATCCTTTGAATTTGGTCATCCGTTTATAAAATGGAGTTTCACTGTATTATCAATATTAGCTGGTAGAGGCAGTCCATTAGGATGGGTTTACATTCATCGACAACATCATGCATATTCAGATACTGAGAAAGATACACATAGTCCTAAACATACTGGTTATAACTTATTTGCCTTCCGTGCAGGCCGACCTCAAGAATCAGAAACTATGAAGATATTTGTAGTAAAGGATCTAATGACACCGGTGCATTTGTTTTTACACAAATGGTACATGGCAATTATTCTCTTATTTGTAGTATTGCTGGCAGTCATTGATCTTAAAATTTTATACTTTGGTTGGGTAGTACCTATATTATTAATCCAGATAAGTCAGTATAATTTTAATTATTTTGGACATATGCACGGTTATAGGAATTTTAATACAAAGGATAGTAGTAGAAATAATAAATGGTTATTTCCTGCAATATTAGGAGAAGCATGGCATAACAATCACCATGGGAATCCAGGCGCAATATCTACACAGACACAATGGTGGGAGTTTGATCCTGCTGGAAGTATTATTAGGATGATTAAAAAATGAAAAAGTATTTGTACCCAAGGGAATGGTTTTTTATAATAATGCAACTGACAGCTGGTTGTGTAACCCTATGGGCATTACTTAATCCGGCAAGTATTGAATACTGGTTACTGTCGCTATTTGGATATTTTTTAATAACCTGTCTCGGAATTACTGTTACATTTCATCGATTGCTTACACATAAATCATATACACTCTGGAAACCACTTGAGTATCTGTTCAGCTACTTTGCCAACATTGGTTGTACTGGTAGCAGTGCTGGTTGGGTATTTGTGCATAAAATGCATCACAGACATGCAGATAAACCCGGTGACCCACATAGCCCAGTAATCTTAGGGCCAATGGGTGCAATTATAGGAGACTACAGCGTAGATTTTAATAAGTGGATTGTTAGGGATATTATTAATGACCCGGTACATAGATTCTTACACGAATATTACATAGGTGTAGTATTAGTTACACTTGGACTGTTATTAGCAATTGATCCTATGATCGCTATATATCTATACCTAATCCCAGTATTCATGAATACCATTGCATCAAGGTTTAGCAATTGGATAGATCATGATCCTAAGTTTGGTAAAAAGGTTGTTAAGAATTCTGATCAGTCACACAATGTTTGGTGGTGGGCGCTCTTGACATTCGGGGAAGGATGGCATAATAATCATCATGTACGCCCCGGCGATTATAGAATAGGACAAAAGTGGTGGCAGTTTGACCCGGGTAGATATGTAATAGAACTACTAATGCTACTGCGTCTTGCAAAAAATGAAAGAAAATAATGGATACAGAATTAAACGGTATTGGCAAAGATAAGTGGATCAAATACCACTTTAATGGTAATACTACAAGGGTAAATCCTAAGGATAATTTTGCTGTTAAACTTACAAAAAAATCAACTGTATCGTTGTCCTTTGATAAAGCCTGCGAACTTGTTGCAGAAGAGCTTTACGAGATTAACAAGGGTAAAAAAATCTTTGTGCCTATGAGTGGGGGTTGCGATAGTGAAACTGTTGCAAGAACACTTAAAAAAATGAAAATAGATTTTACTCCTATTATTCATGAAGTATGGGGCACAGGCTTTCCGTTAACCTATACCGACAGCTGGTGGGCATATAGGTGGTGCAAAGAAAACAATCTTGAACCTGTTGTAAAAGATATAACTACATTAGAATTATTTGCCGAAGTAAAACCATTTATTGATAAAATAAAAGGACGTAAACTTTACCCTGCACAGAACATTTGTTTGGCAGAATATGCAAGAAAGCATGACGGCATAGTTATTAACGGACAGGCCTTTCCAGAATACTTTCCCGATCATACATTAGATTATCTAATCGATATAGTTAGGGATAAGGGCTTTTATATGCCCGACGGTAGTTTACGATCTGGTTGGTTATTACACGAAGATGATTTCTATATAGATATGCATAATCCAGGTTACCACACGTATAATTTTTTAAGTTGGACTCCTGAAATTGTACTGTCATATGTTAAGGCAAGAGATATGACACTATCCAGTGAAGAGAATAAATTTAAAATTATGAACTGTTTGCCTCGCCCTAAGATAGGAGCGCCTGATGCAGTTTGGTATCTATTAAGAGAATATCAAAATAAACTTAAACGTAAATACGGAACCAGTGAATTATCCTTCATTGGCACACACGAAGAAATGTTAGGAATTTTGGAATAATATGTTTTTAGGGCATGTAACTGATTTTGAAGAAGGCACTTATACGCCTATAGAACAATTAGATAATAAGTACGTATTGGTAAAATCAAATAATCAATACAAAATTATTTCTAATGTATGTCCGCATCAACGGAGTATTATATCAACGAAGTCGGGAATAGGTAGCAGAGTATGCCCCTATCATAATTGGAGTTTTACTTTAGAAGGTGCTCCTATTAAGTCAGGCCGTACAGAATACTACTGCAAAAACGAAACAGCTTTAGAAGAATTACCTGTCTACGAATGGAATGGGTTTTTATCAACTGCACCCATAGCCTGCAAAGAACTTGAGTTTGTAGATTTAACTAACCTAAAATTAGTCGAAAAGAGAATTGATCTCGTTTCTGCTGTTCCCGAGAATATCATGGACTTGTTTTTAGATGTAGATCACATAGCCACAATTCATGCGGGAGTCTATGACCAAATTGGACTATCTAACATCAGTGAAGTTGACTGGGTTTACTACGACAATCGCAGTTTGCAGCTGGTAAGAAAACACGATGGATACGGTGCTGCATGGTTAGCAGTTTATCCTGAAACTATGATAGAGTGGCAACCTGGAGCAGTTTTTATTACTGTTGCTATTCCCAACAGCACTAATAGTTCACGAGTTGTGGTTTACAAATATAAAGACTTGTCTGATCTAAAAAACAGCTACGCATTGAATCAACAGGTATGGGAAACAGCTTGGGCACAAGATAAAGAACAATCTCAAATGTTAACCGAGTTTGCTCAAACTAATCTTGAAGAATCTAAATATCATTTTAGATCGTTTCTCAACCGTTGACATTTTCATAAAACCGTCTAACCTTTCCAGGTTCTAATTTTAAATGATCTATTAGTTGATAATACGGAATACTTATTCCGTGTTGTCGATATGGCAATAATGGAGTTTGTAACCAATCAAGATTTTCAAATCCGACATATTTAGGAAAATACAACAACTGATCTTTCCAGTATTTTCCGTATATTAATGGTTTAATGTAATAATCCCAGCGATCAACTGTTTGTAACTTAACGCCTTTCTTGTGCAGACCGTTACCATCGAAATATACATGGGAATGTAAGGCAGCTTTAAATATATCATCAGTGATAATACTTAACAGGAATTCGGGAGTGTCTCCGTAGAATACAACACGCCCTGGCCTATCCACTAATTCAAATGCTCTATGTCTTACTACTTCGGGCGAGTTATAACTTATAAAATAGTAAAATTGGTTACGCTGACTAATGTGAATAAATGGATCGTGCGCCATTTGTATCAAATCTTGGTCGGCTGGTAACAGTGTTAAGAACTTTTTCCATAATAAACTGTATTTGTGAATACCAGTTCGTTCACATTCTTCTTCAAGGTCGGAACGAATTGCATCTACATCAACATCTATTATGTTAGTTTTTATCTGATACTTAGCATCTACTAATTTTAAATTTTCATATTCAAAATCGTTATAGCCTGGCAAATACATAAAGTATGTATCAATTGGGATTCCTTGCGAATGGAAACTATGCAAGACACTTTGGCTATCTAAACCTGAACTTAAACTGAGCATTAGTTTAGAGTTGGACTGAGCCAATTCGACTGCACGTCGATCGTTTTCTTCTTTCATGTTCCCGGGAACACGGCCACACGATTTAAATTCGAAATAGAATTTTTTGTCATCAAACCCGTAGTTCATAAATACCTCTACATTAAGCAACTATTTACACTAAAATAATATGACAAATAAAAAAATAGGTTACGAACACTTTTATAAAGACTCAAGAGGCAATAGAAGACGAAGCGGAATCTTTGCTCCGGGCATTGATAGATTCATCCTAATAGATGATTACGACTTTTGGATGACTTTTGAAACTGCGGAGTTGATTAGTTCTAAAGTACCAACAGTGGCATATATTCTTCCACCTACCGACTTCGAATTAACTAATGCAAACTGCATTGGGTATACAATTTTTAATAAAACAAAGCAACGTATTGGGCCAAGTCCTATATCCATTGCAAGGCAGAATCCACAGTTAAAGTTTTTATTCGACTATACAAAGATTACATTCTCCGACATACCCGAAGATTACAAAACGGATGATCGTCGACCTATGCTGACTAAACTACAAGAGTGGGCAGATTATGTCCACAATCTTGTTTATGTAATTAACATGACCGAAGCATTGTTTAACCCGTTTAACAATAAAGACTTCGTGCAGAAATATGCAAACCCGCAATGGCTTGCAGGATTAAAATCTAAGGTTGATAGATCTGCAACTGAAAATGGTGTATTCTTTGAAATACGCCATGCATTGTATATGGCTAACAACATCGAAGATGCCGAACTTCGTATACTTAATATTTGGAAAGAACATTATCACGAACAGCAATATATGCTACACGGATTTTATAAAATATGGAACAGGCCTGTTCCCGAAGAACTTGCAGATGTAGCAACTTATAAACCAGAAACTGTATCAACTTTTATTGTATAATATGATCAATCTTAACGACACACTTTACTTTTCCAGTATCAGCTTTAATTCTTACTACAATGATGTATGGAACAACATATATCAAGAATGTGATGCAGGCGGCAAGTTCTATATTAATGTAGCTAAGAGATTAAACCCTTGCAGGTTTGTTACACGCCACGGTGAATGGAGTTTGCCTTGGAAACAGGAACTAATTCCAGGATTCGAAATGCCTGCATACGATCCTTCATTTAGCAAATCCTTTAGTGAGATCACAGATACAAAAGCATTATCTATTAAGCAACAAATACAGCAAGGAAAAAAGTTTGCAGTTATGTACTCGGGCGGGATTGACAGTACTGTTATCATGGCATCACTGTTAAAAAACTTAACTGCTGAGGAACTTACAGAAATTACAGTCTGCGCCAGCACTGAATCAATTATAGAAAATCCTGTATTTTGGAAAAAGTATATCTTTGAAAAATTTAAGATTCTTGATTCTAATAGTAATAAGTACGATGACTTAATTGAGCAAGGACTTACGCCTATTACTGCCGACGAGGGCGATTGTATATTCGGTACTGTGTTCGGACTAACACTTTATAACCACTACGATTATTACATCCAAGACATGGATAGGTCAGTTCGCATTAATCTACGCAATTTAAAATATAAAATCAGTGATCCTAATGTACATTTTAGTGTTTACAAAGAGTTGATAATTAAACATTTGAGCATCGAAGGTGACAACACATTTGGTAGATTACTCTACGAAAAATATGCACACAACATTAAAACTTCTAACGTGCCTGTGCATAGTCTACATGATTTTTTCTGGTGGTTGATCTTTAATGTTAAATATCTCAACTGTGCTGTAAGGGGTGCGTTATATTACAACGATCGAGTAGAATGGAAAACAGCTATCGAAACTGTAGTCAATTGGTACAGTGATCCAGAATACCAACTTTGGTCCATGGTCAATAATAACAATGGACAGAAAATAAACTATACATTGGCATCTTATAAAAATGCTGCCAGACAGTATATATGGGAGTTTGATAAGAACGATTGGTACAAGAATTTTAAGATTAAACTTGAATCAATGTGGACCATTGCTCATCAGCAGAATGTAGACAAAATCGAACTTGATCGTAGACCTGTAGCCAGAGTGGGGTTGACTAAAGACTACGAAATGCTATATATTAACGATCCTGGGGTGCAGGACTTCTTTAAACACCACTTGAAAAATTTTAAAATTGACTGGAGAGAAAATTGAGGGAACTTATGAAAAAGATTATTGCAGCTTTAATGGCTACATTTGCACTTTCGGCTATTGCCAAAGAAAACATTACTATTGTATACGCATGGGGGCCGGGCGACTCTGTTGCTAACTACCATAGAACCATTGCCAATGAGGCAAACAAGATTCAAGACAAGTACAACTTTATGTTTGATACTAAACCAGGTGCAGGCGGCGCTATTGCGGTTAATCATGTATTGGCCACCCCTAATACTGTATTAGCACACAGCACAGCATTTTTTGTTCGACCTGTAGTTTATCCTAACGAAAGTTACGATTTGACACAGTTAAAAGAACAGTATGTTCATTGTATGGCACCAATGGCAGTTACATCATCTAAGTTTAACGCATGGAAAGATGTTTCAGCTGACGCTAAGGTCAGTGTTGGTATTTCAGGTCTCGGAGTTACAACACATTTGGCAGCATTGCAGTTACAAAAGAAATACGCTAACTTAAACATTATCCCGTTTAAGAGTACTAATGACAGTATGCTTTCTATGGTATCGGGTCAAACTGATTTCCACATTGGCTTTATCAGCGAAGCAGAACAGTGGAGTAAGGAAAATGCCAAAGCAGATCGTAAGGTTAGCGTATTAGGCATTACAGGTAACAAGGCTGTTAACGGATATCAACCATTAGTTAATCAAGGCTTTGATCGCAGTTTTGCTGATATGAACGTCGGTCATCATCTGCTATTGCCTATTAAGAGTGACGACGCTCGACACAAAGAGTTTCATTCTATCTTTACTAAGGCTGCACAGACTCCTGCTGTTCGAGCAGCATATGCAGTAGACTATTGCGAACCGCAGGCAGTGCAATACGATGCACTACCAAAGTTCTTTAACTTCCATACTGAATATTGGAAGAAACTTAGTTCAGGAATTAAACTAAACTAATTTAAAGGCTCTTAGGAGCCTTTTTTATATACACAATATGCCTACTACACATTTAGCAACTACAACAGATAAACTGGGTAACACTATAGATATTCTGCACACTGATAAAATTGGTATGAGTCCAATCTTTACTTTCTTCTTAAGGCAGATGGCCGAGCTTATTGATAATAAGTTTGCATTTCCTGTAACTACTTGGACTGATAATGACAGCGCAGTATACGCAGTTCAAGGAGATAAAATTTTAGGACACATTGTTTACAGTCGAGGTGGCCTAACAGGCAGCGATAATGTCTTGTATATTACACTCAGTGCAGTTGATTCTGAGTGCAGAGGTCGAGGTATCTACACAATACTACACGAGCATTTCGAAAATACTGCAAAGAAATTAGGATGCTCTGCTATATCAAGTCATATACATAAAAATAATGCTGTTAGATTAAAGTCTGCAGAAAAAGTAGGAATGCACACAGTGTTTAATTACGTTTTTAAAAGGTTAAAATGAAAGCCCGATATTTTACAAAAGAAGATTTATTACAGGTACAAGAAATTATTACCAGTAATACTAAGATGCACGGCGTTGATATTAGCAAGGTAACTGATAAGTTTGTTCAAATGTTTGCAACAAGAGAAACTGGTAAAGGATCTATATGTGTAGCTGACGACACCGGGATTATACATGGCATACTAAAGATTACGTGGTCTGATAAAATTCCAGTTTGGTTTATAGATTTTGCATTTATGAAACATACTGCTGATAGAAACTTAGTAAGGCAAACTATAAAAGCCTGTGCTGCCGGCATAGATTTTATCACAGACGAAGCAGAAAAACGAGGTCTTTACGATTTTTACTATGGTGTTAGAGATCACTTAGATCATAGATTAGACATGCTGGTTAATGCAAGTCCTAATTTTAAAGAAAGATACGAAGTAAGCAACGTAGAACTTTTACAACCAGGACAAGCATCTAAATTTGCAGTATTTGATTACACCCGTATGCTATTAGGCACTCAAAACGCCAAAACAATTGTTATTAGACAGGCACATTTGCGCAAGGAATTTAGACCCCAATTATGGGCTACGACAGTTTAAATATATAAATACATTATAACGGAGGATCCACCATGTGGAAAGTTACATATAAATTAACACACCCAACTGATATTAAGACTGCTGAAAGTCCTATTCCACCAGATATGTTGGAAAAAATTAATGAAATGAGTATTTGGGCAATGGAACATGGTTTGTTAGATCAACGAGAAGAACTTATTTCTCCTACAGAAAAACACATGATTTATATATGGGACTCTAAGGAAAGCCAACAAGCCTGGAGAGCAAAGTTTATAAATGACATCACTTATCTTGAAACACATTGGCCAGCACATATGGCATCAAATAGCGTGACCCATACTAAAGAAGTGGGTCCAGTATAAAAAACGGCCTTAACGGCCGTTTTTTTATTTCCTGACTAATTTAATTAGTTGCCACCCTAAATCAAATTCCCACCACTTATGTCCAAATCTTGCATCTGCAGGATGTGCGTGATGATTGTTATGCCATCCTTCCCCGGACACTAATATACCAGTAAAAAAGTTATTTGTACTCTTTTCTTTAGTATCGTAATTTCGATATCCGGATAGATGATTTACTGTATTAATAGCACTACCGGCATGCCACACCATCAATGTAGGAACAAAGTATCCAAATACTACGCCGTCGACACCAAATAGACTGTAGACTGCAACCAAATATATAAAGTTTACTGCCCAATAATTTTTATGCATCCATGTATGAAACTTAGAACGCAGTAAATCTGGAACATATTTAATTTTAGGATGATCAAGCATACTGGCAAATTGTATACGTAATATACTAACATGATGTGGACTATGTGGATCTTTGCCTGTATCTGTAAATCTATGATGTTCTCTATGAATGGCAACCCAGCCTATACTTGATCCATTTCCTCCCAAGGATGCAACAATAGTGCCAAGGTATTCAAACCACTTAGGGGAGTCAAATGATTTATGACTTAGTAATCTATGATATGTTACTGTGCCACCCATGGTGGCAAATATAAGATATATTACAAATGCAATGATCCAATTTTCAATACTGCCAATATAGATACCGTAGGCAAGAACGAGGTGGGCAAGGACGTGATAAACAATGAGGGAATTTTTAGAAACTGCTAACATATAGATATTTATCTTAACCATATTCGCCTAAAATATTTGACACACTCAGTTAATTACTGTATAATAACTTATGAGCAAAATATCAAAAAGTCTCGAACGTAATACCTTTCAAAAAGAAGGAGCAATCCGGCGAGCAAAAGAAAAGGGAGAAGAGCCGAATCAAGCCTACATTGATATGTGGGATCAGATCAAGATTGATGAAGCTAACAAGATTCACGATCCCGCTTGGCAAAAAGATAACATGGAGTACGACCTCCGCAGTACTGATTGGATTTTAGAGAAAGTTCGCAATAACGATAACTATGCTCAAAATTTATATGCCGCTATGTGTAACAATGATTTTATCAAACGTGAGATGTGGCCAGTATTAAAAGATCAACGGTGGTCGTGTAGTTGGAGACATAGCGGTGGCATAATTTCTGACATGCAAGAAAAAGGCGACTACATTGATTGGTACTGTAGCGGCATTGGTAATAAAGAATCTGGTTTCGGTTTAGACGGGTACGAACCTACTCCAGATCCCGATGGCCGAGACTACGTGCCAGAAAGTGTAGTAACTGAAGAAATTGAAAATGATTTATACACTTTAGGCTGGCTTGTTGTTAAATATAAAGATGAGGAATAACATGGAAAAACTTACATTTAATGCTGATGATATTTTTGAAGATATCCCCGGAGATCCGGATAATGTTATAATGAAAATTCCTCCGGAAATTTGTGAAGCACAGGGTTGGAAAGAAGGTGACATAATGAATATCACTGTGGAGAACGGTGCAATGATTATTAGTAAACAAAACAATGGCTAAAAAAGAAGATTTATTAGAACTTACAGGCGCAATAGAGGAAGTGTTACCTAACTCAACATTTAGAGTTAAGGTAGATAATATGGCACAAATAGTATTATGCTATATGGGCGGCAGACTTAAAAAAAATAAAATTAAAGTTATCTTAGGTGACAAAGTTAGAATCGAAATGTCACCGTATGATTTAACCAAGGGTAGAATTACGTATAGGATGTAATTATGAATTCAGTTCTTGAACGTGTTAGAAAAGTATGCGAACGTGTTCGAGAAAAAAATACTTCGTCGATGTCTTTTAAAAAACTTGTTAGCAACACAAGGCGAGAATTTAGAATACAAGATATTGATCTTAGTATAAAAATCAAAAAAGATAATCTATTAGACGATAGTCATTTTTACATTATAGCGTTTTATGATCCCGAAAATGATCGTCAAAATGAAACTCCTATTGAAGTAATAGTGTATCATAATTTTAACAGCGACGAGCAATTTAAACAAATCCACACTACTGAATTTCTTATTCAAATTTTCGACGCAGTAGTACACGAACTACGACATCAACAACAGAGCAGATCAAGATATCACCAAACGTTTAGTGATCATGCAACCCATCCGTATAGCAAGTATCTTGCAGACCCAGACGAGCTCGATGCCTATGCATTTAGTATTGCTATTGAATTATTAAGAGCCATGCCCGTTACTCGAATAACAAGATACATGACCAAATTAACTGTATTAAGTAAAATGAAAAAGCATGACATGTTCATTAGTCCTGCCCTACATAGCTATGTGTTACATTTTTACAACAATCCGTTGTTGAATCGACTGTCCAAAAAGGTGTTTAAACACTTAATAGTGATTGACACCCGACAAATTTTCCAGTAAAATACAAGTATAGCAACACACACTACGAGGCCAAAATGTCTGCAGAATATACTGTAAGTGAAGTTTTGAAACTGGCATGCAGTGCCCAGCGAGCTAACAATGCATATTTAAAAGAAGCCGAATCCGTTTATGCCAGTGACGGCATATTTGTGTGTCTCAAATACGATAATAAAACTCTGATTCGACATGCTTTGGGTATAGAAACGTTTGGAAATACTGAACAAGAGTTCCGACCAGCTACGTTGTACGTTGAAGAACAAGATGCTGTTCTTACAGAAGAAATTAAAAGCTATTATCGAAGATTAATGTTTGCCGCAGTCAAGGGTGACAATGAGTTTCAAACGGAAGTAAATTCAATTTTAAATTCCGAAACAGTTGGTAAGAATAAGATTGGATTTTTAGCATGTCTACCTTCGGTATATGCCAGAGATAAAAGCAGATCAGAATTTAAGCGTAACATTAAAAAATGTGAGGATCGATATTTGGCAGAAGTTAATACTGTAATTTTTGACAAGGACTGTGAAATACTTGAATCAGTTAAGTCAAAAACCTTTGAAGGTTACAATATTTCTGCTATAATTGACAGTGTAATGGTATCTTGGTTTAGTAAGCTACCAGTGACTATTGGTCCAGCGGTGCTGGTCAAAGGCAAAGTTAAAGAACATAGACATCACTGGTTTACTAAAAACTTTGAAACAAGACTTAACTATGTAAAGGTTATACAATGAGCAAAGCAAAGCATAAACCTCACCAATGGATTGACGGAGAGACTGCTGACCGCATTACCAGTCTTAACCTAAAAGACTATCGTGCATACCTAAAGAAAGAATTGAAACAGTGGAAGAAGAATCCACGTAGCGATGCCAACCCTGATGGCTATTGGCTACATCCAGAAGATGTGGGCCTGAACATACAGACCATTGCGGCATTGGATTTAGTTATCAGCCATTTTGTAGTAACGGAGGATGAATAATGAGTGACGAATTTGAAAAGTATGATGCTTTTGCTAAACATATGGAAGAACGTTTTCCAAAGATGTTTGCTGGCAAGTACGGCGGCTTTGCCTGTGGTGAGGGTTGGTGGCCCATTCTTGAAGCACTGTGCGGACAAATTCAACATCACATCGATTGGAAGAATAAGACTTCAGAGGTTGTACCACAAGTAACTGTAGCACAGATTAAAGAGAAGTTTGGCGGCTTACGTTTCTATTACGATGGTGGCGACGATGAGATTAGCGGGATGGTTAGTATGGCAGAATCGTGGGCCGCCCGCAGTTGTGAAACTTGCGGTAATCGAGCTACTAAACAGACCACAGGGTGGATTAAGAACTTATGTGATAAACATTTTGAAGAATACGAAACTCGTAAAAAAGAAAGATTTAAGGAAGATACTTGACAAAATTCAGTTATCCTGTTATACTACAATGGAACAATCAGAGTGTTCCGTGGTGGAATGAGTGCTGTGCTCAAGTGTTAGAAGTGTTTGGACTTCCAGGGCATAGGTTTGTTTACCGCCCCCATGAAGATCATATGGTGTTTGAATTTAAAACTAAAAAAGATCAAACATTGTGTAAAATTTTATTATCGGAAAAATTATGAAGATTAAAGTAGTATCAGATCTCCATCTTGAGTTTTCTGACATCAACATTAAGAACGATGAAGGCTGTGATGTCTTAATCTTAAGTGGCGACATTATGGTTGCTACGGATCTGCACGATCACCCTGAACCAGCAAATACTGCTGATCAAACAGCTATTGCCAACGGCACTGGACTTGGTCGAAAGCAGATATCTGCTCAACGGTTCCGTGACTTCTTAAAACGTTGCAGCTTTCAGTTTCCTCATGTTATCTACGTTGCTGGCAACCACGAGTTCTATCACGGCAAATGGAATCAAAGTTTGATCACACTGAGTAACGAATGCGCCAAGTTCCCTAACGTCTACTTCTTAGAAGCAGGATCCAAAAAGATTGACGATGTGACTTTTATCGGTGGTACATTGTGGACTGATATGAACAAAGGCGATCCTGTTACATTGCACTCTGTACGTGACATGATGAACGACTTCCGTGTTATTAAAAAGGATCTTGAAGGTTACACTAACCTTAAACCTCATGACACGGTTATTCGTCATCGTCATATGCTGGGTTATATCAAGCAGATTGTTGCCGAGAAGCCGGATGAGAAGTTTGTTGTAGTTGGGCATCATGCTCCAAGCAAACTTAGTACTCATGAGCAGTATGCAGACCAACATCTAATGAACGGTGCTTACAGCAGTGACCTAAGTGAGTTCATTATGGACCGTCCGCAGATTAAACTGTGGACACACGGACATACACATCATCCCTTTGACTATGTCATTGGAGAGACTCGTGTTGTTTGCAACCCCAGAGGCTACGAAGGCTATGAGCCAGATAGCGGCTGGAACCCTAACATTGTAATAGAGGTATAAAATGGAAAAAGAAACAATCAATATTGTTGATCTAACAAGAATTACTGCTAAAAATATGTACGAGATGCTGATGGAGTTGGCAAGTCATATTGAAAAATTGCAGATGGAAAACCAAGAACTTAAAAATAAACTGGCACTGCACGATGACGACCTTAAGTGAAAAAGATGTAGTGAAGTTTAAGAAATGGCTTAAAAGTCATTTAGCATACGGGCCTGTAACAGTAGTGTTTACAAAGAAGGATGGAACAGAACGAGTAATGGAATGTACAACCAGTCCCACACTTGTTCCAGTTGAGACTTTGGTAGAAAGTGCAGAGCCTAAGCGTGAAAAGAAAGTGAATGAAGATGTTATGCCAGTGTATGACTTAGAATCAAAACATTGGAAGAGCTTTAGATGGGACAGTATTAAACAAGTGAGATTTACACTATGAGACAATTTATCGAAGATACCTGTGAAATTATCTGCGATACTAATGGTCGAAAGATTGTTGCAGATGTATTAGACTTTAAGGATCGCCAGTATCTTAAAGTAAGTGTTGACAAGAGTGTCAAGGTTCAGTTACAATGGAACGGTAAGTTTTACGAAGGTAGTGTTGCCGGTCTAACATTTAGCACAGACGGTCCTACTGTTAACAATTATAGGCAAGGTAGATAATATGAAGATCGGACTAAGCTACAGTCGTTGCGTCTTAGACATTGTTGAAGGCCGTGTAGACATAGAAGATGTACTGGTATTGATTACCCGTACAGATTTTGACCCACGTGATGACGAACAATGGTCTGGTATCTGGGAAGGATACTGTTTAGGTGGTATGAGTAATCCCGAATGGGGGCATTACGACTTCCGCAGTAAAGACGATGAAGACAAGTTCCGTAGTGTGAGCATCATGCTTTACACAGATGGTAAAATGCATCAGCCGCGTCAGTTTGGTGCTCATCCTCGTCGACGCCCGGAAATTTGGTTAGAAGCAGTTCTGCCAAGTATCGAATTAAAAAAGAATCCTGCTGCCAAAATTGCTTGGGACAAGTTCCAAACAGTTGCAGGTTTAACCAACGTAAATTTAGATAAGGAATACAGATAATGCCAGGTTTAATCCCAATGGTGGTCGAGCAAGAAGCTCGAGGTGAACGCAGTTACGACATTTACAGTCGCCTACTTAAAGATCGCATTATAATGTTGGATACAGATGTTAACGAACATACATCCAGCGTTATTGTAGCACAGTTGCTATTTTTAGAAAGCCAGGGTAATGAAGATATTACATTCTTTATTAACAGCCCAGGTGGCAGTGTAACCGCCGGCTTAGCCATTTACGATACTATGCAGTTTATTAAACCGGACGTAGCTACCTACGTTATGGGACAGGCTGCAAGTATGGGTAGTTTCCTTGCACAGGCGGGTGCGGTTGGCAAGCGTTGTGTGCTGCCGGAAAGCCGTACAATGATACATCGAGTAAGTTCAGGTACTCCGGGCACACGTGGCTCAGTACACGTACAGGAACTACAGTTTGAAGATGCTCGACGTAGCTTTGAAGAAAGCCAGCGTATTAATCAGCGTCTAACTGAGCTGTATGTCAAGCATAATACAGCTGGAAAAACCTACGAACAGCTATACGAAGCTATGAAATTTGATACGTTTTTGAGTGCCGCAGAAGCAGTTGCGTATGGCTTGGCAGATAAAGTCATTGATAAACGCCCATAAAGTGCGTAGATAACTTGTAACCATAGTATACTATAAATATATGATAGGAGTATACTATGGCTCGCAAACCATTCAATTGGGCACTGTTGGACAGGGAAAACTTGTACACTATGATGTACGAGTTGAAGCCTCTTATAGTAGACAAACGTCTTGCTATTAAAGACCTACAAAAACTACTGTCAGCTCATATTAAATGGCATCTTCCTATTAAAGTCACTATCAAACGTGACAGTAGCCACGAAAATGGTGTAGTCTATATTGGCGGGGCATATTATTCAAGTTACGATATTGACGATCGACGCCATGTAGAAATAGTGTTTAGTTACAAAAATACAGATTCGAAAATTAAACTATCAGAAACACGCTGGGACAGAATGTGTCGATTATTTGCAGATACAATGTTGCATGAAATAATTCATGTACGCCAATATAGGACTCGATCATTTAAAGATATTCCAGGATACGAGAGTACAGCATATTATGCCAGAGATCGCAGACAGCAAGAGTACTACGGTCATAAGGATGAAATGGGCGCATTTAGTTTTAATATTGCATGTGAACTATATGATAAATTTGGCGACAACTTTGATGCAGCCAAACACTATTTGGACACTAATTTAGCTAAACGTGCCAAAAAAACCTGCTGGCACAAGTATATGAAAACATTTGATTGGAATCATAACCATCCAGTTATACGTGCTATGAAAAAGAAAATCATCCGAAACTTACCATATGCCCAAATTGGTAAGCCATTTAAAACGCCAGATCACTTGACCTATTAAAGTTTAGACTGTATAATAAACATATTATACACAACATAGGTATCACAATGAGCGACCCTTGCTATCAAGTTATTAGTGATTTGGAACTGCATCCCAGCCGTTTGAATAAAGAAGCTATTGTTTTGGCGCAGGCCGAAGCAGGCAATAGTGAATTCTTTCAAGGCTGTCGTCTTGCTCTTGATCCTATGATTACATTTGGATTGAAACAAATCCCGGAGAAGAAAGATGAAGATGGCGTTGGGTTACCTTGGGATAGTTTTAGTCTCATTATTACTGGTTTTGTTAATCGCTCATTCACAGGTAACCTTGCTCGCGACACAGTCGCTAATATGATGAAGAGTGCCACTAAGGCACAGTGGAATGGTTGGTACCGTCGCATACTGATTAAAGACCTGCGCTGTGGAGTCAGTGAAAAAACCATTAACAAAGTTGTGGAGAAGATGTATGCTGATTATGCTATTCCTGTTTTTGGTTGTCAGCTTGCTCACGATAGTGCTAATCATGAATCAAAAGTCACAGGGAAGAAACTTATCGAAGTTAAATTGGATGGCGTTAGGGTTATCACTATTGTATACCCTGACGGTCGTGTGGATATGTTTAGCCGCAATGGCAAAGAACTTATTAACTTTCCCCACGTAACAGAACAGTTTAAATCTATTGCAGATACATTACCTGAACCTTGGGTATTCGATGGCGAGATTATGAGCGGATCGTTTCAAGACCTGATGAAGCAAATACATCGTAAAAGCGATGTCAAAGCTAACGATGCTGTACTTAATTTGTTCGATTGTGTTCCTTTAGAACACTTCGAACAAGGTGTATGGAACGCTACACAAGAATTCCGTAGCAATCATTTAACAGAGTTTATGAATCATCATCAAGATGCATTACCTAATGTATCAATGGTAGGACAAGAACTGGTTGATTTGGATACAGAAGAAGGTCAGATTCGTTATAAAGAAATTAATGTCAAGGCAATTGCCGGCGGGTACGAAGGCATTATGCTTAAAGATTTAGAAGCTGGCTACGAATGTAAACGTAGTGTGGCGTGGTTGAAGTTAAAGCCATTCATCGAAGTATCATTGGAGGTGGTGGATGTTGAAGAAGGAACAGGAAGAAACGTTGGCAGGCTTGGAGCGATTGTCTGCCAAGGAGTCGAC
>Ga0114975_10000513_pt1 | contig 29345 bp, 31 predicted proteins | sample S_130626_EF_Meta_FD_87031 | JGI IMG/M metagenome (GOLD analysis project Ga0114975, IMG submission 87031) | Freshwater microbial communities from Lake Simoncouche, Canada to study carbon cycling - S_130626_EF_MetaG | ecosystem: Environmental > Aquatic > Freshwater > Lake | place: Lake...
ACCCCTGAAACCCTTATAAAACGGGCGATTCAGCCTCATTCACCCCACAATTCCCCCCATTTGGAGTGGTTGCCTCACAAGGATTCGAACCTTGAATAACAGATTCAGAAGGGAGTAGGCAACTCGCTGCATGCCTTGTAGAATATAGCCTCCAGCGCAAAATGCACCGGCTTAGACGTTCCTTTAGACGGATTTACTTGGCGTTCATGCTTTGCAATGCGGCACGGTAAAGTTCCCCGTTCGTTTCATGCACCTCACTCCAGACATTCACGGTGCCGGCCACTGCCCCGCCTTTGATGGGCACGGGTTCCAGCACCCATGCGCGGCCCGTGGCGGTGTCGATACGGAACACGGCAGGCCGGTCAGCATCGAGATGGATGTTATGGACGTGCCCTGCTGCCAGTTGGTAGCGCATGACCGATCCGCCTTCCGGGCTTGGCGGCGTGTTGGCGAGCAAAGCCAGCGCAGACAGCACCAGCACGGCGAGTGTGAAGCGTTTCATGGCAGGCAGCATACCACGCCTGTCAAATCTACTGCGCCAGCAGTTTCCTAAACCGCTGCCACACTTCCAGCCTGCGCGCTTCCGCATGCTGCATCAGGGCGCGTTGGTCAGGCTTGAGGCTGGCTTTCCATTGCACATCCATGGCCGAGTTCACCGTCCAGTGGCGGAATAGGCTGCTCTTGAAGTTGTCGCTCAGCTCACCGCGATTGTTCTTCAGCTTTAGCAGCCCTTTGATCTCGCCGCTGGCCTTCTCCCAGTCGAGGTCTTCCAGCGCGTAGCGGAGTTGTTGGAACTTGCTCACCGGATAGCTGCCGCGCTCGTCGGCACCGCTCGCCACGGCAAACTTGTGCGCCTCGCTTTGCAGTTCAGTGATGGGGCTATGCCTGCCGATCTGCAAGCCGAGTGATCCCAAGAACTGCTCCCACGCATTCACCGGGCGGTTCTTCTGGCCTGCCACTAGTTTGTCGATGCCTGGCACCATGCGGATGCTCATTGGGATGGCATTGGTCAGCACGTCTTGCAGTGCCTCGGCTCCGCCGACTTTCTCGCCGCGATAGTTCAGCCCGTAGAGTCCTTCCATGAAGCCCGTGCCGATCACAGGGGCCACACGTCCGGCCACGAACTGCTGTGGGCGATGGAACAGCCGGTAAATATCCTCTGGCACACTGCGCATGGTGTAGGTGCGGTTACCGACCACCACGCCAAAGGGTTCCTCCGGCTTCCAGTCGCCGTCATTCATCGCGGCATTGATGAGACGGGCTGCCACCCAGAATGTCACCGCCAGAGTCGCCATCGCCACGGCTTGCTCGCGTCCCACCTTGCCAGTGATGCCTTGAATCGCCTGCCCGGTAAACCGTGCCCGTGCTTCCAGGAAATCGGGGGCCAGCAGCACCGCACGCAGCAGGTGTTGAATCGTCGGGTCGCGGCCCATGTCCTTGTAGTTCAGATGCCCGTAGGCACCGTTCGTCTGCTTTGCGCTCAGATATTTCACATCATCCAGCGTCACCGTGCCCGCCTTCATCTCCGCATCAAAGCGCACCGTGTTGCGTGCTAGAATGTGATCGTAGGTTTTCAGCTTCAGGCCGGGAATGTAATGGCTGAACGTGAAGTCACCGATGCGTTGGATCAGTTGGCCGATGCCGGGAATCTTCTCCATCCATGACCCGCGCCCTGTCAGCCCGTCCATGAATGCCTCCATGCCGTGGCTTTCGCTTGCCAGCATCAGGCCGTGATTCATTGCATCCACATGCGCCGGGTCTGCCGGGTCCACCGTGGGGATATTGGAGAATGGGTTTACCTTATGCCCCACCGCATGCGTGCCTTCCTGCACGATGTGGAATGGCGACAGCGACATCATGCTCGCCTTGATCTGGGATTGCAGCACGTCCACCGTCTTGATCGCCTTCCGCAGCAGCGTGCCCGCGATGTTATCGCTCGCGCTGTCGTAAAATTCCCGCAGCTTGCTCCGGCCCAGTGCCGCCGTCATGATGCCCGCCGCCTCTGGGTGCAGTGCCAGCTCGCCCAGCACCATCACCGGGTTGCCCTCGGTATCATTCGCCGCCATCTTCCATTTGGCGAGGGCGGGATGATTTAGTCGCACAAAGTCGCCCGTGTCATGCTTTGCCCCTTGAAAAGTCACACTGCCCTTGGCCCCTGGCAGGATCAGCGTGATTTCTCCTGGCTGCCCGTCCTGCGTCGGCAGTGCCGCGCCCATCGGCATCGCCAGCGGGCGGCCATCCTGCGCGGCAGTCTGCGTCAGCTCAGCGATGAGTTGCCGCGTGCTCAGCGTCTTGTTCATCTCGGTCAGGTAAAGGCCCATGAGCTTGCTAATGTCCTTCGTCGCCGGAGTCAGCCCCTTTTGCTCCCCTTCAAAGAACGATTCAATCTTGCGCTGCTGCCCAAACTTAAAGCTCCGCGTCAGGTTCCCCGTGAATTGGGCAAAGGCACGGTGCCCGCTCACCCCCGGCTTCTGCCAAACTTGGTTGACGTAGTTCTCCAGCGCATTCACCTCCAGCCCGTTCGCCTTGGCATGGGCCAGCGCACGCTCGTAAAAGGATGCCACCCGCTGCGCTTCCGTCAGTGCCACCGGGGAAAGATTGCGTGCTGCCGTGTAGCCTGCCCGTGTCTTGCCCATACTCTTGGCCTCGCGTGCCGCCAGCACCGTGTCATCACCCGCCGCTTGAATCCAGTTCGTGATGCCGATGCGCTGCGTCACATCCGGCACCCGCTTCTCCAGCTCGGTCATGAGGTGGTTCACCGCCAACGTGCTCGTCTGGCTCCGCCCGATCCACCCATTCAGCGCACCCCGGAACGCCGTGAACTTCGGCACTGCCGAGAACATCTGCTTCAGCACATTTGTCTGCTTCACCGCAGGCTGCAAGGTAGGCGATACTTGCGCCGGATTCAGCACCGCGCCACTGTTGCTTAGCGTGACTGGTGCCGTGCCTCGGGCCATGCCCATGCGGACATTCTGCGCTGCATTGGTCTGCGGGTTGGCCACTTGCTGCCAGATGCCCGCCAGAAATTCTTGAATCGCACGCCCAAAGCGCGTGAGCATGGCCTTGCTCCAGTTCGCAAAGTCCGTGATGCCTTGACGAATCAAGTCCGCCGCCTCGTTCAGGATGTCCGTGTTGAGGAATCCCGCTGTGCGTCCGCTAACGCTTAGGTTTTTGAAGCCGCCGCCTTGCGTTTCGCCAATGCGGACAGATCCTTGGCGAATCCCGCCATCTGCGATTTGGTCAGTTGCCCCGCCAGTTCGTGCGGCTCTAACTCGGCCCGCTGCTGCTTCGCCTTCGGTTCCAAGCCCTCTCTCTCTGGCAAGTTGGAGAAATTCATCTTCATAAGATTGTTTGAGGTTGGATTCTTCTTCGCCGCGCAACTTTGCCCATAGATCCTTCTCAGGATACCACAGGACAGCTTGGATGTCGGCGTTTGAGACTGTAATCCCCTGCCCCTCCAGTTCAACACGAATCTTGTTCACGATCCGGCTAATGACAGCACGGTCCTGGTCAGATGGCGCATCGATGGGCTTGAGTTGCGTCCGTATCACGTTAGCTGCGAGCGCCCACTGGGGCTTGAGTTTCGGTTCTACATTCTTGACACCATTCACAGTGCCATTCCACTGGTCCGTTGTCAGCTTGGAGGTGCGGCCATTCTTGGCACGCTGTGCATTCTTCCATGTTTCCTTAGCTCCGGCCCCTTTGGGTTTGTCGGTCTTAGCCTCCCACTGCCTGTTGAGCCTCTCCTCATCCTTGACGGTGGCCGTCGCCACGGTGTCCATCGATGTTCTAGCGGCCAGCAGCCCATCCAGCTGGGTCTTGGTGATACCCGATTGCACCGCCTTATATTTGCGCCCCCAGATTGCCACGACTTCCTTGGCGTAGTCGTTGAGTTGATCACGCAGTTCCTCCTCGGTGTCCAATCGATCCAGAAACTCTTCAGACATCGTGCGGAATGGTTTGCCCTTTTCCGTCAGGCGCACCACGGGCCGTGCGCGAGTCAGGCTTGCTGGCAGGATAAGGCCAATGTCACGCGCTGTGTCGATCAGACGTGCCAACCGCTCGCCCGTGATGCCGTCACCGAGCACGTCACCGGTCCACCGACCCCAGGTGCGCCGCATCCACAGATCGATGGTGACTGGCAGATAGTTTCCCATCAAATTTTGCAGGAATCCTTGGCCGATCTTTGGCCCAAAAATAGCCGCGCCCTGGACTTGATCTTCCATTCGGCCAGCGATCTTGAGATTTTTGCCTGTCCATTTGGACAAGATACTGCTCAATTCGCGCACCGTGTAAGTGGTCTTGATGATGTCGTGAAGATCCTGCCATCCAAGTTCCTTCAACACGTTATTCGCCAGATCCAAATTGGCCGAGATTGACTTGGCCTTCTCTCCATACAAGCGACTTGCGTCGAATTTACCTGTGGCCTTGAATATTTGAAACTGTTCTTCGGCATAGGTGGTGTTCTGGTTGACGTTCAGATTCTGCGAGGTGACGGCCATCGCTAGATAAAGAGCCAACTGGGCATCCTCTTTGTTTCTGAATATCTGCCGACCATTCACCCTCACAGCTTGTGCAGCCTGGTCACTTTTGAGTTCTTCATGGATGACATTGGCCACTGCCATGGCGGATTCAATGTTGGTGGTATACCAGTCAGCTGCCGTCTTGCCACTGGCCTTGAATGCAGCCACAAATTCCTCAGTGCCATTGGCCACAAGGATTGCCTCTTGCTCCGGCGTGATGGAGTCAGAAGTGATGATCTCACCCCACTGTTCAAGAGCAGCCTCTTGTAGATTTTTGGCTACGGAGTCGTTGCTGACTTTGGATTCCGGTTTGGGCAGCGCAGCCGAATCATTGTGTAGCACCTCGGTGGCCGACGTGGTCATGCCGCGCACCCTGCCGTTGAAAATATCCACCGCCCCGACTTCGCTGGTCTGCATCGCGGCCTGCCAGGCACCCTGCAAATACTTCCGCACCGCCTCACCGAAACGTTGCACCATGGTCTTGGCCCATTGGGCAAAGGTTTGACCGGCACGCACTGCGGCGTTGGCAAGATTCACCAAAGCATCCGCTGCGGCACCGGGCAGCGTGGTGCTGCCTGCGTTGCCACGATTGCCACCCTTGAGGTTTTGCATCCCACGGCTGGTGCCATAGCGCACCGTGCCACCTTGCTGCTCGACGTTGATGGCTGCTTCTAAAATTGCTTCTTGTGCCTGCTCGGCCTGCTTGCCGGTCAGCTTGATTACCTGCCCTGGGCGCTTGGGATTCCGCAGCAGCACTTCCACTCCGCCTTGTTCATTGGTCCGAACACTCCGCAGCAGTTGGTCATTGTGCGGCACATAAGTGTTGCCAGTGTTATCACGCAGACTCAGCGTGCCATTGCCTGCGGGCATGAACTTTGTCTCTGACACCTGCGGATCTGGCATCGTGCGCAGTTCCGCCATACGGACCTGCTGCACCGTATCACCAGCCGCATGCTGCACGCCCGCCAGATCTGCCACCTCTACGACTGGGCCATTGGGAACCTCGACCACCAAACGCGGTCCATCCTGCTGCAAGCGGCCTGCATAGCCTTCGTAATTTACCACATCACCCACTTGGGGAGGCTGCACCATTGCCCCCGTCCCTGCTCCTGCTTCCGCAGTCGGGGACGGCACTGGCATTTCAGCGCCCATTTGCGCATTGGAGCCAGTGATGGTTTGGGCAGGTGCGGCTGTGACTCCCGCGATTGCATCCAGAGCGGTCTTGTCGGCAGGCGCACGCTCGCCGGGAGTCAAAGGTGTTTGCGAGGGGTCGGACATTGGTTGTCCTACCCCTGCTTGATTAGGTTGCAGGTTGGCATCTGGCACGCCTTGCAGGATGGGAGCGCGGGCACTCCTGGCCGCTGCCGGGTCGATGCCCAGCGCACGCTGGAAGCTGGCCTCCAGCGGGTCGTTCACCTTGGCAGGCACTTGATTAGCACCTGCACCCATTTGGGCAGCAGCACTTGCATTCGGAGCCGTTGCAGACGGCGCTGCTGTTTGAGTCGGTGGTAGCGGTGCATTGGGATCTTGGGGTAAAGCCAGTTGCAGTCCGGCAAAGACGGCACCGCCAGCGGCACCGCCAATGGCGGCCTGCTTCTGGCGTTCCAGCATGGCAGCGTCAAACTGCGGCAGCTTGTAACCGCTCTGCGTGTAGCCGGGTCGGTTGGGGTCAGACATGAATTGTCCTACCCCTGCGGTAATAGCGTCTTGTGCGCCCTGGGAGAGCATTTCTTCGCCCGTTTCCGTGGCCGTGTTTAGCAGCGCCCCCGGAATACCTTTGAGCGGTGGCAGCAGTTTTCCACCGATGCCGCCGATCATCTCGGTGCCAGCCTCGATGCCGCCAAACGCCGTGCCCATGGCAAGCTGGCCTGCCGGACTGGTGATGCCCATTTGCTGCGCCGTGTCAATGCCCTGTCCGGCTCCGGCTCCAAAGCCCAGCGCGGCTGGCACCGCCACTAAAGCACGCGCTCCCAGTGCCGGGACGCTGGCCGCCGCCGTGCCGATCAAGCCAATGCCTTGCGCGGCACCCTGCCCAATCGTGGCCGCTGTCGGGTTGAAAGGATTCAGCGGGCGAATCAGATCCGCTTCGGATTGTAGATCCTCCAGCGTTGCCGCCATGCTGCCAAACATGCCACCGCGCTGCGTGCCAGTGGCATTTGCCACGACTTCCGCCGCTTTGTCCAAGTAGCGCAAGCCACCCGCTGCCATGCTCGTCACCGCAGGACCGGCATTCTTGATGGCATTGGTGAAGGTGCCCAGCGGTCCTTGCTCTAACAGCGCCGGGTCAACGCCCGCCGCCTTGGCGGCTTCGCCATCATAATACGCCACCGCTTCATGGATGTCTGCCTCCTGCGGTTCGCCATCGAAGCGCACGCGGTAGTTCTGGCCGGTCTTGGGACTGCTGATCTGGTAGGTAGGCATGGCGTGGAAAGCTAATCGACACGCTGGAAGGAAATGCCCTGGCTGGTTTTCTGCGCAGGACTAGGCGCGGCGTTTGTTGCCACCTGCGGAGTCGGCGCACCATCCGCTCCATTCTTCGGCTGCATCGGTTTGTAGCCTTCCGGCAGGTGATAGTCAGCGGGCATCTGCACGGGTTTGCCCGTTGGGTCCAAGGCCCAGATCATCGCCGGTTTTGCAGCGCGGTCTGGGATGGGTGTCAGCGTGCCGGGGCGCTGCGGTCCCATGCCATCAGCAGGCGGGGCATCTCGCGGCGTTTCTTGGAAGTTGGGCAGACCGGGAACACGCTGGCCGTCCTGTGTCGGCACTCGGATATCGGTGCCTGGCAATGGCGTGAACGTGATCGGCGCTGGCGCACCGGCAGGCGTGCCACCCGCGTGAACACTGCCATTGTAGTCTTGGAAGAACGGCGTCCGCGTGCCAGGCATCTGCAAAGGTTTCAGGCCAAACTGCATCTTGGCCTGCCGGTCCGCCTCCGCCTGCTGGCGCTGGCGTTCCTGCTCCATGGCCTGCTCTCCCACGGCCACGCCGTGCTGCTGCATGGCCCAAGCATGCGCTGCCTCGATTTGCTTCTGCTGGTCGGACTGGTTGCGCTGCCAGTCCGCGCCTTGGTCGGCACGCTGCTGTGTGTATTGCGCTGCTTGTGCCTGCTGGTTCTGCTGCCACATCTGCTGCCCCTGCGCAAAGTTCTTGTCATTCTGCCCATTGTAAAACTGCTGCTGCTTGTCCATCATGCCGAGCTGCATGATCGGCTTGAAATTACCACGACGGCGCTGCTGTTCGGCAATGCGGTTGATATCATTGGCGCTACGGCCCACGGGTCGGGCGGCACGGTTGGCAAGGCTGTTGTCTCCAAATCCACCAGCCTGCAACGCGTCAAACTGCGATGGGGTTTGGCCGTGCGCATACGTCAGCGTATTTTGAGCATAGTTTGGCGTCCCGTTAGCCGCGATATCTTTAGAATCCCATAAATTGCGGTCTTGGCTGCGATTCATCGGACTCTGCCGGATGGCCGATTGATTTGGCACCACCATCCCCGGCATCTGCGGCACGATCACTTCCGGGCCACGCTCGCCCACCACATAGGCTTGCCCAGGTGCCACAGGTCCGCCATCGGCACGAAAACCACCGAAGGACGGCAGCGGCGGTTGCTGGTCAAAGCTCTGTCCACCGGGCGAGGGCAGCGGTGCTGGCCCACCGAAGGGACTCGGCGGCTGCTGATTGTAGGAGGATTCCCCCAGCTTAGGCAAGGGAGCCGAGCCAAAGAAATTGCTCATGTCCGGCGCTTGCGATTCTTGGCGCTGCGGCGGTGCGCCGTAGTCCATGCCCGCCAGCGGGCGGAACGGCTGCTGTGCCGGTGCCTTCGGCGCAGTGGCATAGGACGGCGCACCCATGCGCGGCTGCATGAAACTGCTTGGGATGCTAGGCCGGAATCCACCGCCCTGCTGCGAACCGCCCGCGAGTCCGGTGCTTGGCCGTGCATTGGCAGCGAGTCCGGTGCTTGGCCGTGCATTGGCAGCGAGTCCGCCACCGTAACCGCGATTAAACTGGGAAGAAGTAGCCATAGGTAAATCCTTTCGTGCGTGAGTTTGCTATCGGTTAAAGTGATGGGTGTTTCAAGATTAAATCGGCGCGGTGAAGACGATGTTGTTGGTAAAGTTGGTGGCGAAGTCCGTGTAAGTGGGCGTGAAGGTTTTCGTCACGGTGCTGCCGGTGAGTTCGATGAAGCCGGAGACGGTGTTGCCGTCTTCCACCCAGTCCCAGTCCCAGCGCATCGGCATCTGGTCGGCGTAGTGGGTGAGGGTAATGCGCATGCTGCCCACGTCGCCAGTGCCGCTGGTGTCGCCGGACATTCGCCAGTGGTTGAGGAAGAAGTCAGAACCAATAATGGTCGCAGGTCGCTGGCCCCATTCATTGCCGATCTCGGTATCGTCATAAAGAGTGCTGTCGTAAGCGCCATTCACGAGCAACTCCACCACGCAGTGAATGAAACAATTCGGCAGGCGTTGTTGTTCGATGAACATTAAGCAGCCCCCCAGAAAGTGATGAATGAGCCGCTTGAGTTATAGCCACGGACAGCCACCGACATGCTGGTGATGATGTCCTGCGAGTTGCGCACACCGGAAACATACGTGGCGACCTGCCGACACAGCACCGTGCTTGTATCAGCGGGCACGCTGCCCGCAAACTTCAGTTTGGCCGTGGTGATGCTGGCAATACCAATCACATAACCGCTCGCACTCGTCGTTTTGGTGATGGTCACTTCCAGATAGGCATACACAATGCCGCTGTTGGAAATAACCATGGTCCCCGTCGGCAAAACAGTGCCGCTGCTATTGGTCACTGGCGTGCGGTTGACCGTGCCGCCTGCCACCGTGCTACCTGTCTCGCCATCGGTATACTTGGGGCATTTGAAGGGGTGCGGCGTGCTGTCTTCCGTGCTGTCGTTCACATTGCGCCGAATCTGCAAACTCTGCTCCGGCTGCGTCACGCCATGCCCGGACGCATCACCTGCATAGGACAACCCCGCTCCGGTGTAGGAGAGGTTACGATCCGCAAAGAGTTCAGCCAGTCGGTCTGACATAAGAAGGGAGCGCGGGCACTCTTGCCCGCTTCAGGTTTAGGAAGTCGTGAAGGTGTCTAGCGTCGTGTAACTGGTGCCGCGTGCGTTCGTGGCATAGGCGCGGTAGCTGTAACCCGTGGCCGTGGTCAGGCCCGTGATGGCCTTGGTGAAGACGCCCGTGGTGCCGGTAGTAGTGGCATTGGTCACGCCTGTTCCACCGATCACGGGATTTGGATTCGTGGCGGTGGCACTGTAAACGACACCGCACACTGTCACCGCGCTGCCGCCATTGCCGGTCACGTTGCCACCCAGCGTTACCGTCGTGGCGGTAATGCTGGCCTGTGTTGGCGTGGAGATGATCGACCCTGTCGAGTAGCTGCCAGGGCGATACGCCGTCACAGTGCGGCGGATGTAGATGCCATTGTCAAAGGTCTGCCCGTCATCTACGATCTGAGTCGCGGGCCATTCAGTCAGGTTCGTGGCAGGGAATGTCCTGCTGAACGCTTGCAGCGGATAGCGCGAGTTATTGGTGCCTGTGGAATACGTCAGCAGAATTTCAGGATGCAGGCACCTCGGCAGGCTCACTTGCCCCACGCCATAATAGAACGTGCCACCTTCCGGCTGCATCGTCGTTGGTGCTGAAATGCTAAACGGCTCATGACTCGCAAAGTATTCGATCACGCAGCGCGTCGGTCCATCGTAGGCATCACGCAGGTTAAAGTCCCAGATGGTATCCGCCGTGTATTTGACGCCATCGCTGTCGTAGGCTTGAAAGTTGTAAATGTTCCCGCTCGCATAGATCGGCGGCCAGTAGATGCCGCCGCGCACCTCCGGCACCGTGCGGAAGGCCGTGGTTTTCTCAACGGAAGAAAACACCTTGGCAAAGTAGAAGCTATGCCAGCCCTCTTGCACCGGGCCAAAGTCCGTGAAAACGTAATCATTGTAGCCTTGCGCCCGTGCGTCCCCATGCGGAGCCGCTGGCAGAAAGTTCCCCAGCGTCGTGCCCACCGTCATGGCAGCCGCCGCCAGTAGATACTTCTCATGCACCCACAGCACGCCCGCCAGCACCCCCGGCATCGCCGTTGGCACTGTCTCAAAGGGGCTTTGTTCTCGCTGGTCGCGCATGGTATTTAGAAGGGAGCGCGGGCACTCCTGCCCGCTTCAGGTTTAGATCAGTAGTTGTTTCATCAGGGCCGCCGCACCGCATTGCTTGCTCACCGCCGCTGCATCATACTTGCCATCGGCCACATACTTGCCACGGCTGTATTGATCCGTGAAACTCCATAGGTAGGGCGATGGCACGCCGCGCTTGCGGTAGCCGGTGCCGTTGTAGTTCTCAAACACGACGAGCGCATTGCCAGTGCTCCAGTCGTCCACCTTGTCGAGACCGTCATACTCTAGTGCGTCGATGGCCGACTCTTCCCAAGTAAACGGTGGCTTGCCCGTCTTCGGACGGTTCTTCGGCACCTGCACCGTGCATGCGGTCAGCGGGTCGCCGTTGTGAAGATGCTGCTTGAAACTGCCGCCGCACTCCATGGCATGAATGATCCCCACCACCCACCACGGCATGCCGGTGAAGTTTGCCGCCACGGCCTGATACCGTGCCCGGTTCGCCAGAATGGCCGCTGCCGTGCGTTTGGCCTCGGCAGCACATTCAGGCTTGAGCGTGCATCCGGCAAACATTTTGGCGTAGGTGATAGCGAGCGGACTCATGGGTTGACGTTCTTGCCGGGGTTCTTGGCGCTGGTTAAATATCGCGCCCCGTAAATCAGCGGCACATACTCAGCGTGGCCGCTCAGCGTGGCCGCAGTGGCATAGATTGCATCGCGTTCCTTCGGCGTGATGCCTGCAATGTTCCTAGCGCAGGACGTGAGAGCAAAGGCAATAACGACAAGGGAAAATCTCATGGCAGAATCGTGGTCGGGGGTTGTTCCGGGTTCTGGTCGTTGCGTTCATTCGAGGCAATCAACTTCATCGTGTCTTCAAAAATAGCCCCGCGTTGAAACCAGGTCCCATGCCCAAAGGCATCGTTGCTATGATCCGTCACGACTTCAGGAAACAGTGCGGCCAGCTCACGCCCGCGCAGGCCTAGAGAGCCATAGCCCAGGCCCAGCCAGCCAATGAGCGGGCGCGTGGCACGGGCAAACTTTAGCGCCCCATCGTTGCGGCTGCCGTAGATGTGAACACGCCGAATCGACCCTTCACGAATGGCTTGCGCAATCAGCTCGTCATCCGTTGCAGGGGCAAACAGATGCGCTGAATCAATCTCCACACCGGCATCATTCAGCACACGGGCGGTCAGGTCGCCACCGTTGGAATGCGAGACGAGCACCACACGATACCCCGCGCGGCGGTAGTAACCGATCTTCTTGCAGATGGCATCGGCACGCTCGCGCTGCTTCAGGCGTCGAGTTAAGGCACCCGTGCTGTATTCAAATTTATCTGCCACCACACCGTCAGGCAGGCGCGTATTCACCCACGTCACAAAGCGGTCCGTCCAGCCCTCGGCATCGCCGGGATTGGTCAGGATGCCATTGATGGCGATGTAGGCGGTGCGTTTCATGGCTTGGTAATGATCTTCTCGATTTTCGTCACGCTCTCACGAATGTATTGCAGGTCACGGTTCTGCAACGCGGTGTCCTGACGGAGGGTGTTGAGCAATTCAGACTGCCCGCGCAGCTGGCCACGCATATCCCCACGGTCTGCCAAACTGGCGCGGTCGGCGTCTTCGAGGTTGCTAATCTTTGATTCTTGAAATGCCACCCATGCACCGACAGCGAATGCTGCGCTGAGAAGTCCGAGGATGCCGCCGATCATCCAGCGCATTGTTTGCCGCATGGATTCGAGAACGCTTGATTCGTCGTGACTCATGTGGGCATCGTGTTACGCCTCAAATCCAAGTTGAGTCAGGAGGAACATCAAGTGCTTGGACGGTGGGAGTTTAGCAGCATGCTTTTCAACCACCATCTTGAGTAGGTCGCGCTGCGCTTCGGACAGTTCGAGAGTGCCTTCGCCAGCAGCTAAGAACTCAGTAGTCACTTCCTTGTCTGCCACCACGGGACAGTCGAGCTTTTCGATCAAGTGCCCAGCGCGGAGGATTTCACTCGGCGTCTTGAATGACTCAGGAATGTGGAGGAGATTGTGCGCGAGAAGTCGCACGCCGTTGGTGAGGTTGAGTGTGTGGGGCATGGTGGGTTAAGCATTAAACGGGGCAAGCAAGGCTTTGACCTGATCTTGCACGTTGGTAGGAGCAGCATTGAATTGATCGCCAAGGGGAACTAATAGCGTCAACTGGTGGGCAGCGTAGGCGCTTGCATTGGCATTAGTCTGCGCACCAACAATGATGTCATTGACGTATTGTGGCAGCGTTAGCTTAGTTGGGGAGGCTGCGTTGTAGTTTCCTAGCGCATAGTTCCATGCTTCAATGGAGTCGTCGGGGAGGGTTACTTGGATAGTCATAGGATTAGGCTTTCAGGCAGATTTTGTATGCTGTGCCATTGATGGAAACGGCAAGCGTGCGATCACTAACAACGGTTTCAGTGACAACGGCGGTGACGTTTGGGAAAGCAATGGCTCCAGCGGTGTCGATGGTCATGCGGGTTGTCAGCGTGCCAATCGTGGCAGCACCCGCTGTGGTGTAGGTGGAGAAGATCAATGTGCCGCCTGCGGCTCCGCGACCATTGCCAGCCGCAATCGTGAGATTCGCGCCAACGCCATCGCTGGTGATGCGCGAGGCAGCGGTAAACATCTGGTTGGTGACACCTGCTGCGTCGGCCCCAAGTTGGAGTGTGGCTGCGGCTTTGCGGTAAAGTAGCAGGTCACTATTCCAAGTTAGAAAACCAGTTGAAGCAAGTGTGCATTCCAGTGTTCCACTTTTACCTGCAATCAACGCAACTCCCCCAGCGTTGGTAAACTTCACCCCATTATACCCATTCCAAACATCCTCCGCTGCCCAAGTGGCCTGAATGTAGTGCTGAGAATCGCCAAATTGGAGTTGAAACGTATCGCCCGTCGACCATGTTTTGTCGGCGCGGATGAGCACAGTGCTCGCCGCCGTTGTTCCAAAAAGCAAATTAGTTCCTGACGGCCCAGCGAAACCAGATGAAAATGTTTGTACCATTGAAAACGTGTTCGCCGTGTTGCGCAGCGCAGCCGTGCCTGTGGCTCCAACGGTTAAGGTGAATCCACCCAATGCCAGCGTTCCGCCGCCAGTGATGCCCAGAAGAACTTGCTGCGCGGCAGCATTTGCAGCCTCAATCATCGCCGCACCGGCTCCGGTCATCGCCACCTTTTTGTTCACGCCACCCTGCACCACGGGGACGGTGCTGTCAGTAGCCGCTGTCGCGGCAGTCATTGCAGAGATTTTTGTGTCAGCCATAAAATAAGTTTACCCGTCGAGTTGAATGAAACTGGTTCCGTCCTCCAGCAAAATGCCGCCCGCATTTTCCATCAGGATTACGTCATTGGCTCCCCCAGGCGTGGAGTCGCCCACGCCACCTGTCGTCCCAGCGCCCATCAGCGTGAGCTGCGATTCCAACGGGATGGGAGGACCAAAGCGCATGGCTAGAAAGGGAGCGCGGGCGTTCGCTACGCGGCTGCGCAGCCTGCCCGCTGGTATAAATTAGTTGTTGCTGCGAGCGATCTCGTAAAAGTTCGTGCCGTCGAACATGACGGTCAGTGTGTCCGAAGTCGTCGGACTCCAGGTAGCGGAAAGCATTTGGATGCCGGTCACAGCGATCTCGCATTGATTCGTGGCAGGGCCAATGATTACATAAATCTGGCCGGTGGTGGCACCCGTAGCGCTCAGGGTAAACGTGCGGCTCGTGGCGGTGGCGTTGTCGCTGGTCAGTTGAATGCGCGTGTTCTGGCCGGGAGTCACCACTTGATTGTCGGCGGTCAGCGCGGTGCTGGTGCTGGCCTGCGCTAGGGTCACAGTGCCGGTTTTGTTCGGAATGGTAATAGTGGCATCCACCGTTGGATCGGTCACGGTCACGGTGGTTTCAAAGCCGTCTGCGGTGGCACCTTCAAAGTTCAGGCCGTTGCTCACGCCAAAGACACTGTTGGCAATGTCGGGCGCATTGGTCGTCAGCGTGCTGCTCATCACAGCATAGCTGGCAGCGGCAGCATTCGGGAACAAATAAGTCACGTCCGCCGTGGGGTCGGCTGGCTGCAAGGTAATCTCGCTGGCGTCAGCGGTGGCACCTTCAAAGACGATGCCATTACTCACACCCCAGAAGGAGTTGGCCGCGTCGGGCTTGTTGGTGGTCAAAGTGCTTCCCACGATGGCCCAGTTGACGGCAAAGTTGGGAATGCTCACCGTCTGGTCTGCTGTCGGATCTATCGGGGAAATCGTGGTTTCAAACGCATCCGCCGTGGCACCTTCAAACACCAGTCCGTTGCTCACACCCCAAACCGCATTGGCGGCATCCACGTCGTTGGTGGAAAGGCTGGAGGTAAACACCGTGTTGCTGGTAGCGGGGAAGGTAAAACTGGTGCTGTCGGTGCCGGTGAACGTCAGCGTGTTGCTGGCGGTCAACGTCTTGCCATCGGCCACCGCCAGTGTTGAGCTGGTCGCTGGCGCGGTGATTGCCATTTTGTTAATGCTCGTCGCCGTTGCCACGCCCAGTGTCGGAGTCGTGAGTGTCGGAGAAGTGGCAAATACGGCCAAACCGCTGCCGGTTTCATTGCTTAGCACACCCGCGAGTTGTGCTGAAGTTGTGGCAGCAAACTGCGATAGATCGGTGCCGGTATAGGCCACGGTGCCGCCAGCGCCAAACGCCACAGAACTTGAATCGGTGCCGGTGAAGGTCAGCGTGTTGCTGGCGGTCAGTGTCTTGCCATCGGCCACAGTCAGGGTCGAACTGGTGGCAGGGGCGGTGATCGTCACCTTGTTGATGCTGGTAGCGGTGGCAACGCCCAGGACAGGCGTGGTCAGCGTTGGCGTGGTGGCAAACACCAGCAAGCCGCTGCCGGTTGCATCAGCCATGGATGCCAAGAGTTGCGCCGAGGTGGCCGTGAGCGTGTTGCTCGTCAAATTGATCGACTTATTCGTAAGCGTTTCCGCTCCCGCCAAAGTCGCCACCGTGCCGGTGGTGGCAGGGCCAGTCAGCGTCACACCGCTCGGAATGGTCAGCGTGCCGGTCGAGGTCGTCACCGTCAAACCGCTGATTGTGGTCCCGGTAATCGTGCCGCCCGTGATGACGGCATTCGATGTCAGGTTGGCAATGGTGATGTATTTGTCCGTGCCGCTGTCGTCGATGGGAATTTTCTCCGTGCCAGCGGGAGTCGTCTTGGCGCTGCGTCCGGTGACGGTGGCAGCTTGAGTCATGGTGAACGCCACTAGAGTGAGTAGCGCAATGAGGATATGGCGAGGCGTTTTCATGTCGGGGGGATGTTAGTGGGGTGCGGGATTCTTGGGGAGGTTTGGCTTTAACAAACAGAGTCAAATAGAGAATTAGAGGAGATCGGTCTGGTCGCCTGGGATCTCGATGAACTGAACAATGACGCCGCAGTCAGAGCTGCTGCTCACGGTCACATTCAGCGCTTCGTTGACATCGTTGCCTTGAAACCACCCGTGCTGATTGAACGGCAACACCGCGCCACCGTTGGCCGCGTTGCTGAAAATGGGAGAAATGGCCGTGCTCGCGCTTTTCAGCGTCACGGTGCCCGCCGTGCCACCATGAATCATGATGAGCGAGAGCACGCGAATGACGGCAGTCGTCACCGCAGGCACCAGCTCGGTCGTGGCATTGGTGGTGGCATTGACAAAGGCGCGTTTGACTTGCACGGGTTGCCCGTTCGGCAGCATGATCTTGCCGGTCAGAATTTCAGAGACGGCCAAATAATCGCCGTCGTCAGTCGTGACGAATTTCTTGCCGTGAGGCTGGATACGATTGGATGAGGTAGGCATATTACTGGGTCAGTTGAGGTTGAGCGTTATCACCCTGCGGCACACCGCTAGGGGCTTGGAGATTTTTGAGGTCGGGATTCACGCCAAACTGCCGGCCAATGTCGGCATTTTGGTTGAACTGCTGATTTTGAAATTGCAGGAATTGCATGTATTTCTGCATCTGTTCCTGAAGCAGCGGGTCACTGGCAAGCTTCTGCTGATTGACGGGAATCTGCGCCCACTGCTGAATGATCTGGCTGCGCAGTTCGGGATTGCCCACCTGCTTGCTGATCGCATCTGGAATGACCACGATGCCTGCCACCATGTTGCTGATAAGCTGATTCGTTTCCTTGGTGGCCTGCTCGGTGGCAGCGTCCATGCTTTGAATGCCCGCATTTTGCAGGCGGCTGTCAATCCAGCCCACGACTTCGCGGAACCAAACTTGCGTGTTCGCCTGTCCGCTGCGGTCAAAGCTCAGCGCTTTCAGCGCGAGTTCGATCTTGGCCTGCGCCAGTTCCAGATCCGTGGCGCTCACGTCACAGCGGAACGTCACATCCAGTTCGCCTTCCAAATCTTCGGCGGTGAACACTTGATTGACGAGCACGCCTGCCACGCTGCCCAGTCGCAGTTCATCGACATCCTGCTGCACGTTCAGGCACATCAGTTCCACCATTTGCTTGTAGAACGAGCACGCATTGTGCAGCAAACGCATGCGCCGTGCGCGTTTCTGGTCAGGGTCGGCATTCGGCCCGCGCAGATAAAAGTCATTCACGCGCTCGCGGTTGAGTTGCAGCACTTGCAGAACACCGCCAGAAACTTCCGGCACATCAAGAAAGCGCGGCCCGCCCGTGCCAGTCAGGAAGCGGGAATGCAGCGCCATGCGTGCGCCTGGGCGTAGGCCATCGCCGCCGCCCTCCATGGTTTCGAGTAGGGGAGGGGACGCCCGCAGTTGCGCCTGTCCAAGCAGCGCATCCATGGTCTGTTTCTCCGCGAGTTGTGGCGAAAGCATTTCATGCCCAATGCCCTTGGAAGACACCGCAATGTTGCGTTTGTTCTCACGCCGCACAAACAGCATGGGCATCCGGCCCGTGCCCATCGGATCACATTCATGCAGCGCGTAGCCGTTGAGGTGGCCTGAAACAATCGTATGGAACGGCGCTGGCAGTCCCATGTCATCGACACCCCATTGCCACAGGTGGGCGATTTGATACATGCCCGCATCACGCAGGGCTTGCACCTGAAGCTGAACGCCCACGTCCATGCCATTGAGTTCCCAGCCGGAATACGACACACCGATCTGCGTCCAGTCCACGACGAGGCCGGGATTCTTCAGCAGTTGCTCGGTCCAATCGGTGTCCCAGTTCTCGCGTTCAGCACGCATCAGCAGCTCCGCCCGTGTGATCCATTCAAATTCCCACATGCGCGTTTCAGCCGGATTCTGCGCGACACCGGGGAACAGACAATCAATGCCAGGCACAAGTGCCCGTGGTTTGGGTTGTCCCGGCACCGGAATCGGCGCAAAGTAAGTCGCCTCTTCCATGCGGTTCTTGCGGAACTGCTTCAGCACTTGCTTGATCTCCTTGTCAGGAATCAGCGCGTCAACGGCTTGCAGCACGGGATACAGCGCGGCCTCGCCTGCCGAGTTCATCAGCGCTTCTTCAGCCTGAATCATCGCCAGTTCTTGCACCATGTCAGGCGTCACGTTGCTGCCTGAAGATTGGCTTTCGTCCCACATGCGTTGTGCCAGTGCTTCCAGCACTTTCTGAAAAGTCATCGTCTTGCGGCCTTTGCGCCATTGGCGGGTCCAGCCTTCGCGCCACACGGCATACCCGGATTCTTCCACGCAGTTCCACAGCAGCTCCAGCGCGTTGACACGTTCATGCTCGGACAAGTCTAGCTCGTAATCCAGCACATGCCGCCATGCCTGCGCCTGCCGGGTGCCTGCGTCGTCCATGACATCGCGTGGCCGGACAATCTTCTCGCCCATCCACCATGCCATCATGCGGATGTCGAGGTGCTCATTGGTCATTTGATCGGCAATGCGGCTTTCAAGGTCGGGCGCTCCGGGCCATGGGAACGCCTTTTTGGTGCCCATCAAATCCTCGTCCTTGGTGCCTTCTTGATTCTTGGTCTTCCACCAGCAATGCCGCGTCCGATGGGCGCGTTGCAGATCCTCAAACAGGCCCAGCGTGTGCCATGATAAAATATCAGCACGCAGCATGTCTTTCATTTTGAGCGCGTCGGGTTTACCGCGTGCTTCCATGCGTGCCACCAGGCCATCTTCTGGTTCTTCGATCACCGCCACAGCCCTCCCGCGTATAAAGGTTTGCCGCTGCCCGTCGGTGAATCCCGATAGCAGGCGATGAACTCGTTTTCCAAATCGTCCAGCGCATCCGCCGCGTATTTGCCTGCCGTCTCATGCTGCCCTGACGTGGTGTGATACATGCCGAAGGTGCTCAGGGTTAGGTAGTCGTTGAAGTTCTTGGGAATCAGTTGCTCTTCCCAGTAGGTCGTGTTCGTCAGCGGGATGGCCGTGGCTGGAACATTGATCACTGCGCGGTAGCATTGGCCGGTGGTGCTGTCATAGCGCACCCCGCCAGCCGTTACGGCGGTGCTGTTTGTCCAAGCGGTGCTGTCAAACTCCGGTGCCCGTGGCACATAGAGCGCAAACACTGCGCCTAAATCGGTCTGCGGATAGATGCCGCTAGTGTCGTGCATGCGGATGGGCACGCGGTAGCCACTGGCCGTGGCAACTCGCGGGTCAGAACTCCACAGGCTGAACCATGGACCATAAGAAATATCAGCCAGGGCAATGACGCCATCGGTCACTGCCAGTGCGCTGTTGCTGGTCACGGTAAAGGGCCATACCCAGTCCTTGCCACGTGGTTTGTCCCACGCTTCTTTAATCGCGTTGGACAGCCACACGCTGAACATGCGTGCCTCGCCTACGCTCAATTCCACCGCTGCGGTGCTGCTGTTGATGAGTCCGCGCCTGCTCGCATAGTTGCGCACCATGTCATCATAGGAAATGTGCAGCGCGGGATTCATGGCTTGCTCATGATGATAGCTGGCCCATGCACCGGCTTGGGCACGATGCGGGTTTGCGCCTGCGGCTTTGCCACCACGATGCGCTCGTATTTGGTGGCGGGAACAATGATGCTGTTGCCGCTTTTCTCTTCGATGGGGAAAAACTCAGGATTGTGCTTCTGAAACCAGCGGTAGAAATCACTGCCAGCCTGCCAGCATTCCCAGCCGGTCGTGTGGTAGATGCCAGCGTGCTCGTCCTGTTCCTTGAACTTCGCCGCCCAGGCAGCCATGACATCGTTCGGGATGCAATGCGCCATGCGCAGTCCGCCCATGCTGCGATTCGCCCGCATGCCCAGCCCCATCATGGTCTTGACATACTTGGCAGCAGCGCGGGATTTTGCCATCACCTGCTCTTGAAAGCGCGTCCGAAATGCGACGTGATTCTTCCGCAGTCCATCCATCAGGAACGGACAGGCCGCATACGAATCCATGACGCTCGGGGCATTCATAAGAATAGAAAGGCTTCACACACTCACCGCTGCCGGACCAACCAAAACCCGGCAGCGGTGGTGCTATGGAAACCGCACTGGCTTAGGCCGTAGCGCGGGAAGTGGCGATGAAGTGCGCCTGCGGATTCAGACACTCCGGCACATAAAGCGCAAGCCACTGGCCGCGCTGGTTGGCACCATCGCGGGGCAGCTCTTCATAGGTCGGGGCCATCGCGTAGCCGATCTCCAGCATCTCCATGTCCAGCCCAAGCATGTGGCAGGTGCTATCAATGAGGTGCGAGGTGATGAGGTCAATCGGGCCGAAGTCCGAATTGTAGCGCGTGACGGTGGAAGCGATTTCGCCTTCCGTCTGATTCCAGCGGCGGAGCGGGAAGTTGCTGCTGGTGCTGCCGTTCTTGTCGGTGAACGTGAACGACGCAAACTGCGAGCGCATCGCGGGACGGCAGACACCCATGAAATTGGTGCTGTCGATCTTGCGGGTTTCCGCCACGGTTTGCAGCGCGGTGCGGATGTCGCTTTCGGCCACGTTGGACGCAGCGGCTTTGTTGTTGATGATGCTGCCGGTCGGCGTGCGGAACGTCGAGGTCGGCGTGGTGTCCGTGTCGGTGAAGTTACCGTTGCCATTGGACAACCAGCGGGGAATACCGCGTGTCACGGATGCCGTGGTGTCAGCGGCGGCAGGAACGGATTCCTGGTCGGCCAGCGTGACGGCTTCGATGTCGCGGTGGATCTCCACACCCTTGTCGGTGCGGTTGTCGGCAAACACGGTAGCGGCAGAAACGCCATACTGCTTTGCCATCAAGTTGGCTTCATCAGACACCTGCACAAAACGGCGGGACTTGATGAAACGGGACTTGAGCAAACCCTTGTTGGTCAGGTTGCTTTCGGCATTGGCACTGGTAGGTGCCGCGCCTTCAATGACGCCCGTGGTCGTAGGGGCCGCATAGGTTTTGACCACCCACTCAGGCGTGCTGGACAAAGGCTTCGGGCCTTTGCGCATACGACTGGTGACGGGGCACTGCGTGCCAATGAGAATGACGGGGTTGGCCTTCACGTCACGTTCGCGGAACGTGGTGGAAGAGAAATCGGTATCAAGAATTTTAGCCATAAAGTTAGTTTAGGAAAAGGTGGTGGTGGATGAAAGCGTCACGCGGCCCGTGACATGGCTCCAGAGTCCGCCAGCTCGTCGAACGAGACACGGCCTCCAGACTTGAGCTTGGCTGTCACCGCTTCCGCCGTGCTCTGCCCACCGCCACGAATGGGCAGCGTGCTGGCACTTCTGGGTTGCGGCAGATCAGCCTTGGAAACCTTCTTCACCTCTTTGGCGGGTTCGGCAGCGCTGGCTTTGGCAGGGGCTTTCGCCGCTGCTTCACGGATCGCACGTCCGCGTAATGCGTCGGCAATCAGTTGGTCAAAGTCTTTGCGCGCGCGCGGGTCGGAGCGGTAAAGCTCCGTCAGGAATTGATGATCGGCATGCTTCGGGTCAAACAGCGTGGCACGCTGTTGTTTCACTTCGGCACGCACCGCTTGGCGTTCTTTCAGCACCTTGCCCTGCTCGTTCTGATTCTTCAGCACATGCAGCGCGTAGCGCTTATTCGACTCCAGCAGTTCTTCCGCAGTGACCGTTTCGGTGTCCTTGTAAAATGAAGCCGGGTCTTGAGTGTTTTGCACCCAGTCCAGAAACTCCACACACTTGGTCACTTCATCCGCCAGGGCTTGCTCGTCCGCCAGATGCGCCAGAGGTCCAGCCGGAGCCACGGTGACACGCTCCGCAGTTTCCTGCGCTCGCGTCTCCAGTTCCTTGATGGTTTCCTCCTTTGCGGCCAGTTCGCTCTCCTTCTCCTTCAGCGCCTCACGGCGGCTCACGGAAAGTTCAAACGCCTTCGCCACACGCTTTGCCACGCCTTTGAAATCGGGATTCGACTTCAGGGCTTCGACAACGCTTTGCTCATAGCTTCCCAGCTTGCTCTCGGTTTCGCCCTCGCCATCGGCCTCGGCTTCATCAGCCTCCGCGTCCTGCTCGGTGTCATCCGCTGCTTGCTCATCAGGTTCCTGTCCTGCCGTGGATTCCTTGGCCTCGGCTTGCGCCTCGTCCTTGTCATCCTGGGTTGAACGGGTTTCGTCTCCAGCGTCCGGCACACCCACAAAGGTCACGCCCATGCCAGCCATCAGGTCATCCACTTGGGACAACTTTGAAGCTCCAGCAGCAAGCGACTTGGCAGGCACGGACAACACCGCATCCTTCGGAGACCCCGGAGATGCAGCGGCAGGGGTGGCAGACCCCTTGATTGATTTTTCAGCCATACCCCACGCTGCCACACCGCCACCCTCTCCCGCAATCCCCCGCCCTGACAAACAGAGTCAAACAGAGAAGCCCGCGAGTTTCCTCGCGGGCTTCGTCGTAATACAGGCTGCTAGCCTGTATCAAAACGGAATGTCATCATCCTCCATCCCCTCCGCCAGTGGCGCGGCATCGCTACTCGATCCTGCCGGTGGTCGCGCCGTCCTCTGCCCGCCCGGTTCATACTCCTTGGCATTTCCCAGAAACGGCAGATTCGGCGGTTCCGGGCTTTCCCGCTCCGCTTTGGTCGTGCTCTCCTTGATCCAGTGCGTGTTGCCAAAGTCATCCTTGCCGTCTTTGTTCGGCACGATGTCAATGGACAGGCCCAGTCTGCCCGACTTCTCCGCCCGTCGAATGCGTGAGTTCTTCAGCGGAATCACCAGGCATTCCGTCGGGTTGCCAGTCTTGTCCTTCAGCGTCATCAAAACCGCTCCTTGGAGCTTTGATGGGTCAATGTAAGCGTTCAATTTGTTACTCATAAAATCTTCGTTCCCTTCGTTATCTTCTGTTGAATATTTAATCCTTGCTCTCTTCCCCTGCCGCAAACTGCTGTTTCAGCGCAGGCACCTCCTGCCCCTTCATCAGCGCCCGCGCCTCTGCCAGCAGCAGCAGCGCTTCACTGGCTCTGCCGCTGCAATGGTCGCGGAAATTCGCCGGAGCCAGCGGATCGGCCTCATGCTCGGCCCGCGCACTGCCCAGGTGAAACGCCAGCCAATGCAGCACCACGTTCTGCGTGCCCGGTGGCAGCGCCATGAAGCAATGCTGCACCGCCTGATAATCCGGCTTCGCTCCCAGCTCCGCCAGATTCACCACCTCCAGCGCCGGTTGTTTGCGCACCGCCATTAGCGTGACCCTCCATTGAGATCCACGACCAGCGCCACCACCGCATCCACCCCATAGCGCGGATGCCCACCCGGCAGCGCGTTTGGCACCGGCAATAACTGGTCATTGTCCTTGAGCTTTTGCATGAATCCTTCGCCACTTGGAAGATTCGCCGCCGCTAGCAAACCCTTTATCTGGGTATGATTCAGCGTCACCGCAATGCCATGCCTGCTGCGAATCAGTGCCCGCACATTCCGTTCAAAGTCGTTCAGGGTCGCCGTGCTCATGTCTTACCCCCTTTGCGCGGCTTCGTGGCAGTCGCAACTTTCTCGTCAGGCTTCGGCACGGGAATGAACACTGGCACCACCACCTTGGCCCGCTTGAACAAACTGCTCACCGTCCCGCTCGGTGTCCGCACCGTGCTGACGAGTTCCCAGCCATTCCGCCCGATCTCCAACGCATCCCACCGCGCCGGTAAATCCATCACCTCCCCAGCCACCTTCGGCCAGTTCACATCGTCCTGCATGTATTCCCACTCCTGCATGTTGTTGGTTCCTTTCGTTGTTGGTTTCGAGATTCAAAATGCGCCGCACATGGTAGCGCTATCGTAATAATTGCGGAGTTCACGAATCACCGCCTTGCGGTTCGAGGTAAACCGCTGCTCACCTCCGCGTATCATTCGGCTATCAATGCAAACAACACGCTCCCTCGCCCAGTCGTAGTTCCTCCATCGGTAATCTTTGCGCCGGTTCAGGTCACGGATGCCCACCAGTTCTTTCTTCAAATACTTCCACCAGATTGGAAGATTTACAGGCATCGGCTTGTCAATTTTTACTTCTGGTTCTGGTTCACGGGTTCGAGGTTTTCGAGCTGGATGTTTTAGTTTCCATTCCAATTCCTCTTGTTGCCGTCGAGCTATACCCGCCTCAATTTCTTTCTGCAATTGTGCCTGTCGTTCTGCCCACCAATGCTCTTGAACTTCCTTTTTCCAGTAGTCTGCCAGACCTTCGGCGCTGCACTTGGCCGCAAGGCTGAATGGCAGGCGGTGCTTCCATGGGGCTTCCACCCATTGATTGATATGAGCATCCCAAATGATCCGCTCATTGTGCCAGCAACAACTTGGAAACCATGTGCCGTGTCCACCTGGAGAAACATATCTAGTTTTGTGGCAGGTATTGCAGAAGTAATTCATGTTCGTCGTGCTTAAAAACTTCCCCCGCCCTGCCAGCCTTGGCGCTTGCGGTTCACATGCTCTGGCTGCGCGGCCAGCAAGATGCGCAAGGTGTCAATCGGGTCTTTCCACGCGCTGCCGTTGCTTCCCGCCACGGCATAGCCGGGATAGTTCTGCAAGGCACCGATGAGGTTCGTGCAATGCTGTGCAATCCACAGCCCAGGGCCGCGCCCGTGCTGCGGGTCAAACTCGATCCAGCCATTCGGCTGAATGCTGCCACGCTCGCGGTCCCACATGAGCATGGAATTGATATTCTGTTCCCCGCTCAGCACATTGTCTGCCGCCGCATTGCCCCCGGCCTGCATGAAATAGAGGTGATTATCTTCCATCCACTCAATGATGGTCTTGCTTTCCTCCTGCCCTTCCACCAGCGTGTTCGTGCTGCGACTGTCGGAAATGCGCCTGCCATACAGATCCAGCATGCTGCGCTCAATCGTGCCCTGCATGTCCTTGACGCCCTGCCAGTCGGCTAGCTTCGCCTCGATGCGCCGAATCTCCGCCGCCCGGAACGCATAGCCGCAGGGCCATTGCTTCTGTGCATTGCCCTTCACCCCCAAGCCGTTCTTGCCGCCGCTCTGCGCCCATTCGCAGTCTTCCCCGGTGTAAAGCGCGGCACCCGGCACGCTCACGATGTCACTCGTTTGCGGATACTCATGCGCAATGAGGATGTCGCCAGGGTGCATCTTGCCAAATGCCTCGCCCAGCACAAAGGCCCACAGTTGAAACCACGCACGGCCCCCGCTGGCGTTCGGGTCTTGGCTCATCCACCACGTTCCCAACTCATACGGTGGCAACCACTGCGGCACCGGACGCACATGCACCTGCACGTTGAAGTTCGGGAATGGCGAATCCGCCGTGCCTTCGGCAATGCCGTAGCATTTCCACAGCTTCTTGGCACGCGGGCTTTTAAGTTCCGCCTTCTTCATGCCGTCCCAGTTCCCACCCAGCGGATTCTGCCACGCATAGATCCACATGAACCGCCGTGTCGGCACCGCGCAATGCACCACGCACGGCAGCTTCTCACCGCCGAGCACGCGCCCTTGATCATCGCAGCGCGGCAGCAGTTCAGGATCGGCTTCGATCTCCTTCATCGTCACCGCCTTGTCCATGAACCAGCGCACCGTCTCGGTGTAACCATCGCGGAAGGTGTATGTGATAAACTGCACCGCCACCATGACGCGGCCAATCAGCTCACGCGGAAACCGCAATTCAGGATCACGCGCTTTGGCTGCCAGCAGTTCCTTCCACTTCGGCAGCATCTCATGCGTGTATTCCGCTGCCGTCAGCAGGCGATTCTCCGCCGCTTCCAGCACCATCACCGGCACCTGCTCATCGCCCCACACCGTTGTCGGCCTCGGTCCTTCCAGCTTGCCAATGTCTTGCGCCCAGGTCTTGAACCGGCACACCGCCCCCGACATCACCGCGCATTCATTGTTCGTGAATCCACCCGCCCGATCATACGCCATCTTCTGCGCGGCCATCTTCTTCAATCGTCCCGTGTCGGTCTTGTATTCGTTCGGCTGCCAGAACCGCAACGCCGCTTCCACGACTTCCGCCGATTTGTCATCGTCATAGCTGAACGTCCAGAACGTGCGTTGATGCTCCGGCATGTCCGGCTCGCACTGCTCCATAGCGAGCGAGTAGAACCGCCCCAGCGCCATCGTCTTGCCGCTGCCATTCGATCCACCAATGCCCATCGTCACCGGCACTCCCGGATTGTCCACCCGCAGGCGGCACGTCTCCCACAGGATGTCATCAAACGACTGGAAAAACCAGCCGTGATTGTAGGGGTCTGCCGTCGCCTCCTGAATCCTCTCCGCCCGCGCCTGCACCGCACGCATCGCATCCTCGGCACCGAGCGCCATCAGCTCATCCACCGTCAACGCAGGCAGCATGCCATGAGGCCGCTGCGTTTCCGCCAGCAGCTCAAAAGCCAGGCGTGTTTCGTCTGGTGTCATAGTCCGATTGTCTCCTTGTCTGATTGTCCTATTGTCTCCGTCACAACCTCAATCTCCACCGCAGGCGGCGCATCCTTCAGCTTCTCCCGCGCCAGCTTCACGAAGTCATCAAAGGTCTTGGCCTTGACACCGTCCTGCGTGTTGCCACTGATCCGCGTGGCCCCGCCGCTGCTCAGTTGCTTGACGTTGTAAACCGCCGTCAGCGCCATGCTCGCCGCTCCCAGATCCTTCGCGGCCTTGGCCGCGTAGAGAAGTTCTTCCACCTTATCCAGCGCGTCTGCCGACAGCAGCGCCGAACGCCTGCGAATGATCTCGTCAATCTCCCCCGGCTTGAACTCACTGCGATCATTGAACAGCGCGATGATGGAATTGCGCGAGATACCTTCCAGCCCTCGCGCTCTGCGATGCGCGCTCACCATGTCTTCCATCTTGGACTTGTTTGTCAGCCCAAGCTCACGCACCAAATACAGTGCAAACTCAAATCCCTCCGGGTCACGCACCCGCCACCGCTCAGCCGTGTGCTCCCGCCATTCCTCCCCCGGCTTCACCGACACCGTCATCCCCAGTTCTGTTGTCGTCGTGTCACTCATGCAGTTTTCAGGTAGGGAGCGCGGGCACTCCTACCCGCTTCAGTTGTTTCAAACGGCACCACATTGCCGGGTTGCGGCAGCGACAGCCTACGCATGCGGCACACTAGTCTGACTTGCTTATCCATTTCCGTTTTTGTCATGGCTATCTGGAAAGTTGTTCGGGATAATTACTGTTATGCCTCCGCGCAGCGGTCGCACAGAGGCGCGTTTCCGAATGCTCCGCCACGGCTATCCATGCCGTCACGTCGCATCCAATTTGTTCGCGGCATGAATTTTCCGCAGCCGATGCCCGAACCAACTGGCCCGGTTGTGGACAGCCCGCACTTTGTCAGATAGAGATGCCTGTCCTTAAATCGCGGCATAACCAGGCTGCTGGAGGCAACGGCTCGTAGATTGTCTGTCATGATTTCGTTCCTTTCTTGCTCGCCGTCGCCTCATCAGCGACGTTCGGCGAATACACATCCTCGTGATCGCAGCCCCATTGAATCCGCGTCGATCCGATGCTCAGATTCCAACGGGGGCGACCATCATACCGCCACTTGTAGAATCTTGGCTCACCGAGTCTTCGGGGCATTCCAAACTTGATGACTGCGAATATCGTTTCCCACCGCTGCCAGCGTTCTCCTTCTTCATCCTCGTCTATGCTGCGTTCACGCAGCCATTCAATAGAAGTCCAATGGACGCGCAAACGCCGAACAAATCGGTTACAGGACAACCGCTCTCGCGCATTGGTCGTGTTATTCATGGTCGTGGGTTCGCGGTGTCTGATCCGAAGCGTTAGGGCGCTTGGTCATTCCAGCGGGGGTCATTTACCAGTGTGCGAGCGGCGTCTATCGTGCCTTCCTCGCGGATTGTTTCGAGCAGCGCGGTCATCCATTCGATGCGCTCCCGGTCGTTGAGCATTTTGATTGTGTCGGACAGGTCTATGTCCGCTGAGATGTGTGTTTGTAATTCCATAATCGCGCCCTAACCACCGCATGCAGCGAACGGCGGTCTCGGGTAGTTTGTGGGGTTGAACTGCATGTGAGAGTCATTCGACGTTTGCGCCGTTGCTGATGCGGACGTTAAAACCCCGGCAGCACCACCTGCCGGTTCTTGTCGTTATTGGAGTAAAGATGCGTGGTGCGGCCTTCAAAGCGTTGCAGTGCGGGCTTGAACCTCAGGCAGATGTCATCCGTCGTCGCGCCCCAGCGGTTCTTGGCGATGATGAATCTGCTGTGCTCGTTGTAGTCGGCATTTGCCACGCTAATATGCGCTGGCAGTCCGCGCCCATCATGCCACCGCTCCGGGCAGTCCACGCGGAAACCATGCGTCAGGCTCTCCCAGCGCTCCTGCTCCTTCTCATCCAGTGCCGACCAGTCGCGCACTTCTGGCGGGCGATGAATGAACGCGATATGCGTCGGATACTCCACCATCTCCGAGGCACCGCGAATATCCCCAGGTGTCGGCGGTCGATTCCGGTCCTGCTTCTCGCGGGCTTTTTTGTCGAGCTGCACAAACAGCACCACCAGCACGCCCAGGTTGCGGCGAATCTCATGCAGGCACTCCATTATTTCCTTCTGTCCAATGCGCTCGTCTTTCCGCCCATGGTCACTGCTTGGCTTGAGCTGGCCGAAGTGATCTATCACCACCACCTTGACGCCATGCCTGCGCACATGCAGTTGCACCTTGGCGCGCAGCTCCGCCGTGGTGATGCTGCTCTTGTGGTCCCAGAAAATCGGAGCCATGGAAATCTCCTGCGCAGCACGCGACACCGCGCCCGTGTCCTCGCGCTTCATCATGCCGTTGCGTGACACATTCACATTCACGCCACTGCGCCCCAGATACAAACGATGCCCCATCCCCGTGCGTCCCATCTCCAGCGGAAACACCAGAGTCGGCACCTTGCATTCCACCGCGATGTGCTCGATCAGCGACACCGCGCCCACCGTTTTTCCCATGCCGGGGAATGCGCCAATCATGAGCAAGTCACCATCGCCATCTGGCGCAAGGCCATGAAACGTGCGGTCCACATCGGCCCAGCCGGTCTGCACGCCCATGACCTTGCCGCGATTGTCACAGATCCGCTGAAACGCATCCAGCCAGTCATGCGTCATCGCCTGCGAATTAAGCACCTGCGTTTCCGGCCCGCCCTTGTTCGCACTCGCCGCTTCCAGCACTTTGAAAATCCTTTCTTCCGCACGCGCCACGACTTGAGCAGCATCCTCAAGCTCTGGTGCGCTTCCATGCGCAAAGGCTTCCTCCATGCCCTCGGCACTTGCATTGACGAGTTGACGCATCAACCACTTTTCGATCAATGATTTCTTGTAAAACGGGTAATGCGAAGAGATCGGCACGAACGCGAACAACTCCGACAGCGCAGCAGGACCGCCCACCTCATCCAGCTTGCCCAGTTCGCGCAGTCGATGCGTCACCGCAGGCGGGTCGATGGGTTC
>Ga0114975_10000516_pt1 | contig 29262 bp, 27 predicted proteins | sample S_130626_EF_Meta_FD_87031 | JGI IMG/M metagenome (GOLD analysis project Ga0114975, IMG submission 87031) | Freshwater microbial communities from Lake Simoncouche, Canada to study carbon cycling - S_130626_EF_MetaG | ecosystem: Environmental > Aquatic > Freshwater > Lake | place: Lake...
ATGTCTACATAATATGTTACGAAAAAGATATTACAAATATTAAAGAATTGATGGTGTCAAGAAGTAAAGATTTTAATAGGACTATACAAATACCCTACATTTTAAACAAAAATAATTTTTTTAAACAGACCAAGATAGAGAATTTTTGTTTTGAATCCAAAACAGTAACAGAAATACTATCTGAAAAAAAACACGATATAGGTTTTTTCGGGTCTATTAATAAACGTACAGAAAATCTGTATAAATATCGTGAATTTTTATTACATTTCAATGAGAATAATAATTTTAACTATATTAAAGGAAAAGGCGATGAAGCAGAAAGACTTTTAAGGTCAATTAAATACCTATTTGTTTTAAGAGGAGACACACCAACAAGACTTTGTTTTTATCAATGTTTTGCTTTTGGAGTATGTCCTATTATATACGAAAATGATTTTTTAGAATCCTACTCACATTTATTATTGCCAAATGATATAAATTTTTTAGATTCAGTATTGATTATACCTAATAATGTTAATGATTTAGATTCAAAATCTTATTGCAATTTAATTGAAAACTTATTAGAAATAGAAATAAGAGACGAAATGAATTATATAAACAAAATAAAAAACCACAAGACAATATTTGATAATTTTAATTATTTTACAGAGACATTATGTAACCCAGTAAAAAATGTATTGGAATATTTACACAATAAGTAAAGGGCAATCATTAACACCAATTCATTTTAATAAATACGTTATACAAAATATCAGCATTATCATCATGATATAATAGTATATGTTTTATTTTATTGTATTTTTCAATAATATTGTGTATTTTATTTTCGTCTATATTTTTTAATATTTCTTCTACATTATTTATTTCGTTATTCTTTATAACAACACATATGTCTTCAATTTCAACGTATCCTTTAAAAACATTTTGATATACATCATAGTTGTTTTCAAATACCACAGGTATACAACCAAGTAAAATGCTATGGTAAAACCCTCGTCTGGTTTCCTTATCCCCATGCGGTTGTAATGAAAATGTTGAATTAAAATATAGATTATCAATTTCATTGTACATGTCTAAATTATTGCAAGTAATCCATTGGTTTTTTACCTCTTGATATTTCGTTAAATTTATTAACGCAATATTTTTAATATATTCTTGTTCTTTTCTGTATCTACCGCAATAACATATTAAATTGTTTTTTTTATTATGGAATGGTATTACATATTCTGTCGGGACACAATTAATATGAGTAATAAAAGGTACAGGAATTTGATTAGTTGAACAACTTTTAATATTCTCATAACAAACTATATGAACATTGTCTTTAAACGAAAAATAATTTATAAAACACCTTTTGTCTTCCCACATAACGTCGGAATAAACGAAAAAAATTTTTTTAAAATCAGAATAAAAATCAATAAATTCTTTCAATTCGTTTAATTTTTTAACTATATTTGATACATTATAAACATAATGCGTTTCCCAAGCAAGTAAGAAAGTATAAATTGGTATGTATATAATATCTGATTTGTCTATTGAACTAGTTAAATTGTGATAATTGTTAATTATTTTATTAAATTTAATTTCAAGACTATATTGTGACAACAAACATCTGTTCTCAGAATAATTTTTTTCTGTGTTTAATACAATATCATTATTATTGATGTGAACTGGAAATAAATTTAAATTATACTCATGAGAAATATTGTGTATGTAGACAACAGGAGAACTCTTATTGTTAATCATATATTATAATGCTATATTTTTAGCTTTATAATAATAATCTAATAATTTTCTATTTGTTCTACAATTTCAGAATAATTGTTTACCTTATGAAGAGTGTTAATTACTAAACTATTATTAAAAAGTTCTTTATGCGTGTTTTCATTAATATTATTATTATTAGGTAGACACATATAAACCATTTTTGCATCATAATTAAAGAAAATTTTGTTCGTATATAATATTGAACCAGTTGAATATACTATTGTGTTAGCAAACAATAAATAAATTGCCAATTTAAAGATGTCAATGTCTTCTGGTATTATATATAAATAATCCTTCTTCTCTAAATTGGATAGAAAATCTTCGCAATTAAATTGAGTAGCGGCGAGCATTACGTTTTTATTTCTGTGTGTTTTCATTATTATTATTTTTTTTCCTTTGCAATCGTCATAAACGTCAGAGTATTTTTCAATTATAATGTTCTTTAGTTTTTCAATTAATGGTTCATGTAATAAAATCTTAAAAATAACAGGTCTGACAACAATCAGATTCTTAAATTTGTATATTTTATCAAAGTCAACTTCATAAAAAACACAATCACCAATTAATAAATTTATTAATTTGAAATTGTGAGTATCTTTATAACCTTTGTATATTATAACGTTTTTTATATTGTTATTCAATATATAATTTGCAAAATCTAAAATTTCACTAAGATTGTGACCACTATTGGAAAACGAAAATGCGTCCAACATAGAAAAATATGTAGTTTCGTCATAGTAAGTTAAATCCTCGTTGTTCACGTTTTCTAAGATAGAGTTGTAATTATTAACTAAATTATCAAAAATTTTATACTTTTCATTGTATGAAGGCGCCCATTTATGGCCATGGATAAAATGATTTGTGTTTTCAAGTACTCTTGGTGAATTATCTACGTATTTTACTGCAATTGCATTTTGCCATTCACCTTTTCTATTTGACCCTGTATTAACAAGGACATCACTATATATGTTTGAATTGTTTCTATAACCAATATAATCTTTATTCCATATGAAAATATTGCTATCCATGCTACTCATAGAATAATTGACAAGTATACATTTTATATATAAAATAATATTAGTTACTCTCTAAAGTGCACTTTACTATTATTAAAATACATGTTTACCGTAGAACTATTTTCACACGGTCATAAAGCATTATTTATATGAGATAAATGTATACATTATTTAATGAGTGACAAAAAGAGTGATATACAGAACTCTTTAAAACTAAAAAGCGCTATAAAAGAAACAGACGATAATGAGTTATACGGATTTATTGATGAAAAGATAACATATATTCAAGAGATAATCCGAAGCACAATAAGCTCAATAAGAATCAATAAAGAACATGACATATTTAGTAATAATGATGCGAATCTATCAATTTCCGTATTAACTGAACTATATGAAAAAACAAACGAAATAGCAAAGCAAATGCGAGGAAACAATACTAAAAACAGTGAAAAAATCATAGATTCATTACAAAAAATAATAGATAAATTATCCATGATAATATGCGGATTCGGTACAAAGCGCATAGAAGACTTATTGTTCATAATTTTTGGTTCAGAATTCAAAAACATGAAAATAGAAGACCCCGTTTTAAACGCAAAATACGAAATAATAAAAAACCATATTCAACCTATTGGATATAAAGTTGTTCATTGGAAACCGAACAAATCAACCAGCATAAACAATAATACAACTTGTTCTAATAAAATTACAGAGGAAAACGTTGTGATTGAGGATTCAAATACCTTTGAATGTTTTGACACAGATGGATCAAATAAATCATTTTATCAAAAAATATACGGAATACGGGTTGTAATTCAAAATGAAAAGAGTAAAAAAACCCTTATAATAAACGGTATAATAGATGACATACATATTAATTGTTTCACAAATCTTTATATTAAAAACAGAATTCACGAAATACGTAGTATTGCAAACGGCCAAGAAGAATTAGAAAAAGAAGTTCTATTTCGCATAATTGAAACAACCACATTGAAAAATATATTAATATTTGGCAATGATGATGTGCGCAAAAAAATGATAGCTATTTTTACAGAAACGCGCTCTATTAAACAAACTAAATTAGAACTAACTATTAAAAAATTCTTAGAACTAGATGTTTATTCACAACGCAACATGTTAATAAATCTATTAGTTTATAATAAAGATGACGAGATACAGTATATATGTTATTTATTATACGATTTAATCACAGCAAATTCTATTGATTCTGTTGGAGGCGACCATAACTCTTTATATGAAAGTTTGCCGTGGAAAATTAAGATATATTTTAAAGACGTTGTAAAACACACAATAAAATATACGAATGATATGATGCAAAAATACGACATCAATAGAGTGTCATTAGAACAACAGATATATTTATTAAAAGCAAGTGAAACCGTGAAAGAAAAAGCAATGGCAAAATTAAAAGAAATAAAGGGCAAACCAGATGAGCTAAGCACAAAAGCAAAACAATATTTGGAGGGATTAATTAAAATTCCTTTTGGTATTTATCGCGAAGAACCCATACTTAAAAAAATGAAAGAAATGAATAAATGGTTCATTCGGGCATTAACGTTAATAGAACAATTGTTTCCAGAATTCAAAATAGCAAAAAAAGAAAGGTATTCCACAATAGAAATAACAAACACTATTAGAAAAATTAATGAATATATTAATGGTAAAGTTATTAACAATATGGAAGAAATTATTGATAAAAATTCAAACAAACAATTAATAAAAGTAATTCAATATATAAACTCTTTTAAAAAATCAAATGGAGAGAAAAAATATTCACTAACAAATGTTAGTAAAACAGATAACACAAATCGTATACTAGAATGTGTAAACAATAATAGGAATAATGATTTAATAGTTACAGAAATATATGACCAATTAAACGTTTCATCACCACTATCATTAACTAAAACTAAACATGAATTTACATCAATAAACAGTAATGTATTGCAAATAGAAACCGCTATGAAGAGCATAATTGATATTCTAGATGAATCTATACATGGTCATACCCATGCAAAAAACCAAATATTAAAAATTATAGCTCAATGGATGAATGGTGAACAGACTGGTTATTGTTTTGGGTTTGAAGGCTCTCCAGGAATAGGAAAGACATCATTGGCCAAGAAAGGCTTAGCGAATTGTTTAAAAGACGATAAAGGAGAATCTAGACCATTTTCTTTTATAGCATTAGGTGGGTCAAGCAATGGTTCTTCATTAGAAGGTTATGGATATACATATGTGCATTCAACCTGGGGTAAAATAGCAGATATATTGATGGAGGCAAAGTGCATGAATCCTATTATTTACGTAGACGAATTAGACAAAGTAAGCAATACAGAAAACGGCAAGGATATTATAGGAATATTTACGCATTTAATAGATTCTACTCAAAATGATTGTTTTCAAGATAAATATTTCTCAGGAATAGATATTGACTTATCCAAAGCATTGTTTATATTTTCTTATAATGACCCTGAAAAAATAGACCGTATCCTATTAGATAGAATACACAGAATAAAATTTGATAACTTATCACTGGACGAAAAAATGGTCATTGTTCGTAAATATATTCTACCAGAAATAAATAAAAAAATGGGGTTTGAGAATATTGTAGAACTATCAGATGAAATAATAGAATACATAATAGATTCATACACTATAGAACCAGGTGTAAGAAAATTAAAGGAATTGTTGTTTGACCTATTTGGTGAAATCAATTTGAATATATTGAAATCGTCGTGTAGTGAAAGTATTGAGTTACCAATATTTATAACAAAAGAAAATTTGGAAAATAAGTATTTGATAAAGTACAATAAAATAAATGAAAAACGAATCCATAACACTCCCGAAGTGGGAATTATAAACGGATTATGGGCAAATGCTCTCGGGCGAGGTGGAATCATTCCTATTCAAACATTGTTTTATCCCTCATCCACATTTTTAGACTTGCGCTTAACTGGTCTTCAAGGTGACGTAATGAAGGAAAGCATGAATGTAGCTAAAACATTGGCATGGAATTTAACAGACAACAATATTAAAAAAGAATGGTTAAAGCAATTTGATGAGACAAAATGCCAGGGGTTACATATACATTGCCCAGAAGGCAGTATATCAAAGGATGGTCCGTCAGCTGGCGCCGCAATTACGGTTGCTATATACAGTTTATTAAATAAAAAACATATAAAGAATGAATTAGCAATTACAGGAGAAATAAGTTTAAACGGAGAAATAACTGCAATTGGTGGTTTAGATGTAAAAATATTGGGCGGTATTAAATCAGGTATAACAACCTTTCTCTATCCAAAAGCAAATAATAAAGAATATAATGAATGGAAAAAGAAATATGAAAAAGAGAAAAATGCGTATATTCAATTTATAGAGGTCTCTACAATAAAAGAAGTATTTGAGTATGTATTTACAGAGCAATAATTACTTTCTATGAATATAATATATTAGTATAGTTTAGAAAAATGGATTTGAACATCATATCATTTACCTATTTATTTTTACGTTTAGCGCCATTTGTACTTGTATCTTTTTTTGCTTTATCATCCGTATTTAATCAAGATTTTAAAGGTTTAATATATTTGGTAGGTCTATTAGGTGCATGTTTTATTAATGTGGCCGTAGGAAACGTTTTGACGTTTTTACCAAGTATTGATCAAGATTCACGACCAGAAATATGCAGAATGATAACACTTGGTCAAGATGGAGATATTTCAAAATTACCATTGGGACAAGCAGTGTTTGGATTTACTTTTGCTTATTTGCTGTATACTATTATTGTTTATGACTTTGTAAATCAAAACATTCCAACCCTAGTCTTTTTCCCATTAGTTATTGTCTTTGATGGATTATGGAACATCAAGAATTCTTGTTACACGGTTTGGCAATTATTGGCATCACTTGTTTTTGCTGGGTTTGGTGGTTGGTTATGGGCATACATTATTGAACAAACAAACAATACTAGTTTGCAATATTTTGCTGGAGTAAACAACAAAGAAGTTTGCAGTAAACCTAGTGCGACAACATTTAAATGCGCAGTGTATAAAAACGGAAAATTGTTATCTACCAATATGGGAACACCAACCGCTTAATAAATATTATTTTTTACAATAATATTTAGTTATCAAAACATTGAATATTAATTTGAATCCAATTCTTTAGAGAAGTAATAATTCTTTCTCTATGCATAGAATTAGCAATAGCAGTAACATTAAAAGATTTATCTTTAAAAAAAATAAAGAAATTTTGCACTATATTAACCGTAACCGCACTATTGTATCTGCTATTTAAATCATTATAATCAAACAATGGAGTTCCAGTTCTCGCATTGACGTCATTATGAAATTTAAAAAGAATATTTTTGAGATCTTCCTTTGTTTTAATTGCTCCAATATTTATTTTGCTCATATACTGGGTTGCATGGTCTGCGCACTTTGGACATGGTAAATTATTACATATTATTATAATATTAGTTATAAGCTCATTTTTAATTTTAGAAAAGTGTTCATCTTTAATCTTATGAGCTAATGTATGAAACAAAAACCATGTAGGAGGACCCCATCTTATTTTGTTAGGATTGTTTTGAGGAACTGGTTGTGTCTTAACTTGTGGTTCTTGAGTTTGAACAACAGGTCTTTGATAATAATTCTTTCTCGCAAAAGGTACCATAGAAACATTTGATGGCGGTTTTATATTTTCAGCTCTCGCGTTGTATCTACTATTAACAAATTGCATATTCATAATCTATATAATTAATATATATTATACAGTTAAAAATTACTAAATAATCAGATATAAAAATATATTGTTTATATATGATAATGGAAACAAAAGAACAGCTTGTTAAAACTATAAAAGATTGGGTTAAACTAGACAACGACATTCGTAAGTTACAGAAAGAAATAAAACAAAGAAAAGCAGAGAAAACAAAAACTTCAACCATATTGATGGAAACTATGAAAAAAAATGAGATTGATTGTTTTGATATTAACAATGGCCAAATATGTTATACTAAAAAGAATATCAAAAAACCAATAACAAAAAAGTTATTGTTGGACATTCTATCAAAATATTACAAAGGCGATGCTCTAAAGGCTGGTGAAATGAATAATTTTATTTTAGATAATCGTGAAGAAACTGTGAAAGAGTCAATTGTTCTTAAAGTTACAAAAGGGTCAGACTAGTCCAAGCTCAGGAATAGTAGTATTTCCACCATTCCTTACACATTTTGCAATTATTCTTGGATTCTGCTTTCCTTCCAAAATATCCTCTGTTTTGTAAACATTGTTAAACTTATCAATATAATAAACAATTCCACATATGTCTTCGGCTACAACCTCCATCTTTTGAATTGTATTTTCAGAGGTTTCATCTGTTTGAAAGAATCCATGTGGAGTTCCCTTCATGTGAGTTCCGCAAAACTCACACTTCGTCTTACGACGCCTGGTGCATTGCTCGCCATTGGCTCGCTTTGCATTACAGCGGTTGTTCACAGGAATTGCATTCTTAATCCGCTTACGTTTTACAAGGTCATCCTTAGCCAAGCTAAGACGCTCATAATCGTAAATGTATTCCAAAAGCTCATTTACAAGAGGCTTCTCCTGAAATGCTAATTCAGTAACTTTGTTTCTGACACTGTCCTTAAATTCAGTAACGTACTTCTCAATCTTAGTGTTCAATCTCTTTTCCATGTCTATCTTGTTTATATACTTTATCAAAAATAATATCTAATTCAATTTTTCAGATATTATTATTAAATCAATATAAAGAGCGTGAAAAATTGAGTATTTTAATTAATTAAAGAAAGTGAGAAAACTACTAAGAATGGCAAAGTTGATTGTTAATCAAAAGGATATTAATGTAATTAAAAGAAATGTGGTGGATGAAGCACTACAATACGCAGAGTCATTGGTTGGTCTACCGTTCAGGTGGTACGATCCAGAGATACACAAGTTCAGTGGAGACGATGTGTTTTGGTGCGAAAACTTGGCTGCACCTACATCTCATGAAATACAAAAAAATGATAAATCTATTGCTTGCACTGGCCTACCTAATTTACTTCGCCGTTTTCGTGGGTTGACAATCCCTGGATTGGGTCCAAAAATGCGTGGAAAATTTGCGGAGATTTATCAGGCTTGTCCTGGAGGCACTGGTGCATGGTTTGCACATCTTAATCAAAACAAGCGGCTTCAAAAGTTGGATATGAAAAAATCATATCCAAGAGGAACCCTATTAATTGCGAGATTTAAAGACATTGGTAAGGACCAGGGACATTTGGCAATTGTCTACGACGATGTTGACGAAACAAAAAATATAACCCACCAAAACGTGATACATGCAACGCCTACTATTGACTACACGGAAAGGGCGAACCATGAAAATCACGGCGCAGTAAAAATAGAGTCTTTTATGATAGGGAATGATTTATGGAAATGGGACAAGATAGGTTATTACAAATACGTTTGTTTGCCAGAAAATTGGTTAATATTCAATTAGGGTCAAATATTTACAATTCATTGTCCCATTCTGGTGGGCGTACCTTCTTGCCACCGTCATAAGGAACCGCAAATTTATTGTCCAACATCCATTGATTAATGTGCAAATTCTCAATATAAATATCAGCCAATATTCTACCATATTTTTCAGTACCCACGTTTCGCAAGACAATCATTTTACCAAATATCAATTTATGGAGAGCATCTCTGGCTTCAATTGCTGCCTTTTTTTCTTCTTCTGTGTGACCTTTTATTTCGGCAGAATCTATTCCCGCAAGTCTAACGCGAAAACGGTAAATAGGAAGCGCTGTTCCAGGAATTTTTGAAGCAACTGTGATAGTATCTCCATCATAAACTTTTATTACCTTACCTGCTACGATAGGTGGAATAAACGCAGTCGTATCTTTATATTCAATATTGGTTAAATATTCCTCAAAATGTTTATCGGCAATTTCAGTATACGTTATCACATCAGAAGACACGTTTCTTCTTCTAAAAAGACAACATTTAGTTTTAATAGCTTTCAAACAGTTCATTTGACCCAAGTAACTTAATAATAGTAATAAAAAAGATATATTCATTCAATTTTTTGAACGCGTATATACTACTAAACCATTATTTCTCAAACATATCATGTACTTTCTTGAATACAGCACCTGCGTCAACACAAGCAAAGCGTAAATGCTGCGCCGCCATTCTCTTATCCGCATTTTGTGCATATGCAATGCGAAGTGTGCTGTCATCATTATGAGGATGAAACTTCTTGAAACCACAATAGGTAAAGATTTTCTCCTTGATATAATATTTCTCATAAAGAACATATTGCAATACAGTTCCGAGAGTATAATCCTCATTCTCAAGAACAATATCAAAGCAGTAATCCATAGTTGTTTCACTGTTGTTAATTGGAACGCCATCGGAATCAATCAATTGAATCATATTAATCAACTTGTCATGCAACACCTTACATGCCTTTTGAATTATTTCGCGGTTATCAAACACACCCACTGTTTGAATCACAAAATCAAAACTATCTGCCAAATAATAACGCTGAGCGTCCAACAGATAAAAGTTTTTCTTCTCAAAGTCAATTTCATCCACAGACAATTGCTCTGACCTAAGCTTCTTCTCATGTTCCTCCCAAACTTCATCAATCTTTTTCATGTCAGGTGTATTTCCATAAGAACATTTAGATACAACATTAAACATGCTATTTTCTTTGGCGTTATGAACCGAAAACTCAGCGGTTAATTTAATTTGCTCACCAGGAATATTATCACCAATCTTTGGGCGAACACGGGCAAAATCAATATATTGCTGTGTCTTTTGGCATGGCGGGAATATGCGTCTGGTCTCGTCCTTTGAAAGGAAATTGCCATTTGTTTTATTGCGAATGCGGAAATGTTCGGTGGTCACAATAATCATCTCCTCTGTGTTGTTTTGAACATCCAAATCCAATATGTATGCGCCTGGCAAAATATTCAAGTCCTTTTCATGAATTGGAATACAACTCAATCTCTGTTTCAAAATCTCATTGTGCAAACGCGTCGTATTAACCTGAATATTGCATTGATTATCGTTGTACGTTTCAGTATAAAATGATAGGGTTGGAATGTCAGAAAGAATAGTGCGGCGGATAGCGTTTGCTAAACTAACGTTTAGATTATTAATGGTAAACTTATAGACGTCTCCGATTTCAGAAAGATTAGAGATTTGAGGATTCATGGTATAAAATATAGCGATATTGTTTTATATATTTTATAACATTAATAATCAATTTTTTACTTTGTATGGATATGGATATGCGTTCCATTTGGACCATGTATTAAAGCTGGGTGTTGCGTTGGTTTCATAGATTGCATATTAACACATGATGCATCCATACCTCTATATAAATAATCGTTATCATATAAATACGGGTAATAAGGATATCCATAATAAGGGTTTCTAAAATAAGGATATCTATAACCGCAATAAGGATAATCGTAAAGAAAATCTCTACTAGCATCCGATATATGTGTTTTTGAAACTTTCTCTCCCATAACTTCTTGATTTTCTGGCATTGCATTTTCATACATAGGTGGCAAAACACATGGCAAATACCCTCCAGACATTTCAGTGCAAGGAATAAAATTACCAGATCCATCAGAATGAATGCATGACATTACAGAACCAGAGCCATCAAAAGTTACGATTCTAAGATTTTCCATCACATTAAACGACAAATCATATTGAGACATTATAAATCTGTTTAATTGTGAAATATTTGCTTCTAATACGTTAATAACGCTACGTAATTCATTATTTTGAGATTTCAAATAGTAATTATCATAAGTTAATTGTTTAAACAAAGTACTGTATGGTCTTTTAAATTGAGACATTTTAAATAGAATAAACTATTTATATAATATCTAAATAATATATAAATGACTAAAATGTTACGACAAATGCTGCAGTAGTTTAAAAATGTAAATACAAAAATACTATTCTAAACATAATCATCTTCAATTACATAATTATTAATAAACAAAGTTCTTTCTCTTGGATTTAGAATTCCCCATAAGAATCTTATTTTCCTTTCAGGGTTTAATACAACATCTCTGTGAAAAACAACAAATACAAAATTATTACAAGTTGAATAAGTCCATTTTTTCATTCTGAACATTCGGTTTAATATTTTGCCAAAACTATTATGCATATTATAGCTGGGGATACGCGAACGATTACAAAAACATATCAGGTCATAAATCAACACATCATAGTTGAAATCATAGGTGTAAGCATTTTCAAGTATAGAAAAATCAGTATAAAAGCTGCGAACATCCATCATAAGTCTTGGAGATTGGGGTAAATAAGTGTATGGCAAAATATGATTCATTATAACATCATCTGGAAGTGAATTTAATAATTTTGTATCTAGCTGTCGGTTCATAATATTATTTCATATAAATAATATTACCATTAAAATTATTGCTTAGACAGAAGGAACATAGCAATTAAAATAAAAAATAGAACAAAGGGTAACAATACTAAAAACCATGATACACTAGAATATCCAGCTCTGCAAATTAAGTTCAAAACCCAGGTCCAGAATAAAATGTAGAGTATCTTAATAATAAAAATAAGTGATACACTTGAAACATCGCATTGATAAACTCCTAAACAATACATATTTTCGTTACCTATATTTTGTAAAAACATAACTGCTAACGCTATTACAGATAAAACCAAATACAAAGAAGCGGGACTGCATAAATCTTTTAAACCAGCAATTGCAATCGCCATTATATATAATCATTAAGAAATTTATGCTAAAGGTGGATTATTTGAAGTATGCCCATTTAATGTAGGTTGATTATAAACCGAAGGGTTTGTAGTTGTGCTTCCATACAACACATCAACTGCATTTCTAGCACCGTCTAATGTGCCGAATGAAACTAATGGATTATTTGAATATGCTGATCCCAATAACATATCTCCGCCTTTTATCTTTTTATTATTACGTCGCTTACCTCCTTTAATTATTCCTGGTAAGTTTCTTGCGCTCTCAATAGCATTGGGTGCTGTTGGGTCATTTTGATAATCATTTTGACCATAATAATAACGAATTGGCAAGTTACCATCAAAACTGGGAGGATTTATATTGCCACCCTTAATTAGTCCAGAGTTACAACCACAACCACCTTTAAGTTTACGAGTACCCTTTCTATTTTTACGAGTACCTCTTTTTTTATAAGCTACTTTTCCTTTAGTTTTTCTATTATTCTTAGCCCTGCTCATCTATATACTAAAACGATAAAAAAAATCAACCTATTTAAATTGAGAAGGGGGGTCTATTCAATGTCAACATGTGTTAACATATGTCTTCTACAACAAACGTTATTTAACGCTAAATCATCCAAAACAGTTCCCTCTGGAGTTTTATCTACTTTGTTTTTAGTTAAATACGTCACCTTTTCTAAATCCATTCCTTGCGATAGTTTAATTTTTCTAACTTCATTTTGAAAATACCTGTATTTATCAGCAAGGACCATACCGCATGTGAAACACTTTACTGGAATAATCATTGTTCTCTATAATTAATATACGTATATTCTTTTATATATTTTCAATTTTTCATCTACAAGAAAATATTACGATATTATAAAGAATGTCTAAACCAATTTATATTTTTAGCATAATAGTATTGTTTGTTGTGATATTCTATTTAGCTAAAGAACTATACACTTACTATTTTGATTTCAAAGAAGGTATTGGAATGTTTGGTATGGTACAAAACGAGCAAAATATTGTAGCGGCTGCTGCTCAACAAGCAACTATGGTGCAAGGGGCTCCTTCTGGATACGCAGCAGAAACTCCAGTAGAGACTAGCACAGCACCTGCACCTGACCCAAGTGTTGCAGCCGCTTCTGCTATAAACGAATATCAGGTTTCTACCAATGAATATAAATACGATGGATTTAAAAAAGGGTATAACGACATAAGCAATAATGTAAACGTTCAATTTCATGACGATTATTTAGCTGAAAAAGACAAATACGGAAATCCATCAGGAACGTCATACATAACAGATAAAAAGGGGAACGTTACTGCAATTCCACCAACAGGATTAGGCGTAAAACCAACATATTATAAACCACAGGATTACATATATGGGTCATTAACATATGTTCCAAATTATGAAGATAGTGTGTATTTAAGTAGAACAGCAAATATGTTTATTGGACAACCAATGGTTGAAACATCATCAATTCAAGGCGGTGTATGTAATTATTATAAAAACAATCCAGACCAATTAGAGCAAGCATGTCAACATATGGATCCCAATGTTTGTGCTTCCACAAATTGTTGTGTATTGTTAGGTGGCGCAAAATGCGTAAGTGGCAGCCAAAATGGTCCCAAAATGAAATCTCATTATAGCAATACATTAATACCTAACAGAGACTTTTATTATTACCAGAGCAAATGTTATGGGAATTGTCCAAGGCAATGAACCAATGCAATGCTACGTTAAATTGTTTTAAATCCTTTGGTAGTCTTCTTGCGGACAACAGTTTTTGCATCATTAGTCGCATGTATTTTGTCGTGACATTCTTGGCAAATATTCTGTAAATTTGCAGGATGATTCTTATGGAATGATCCAATAAACCCGTTATCATTTGCGTCTTTTTGCTGCTGTAAATGATGGACTTCTTCTGCTTTATTAATACCACAGTTTTCACACAACACACTTTTTAATTTTCTTGCATTATAAGCCGTTCCTGGACTAGATAAAACACCTTTCGTCTCTGGAAAATATTTGTTACGAAGTGCATATGCTTGCTCTAAGAATTCGTCTTCCAAATACAATGATTTACAAACCTCTAGTCCATATATTCTAGGACCAGACCCATCTTTAAGTTTACGGTCATAAACCAAACAATCAAGAGCTCTATCATAATAAACCGCCATATGTTTAGTTACAACACTAGTTAATTTGGTTATCTCTTCAAAGTTAAGAATCTCGTGAAAATGCGTGGCAAAAATAAAAGATGATTGTTTCTCTGTCAATTGCATTAAACCAGCACAAAAAATACTAAGCGCAGATTCAGTCTCAGTCCCAGAGCACAATTCGTCTCCCAAAATCAAACTATTCGCATCAGCCATCTTTAAAATAACACGCAATTCAGACATTTCTACTGCAAACGTAGAGAGACCTTTAAAAATATTATCATTACCTATTATTCTGGAATAAATAGCAGTGTATGGTTTATAAATAAATTTAGAACAAGGAACATACATACCCGATTGTGCCATAATAACTGAAACACCCAATGCTCTTATTAAACTAGTTTTACCTACAGCATTTGTACCATACAGTAAAATTCCATTTTCGTCTCGGCCCAAACACAAGTCATTCGTAACATATATTTCATTTTGTTGTATATGTTCAATAAGACAGTGGCGCATATCATTAACATTTACGTAAGCTGATTCAGCGGACGAATCTATATCGGGTTTACAATAATTGTATTGTTTTGCCAAATAAGTCTTACATTGTAAAACATCTACTTTTGCAATATAGTTTGTTAGATTTTCAATGTCGTTTAACCAAGTATTTTCCAATTCATTCAATACCTTAATATACGCTTCACTAATCAATGTATTGATTGTGTCTTTTAATTCAAGCATTCTTTTATTTAATTGAATAAGTTGAGGAGATTCAATATCCATGGTGCTTGATGAAGAACCAGCGCTTTTGAATTTTATTTCATTAAGGTTTAATGTAACATTATTTTCTAGAATAATTTTTCCTTGCGATGTACTATGTGAAATAATTCCAGTTAAAAGCGTCTGTAATTTTTTTGAACGAACAGTCGTTATTTGCAAATATTCTCCAGATTTTTCTTTCTTTTGCATATTGACATAATCTGGAACTGATGATTTTTCATTATTCTGCATCAGTTCATTCAAATAGTTACGAATAGTTACAAATGTATCTTTACATTTTACGTATTCGTCGTTCGCTAAGTCCAATTTATCTGAAACACCACGTTGTATAATATTATGTTCAAATGTAGTCATGGAGGATGTTTTTTCACAACCTTCAATAACGAGATTCTTGTTTATAAATTCAGTAAGTTTTGAGCAAATTGAATCTACATAGTTATAAGAACTTTCAATATGATTAAATTCACTGCATAAATAATCGCAAATTTCAGGTAATTCATACAAACACGTATTTATTTGACTCACACAATCAATGCTTTTATAAAGATTTGCAATAGACGATGGATATATCTTCTTTATAATAATCTGTCTTATTATCTTTTCAACATCCTTTATTTTTAATAGAATTTTACGAAACGCATCTACCATAACATAATTGTCAAGTGTTTTAGATATCATGTTATACTCTTGTGTTAACCAATCCTCATCAAATGTAGGATTCGTAATCTGATATTGCAATTTACGTTTCCCAATAGACGAGCAACACTTATTTAAAAATGACAATACTGAGGAATATTGTCCATGATTGTGGTTTCCGTCGTCAATAATATTAAGTTGCATCAAAGTATGATTTGCCAGAACCATTCGGTCAGATGTGTTATTAAATGTAGGAATGCTAATCTTTCTTACTAGGTCTGGATTATGCTCTTGAATGAAATTCAATAGGAAACAAAACGATTGAGTTGCCATGATGTTCTCATGAAATTCGCTGCATAAATCAAACGTTTCCTCATTATAAAAGGATGTCAAAATCTGCTTAATATATCTTTGGTTCTCGCAATTAACTACTTTCTGGTTAGAGACGTCTCTAGTGTCAACTTTATGAATAGTGTGAGTTTTTATCCCAGTATACTGAATAATTTTCTGTATATCCACTGTATCAAATGGTGACAATACAATAACCTCACTGGGATTATAAACAGACACATAACGCTCCAGCTCATCAAATGTAGTGTTCGTCATTATAAAAGGAATTTGGCTTTCAAAAATAGAGGACTTTCCTGTAAAAATATTTACTACAGAAACTCCATAAGTAATTGTCTCTTTAATTCTAGACACACTAGTATTTGATAGAGGTTTGGCTAAGTGCATCCAAACACACATTATGTTATTCGTAATCCTTGGAGAAACGTCAGTTTCGCATGAAATAAAGGTTCCTGGAGAATATACCTTATCTAAATAACGCTTGAATTTTTTGCCTTTCTCCTGTTCACTTTCTTGTAAATAAACGCATACTGTATATCCAGCGTCAAGCAATATTTGCAAATATTTATCCAACTGCACAGTTGGAACACCTGCCATTACAACCCTTCCAAACTTTTCCATAACGCCTGGTCTTGGCGCAATTACTGCTTGACATGTATCTGAAAACTCCAATATTTTGCTATCTTGATATTCTCCTGTTTCTAATGATTGAACTCCATAGACTTCAAAAAACTTTCCGTTATGCAAAAGAACCATAGTTTTTTTACCATACTTTTGTTCGTTTTCTTTGCTATACCTTGCATATTCTTGATGCAATTTATCTTCAACATCCGACGTTTTCTTAGTTTTAGACATTTAGCTAATATCTAACAGTAGTAAGTTTTATATGTTTTAAAAAATTGATTTAAAACATATTTAGTTATAATATAACAAAAAATAATAAATGAAAATGTTAGTAGATGAAGTAACAGAAATGAATGATTATGGTTATTTTGTAGACATTGACAATGGAACACTTTTATCAATTAATGTTATGGAACGTGGTGATTATAAACGTTGTGTTGAAAAAAATAAACCAGTAACAACAATAATTAAACCACACTTCAAAAACAGTTTGTTTTGCTTTAATACAATTTGTTGCGTCGCCGTCTCGTTATTGTTTCTGAAAGCATGGGTGCTTCCTAATAAACAACTATAATAATAATGACAGTTGTTTATCTACGTTTTTTACTAAATAACATGGGAAAAATGAAATAATACGCTAAATAAAGTATGTAAAATATTACAATAGACATTATTAGCACGTTAAAGAATTTAACGAACCAACAATAATAACTATTGTCTTCGCTTTTACAAGTTACAGTAGAACCAAATAATCCAAACACACCGCTACCTCCTATTCCTCCATTTCCACCCATTGAACCTCTTGAGCCACCTCTAGCCATTATTCTATAGAATTTACTAATATTTTTATTTTGGTACGTTTGTAAAATAATTACGTCGTATAGTATATAAATGAAATCTATATCAGCAATTATTTCTAATTTAGGTGAATACAAGTATTACATAATACTTATTTTGACATTTTTAGTATTAAACGCAATTTATGCTTACGGAACAAGGTTTGAAAAGACAATTCGTGTAAAAGAAGTTAACAGTTTGAGAGGAAAATATGGCACAAACGTAGTTGCCGATCATGACGGAACAGTTTATTCAGTATCAAATTCTTTTTATTATCTTTTCTTTAACAGCGCCGAATTGTATACTCAACTTGATGCTGAAAAAAGCTATAAAATAACTGGATATGGATACAGAGTACCAATTCTAGGATTGTTTCCAAACATTATAAGCGCAAAGAAATTATAATCATTTGGCTCCGTTTATGAAATTATAAAGCAAATAGTCTGGATTATGATTATGCACATCACCGCACATCATAATAGAGCTCTCATACATTTTTCGCAAAACATCATTTGGAGTTATAGTTCCAACTCTTATTAAACCACATTTTATTAAATGTTTTTTAACCTCTTCTATTGGCGTTTGTTTTAATAGCTGCGCTTTCGTAGAGATATTGTTTCGTATTGTTTTGTTTGAAACCAATACTGACACTTTTGGTGCTATCTTTGATTTACCCACCTTGTACGTTCTTCTTATTGTTTTCTTTCGTTTCATTTTCTTAGGTTTAGAATTTCGTAATTGTTGTATTTTTTCCTCCACTTGTTTCATTTGATTTACTCTATTCATACTTTCTTTTAATCTGTTTTCTACATGTTCATTTCGGGTTTCAGTAAAAGTTTTTGGCGGAGGAATTGGAGTAACGGTATTTGTTGAGCCTCCAATATTTATGTGTGGTTGAAAAGCTTTCTGTGTTTTATTCATATAATTTCTATAAGTGGGCAACTGACCATTTTTTAAACAACCAAATTGTGGTGGTGTATGGATAGGATTATTAAATACTGGTTTTAAAACCATAGATGGTTGGGTATACGCATTAGTCATAACACTGCTGGTAACATCTTTTATAGGATTTGCGAAAGTATCAACAATAGGGTTATAAAGTAAAGAGTTAGTTTGTGGTGTAGGATATTGTTTTAATGTACTGTTCTTCGGTGCGGAAACCGCAGTTTTCTCCGTTAGATTCTGCATAAACTTCTGTGCTTCCTCAAATTCTTTATTAAACCCAGTAGATTCGTTCGGTTTTAAAGTTGGTTTCTTTTCGTCAAACAGATTACTATAACGCTCTTGTTGGTGCTGTCGGATCATTTTCAATATTGAATTCTTTTTTAAGGTTTCATTCTTCTTTTTTTGAGACGGCTGCTTTATCTTTATCCCCCCGTCTTTTTTCTCACCTGGGTTTTTTTTACGAGTTTTATTATTGGATACTTTAAATAAATTCATATCTATGTTAATTTTCTTTTGTTCCGACATCTTGATTTAAATATATAATATATATTTAAAACTAATATTTTCCTAAATACGGCTTCTATGTATACAATCCATAAATCACCTTCGGTTTCTTAATATTCTTATTCTTCAAAAATACATCATACGCCTTATTGATATCATCCATTGAAATCTTCTTACGGCAATCTTTGTCTTTACCGTAGATGCGACGACCATGAGCAATCTTAGTGTAAGTAAACAACAACTCCATATCACGTCCAAAACTCTTAAAATTATCCTTACGATCACTAAACCAACGCTCCTTTATTAGTTCATCATCTTCAAATTGCCATTCTTGGTCAGCCACCTTTTTCTTGAATATCTTCATTAATTCTGGTGAGCTATATTCATCCATTGTAAAACGCCAAATAAACCTTGATTGTAACCCTTTATTTACGCGGAAAAATGTTTCATTTAATTCGTCTTCGTATCCTGCGATTATTACCATAAAATCATTTTTATGGTCGCTCAACGCTTCACAAATCGTATCCAAACATTCCTTAGAATAACTATCTTCTCTTTCTCCATTTGCTAGTGAATATGCTTCATCAATAAAAAGAACACCACCCATGCATTCTTCAATAACCTTTCTTGTTTTAATTGCAGTTTGTCCTAAGTATCCACCAATCAAATCACTACGGGTTACCTTTTTAAAAATAGTGTTTTTCAATATGCCCATCTTAGAATACATCTTTCCAATAATCTTAGCTATCTCTGTTTTACCTGTTCCTGGTGGCCCATAAATAGCAGTATGTTTAAAATCACCAGAATCCTTACCAACATGCAAGTTCTGAACAAAGTAAAGCAATTGATCTACCACAGATTGTTTCATATTTTCCATACCAATCATATTATTCAAATCAATAAGTTCTGCCTTTATGTTATGCAACGATTTCAAATCAATATTGTATTCTGTGTCTGTTCTGTATTCGTTATTTTCTACTATGTTAATTAAATCGGCCAATGATGTTACAGAAGCGTTTATTATTTCAAACCTTGTAGGCGGAGAAGTTTTTACAGTTAACTCTTTTTTAAACTCCTTAAGTTTAAGTAAATCTATCGTAACTTCATGTTGGTTTTGCCACATAAAATATGGGCTATCAAATAAACTATATGGAGTTGAATTCATATTATTCCAAATAGACGTAGAATGAGAATGGTCTATTTGGCAATTTAAAGAAGCGTCATTAATTGACGTCATTTTATACAATGGTCCCAATAAGTTTTTATCTGCGATTTTTGAATTATTAAAATGGTCTTTAATTAAAACAGACATCATTGTGTAATCTATCATATTAAAATCATAAGTTTTGTCATAACTATCCAAGAAATCTATAAATTTATTTGATTTTTTTATTTTATCTTTCGTCATATTTTCTATACTGTACGTTTATTTTTATCTATTTTATTAAATTATATTATAATGCAATAAAGAGCCCAAAACCACTCCAAGAGCCAAACTGCCAGAAAAGAATCCGATAAGTGAAGTAAAAACGGTAATAATCCAATTTTTATCTATCTTTTTATACAAACTATTCCAATCACCAGATTTTATAGCAATAGCTATCATTATTCCAATTAAAGCAGGCATTGGTACATTTTTAATTGTTCCTGAAAATAAAATGGTAAATAGAATAAAGAATAAACTAGTGCATATGGATGAAAAGCGTGTTCTTGCGCCATTTTCTAAGTTAAATTTTGTCTGACCTACTAAAACACATCCTCCAATTCCTCCACAAAAACCAGATATTATATTTGCTACTCCTTGTGCAATACATTCTTGGAATGGATTTTCGGGAATTCCTAACGTCTTGCTTGTATCCTTTACCATAAATAACGATTCTGTCAATCCAGCTATCGCCATCGCGATACTGAAAGGCAATGTCTTTAATATATTCATAAAACTCAACTCAACTTTAGGTAAATGAAAAACTGGTATACTAGACAATACATCACCTCTATCACCAATAACTTGAACTGGTAACTGTTTATTAAATGCGGATATTAGTCCATATAACAATACGATTGATAAAAGCCCACCAGGGAAATTTATATCAGCCGACGTAAAGTTTTTAAACCTAAATATAATGAACCCATAAAAGGTAATAAATGTGGATACTATTGTTAATAATATTGTTACATCTAGTGTATCTACTTTTAACCAATCACCCTTGCTATCTTTGAAGTTGTTTATTTGAGAGTATCCTATTAAAAATGCCAGTGCCACTAAAAATCCAGAAGATACTGCTCCAGGTATATTAAAAATATATTTGTAAACAGAAGTAAATGCCATTAATAATTGTATTATTCCACCCATAATTACAGACAAAAATATATATTCTTCTCCCAACAAACTTTTTACACCGACTAATGATGTTGCCACAGCGGCAGTTGAACCCGAAATTAATGCTGGACAACCACCAAAAATAGACGTTACTAAAGACATTATTATGGTGGAATGTATTCCACTCATGGGCGATAATCCCAAAATAAAAGAAAATGCAATAGATTCTGGAATAAGTAATAATGAAATAGTAAATGCCGATATTATTTCACTTATCAAATCGTTTGCTTTCATAGTTTTTAATTCCATTCTATACATATCAATTATATATTTATGAAACGAATTAAAAAATTGATTTCAATAATATATTAACTTATCTGTATCAACAGATAATGATGAATTATGAAATGAAATCAGCGGATAGCTCTTCGGGTTACTTGGAGGCAAAAACAGTAGATGATATTTTGCCGAAAAGGGGTGGTTCCAAGAAGAAGTTGGTACTGCGTGATTCTCATATCATAAAACCATCCGAAACTACTGAAGATTTAAAACGATTGATAAAGGAAGAGGAACTTATACAGAAAAAAGTGGATGAGATTCATAGCAAGATTTCAGAAAGTGAGCGTGCAGTTCTGGAACACATGGGTGATTTTGTTGAAGAGCCATATCATATCATTGAATCCTATTTTGATGGCCAACATTTGGAACGTCTTGTACGTCATCAGATTGAATCCTACAATCACTTTGTGAATTATCAGATTCAACGTACGATTCAGATGTTTAATCCTGTTGTGATTCATTCCGACAATGATTATGTGCAGGATAAAGACAAGTATTTCCTGGAGGTGTTTATTTCGTTTACGAATTTTAAGCTCTATCCTCCACAGATTCATGAGAACAATGGTGCGACCAAGATAATGTTGCCTCAGGAAGCCAAGCTCCGTAACTTTACATATGCTTCAACCATGACTGTGGACATTAACATTCAATATGTTGTTCGCAACACAGAAAATATGGAGAACCCCAAGACCATTGAGAAGACACTTCCCAAGATCAACATTGGTAAGTTGCCTATCATGTTGAAGTCTTCTGTTTGTGTCTTGACTCAGAACAAGCACATCAGTAACCAATTCACAGGTGAATGCTCTATGGATTCTGGTGGATACTTTATTATCAAGGGTTCTGAGAAGACGGTTCTTGGTCAAGAGCGTGCCGCTGAGAATCGTGTATACTGCTTTGATGGAAAGAATACTACGAAGTGGAGTTGGTTCGCAGAAATCAAGTCTGTTCCCGATTTCAAGTGTATTTCACCAAAGCAAATTGAGATGATGATTGCTAGCAAGAACAACGGCTTTGGACATGGTCTCTTTATTACGATTCCCCGCATTAAGCAACCCATTGAACTGTATGTGCTTTTCAGAGCACTTGGTATCATGAGTGATAAGCAAATAACTGAGTATATTGTTTTGGACATTGAAGATGACAAGCAAAAGGATATCTTGAATTTCTTGCAAGCTTCTATTATTGACGGGAACAAATACATGACAACTGAAGATGCGCTTCGTCATATCACCGCATCTGTCGCTTATACTCCTATCAATCTAGATAAGGAGACAGGTGCTAAAAAAAAGCGTGAGTTTACTATAGAGGTCTTGAACAACGACTTATTCCCTCACTGTAAGACCCTGCAACAGAAGTTATATTTGATTGGATACATGGCAAGTAAGCTTATCCAGACCAGCATGGGTTGGCTTCCTCCAGATGACCGTGATTCCTACATTAACAAGCGCATTGAGCTTACTGGCACCCTTCTCAATAACTTGTTCAGAAACTATTTCAATAAGTTGGTAAAGGAGATGCAGAAGCAGATTGTCCGTGAAATCAACAATGGCTCATGGCGCTCATCCGAAGATTATGAAAATATTGTAAATATGTCAAATATCTATAAAATCATGAAATCCACCACTATTGAGAATGGTATTAACCGTGCACTTTCAACTGGCGACTTCAGTATTAAACAATCTAATAGCAGTAAGGTTGGTGTTGCGCAAGTGCTGAACAGATTAACTTATGTAGCTAGTTTGAGTCATCTTCGCCGAATCAATACGCCATTGGAAAAGAGTGGTGAATTGATTGCGCCTCGTAAGCTACATAACACTACATGGGGTTTTCTATGTCCAGCCGAAACTCCAGAGGGTCAGTCTATTGGTGTTGTAAAGAACATCAGCTATATGGGTCATATTACTATTCCAACAAGTAGCTCTTCTCTTTATGAGTACGTAAATCCGTACATTTTATCTGTAAATGATATTGCTAGTCCTAAGGAACTCAACAAAAAGGTGAAGGTATTCGTGAATGGTTGCTGGCTAGGTGTTGCAAATGATCCTATGCAACTCTATACTGATATGAAAGACAAAAAGTATAGAGGCATTGTTAATATTTACACATCTATTACATTTGATTTTAAGAAGCTAGAAATCCGTATTTGTAATGATGGTGGTCGTCTAACCAGACCTGTGCTACGTGTCCGTAATAACAAAGCTATTATATCTAAGGAAGTGATTGAACAATTGGTGTCTAAGGAGATTTCGTGGAATGATTTGCTCACGAATTGCAAGCTAGACGAATCTGTCATTGAATACATTGACCCCGATGAGCAAAACTTTGCAATGATTGCTATGCGTTGCAAGGATACATATTTGCAAGAACCCGATAAAAAAATCAAATTCACTCATTGTGAGATTCATCCGAGCACGGTATTTGGGGTACTAGCATCTTGTATTCCGTACCCCGAACACAATCAGGCTCCTAGAAATACTTACCAATGTGCAATGGGTAAACAAGCTATGGGTGTTTACGCAACCAACTACGACCAACGTATGGATAAGACAGCCTATGTCTTGAATTATCCTAGTCGTCCACTCGTTGATACTCGTCTTATGAATTTCATCCAACTCAATAAGATCCCTTCTGGAACACAGATCCACGTAGCTATTATGACACATACAGGCTACAATCAAGAAGATAGTGTTCTTGTCAATAAGGGTTCCATTGACCGTGGCCTTTTCTTGGCAACTATTTATCATACCGAGAAGGATGAGGACAAGAATATTATTCGGGATGAGATTATTCGTTGCAAACCTGACCCACAGAAGACCAAGGGTATCAAGTTCGGTAATTACGATAAGCTGAATCCTGAGGGGTTCATTCCTGAGAATCAGCTGGTAGAGAATCGTGATGTCATTATTGCGAAGACCATTCCTATCAAGGAGAATCGTAACGACCCTACAAAGACAGTAAAGTATGAAGACCAGAGTAAGACATTCCGTACTACAGAGGAGACGTATATTGATAAGAACTATACTGGCAGAAACGGTGATGGATATAATTTTGCCAAGGTTCGTGTGCGTACTTTGCGTAAGCCTGTCTTTGGTGATAAATTCTCCAGTAGACACGGGCAAAAGGGTACGTGTGGTAACATCATTCCTGAGTGTGATATGCCTTTTACCAAGAACGGACTTCGGCCAGATATTATTATCAATCCACATGCAATTCCTTCCCGTATGACTATCGGACAGCTTAAGGAGACGATTCTCGGCAAGGTTCTGTTGGAACTTGGTATGTTTGGTGATGGAACCAGTTTCGGTAACCTGGATGTCAAGACAATTACGAAGGAGCTGCAGAAATTGGGGTATGAGAGCTATGGTAATGAGCTCATGTATAATGGTCTCACTGGCGAGCAACTAGAAACAAATATCTATATTGGTCCAGTGTTTTACCAGAGACTGAAACACATGGTTAATGATAAGCAACATAGTAGGTCCATTGGTCCAATGGTGAACTTGACTCGCCAGCCAGCAGAGGGTAGAAGCAGGGATGGTGGCTTTAGAATTGGTGAGATGGAGCGTGATGTAATGATTGCACATGGCATGTCCAGATTCTGTCGTGAGCGTCTATACGATGTGTCAGATAAATATGCTGTTCATGTATGTAGAAAGTGTGGTATGGTTGCTTCATATAATGACGGTAATAAGAACAGAATGTATGCATCAGCCGATTTCACGATTCATCATTGTAAGACATGTGACAATAAAACCGATTTTGCCAAGGTGGAGATTCCTTATGCTTATAAGTTGATGGCTCAAGAGCTACAGACTATCAATGTGGTACCACGATTGATTACCGAGTAGCACGGAAACAAAATAAATTTGTATTATAATTGTATTGTATATAATATAAATTTAATTACCAAATAACTCTTTCAAATTTCTCAGCAAATATATCCTATTTTTAATGATTTCAACGTTAATGTTTTTCTTATATTGCAATGGGTTCTCTGAAATATTACGCAACAAATCCATATCCTTATTGAGTTCACCCGACAAAACAATCACCTTATCTGGAAAATAATGTTCTATATTACGACAGCCCATATAGATTGGTGTAGTGTCGCATAAAAGCGCATTGGTTATTTTCTCTGAAAAATAATGATTGGTTTGAAAGTTCTCAATGCAAATATGAAAATCATAGTTTTCATAGGGTTCCATCTCTTGAAATTTACCTTTGATACGAGAGTCGCCCATAAAATCATAATACATACAGCCACGTCCATAAATATCAATAGGCAAATCCGTTTCCAATATTTTAGTTATCAAATCATGTCTGTATTTATGACCTTGTTGTTTATTTTTCTCACTAACCATCATTGAAATTCGCTTTGTTTTATTCGGCGCGTATTTAAGTGGTGGATTATGCCACATATGCGAAAACCTCTCAACGAATGGCTCTGGCAAATCATATTTATCTCCAATATAATACTTGCCTATGTACTGTTGTGCGTATCTAACAAACTGCTCGGTTAATCCCAAAAAAAGGATGGGTTCAAAAGCAAATCCAATCACATTCTGCTTTGGAATATGCGCAATTTGAGGCATCGCTGTGTTCAAAATAATAACATGAGTAAAATCATTACCGTTTGTAATAAAAACATCTTTGTCTTCACCATAATTTTCCATCAATTGCGCTTCGCATAAACGGTCATAGACATCCTTGCAATTATCAGATTCGCAAAAGTTTGAGAATATGCGAATACGATACATAATACATAATGGGTATAAATATATTTATATTTTTATTACTATAAATATATTATGAATGAAGATGCCCCAAAAGTAAATGATAATAGCGAAATTAATGATGTCCGCACTGGACAACATTTTAAGAGTATATCTTTCTCTGGTTATAAAAAAACTGACGTGCGTAAACAGCTCATTGAGAATATGAAAAATGGTAAATTAGAACCCGCCGCAAATTGGTGTGCCGAATTGATATGCGCAGGGCATTATATGGAAGTTTGGGAGATTATTTTACATTATACAGGCAAACACATTCATTTAGGAAATCCTAAAATCGTTATTTACTTACAGATGCGCTTTGAAATATTTAAAAATATTATGACACAGGGTCAATATTTAAACGAACTTCAATTGCGAAATCATCCCACGATTCGCAAATTGTTTGCTGAAGTAATAAGCACATTAACACTTTCAAATAGAAAACATAGCTTTGAACCTATTAAAATAAATAGGGTAGAAGAGTTTGATATGACACAAATGACAGATAGATTAAAAGCTCCAAGCATGACATATGGCGCTGAGATATTAAAGAAAGAAGACCCGAAAGAACTATTTATTGCAATAAATGAATTTTCATATCATATATCACAAGATTCTCACAGTACAATTGGAGCAAGTTATTGGATAGAATGGTTGATAGAATTTGATGCCATATGTAAAAAACGCAAGGAACCCTGCTTATGTGAGAAACGTAGCAAAATATCTGTAGAAAAAAAATTTCAAAGAGATATTATTTGGATATTATGGGATGCGCTTTTTCATTATTGTGACATATTGGGTAGTCAATATATTGATAAACTTATGAAAGCCATTTTTTACATATTTTGCATAAAATATACAACGGCTGCATGTAAAAAACGCCGATATCTACTTTATTTTGCGGTTGCACTTTTAACAGAGCCTGTTCCTACCAATATAGATTTAATGTCAAACAAACCGCTCATACAAAATATAGTTGAAAAAATAAACGAGGTGTATAAGCAAATAAAAAAGCAAGAAGAAAGTCCCAACACTGAATATCTGTTCGCTAATTTACAGAAAGAAAATGCATTTGAGAAATCATTGAAGAAGATGGATTTAGTAAATTCAATAGACATATTTAGTAAGAAATAAAGTGTAATCACAAATAAAATATATTCGTATTAATAAAACAATTAATACGAACGAATGGAGAAACATTGTCATGAGGATTTTAAAAAGTATTGTATAGATTCATTAACACCATTACAAAAAATACCAATTCCAACGATTAGTATGCATAATGATTTTGAGGCCATATTAGTTTATTTTGAAACGTCCACTCATATTGAGTTCATATTAAAAAACACAATATTAAGATTAGGTAAGAAATGGAGTTATACAATAATTTGTGGTTCCTCAAACTATAATTTTATGCTTTCGCTTTGCAGTAAAATATCGGAAAATATTAAGCTTATTAAAGTTAATGGTGTTTATGATATTAGTAAAGACGTTAATGCGTTATTTCATGGAGAAAAGTTGTTGTTTTATAACGATAATACACTAATCGTAAATGATAATATATATGATTTTTTACATTGGGATTATATTGGCAGCAAAATAGTTTACGACATAAATGACAATTCACCCTTTGGTGGGTTTTCATTAGTTTCTAAATCGTTTGCAGCAGATTTTAACAATAATATTGGAAATTCGGAATACAAAATAGCAGATATTGACGCATATTATAGGTTTATGTCGGCAAAACCTAATAATTCTGATTGTTTTGCATATCATAATTTTTGGCAAAACAACAAATCATGGAAAAAAGAAATTAATGTTACCAAATATCAACAAGATGCTATGTATAACCCAACGCATTATAGAATATTAAACATTGATTTACAAACATTAAATAAAACAGAGTTATTAAATCATTTCAAAAACTTTGGTTATTATGAAAAGAAACCCTGCTACATTAAAAACAAGGAAATGCATAAATACATATCTGAATACTGTGATTTTGATATAGAATTTGTTTCAAGTCATTATCTGCATTATAATCCTGAATTATCAAACCTAACCAGTTTGGAACTATTAAAACATTACAATATAGTTGGTAAACATCAAAACAAAACTGCGTACGATAAGAATTTGCATATAGATAAATTGATTGACGTAATGAATCCAATAGTAGGAAATTGCGTTATTTTTATTAACTCTTCACATGAATTAAATGATGAGACCCGATTTTTATATGAGTATGTTATTCATTTGCAAGAAACCAATGTCTATGACAATATATTAATATTTGATGTCTTTTTAAATGAAGACCTTTTTAATTTTTACAATAAATTAAAAATAAGGTGATTTTGTAATCATCAAGAAGTTGCCATATAGCTAGAGATTAAATTAAAAGACAACAATCATTAATTCAAAAT
>Ga0114975_10000520_pt1 | contig 29171 bp, 26 predicted proteins | sample S_130626_EF_Meta_FD_87031 | JGI IMG/M metagenome (GOLD analysis project Ga0114975, IMG submission 87031) | Freshwater microbial communities from Lake Simoncouche, Canada to study carbon cycling - S_130626_EF_MetaG | ecosystem: Environmental > Aquatic > Freshwater > Lake | place: Lake...
TAATTCATCTTGTAAATGCAAATTATTTACCTTAATTACCATGCCATCTATTTCATAAGGCAAATGATCTCGTTTACTTTCAAATTCCTGAACATAGGCAATAACATCATCAATATTTTTTACAACTTTTTTTTCTTTGTTGGGAGACCGAAAACCGCAATTCCAAAGCATTTCAAGTTGTTCAGCGTGAGATGCAAGAATATCTTTTCGGTTTTGACTTTCTATTTTTGTCTTTTGGATATAGCTAACGTGATATAAAAATGCATCTAAATTTCTTCTTGCAACTTCTTTTGGATCTTTAATTCTTAAGCTTCCACTTGCTGTATTTCGTGGGTTTGCAACTGTAGGTAACCCCTGCTGTGTAAGCCTTTCATTATATTCATCAAAACGCTCTTTTGTCATTATGACCTCGCCCCGAATCTCAATTTGTTGGATGCCATATTTGCTAAAAGTTGCCGATAAAGGAATGGAATGAATTTGTTTGATGTTGGTTGTAATATCATCTCCCGCAACGCCATCACCTCTAGTTGTAGCACGAACCAATAAGTCATTTTCGTATATCAAACTAATACTTGCACCATCAAATTTTGGTTCAACACAATATTCAATTTCGGTTAATCCGCTTGCTTCTTTTGCTTTTCTATCAAAATCTTGTAAATCGTCAGCATTATAACTATTGGCTAAACTTAACATAGGCACTAGATGCTGAACAGTTTTAAAACTTTCGTTCAAACTGCTTCCAACTCTTTGTGTGGGAGAATCTTTAACAATAAGTTCTGGATTACTTTTTTCTGTTCTTTCTAAAAGTTTATATAATTGGTCATATTCAAAATCATTGATTAAAGGTTCGTTTAAAACATAATATCTGTATTCGTGAAAACGTAAAACGTTTCTTAAATCGTTAATTTCTTTTTTAGCATCCTCAATTTCTAATATGCTTAAAAAATGTTTTGTTTGTGTTCTAAGAGATTGTGTTTTTTCTTGTGAGTACATATTTCAACTTGATAGTTCAATTGCAATAGTCGTAATAAATTTGTGTAAAATCAGGGAGATTGAATTTGTTTTTTGACTTTGAGATAACTTTTTTATCCAAATTACCCTCAAAATGGCACCTGATTCAAAATTTTAACTCAATATTATAATATCTATTTACCCTTGCTTTTCAATATTCCCCTTATTTTGCTACACTTTTTAAATGTTAATGATATGTGTTGTATCATTTAGCATCCTAAAACCAAGCTTAATGTATAAGTTGTACAAATTTTTATTGTTTATTTTGATGAGTGCAGGGATAGTTTCTGCTGCTTTTTCTCAGGATTCAGACTCGAGTAAGACTATAAATGCAGATTTATTAAACATCTTCAATCAGAAACCTCCAAAGAAATACAAAATCTCAAAAGTTACTGTAACCGGTAATCGTTATTTCGATGAGGCGCTGCTAACTTCCATAGCAAATTTGTCTGTTGGAGATGAAGTTACAATTCCGGGTGGAGATCATTTTAGCAAAGCCATAAACAAGCTTTGGGCACAAAACTACTTTAGCAATGTAGAAGTTTTTATAACTAATCTTTCTGGTAAAAATATTGACATAGAAATTGCAGTTACAGAAAGAGCTCGATTATCGAAGTTTGATTTTATTGGTATTTCTAAGGGTAATAAAGATGATTTAATGGGTAAGGTGGGTTTGGTGAAAGGTAGAATTGTTACTGAAAATAGCAAACAAAATGCTATTGAAGTTGTTAAAAAATTCTTTGCAGAAAAAGGATTTGAGCGTTGTAAAGTCTTTATTCAAGAACTAAAAGATAGTGCTATTGCAAATTCTATTTCTCTAAATTTTATTGTAGATAAAGGAAGCAAAGTAAAGATTGACAATATTGCTTTTGAGGGTAATACAACAGTGTCTTCAATTCAGTTGAAAAAGAAAATGAAGGATACTAAAGAGAAAGCTCGCTTAACACTTCATCCTTCTGTAAGTAAAGGTGGATTTATTAAGCCCACTGTGTATACTTTTAATGATTATTTAGCTGATAAAGGATATTTAACTTACAGCCTAACAAAAAAATTATTAGATCCTTATGTTCGTTTAAAACTTTTTTCAGGAGCAAAATTTGACGCCAAAAAATACGCTGATGACAAGGAAAATTTAATTGCCTTTTATAACTCTATTGGTTACAGAGATGCTGTTATTGTTAAGGATACTACCTATTACAACGAGGATGTTTTTTGTGTGGATGAGAATGGAAGAAAATATGCTTGTGGTGATAAAAACATTGAGATAAAAATTAATGAAGGTAGAAAATATTATTTTGGCAAAATCACTTGGAAAGGAAATACGAAATACTCCGATTCAATTTTATCCGTAATACTAGATATTAAAAAAGGGGATGTCTATAATATTGAAACCCTTAATAAAAAATTAGGTAAAGGTGGTGGACCTCCTGAAGGTGGTGATGTTAGTGGGTTATATATGGATGATGGATATCTTTTTTTTAGAAGCGAAGCTATTGAAACGGCTGTATATAGTGATACAATTGACCACGAAATTCGTTTGGTAGAAGGCCCCCAAGCTACTTGGAAAGAAGTAAAAATCACAGGTAACGATAAAACAAAAGAACACGTTATTCGTAGAGAATTAAGAACGCTTCCTGGAGAAAAATTTGTTCGTTCAGATATTATGCGTTCTATACGAGAATTGTCACAATTAAACTTCTTTAATCCAGAAAAAATAACGCCAAATATTGTTCCTAATCCTGAAGATGGAACCGTAAATGTTAATTGGAATGTTGAAGAGAAAAGCAGTGATCAATTAGAATTAAGTGCTGGTTGGGGTGGTAATATTGGTTTAACAGGAACCTTAGGTATTAGTTTCAATAATTTCTCAATTAAAAGGTTGTTTCATAAATCTGCTTGGGATCCTTTACCAATGGGTGATGGACAAAAACTAAGTTTCCGTATTCAAAGTAATGGAAGAGCTTTTCGTAGTTATAATTTCTCGTTTACCGAGCCTTGGCTTGGAGGGAAGAAAAGAAATGCCTTAAGTATCTCTTTCTACGATACCAAATTTGCCAATGCTTATGACCCCACAACAGGAACATATACAAGTGATGCTGCAAATAGTTCTTACATTCAAACAACAGGTGGTGGAATTAGTTTGGGCAAACAATTAAAATGGCCAGATGATTATTTTTCATTGTCAATGGGTATTAATTTTGCACGCTATAAGTTGAAAAATTATTACATTGATAGAATTAATTTGCCAGGATTTAATAATGGATTTTCTCACAATCTAAGCTTCAAAGTTGCATTGCAACGTTCATCCATAGATCAGCCATTATTCCCAAGAAGTGGATCTAATTTTTTATGGAGTTTACAATTTACACCACCATATTCTTTGTTTGATAAAACCATTGCCACACAAACTAATCCATACAAGTGGGTAGAGTATTACAAAACAAGATTCAATGGAGAATGGTATATTCCTTTGTCGAAACCAGTGGGGGAAGATCACAAGCAACTAGTATTAAAAGCAGCTGCTAAATTTGGTTTCTTGGGTAGATATAATTCTGCCTTAAGTATTTCTCCATTCGAGCGTTTTCAGGTAGGGGATGCTGGTTTAACCAATCAGTTTGCATTATTGGGTTACGATATTATTGCACATCGTGGTTACCCTGTTTATCAGTCTTCAGACCCAAAAGTAAATCCAGAACAAAGCGGAGCAAGCCAATACTTTACTATTTTTAACAAATATGTTTTAGAGTTACGTTATCCATTAAGTCTAAATCCTAGTAGCACAATTTATGCTGTTGGATTTTTAGAAGCAGCAAATGGTTGGTATGATATTAAAGAGTACAATCCATTTAAACTTAGAAGATCAGTTGGTGTTGGTATGAGATTCTTTTTGCCTATGTTTGGTTTACTTGGGTTTGATTATGGTATAGGATTGGATAGATATACACCTGGGTCAAGTTTGAAAGATATGAGTAGGTTTACTTTTATGCTTGGATTTGAAGCAGAATAGTCGAATGGTAAAATAATTTTTGTTACTGGTAAATTGCGATAATAAACAATAAAATAAAAAAACCAAACTCCAAACAAAAAACAATTTTAGAGTTATGAAAAAGATATTATTAACAGTCATTCTTGTAGCAACGATTTCAGTGACAACAAACGCTCAACGCTATGCTATCATTGATACTAAGTATATTTTAGATAAATTAAAAGATTATAAAGACGCCGATAAAAAAATTCAGCAAACGGCCGATTTATGGCAGAAAGAGTTGGATGATATGCAAGCAGAGTTAGACAAAATGTACAAAAACTACGATGCTGAACAGTATATGCTTACGGAAGAGTTAAAAAAGAAGCGTGAAGCAGAATTGTTTAACAAAGAAAAAGATGTTAGAGAGCTACAAAAAAAACGTTTTGGATATGAGGGTGATTTGTTTAAAGAACGCCAACGTTTAGTAAAACCAATTCAAGATAAAGTTTTTAATGCCATTCAAAAATTAGCTGTTGCAAAAGGATGGGATTTTGTATTGGATAAAAGTGAAGGTATTACTGTTATATTTGCCGACCCAAAACTAGATAAAAGTGATGAAGTGTTGAGAGAGTTAAGGGTAAATGCTAATTAGTAAATTTATAAAACAACAATAATTAATAATTAAAAAAACAAACCCATTCAAAATTCCCCTTGGGGTTAGGGTCAAAAAAATGAAAAAAATTCTCACGTTATGTGTTGCAGTTGCAGCTAGTCTATTTATTTCAAACACAATACAAGCACAGCAAGTAAAAATTGGATTTTTTGACGAACAAGCTGTTCTAGCTTTAATGCCAGGCATTGGCAAAGTTGATACTGCATTGCAAGCCTTTGCTGCAGACTCTTTAGCTACTGAAAGAGATGGTTTAATGGAAGATTTAAAGCGTTTGGATAGTTTACTAAAAGATACTACTAAATTAACTGCAAGTTTAAAAACTGTTTTGCAAAAAGAAGCTTCTCAAAAATATTATAAACTTCAAAACTGGCAACAATATCAACAAGAGGTTTTGCAAGGAAAACAAGAAGAATTATTACGTCCCTATCGTCAAAAAATTTATGCAGTTTTAGAAAATGTAATTAAAGAACAAAAATATACGTGTGTATTAAAACCTACTGAGGTTATTCATGCAGATAACCTTAATGATATTCCATTACGTGTTTTAGCAGGTTTAAAAATCCCTCTACCAAAAGAAGTAAGTGAAGCCATTAAAGCAGCAGGAATTAGCACAGGAAATGGACCGGTTCAACCAGCACCAAAACCAGTGATGCCAGCAGGTGCAAGACCAGTTAAATCTGGTGGAAAGAACTAATTATAAGTTTTAAAATATAAAAAAAGCCTGTTTCAAACTTCTGAAACAGGTTTTTTTTTTGAGATATGTTATCTTAAGAAATGTATAAATTGTAATTGATATTATCGAGTATACCAAAGTTTCCATTTTTTCATTTGAAGTGAATTGATAAATATTGTTTAACAATATTGACGATTATATTTGCACACTTTCAAAAATGAATTTTAATGATTAATTAAGCAATAAGTTTTTTTAACCTTAGACCTTAATCTTTAAATCTTCAAACAAAAAAATATGTTTCAAAATTTACAAGAACGCTTAGAAACCGCATTCAAGAATATTAAAGGTCAGGCAAGAATTAATGACCTAAATGTTGCTAATACAATTAAAGACATTCGTCGTGCATTAATTGATGCTGATGTTAATTTTAAAATTGCCAAAGAGTTTACCGACAAAGTAAAAGAAAAAGCCACAGGCACAAAGGTTATTAATTCCATCAATCCAAGCCAGTTAATGGTGAAGATTGTGCAAGATGAGTTAACCGAATTAATGGGTGGTGAGCCTGCTGAATTTAATATTACTGGCAATCCTGCTGTTATCTTAATTGCAGGTTTACAAGGTAGTGGTAAAACTACTTTTACTGGTAAATTAGCAACCTACCTTACCACACAAAAAAAGAAAAATGTTTTGGTGGTAGCTGCCGATATTTATCGTCCTGCTGCGATAGATCAGTTAACCATTTTAGCACAACAAATTGGGGTTGATATTTACAAAGAACCCGATACGAAAGATGCTGTTCTAATTGCTCAAAATGCTATTAAAGAAGCTAAGCTTAAAAATAAAAATGTTGTTATTATAGATACTGCTGGTCGTTTGGCAGTGGATGAGATAATGATGCAAGAAGTAGCAGATATTAAAGCAGCTGTAAAGCCTACAGAAATTTTGTTTGTTGTAGATAGTATGACTGGGCAGGATGCTGTAAACACTGCTAAAACATTTAATGAAAGACTTGATTTTACTGGGGTTGTGCTTACAAAATTAGATGGCGATACTAGGGGAGGAGCAGCACTTTCTATTCAATACACTGTAAATAAACCTATCAAGTTTATGAGCAGTGGCGAGAAGATGGATACTCTTGATGTGTTCTATCCAGATAGGATGGCTCAGCGTATTTTAGGTATGGGTGATATTGTTTCTTTGGTAGAAAAAGCAGAGATGCAATATGATGAAGCAGAAGCTAAAAAATTAGAGAAAAAAATCAAGCAAAATAAGTTTGACTTTCAAGATTTTTTAGACCAATTGCAACAAATAAAAAAGATGGGGAACATTAAAGACTTGATGGCAATGATTCCTGGTGTGGGCAAAGCTATTAAAGATGTTGATGTGGACAATGATAGTTTTAAAGGTATTGAAGCAATGATTCATAGTATGACACCCGCTGAACGCAAAGACCCAGATTTAATTAATCCATCTCGAAAAATGCGTATTGCAAAAGGTAGTGGAAAAAAGATTGAAGATGTGAATGCTTTTATGAAACAATTTGAGCAAATGAAACAGATGATGAAGATGATGAACAATATGCCAATGGGTGGTTTTCCTGGAATGAAAGGATTTAGAAAATAATATTTCTTCTGGTTTTTAGTTTCCTTTAAAAACTCATCTGTAAAATGTTTTTGATGTTTTTGTTGAGAGAATTTATTCTGAGTATAAACAGCAGAATTGCCTTTTGATATAGATAATGATGCCCAATTTTGATTGTAAATCATTTTGCCAATAAATACTATTTGTCCAATGTGATAACTGTGACGTCAGAACTGTCTATTAATGGCTTCTACAACTGTTTGTCCTTGTGATTTCTATTCTAAATTAATATACTTAAATCTTCTTCTGTTAAGTTATTAAGAGCTTTAAATAAACACTGCCAGCTATTATTCAAAATATTCTATTAAGATTGAAGGAAAATATTGCTATAATTTATTTCAACTTCAGGATGTAATTGTTGGTAAACTTCTAATAATTTAATTACTGCTTTTTGTCCATCATCACCCAAACCCAAAGAAAAATTATTTACATACAAGTCAATATGTTGTTGCATTACAGCAATGTCCATTTCTTGTGAATGTTGTTTTACATACTCAGTAATTATTGGATAATTATCAAAAGCATACTGTAAACTCTCTTTAATTAATTTATTAACTTTTTCACTTATTGATTTGTCAATTCTTCTATGAGCAACGATACCACCTAAAGGAATTGGAGCATTGGTTTCTTGTTCCCAATAGTTTCCTAGATCTACTACCTTGTGTAATCCTTTTTGTAGATAGGTAAATCTATTTTCGTGAATGATAACACCTAAAGTATTTTTATTTTGAAGCACATAATTTTCAACCTCGTTAAAAACCATAAATTTTTTATTTGTTGCATTTGGATACGCTAAAGAAAAAAGTAAATGTGCTGTTGTGTTTTTACCAGGAATAGCAATCTCGTTTCTAGTTACCTGTTTCTCGTTTGTGGTTTCATCAAAATTGCTATTTGCTAATTGCTCATTGCTAATTAATAGTGGCCCAACTCCTTTCCCTAAAGCTCCTCCACTTTCTAAAATTTGATAGTTGTTTAAGATTAATGGCAGTACTCCATAGCTGATTTTAGTGAAATCTATTTTTCCTTCTAATGCCCATTGGTTAAGCGTTTGAACATCTTCTAACAACACTTCAAAATTCAATCCTTCGGTATCAATTTTTTTATTTACTAAAGCATCAAAAATAAAAGTATCATTGGGACAGGGTGAAAAAGCAAGAGTCATTTTATGTACGATTTACGATGTGTGAAGTGCAATGTATTGCAGTAAATGTTGATTCAAATTATCAATTGCCAATTTTATTTTCCATTTTGCTTTATCTCTTTCGCCTATATAATTTGATATAGAACGAATTTGTAAATATGGAATTTTATGAAGATTGCAAACATAATGCAGTGCTGCACCTTCCATTGTTTCGATACAAGGATTATATTTTTTGATGAGGTGTTGAATGTGGGTTTTGTCTGTAGAAATTTGATTGACCGTTACTGAATTTACTATCGGTAAATCAAGACAATTAAACTCTTTAACTTTAGCATTAATAATTCCTTTTTTCTTAAATGGTTTTGTGTTTGATTTTATTAAACCTAAATCAAAAACATCTTTCCATTTGCCGTTTTCATTAACACCTAAGTCGCCTAAAAACTCCTCTTCAACCAACACAGTTTTGCCTAAAGGAATCGATACATCAAAACATCCTGCAATACCAACTTGAATAATAAAATCTGGTTGCTGTTCGTAAATTATTTTTGAAATATTGATAGCAGTGGCCAACATTCCAATACCAGTAACTACAAAAGAAATATCAACTCCTTTCTTAGATTTTATTTTTTGGTTTGAAACAGCAACTTCAAAATCTGTTGCAGATATGATGATAATTTTCATACTTAGATTTTTATCTTAATACCATTTGCCTATCAGCATCTAATCTTATTAAAATAAAAATTAGAATTGTGAAAGTTACTAATGAAGAGCCTCCATAACTAATCATTGGCAATGTAATTCCAGGAGATGGAAATAAACCAATTGTCATTAAAATATTTAAAGCAATATGAAAGAATAATATGCTGGCTACACAATATGCATAAACCCTGCTAAAAGTACTTCGCTGTCGTTCTGCCATTCTAATAATTCTAAATAAAAAGAAAAGATATAAACCCAAAAAAGCAATACATCCAATAAAGCCAAATGCCTCTCCTAAAGATGTAAAAATAAAATCGGTATGTTGCTCTGGCACATACTTACCACGGGTTTGTGTGCCTTTTAAAAAACCTCTTCCAAAAATTCCTCCAGAACCTATGGCAATTTTGCTTTGACGAACATTATAATCATCTGGTTTCTTTTTTGGTTTACTTCCCTCTTTAGCCAAGTGTTTATTTTGCGTACAATCATAATCTCCACCAAAGGCATTAAAGATTCTGGTGCTTTGATAACATTCAAAAACGTTGTTAAAAATAAATGGAACAGCAAAACGCTGAAACCCCACACAGAAAACCCATATAGCAACAATCCATCGCAATAACAATCGATTACGCTTCATTTGTCTTCTTAATATATAAATAAAAAGAGCTGCTAAAACAGTTAAAGAAATAGCTAAGGTATTTGGTTCAACAATGATTGATGCAATTAATAAAACGCCAATTGATGCACCAATAATCATTAATGTTGGTGGCAATCCTTCACGATACATTACAATGAAAAATGATGTGTAAACCAAGCCTAGACCAAGCTCGTGCTGCATTGTAGAAACCACTAGCGGAAATAATGATAAGCCAATAGCAATAATTTGAGATTTTGTATTAGTAAAATTTGTTTCTTGTCTTGATAAATATTTTGCCAATGCTAAGGCAGTAAATATTTTACAAAGTTCTACTGGTTGCAAATTAAAACCCCCACCTAAAGGTATCCAGCTTTTTGAGCCATTAATGGCTTTTCCTATAACAAAAGTTGATAGCATTAGCACAACACCAAAAGCATAAAATAAATTTGCAAAAGCTGTAAACAGTTTGCTATCTGCCAGCAAGATGAATAATGCTAAAACAACTGAAATGCCTGCAAACATTAGCTGTTTACTATAGTTTGTTTTTCCAGCTAAAAAATTTTGTAATACATTACTATCTGGTTTATACTCCACCATAAAAATGCAAAGAATACCAAGTGCAACCAACACAGCATAAATCCAAACAGACAACCAGTCTATTCCGGAACTTACTTTTGCATTATTATATTTAGACATAAAAATTCTAGTTTGAAAATTATTACATTATTTGGCCATATCACTTTTTGCTTCTTCTTCTAATTTTGGTTCTCTTAACTCAACTGGTTTTGCATTCTTTCTTCTTAATCTCATATTCAATAATTCATTGATAAATGAAAACGCCATAGCAAAATAAACGTAGTTTTTTAAGTGTAATTTTTCTGCTGCTTCGTGATCCCATCCTTCAACCAAAAGCGTGAAGCCAATCATTATTAAAAAGTTCAATGCTAGTAATTTGAAAGTTGGATGATTATGTATAAAAGCAGATATTTTTGGACTAAAAATAAACATTATAATCATAGCAATAACTACGGCAGTAATCATTACTTCTATATGCTTTGCAGTTCCTCCAGCAGTGATAATGCTATCAAAACTAAATACCAAATCAATCATCATAATTTGCAAAACCGCATTACTAAACGAAAGTGGTTTGGATTTTCCACCATAAGTTTGTTCAACTTCTCCTTCTAATTTTTCGTGAATTTCTTTTCCAGTTTTATAAATCAAAAACAAGCCTCCTGCAAGCATTATTAAACTTGATAAATCAAAATGATTATCCATAAACGTAAACAAGGTTTTACCTTTTTGAGCAAGTAACCAAGTTAGCCCAAATAACAAAACGCACCTAATAGCAATGCCTGTAAACATCCAAGTAATTCTAGCTTTAGGCTGACTTTCTTTTGGCAATCGATTCATTATAATGCTTACAAAAATTACGTTGTCAATACCAAGTACAACTTCCAATATAATTAAAACTAAAAGGCTAATTAAACCTTCAGAGGTAAATAAATGTTCCATAAAATCAAATATAGTTATTGGTATAGATGTATTAGTAATAATTACAAAGTGGAAATTATTTTTTTAGGTCCTTACAAATATTCATAGCAATTGCTGGTCCTTCGTAAACAAATCCTGTCCAAACTTGCACTAAACTTGCACCAAAACTGAATTTATCTTTAGCATCTTTACCATTGAAAATGCCACCACTTGCAATAATTGGTATGTTTTTAGTTTGCTGATGAATATATTGCAACACTTCGTCACTTTTTGTTTTTAAAGGTTTACCACTAAGTCCACCATTAGCAATTCTTTCAATTTCAACTTTATCAGTTACCAAATTTTCTCTGCTGATTGTTGTATTGGCAATAACCAATCCATCCAATGCAACTTCGTTTGTTAAAGCAACAATATCGTCCAATTGACTGGCAGTTAAATCTGGAGCAATTTTTAATAGTAAAGGTTTAGGAGATGCTTTGCCTTGATTGATGTTTTGTAGTTCAGATAAAATTTTTCGAAGCATTGCTTTATCCTGCAATTCACGAAGTCCAGGGGTATTTGGGCTACTCACATTTACTACAAAATAATCTGCAACATCAAAAAGTTCTGTAAAACAAATGTTGTAATCTTTCCATGCATCATTGTTTTCTGTTACTTTATTTTTGCCAATATTACCACCAACAATCAAGGGTTTATTTTTTGAAGTTTGAAGTTCTTTCCAATTATATAATCTTCGTTTAATAACACTAACCCCATCATTATTAAAGCCCATTCTGTTTATGAGGGCTTTATCTTTTGGGAGCCTGAATAGCCTTTGTTGAGGATTTCCATCTTGAGGTTTAGGGGTTACTGTGCCTATTTCTACGAAACCAAAACCCAAAGCTTCTAATTCATTTAAGTACAAAGCATTCTTGTCAAATCCTGCACCTAAGCCAACAGGATTTTTGAAGTTTAGTCCAAGTACCTTTTTCTCTAAAGATGAATCTTTGAAGCAGAACTGATTTTCAATCATCTTTTTTATGAATGAAAAATAGCAACCTGATTTCAATAAATTCATTGAAACATAGTGTGCTTTCTCAGGAGGGAGACAGAATAAAATTTGGCGAAGGATTAAATACATTGCCGCGAAAGTAAATATTAGATATGTCTGTTGAACAACTTGATGAAAGATTTATAAACATTCTATTTTTTGTTTTCGTAAACTCCTATTTTTATCGTATGAAAAAATGGGTTTCAACTTTTACTAATAAATATCTATTCAGTTTTTTGTTTTTGGTAGTTTGGGTGCTGTTTTTTGATGAAAACGATTCTATCACACAAAAAGCTAGATTGAACGATTTAAGTATTTTAAACAAGAAAAAAAATTACTACAAATCGGAGATTGAAATAGCAAAGCAAGAATTATTAGACATTCAAAATAACGAAGCAGCTCTTGAAAAATTTGCTAGAGAAAGATATATGATGAAGAAAAATGGCGAGGATATTTTCATAATAGAGAATCCACAGCCTTAGTTTTTTATATGCACACAATAATAATTATCCACATCCGTTTATAGAGTACATTCCGCATCTACCCTTCGAAAGCTGTAATTTCATAACAGCTAATATTTAAGATGTATGCGAAAATTTTCTCAACAACAGCTAATGCAGTTTTTGTATGGCGAAGCGTCTCCCATTCTAAAAATGGCCATTGACAAAGCTTTACTTAGCGACAACGAATTGCAAAAGGAAGTCAAATTACTGAAAAGAACTCAAAAACAGGTAGACGATTTGAAAGAGAAGCCATTAAATCCAAGCAAGAAAGTTATTGATGCTATTATGGAATATGCTAAACAAACTTCTCCAAAAAAGAAAGGTAACTGAAGTGCTACAACGACTTAAAATTTAAAATTCAATAATTTTATCTATGTAAATTTGGTTGCAGTAATATTGCAAAAACGATTTTTATGCAATCTGCTTATGTAAATTACACTATAAAAAATGCTATAGGTATCATTGAGTTTTATACACCTCATCATAATTCTTTACCATCAACTATTCTCTCGCAATTAACTACAGCTATTGACAATGCTAGTGCTGACGAATCTTGTGCAGTTATTATTTTAAAAAGTGCTGGCGAAAAAACCTTTTGTTCAGGTGCTAGTTTTGATGAACTTATTGCCATTGAAACTACTGAGCAAGGATTACAGTTTTTTAGTGGCTTTGCCAATGTAATTAACGCTATGCGTAAATGCCCCAAATTTATTATTGGATGTGTGCAAGGAAAAGCTGTTGGTGGAGGCGTTGGTTTAGCATCTGCTTGTGATTATACTGTTGCCACAAAATATGCAGCCGTTAAATTAAGCGAGTTGGCTGTTGGCATTGGACCTTTTGTAGTTGGACCAGCAGTTGAAAGAAAAATTGGTACATCAGCTGCTTATGAACTAGCTATTGATGCTACTAATTTTAGAACTGCTGATTGGGCAAAACAAAAAGGATTATTTATAGAAATTTTTGAAAATAAAGAAGAAATGGAGCAATTTGCTATGCAATTTGCAAATAATTTATCCACGCAAAGCCCTGCTGCAATGGCAGAAATTAAAAAAGCATTCTGGAGTAATACTGAACATTGGGATGAACTATTAATGCAACGTGCTGCTATTAGTGGAAGACTTGTTTTAAGCAGTTTTACCAAAGAATTTATTAATCAATTCAAAGCTAAAAATTAAGCATTTTATTCTAGCACTTCTTTCAAAACTTCAAGACTTCTTAATTCAAGAAAATTAGCAATGTGTAAAGAGAAATATTGAATGTAATATTCTATCAATTGTCTGCGAATCGTTTTGTTAAGTTTTAAAATATCTAATTGATTTACTTCTTTGAAATGAATAATCTCGGTTGTTAAAGAAGCTAGATTCCCTTCTATAAAATATGGATGAATTGGATTTTCTTTAATATAATAACCTTCTTGTAAATCTAGTATGGGCGTTTCTGAAGTATAATTACCCTGAATTTCAAAGCCTAATTGCTCACCAAGTTTTAAGCTGAAATATAAAGGAAAGTTTGCAGTTATTGCTGCATTTGATTTATCTAAATCTTGCAAACTATTTTCAATAAAATAAAACAAATCAGGATTATTTTCTGGTTGTTTAATACTATGTTGCAACAGTTCAATTGCAAACATTGCTACAGCATTTTTAACCACATCGTAATAAATGTTTTCATATAAATACGACCATTGATATTCTTTTATAAATTGTAGTTGTTTAAATTCATTGTTGTAAACTTGCAAATCTAAAATAGCAGCTGGAAAAAAATAATTGATATTGCTTGCTCCCTTTTTGTTCGCTTTTCTAATGCCTTTTACTATATAACTTTTAACACCAAAAAGCTCAGTATAAATACTGGCAATGATACTGGTATCGCCATATTTTAAACAGCTTAGTACAATACCTTTCGTTTTATGAATTGTTTCGCTCAATAGTTAGTGGTTAGTGGCTAGTGGCTAATAGGGTTTGATTCATTTTGCTACCTATTTGCTACTCATCTCTGCTAATTTATTTTTGTTTTATTCTTGTTGGATTTTTTGCAATAAACTCATCCCAGCCTTTTACTGCTTTCCCTTTTGAAAATAATGCTGATGATGTTTGATAATGATGGCATAATGCAACTGCCAAAGCATCTGTAGCATCAAAATACTGAGGTTTTTCTTCTATGTTTAAAACCATCTGTAGCATTTTCCAAACCTGATCTTTATCTGCATTACCATTACCTGTAACAGATTGCTTTACTTTTTTAGGTGAGTATTCTGAAACCAATAATCCACCTTGCATTGCAGCAGCAATGGCAACGCCTTGAGCTCTTCCTAATTTTAACATACTTTGTACATTTTTACCAAAAAAAGGAGCTTCAATTGCAAATGTTAATGGACGATATAGTTTAATTAGTTCAGTAATTTTAGTATGAATTTTTTCTAATCTCTCATAAATATCTTTATACTTGGTTAGTTTTAAAACGTCCATCAGCAGCACTTGTGTTTGATTTCCTGTAACTTTTAATAAGGCAAATCCCATTACTTGAGTACCGGGGTCAACACCAAGTATAATATTTGTTTCTTTCATCTTTGCAGCTAAAGTAGTATTTAATAAGTAATGCCATTATTTTTGATGAGTGTTTAATTTTAAGAATCATATTTTGAATAGAAGACTAAAGATATTTATCAACTATATCCTTGGTCCTATTTTGTTTGTTTGGTTTTCATATTCCATCTATCATAATATTTCTCAGCAGAAAGATTTACTTAAAACTTGGTTGAACATAAAAAACAATTTTACAACATCACAATTTTTTAATTGCTTCATTGTTTTTTTATTAATGTTTGTTAATTGGGGATTAGAAACGCGAAAATGGCAATTACTTATTAGAAGGTTGGAAAATGTTAGTTTTTTTAAGGCATTTAAAGCAGTTTTTAGTGGTCAAGCTTTTGCATTAAATACCATTAATAATCTTGGAGATTTTGTAGGAAGAGCTTTGTTTTTGGGAGAAGGAAATAGATTAAAAGCAATTGCATTAACAATGGTAGGTAGCATGAGTCAAGTAATTGTAACTTTTGCAATGGGCTTATTTGCGTTGTTTTTCTCTAGGGTTTTGTTTGCACAAAAAGGCTTGGGTGATGGGGGATTAAATGTTTATTTATATATAGGATTAATGTTTGTATTAGTGACTTGTACCACTTTGTTGTTGATGGTATATTTTAGTTTATCTTGGCTAACAAAAGCAGTTGAAAAAATACCCATTTTCAAAAGATTCGCTTTCCTTATTCAAAAGGTTGAAGATGTTACAATAAAAGATTTAACAAAAGTTTTGCTTTTTTCTTTTTTTCGATACGTTGTATTTGTGGTGCAATATTTATTGCTGTTGAAAATATTTCAGGTAGAAGCAAATTTTTTATTGCTAGCACTAATGGTTTGTATCATTTTTTTAATATTAGCCATTGTGCCAACGATAGCACTTACAGAACTTGGCTTGAGAGGACAGATTAGTATTCAGTTATTGGGCTTATTAAGTACGAATTCGGCAGGAATAGTTTTTACAGCAGCAGCTATATGGTTTATCAATAGGGTGTTTCCTGCTTTGGCAGGGAGTTTATTTATTCTGGGTGTGAAACTTTTTAAACGACAGTAGTCATTTTTTAACGAATACAATTTTTATGAAAAAAACGCTTTTTATAACAATCGCTCTATTTGTTATTTCAGCTCGATTAACAGCTGGCGATGATTTTTGTGGCATTTATAATAAGGCCTTTCAAAGTGGAGAAAAAATAAATTTTACCATTTATTACTCCGTAGTTGGTTTATATGTAAATGCTGGTAATGCTACCTTTACTACATCGTTAGAAAACTATAGCAATAAACCTGTTTATCATGTTGTAGGAGAAGGAACAAGCAATAGCAGTTATGATTGGATTTTTAAAGTAAGGGATAAATATGAAACCTATTTCGATACAGCAACTCTTCAACCATATAAATTTTTGAGAGATGTTAATGAAGGAGGATACAAGATTTATGAAAATGTAACTTTTAACCAAAGAGCAAATACTGCGGTAACTGCAAAGGGTGTTTATAAAGTTCCTAATTGTATTCAAGATGTATTGAGTGCTATTTATTATGCACGAAATATGAATTTTGATGCGTATAAGGTTGATGACAAAATTCCATTTAATATGTTTTTGGATAATGAGGTTTATAATCTTTACATCAAATATTTAGGAAAGGAAAAAATCAAAACAAAATATGGCAAATTCAATGCAATTAAATTTAAACCATTATTAATTAAAGGAACCATTTTTGAAGGTGGAGAGAATATGACTGTTTGGGTAAGTGATGATGCTAACCATATTCCACTAAGAATTGAAAGCCCAATAGTTGTTGGTAGTGTTAAAATAGATATGATGGGATATGAAAATTTACGTTATCCATTAACATCAATGATTAGTAAAAAATAAATTTTCTTCAACACTTTAGACGCAGATGATTAGATTATTCAATCTAACATACGAATCTATGGCTAACTTTTTTAACTATACCCAAACTACTTTATTTTCGCAGCTATGAGCAGCAACACAAGTTATCCCAAAGAAAAAATTAATATACTTTTTTTAGAAAATATCAGTGATAAAGCCGTTAGTCAATTTAAACAAAATGGCTACACCAATGTTCGTAAATTAAATGGTGCTTTAAGCGAAGCTGATTTAATTAAAGAATTGAAAGATGTGCATCTTTTAGGTATTCGTTCTAAAACACAAATTACCAAAAAAATATTGGCATCAGCACCCAAGTTGCAAGCAATTGGTTGCTTTTGCATTGGTGTTAATCAAGTTGATTTAAAAGCAGCAACAAAACAAGGCGTTGCTGTATTTAATGCACCATACAGTAATACAAGAAGTGTTGCAGAGTTGGTTATCGGATTAGCAATAATGCTGATTCGAAGAATTACAGATAAAAATATTGCCGCACACAAAGGCATTTGGTTAAAAGAAGCAAAAGGGAGCTTTGAATTACGTGGCAAGACCCTTGGTATTATAGGCTATGGCAATATTGGCTCACAAATTAGTGTAATGGCAGAGAGTTTAGGAATGAAAGTGTTATTTTATGATATTGAAACAAAGTTGCCATTAGGCAATGCAGTAGCTGCAAGAAATATTAAAGAAGTGGTGAGTAAGGCGGATATTGTAACCTTGCACATACCAGAAAATGCTTCAACGAATAATATTATTAATAAAACTGTTTTAAAGCAGTTTAAAAAAGGGAGTATTTTAATCAATTATGCACGTGGCACTGTTGTAGATTTAGATGCATTAGCAATTGCTTTAAAAGAAGGCCATATAAGTGGTTCGGCGGTTGATGTGTTTCCTTGGGAACCTGAAAAAAATGGAGATAAATTTACGACTCCATTACAAGGATTAACTAATGTAATTTTAACTCCACATATTGGTGGCAGTACAGAAGAAGCACAAGAAAATATAGGCGAAGATGTAAGTAATAAATTATTTAATTATCTTGAGAAAGGTATTACAAATGGTTCTCACACTTTGCCTGCGTTAGGATTGCCTGCTGTTGCCAATGCTCACAGAATTTTACACATTCATAATAATGTGCCTGGTGTTTTAAGTGCAATTAATAGCACACTAGCAGCTAACAAAATCAATATTCTTGGTCAATATTTAACTACAAACGATTTAATTGGATATGTAGTTTTAGATGTTGATAAAAAATTATCAACAAAAGCAATAGAGTTGTTAAAGCAGGTAAAGGAAACCATTAAAGTTAGATTGCTTTATTAGTTGCAAGTTATTAGTGGTTAGTTGCTTAATGGGCCTCTAACAACTAATAACTATTTATTAGCTACTTTTTCAACTGTAGCACCAATACCTCTTTCAGTGATAGCATCACACATTACTTTCAAGGGTTCATATTCGCCATTTTTAACGGCATATTTTCCTTTAAAGTGAATTAACATAGCACTTTGTTCAGCTTGTTCTTCTGTGTGCTGACAAACATTCATCAATGAGTCTATCACCCACTCAAAGGTATTCACCTCATCGTTCCAAACAACAAGGCTGAAAGGATAGTTAGAAACAGTAATTGTTTCAACAATGTTAAATTCTTTAATATCAAAATCAGTTTGCACAACCATAAAACAAATGTAGAAAATTGTTAGTAAATAACGCTGCTAAGCTCACTAGATTGTATGAAGCTGCTTTTTTTATTGAATTTTCATCTTAAAAAGTCTCTTTTGTGCAGATTGTCTTAAAAATACTACAAAAAAAGCATTTACTTTATGCCCTGATTAAACCTTTTTTCAATGGTTCTGCTTCGCCATATCCCTTTTTTAAAAAGTGTTTTAATGCACAGCATTTCGGCTTTTGGTGGTCCACAAGGACATAATGGAATGATGCTAAAAACTTTTGTACATCAACGAAGAGATATTACAGAAGAAGAGTTAATGGAATTTAATGCTTTTTGTAATCTTTTGCCAGGAGCTTCTTCTACTCAAACATTAACACTTATTGGTTTTAAACGTGGTGGGTTAACATTAGCATTTATTACTTTACTTATTTGGATTACACCAGCCTGTCTTATCATGGGCAGTTTATCTTTTTTAATGGACTATTTAAAAGATAGAAATTTGCCACTGGGAATTTTTAGGTTTGTTCATCCGATGGCTATTGGATTTATTATGTATTCTGCCTGGCGATTATTTCATATTAGCATAAAAAACACTATTACCAAAGCTATTTTATTTATAGCCTCTTTAGCTACTTTTTTATTTTTTAAATCTCCTTGGATTTTTCCTGCAGTTATAGTTTGTGCTGGTATTGCAACTAATTTTAGCAAGAGAAGAATACCACAAATTGATCTTCCTCCAAAAAAAATAAAATGGGGCAATATTCTTATATTCTTTTTTCTTTTTATTGCTGCTGGTTATGCTAGTGAAACGGCTACACAAAATCATTGGAAGAATCGAAAATTATTCAATCTTTTTGAAAATAATTATCGCTTTAGCAGTTTAGTTTTTGGAGGAGGCGATGTGCTAATGCCTATGATGTATGAGCAATATGTTGTAAGACCTCAAACACAAAAAATTATAAATAGTAAGAGAGATGTATTAAAAATGGAGAAGGAAGATTTTTTAACTGGTTATGGAATGGTGCGTGCCATACCTGGGCCAGTTTTTTCAATAGGTGCTTATACTGGAGGAATGGTAACAAGAAATGAAAACAATAAATGGCTACAAATGCAAGGTTGTTTTTTAGGTGCGATTGCCATTTTTTTGCCTAGTGCATTATTGGTCTTATTCTTTTTTCCTGTTTGGCATAATCTTAAAAAATATGCAGTTATTTATAGATCTTTAGAAGGCATTAATGCTGCTGTTGTGGGTATTATGATTGGAGCTATTTTTTATCTATTTAAAGATATTTGTTTAATGCCAATCTTAGAAGATAAAATAGATGGCTGGATTTCAACTGCATTAGCAACAACAACTTTTTTATTGCTTCAAAAAACAAAACTGCCAGCACCTTTTATTGTAATTGCTTGTTTAGCCGTTGGGTGGTTTATTTAATAACTAAATACCATCTCCCATCAATAAAACTTGCCAAGCTTCCTCAACCTTATTAAGGGCTAATAAATTCTTCGCATATTGATGTATTTCGTTTTCCATTGCTTTTGGATCAACAGCAAAATACTGAACAATATGCCTCATTCTTTCATCATCAAATGATGGATTGATAGTTGGCATTTCGCTAACATTTGCCAGCATTCCCAAATCATTCCCAGTAAGAATTTTGCTTTGTCTAATACTTTCTGGAATAGTATCAACACCAATACCTAATTGAATATTAGGTTTAGGGACTTTAAACATATTTGCAGCATTAGTTTGAGAGTACCAATCTCCACCAAGTCTTGCAATAAGGTTGATTTTAGTTTGATCAATATTGCTTTCGTCTTCATTTAAAATACTTTTATCAACGTGCATCATTAATACTTCTGCAATTATAAGTTGACCAGCACCTTTGTTTTCGCCAAGGCTTTTTATTTCAACTACTTTACACTCTAATTTAATTTTTGCTTCTTTTACTAAAGGCGGTTTTATAATGCTTGAAACTTGTTTGGTAAATCCTGCTTTATCAAATTCATCAATACCTTTTGGATATTCGCAACTAGATAAACTTACTTGTTGCACCATATCATAATCGCAAATATTGATTCCCACTTCGGCTACTTCCATTACATTCTCTAAAGTATGTTTAATGGTATTATCTCTAACCCTACGTGCAGGAGAAAAAATAACAATGGGAGGATTAGAAGAAAACAGATTAAAAAAGCTAAACGGACTAAGGTTTACATTTCCGTCTTTATCAATTGTGCTTGCCAAAGCTATGGGGCGTGGTGCAATGGCGTGCTGTAACCAAGCTTGTCTTTGGGCTGGTGCTAGTTGTTGTATGTCTATTTGCATAATACTTGCGATTCATTTATAAATACAAACTTAATTGATTTAAGAATTGTAAAATGTTTACAAATTTCTGCGAAAACAAAAACGTATTAACTAGAACTATAAATTTGCAAGATTGGGTTCATTTGAAGATTAATACCTGAAAAAAATAAAGCACGACTTTTATTAATATACAGCACATACCAAAATACTTATGACTCCGTTTAACAAACCTTGCACCATTGGCAACGAATTAGAATACATTAAAGATGCGATATCTTTAGGTAAATTGTGTGGCAATGGAAAATACACAAACAAGTGTCAGTCTTTTTTTGAGCAGAAATACGGCTTTAGAAAATGCTTGTTAACTACATCTTGTACTGATGCGTTAGAAATGTGTGCTATTCTTTTAGATATTCAAGCTGGTGACGAGGTTATCATGCCTAGTTATACTTTTGTATCAACATCAAATGCTTTTGTTTTAAGAGGTGCTAAGATTGTTTTTGCAGATAGTGAACCAAATAATCCTAATATGGATTGCAATGAAATTGAAAAATTAATTACACCAAAAACAAAATGTATTGTGGTGGTGCATTATGCTGGTGCAAGTTGCGATATGGAAAAAGCAGCTGAAATTGCAAAAAAGCACCATATATTTTTGGTTGAAGATGCAGCACAAGCTGTAGATAACTACTATATCGATAAAAGTGGCAATAAAATTCCATTGGGTTCTATAGGAAATCTTGCAGCATTCTCTTTTCATGAGACAAAAAATATTATTTGTGGCGAGGGTGGAATGCTAGTGGTAAATGATGAAAATTTTGTTAAACGTTCAGAGATCATTTGGGAAAAAGGTACCAATAGATCTGCATATTTCAGAGGAGAAATTGATAAGTATGGTTGGGTAGATGTAGGTTCATCATTTCTAATGTCTGAATTAACAGCTGCCTATTTGTGGGCACAACTTGAGTCAATAGAAAAAATTCAAGTAAGAAGATTAGAAGTGTGGAATTTATATAACAGCCTTTTAAAAGATGTTCAATCAAAATATGGTTGCAAATTGCAAACAATTCCAAGCCATTCAACCAATAATGCACATGCTTTTTATATGGTTTGTCATTCAACAGAGGCAAGAAGTGGTTTGATTAAATACTTAAAAGAGCATGATGCACAATTAGTGTTTCATTATCTCTCTCTACATAAAAGCGCATTCTATTCTGATAAGCACGATGGGCGAGAATTGCCACACTCTGATAGATATTCTGATTGTTTGGTACGTTTACCAATTTACTACGACATTACTAATGAGCAAGTAGAAAAAATAGCAGAGAAAATAATTGAATTTTACGCTACTAATCATGCGTAATAATTCTTTAAAATGTGTATAATCTTATGAAAGAATGAGAATTTAGGGGATTATAACATTTTTGTTGGCAAAACCAATAGAATAAAGCTAGCGAAGCTGCAAGCTTTGTAGAGCGAGAATAATTTAGATTCTTATACAAAACATCCTGAAAGTTTTAAACTTTCAGGATGCAAAATCAAAATTAACCACCCTGACCCCTTTAAATTAGGGGAGCTTGGAAATGTTTATCCTTCCATTTCTCTATCTTTCAACTCCTTTATTTTATCTAAAGCACCAGCCACCACATCGCACATAATAGTGTATAAAGCACCTGGTTTATAGTTAGCATATATATGTTCTAATGCCAAGTTTTCATTGGCTATTACTAGTTGTGGCAGATTTGGGTTTACACTATTGATACCTTCTTGTAGTAAAGCAATGATTTCTTCTGGTGTTCTGCCACGTAGGTTTTTGTCGCATCTGATAATTATTTCATCAAAATGTTGTGCAGAGATAGCACCTAATTCTCTGATGTCTTCGTCTCTTCTATCGCCAGTGCCACTAATAACACCTACTTTATATTTATAATCAAGTTTGCTTATAAAATCGCACAAAAGTCTTAAGCCGTGTGGGTTGTGTGCAAAGTCTGCAAGGAAACTAAAGTTTTTAAAATGAATAAAATTTAAACGACCTGGTGTTGTATTTACGCCAGCAGCAAAAGTTTGTAAGCCTGTTTTTATATCATCAATCGTAATTGTTTTAAACAAATAAGAAGCCATTACACTTGGTAAACAATTAGCTACATTATGCAAAGCTTTTCCTTCAAATGTTAAAGGAATTTCTTTTACATTCATTACACGAATTTTCCAGGTGCCTTTTAAAATTGTTACAAATCCATTTTCAAAAACAGTTGCCAAACCACCCTTACTACAATGTGCTTTTATGCGTGGATTATTTTCATCCATACTAAATAAAGCGATATTGCATTTCAACCTATCTTTAATATTATACACCAAATCATCATCAGCATTTAATACAGCATAGCCTTGTGTGGTGACAGTTTCAGCAACTACTGCTTTTACATTTGCCATTTGTTCAACAGTATTAATTCCGCTAAGTCCCATGTGATCAGCAGCAACATTTGTAATGATAGCCACGTCACATTGTTGAAATGCTAAACCATTTTTTAAAATACCACCTCTTGCACATTCTAGTACAGCAAAATCAACTGTTGGATCTTTTAAAACAAATGCACTTGATACAGGGCCAGTGCAATCGCCCTTCATCATCAACTGGTTTTGGATATATATACCATCACTGGTAGTGTAGCCAACTTTTTTTCCAGCACTTTTGCAAATATGAGCTGTAAGCCTTGTTGTAGTTGTCTTTCCATTGGTGCCTGTTACAGCAATGATTGGAATTCTACCATTGCCTCTATCTGGGAATAACATATCAATTACTGGTTCTGCTGCGTTACGACCAATACCTTCGCTTGGATCAATGTGCATTCTAAAACCTGGTGCAGCATTGACTTCTAGGATAGCACCTCCATTTTCACTTACTGGTGTTCTTAGGTCTTTTGCCATAATATCAATGCCACAAATATCTAAGCCAACAATTTTTGCAATTCGTTCACACATAAAAATATTGGCAGGATGCACTTCGTCTGTGACATCTGTAGATGTGCCACCTGTGCTTAGATTTGCAGTAGTTTTAAGTAATACTAGCTCATCTTTTTTTGGTATGGTTTCTAAAGTATAACCAATATCATCCAGCATTTTCATTGTGCTGCCATCTACATTAATTTGTGTTAACACTTTTTCGTGTCCGTAACCTCTTCTTGGATCTTTATTCGTTTCATCAATTAAGTATTGAATTGTGTTTGAACCATCACCTTTAACAGCAGCAGGGGTTCGTAATGCTGCACAAATGAATTTAGAATTAATAACCAACACTCTAAAATCGAAACCAGTTATAAAGCGTTCAACAATCACAGTTCTTCCATATTCTTTAGCAGCTTCAAATGCAGTAAGGGCTTGTTCCCATGTGGTAATGTTTGTAGTATTTCCTTTGCCGTGATTGCCATCAATTGGTTTAATAACTAAAGGATATCCATATTTTTTGATAGCTTCTTGCAAAGCTTCTTCTGTGCGAACAACAGTACCATGGGGTACAGGAATTTCGGCAGCACCTAAAAGGTTTTTTGTTTCTTCTTTATTGCAGGCAATATCAACAGCTATGTTGCTTGTAGTGCTTGCAATTGTAGCACGAATACGTTTTTGATGCACGCCATAACCCAACTGCACTAGGCTTTGTTTATTTAATCGAATAAAAGGAATACCTCTTTTTGCAGCTTCATCTACAATGCAACCTGTGCTTGGTCCAAGTCGTGTGTCTTCGCGTATTTCGCGAAGTTCTTGAATATCTGCTGGCAAATCATAATCTGTTCCATCAATTAATGCTTGAGCAATTTTTACAGCAGCTTTTGCAGCATAGACACCAGCATCTTCTTCCATATAGCTAAACACCACATTATACTCTCCATTTTTTCCGGTGCCCCGAGTTCTGCCAAAGCCTGTGTCCATACCAGCAAGGGTTTGAATTTCTAAAGCAATATGTTCAATCACGTGCCCCATCCAAGTACCTTCTTTAACCCTTGTAAAGAACCCGCCAGCAACAGCCTCACTACAACGATGGCTATACATACTTGGAAACATAGCTTCTAGTCTTGCTGCAAACCCATCAATTTCGTTGGTTGGTTTTTGTTCTAACTCCTCTAATTGCAAACGCATTTGAATAAGTTTAGGACGACGAACGCTCCAATAATTTGGTCCACGAAGTATTTTGATTTCTTCAATTTTCATATCAATTTGCAGTTTAGTTGTTGAATTTTTTGCTTAGGTTTGAAAGATAGGGAAAATTAAATATTGTGAATAAAAGAAGCAAAATGTTTTTATTTATAGGGTTTCTTTTACAGCATTAAAATTCTTCAGACCAATTAAAATGTTCTTTAACAATATTGGTTTTTTCCTTTTTGATATAATTTATAAAATTCTCGGCTACAGGCGAAAATTTTTTGCCCTTTAGCCAAATCAAATTCCAGGTGGTTGCAATTGGCAAACCTATTGTGGGAATAATTTGTAGTGTTTTATCACGAAGTTCATTTCTTATACCAATCAGTGGCATTACAGAAACCCCCAAACCTGCTAATAGGGCTTGTTTAATTGCTTCATTTGAGGTTAACTCTATTTTCTTTCTAACAGATAAACTGTTTTTTGCTATGAATTTTTCCATAATAGTTCTTGTTGCAGAGCCTTCTTCTCTATAGATTAAAGAAAATTTTTCGAGCATTTTTTTATCAACCTTTTTTTTATTGGTTTTATATTCATTGTTCCCAACAAGAAATAGTTTGTTTTTTAATAATTCTATTTTTTCGATCTGTAAATTATTAGGTAATACAGAAACCAATGCAAAGTCAATCTCATTTTTTGCAAGGCTATCTATTACCTTGGCTTTATTAGTTACATCTAGTAACAGATCAACGCCATCATTGTCTTTTATAAATTTTGATAAAAAGAAGGGCATTACATATTTTCCTGTAGAGACAACAGCTATTTTTAGTTTTCCAGAGAGCTTGCCACTAAAGGCTAATGTTTTATGATCAATTTTTGATACTTCGTTTAAAATATTTTCGATAGCACTCGCTATTTCTTTTCCAAATTCTGTAACAAAAAGTTTTCTGCCAATCACTTCTGTTAAAGGGATTTTAAATTGGTCTTGAAAATTTTTTAATTGGATTGAAACAGCTGGCTGTGTCAGGTTTAACTCTTCAGAGGCTCTTGTAATACTGCTAGTTTGAGTAATTTTTAAAAATATTTGTAATTGACTTAATGTATAATTCATAAATTATTTTTATAGTTTTTATAATAAAGATAAATAAAAATTATTAATTGAGAATTCCATTTTTGCATTCTAAACAAAGAAATATATGCAAAAAATAACAGTAGCTAAAGGAGATGGCATAGGGCCAGAAATTATGGATGCCACACTTGAAATTATTTTAGCAGCAGGAGCTAAAATTGAAATTGAAGAAATTGAAGTAGGTGAAAAAGTGTATTTGACCGGTAATACCGCAGGTATTGCAAAAGAGTCCTGGGATGTTATTAGAAAAAATAAAATCTTTTTGAAAGCACCAATCACTACTCCACAAGGGGGTGGTTATAAAAGTTTAAACGTTACTACTCGTAAATTTTTAGGTTTATATTCAAACGTAAGACCTTGTATGAGTCTTCATCCCTTTGTAAAAACCAAACATCCAATTATGGATATTGTAATTATTAGAGAGAATGAAGAAGATTTATATGCAGGGATTGAACATCAACAAACAGATGAAGTGGTTCAGTGTTTAAAATTAATTAGCAGACCAGGTTGCGAGAAAATTGTTCGTTATGCTTTTGAATATGCGAAACAACAAAACAGAAAAAAAGTAACTTGTTTTACTAAGGATAATATTATGAAACAAACAGACGGCTTGTTTCATAAAGTATTTGATGAGATTGCAAAAGAGTATCCTGCAATAGAAAATGAACATTGGATTATTGATATTGGTGCTGCTAAAATGGCTGATACACCAGAAGTTTTTGATGTTATTGTAATGCCTAATTTATATGGAGATGTTCTATCTGATGTTGCTGCACAAATTACAGGTTCTGTTGGTTTGGCGGGCTCTGCAAATATTGGAGAAGAATGTTCAATGTTTGAAGCCATTCATGGTTCTGCACCAAGAAGAGCAGGACAGAATGCTGCTAATCCATCTGGATTATTGCAAGGAGCAATAATGATGTTGAATCATATTGGCCAAACCGAAGTGGCAGAAAAAGTTCAAAATGCTTGGTTAAAAACATTAGAAGATGGTATTCATACTTACGATATTTTTAAAGAGGGAACAAGTAAAGAAAAAGTTGGAACTAAGGAATTTGCTAAAGCAGTAATAGCTAATCTTGGTAAAAAACCTTCGTTGCTAAAACCTGTTTCTTATTCAAATAATTCAGCTCTTAGTTTACCTAGCTATAACCGAAAACCTGCAGCAAAAAAAGATTTAGTTGGAGTAGATGTTTTTGTGCATTGGGCAGGTACAGAGTCAAATGAATTAGCAGAAAAAGTAAAGAAAATTGAAAGCAACGGAATTAAACTTTCAATGATTACTAACAGAGGCATTAAGGTTTGGCCTGATGGTTTTAAAGAAACATTTTGCACTGACCATTGGAGATGTCGTTTTATACCAAATGAAGGTTCAGCAATACATCAATCATACATCATTGAAATATTAAACAAAGCGATTAATGAAAATATAGATACCATTAAAACTGAAAACTTATACCAGTTTGATGGTATCTCTGGATATTCATTAGGGCAAGGACAATAAAATTTAAAACTATGAACTTACAAATTATTAATGGAAGCTTTGAAACTACCGAGGCTATTGAATTATTGAGCCAATTAACAAGTATAAAAATTAAATATCACGAAGATAAAATTGATGCTACAAGAAACGAAGAAGATATTAAGCAACGTGAGAATAGAATTAAGCAATTGCAAAACGAATTAGCAATAGCTCGAAATTATTTAATACAATCTGCAAAAAAAATTAACCTCAACTGTATAGTTGAATTTACTCGATAAATTATGGAAAAAACTCAAAGCTTTAAACTTATTGATGGAACATTTTCTGCTGCCGAGGCAGAGAATATTCTATACACATTAATCAGTTCTAAAATTAACTTTCATTCAATGGAATCTTTCAGCAATACAGAAAGATTTAACCAAGATGATTCTCATCACACAAAAAGAATATTAGAGTTAAAGGAGTCAAAAAAACAATTAGATTTAATTATCAATACTGCCAAGCAAAATAATACAGAACTAACTATTGAAAGTGATATCAATATCTATTTTAAATAAACATCACTACAAATTTGCATCGCATTTGGATTGATAAATAGTCTTCGTATGTTTGTCTAAATATTAACGATATGGCCATGCTTCAAAACTACGTCTTGGGTTCTTGGATTCAAGGCGATGGAAATGGACAAGAATTATACAATGCAGTAAATGGAAATATTATTGCTACTACTTCTACCCAAGGTTTAGACTTTAAACAAATTACAGATTATGCCAGAACCGTTGGCAATAAAAACCTTCGCAAGCTTACATTCCACGAACGTGGAAGAATGATAAAAGCGCTGGCTTTACACTTGCAAAATCATCTACCAAAGTTTTATGACTTAAGTTATCAAACGGGTGCAACTAAAGCAGATAGTTGGGTAGATATTGAAGGAGGTATTGGTAATTTATTTGCCAATGCATCGTTGCGTAGAAAATTTCCTGATGAAAGTTTTTGTATAGATGGGGATAGCCATAACCTTAGCAAAGGCAATAGTTTTATGGGTGTTCATTTGTTGGTTCCCAAAGAAGGTGTTGCCATTCATATCAATGCTTTTAATTTTCCTGTGTGGGGAATGTTAGAAAAAATTGCAGTGAACTTATTGGCTGGAATGCCTGCTATTGTTAAACCTGCAACTGTTACCAGTTATTTAACAGAGGCTGTTGTTAAAGAAATTATTGCCAGCAATATTTTACCACAAGGTGCATTACAATTGCTATGTGGCAGTGCAGGAGATTTGTTGAATCATACAAACTACCAAGATGTTGTAACATTTACAGGCAGTGCTTCTACAGGTCAAATGCTAAAATCTAACCCACATATTCTGGCAAACAATATTCCTTTTACAATGGAAGCAGATAGTTTGAATTGTATGGTATTGGGCGATGATGTTACACCTGATATGCCTGAGTGGGATATTTTTATTAAAGAAGTTAGAAAAGAAATGACTACTAAAGCTGGACAAAAATGTACA